>Ga0207797_1000942_pt1 | contig 21596 bp, 18 predicted proteins | sample PRCRCaboRojoPR_6_FD_187275 | JGI IMG/M metagenome (GOLD analysis project Ga0207797, IMG submission 187275) | Marine sediment microbial community from Cabo Rojo, Puerto Rico - PR CR 10% Liquid 1 (SPAdes) | ecosystem: Environmental > Aquatic > Marine > Coastal > Sediment | place: Cabo Rojo, Puerto...
CGCGCGGCGCGTGCCTACCGCGCGACGCACTGCGACGGAGCCCCTCTGGACGTTCCCCGACATGCCGGGAGAAGGTCGGGCCAACGTCTTCGGTTTCGGGCCCCTTCTATCGCCGGCGCCGCGCGGTGGACATTGGCGCTCGTGGTTTCGTAGGTTGGATCCGCACGGGATAGGATGCCGGACGGTCGGCGTGGCGGGGCGGAGTGCCCTCGGGCTGTCTCTACCGCCACGGACGGATGAGGGTCTCGGCATCGGCCCGCGTGGTGCATTCACTCCGCATGTCGGTACGGGCGCTCGGACGCGCCTCTCCTCAAAGAGCGAGAAGACTCTATGGGAAAAGTCATCGCGATTGCCAACCAGAAAGGCGGTGTCGGCAAGACGACCTCGGCCATCAACCTGGCTGCCTCGCTGGCCGCCTCCGAGTACTCGACCCTTCTCATGGACATCGACCCGCAGGCCAACTGCACCTCGGGGATCGGCATTGAGCCGAAGGATGTCGATGCCTCCATCTACGAGGTGATGATTGGGGAGGTGGAGGCGCAGGACGCGGTGCTCTCCACCGAGATTCCATTTCTCGACATGCTCCCCAGCCACATCAACCTGGTCGGGGCGGAGATCGAGATGATCGACGTGATGGAGCGCGAGAAAATCCTGGATGGGGCGCTGAAGCGGATCCGGCGCAAGTACGACTTCATCGTCATCGACTGCCCCCCGTCGCTCGGGCTGCTGACGCTGAACTCGCTCTCGGCGGCCGACTCCGTCATGATCCCCGTGCAGGCCGAATACTTCGCGCTCGAGGGATTGGGGCAGCTCCTCAATACCATCAAGATTGTGCGGCAGCATCTGAACCCGAACCTGGAGGTCGAGGGCGTGCTGCTCACCATGTTCGACACTCGCCTGCGCCTGTCGAATCAGGTGAAAGACGAGGTACGCCGATACTTCGGCGATCGGGTCTTCGAGACCATCGTGCACCGGAACGTGCGCCTCTCGGAGGCGCCCAGCTACGGGAAGCCGGCCCTGCTGTATGACGCGACCAGCAAGGGCGCAAAGAACTACATGTCGCTAGCCCGCGAAATTCTGGACAAGAACCAGCGCTACCTGAACCGAGGGCCATCCCCGAGCGACGATACGGCCGAGCCGTCGGTTCCCACGTCGGGCCGGTCCTCCAGCGACCAGAACGGCGTCTCGGGAGCCCTCTCGTCGTCGGACTCCAAAAAGGCGTCCACCACGAAAAAGGCCTCCGCAAAGGACGAGCGGGACACGACGACCTCCCAGTCGACCCCCAGTTCGGCCACGCCAGCGAACGGTTTCTCCCTTTAGACGGCCCCGCGTTTTTCTGACCTCCTCCCCGACGGCTTTTTTCGATCGCCTCTCCTGACGGACGGTTTTCCATGGCTAAAAAATCAGCACTCGGCAAAGGACTGAACGCCCTTCTTCCCTCCGACGACGACCGCGAGACGTCCTCGCGAGACGAGGAGCAGGAACGGAGTGACGACGTGTCCAAGAGCCAACTGTATCGATTTGACGACGGCACCCGGCTGCTCGGCCGCGTCGCCGAGATCGATGTCGACCGCATTCGTCCGAACCCGTACCAGCCGCGCCAGGAGTTCAACGAGGAGGCCCTCGACGAGCTGGCCGCCTCCATCCAGCAGCTCGGCATCATTCAGCCGCTTACCGTGCGGGCCCTCGGCGACGGCCAGTTCGAGATCATCTCGGGCGAGCGTCGTCTGCGTGCCGCCCGCCGCGCTGGGCTGCAGCGCCTGCCGGCGTTCCTGCGGAAGGCCGACTCGGAGGAGATGCTGGAGATGGCCCTCGTGGAGAACCTGCAGCGCGAGGAGCTCAACCCCATCGAAGTGGCCCTGGGCTACCAGCGCCTCATGGAGGAGGTGGGCCTGACGCAGGAACAGATTGCCGAGAAGGTGAGCAAGAGCCGCGCCACGGTGGCCAACTTCCTGCGGCTGCTCCAGCTGCCCCCGCGCATCCAGGCCGCGCTTCGCGATAAGGAGGTCGCCATGGGCCATGCCCGCGCGCTCATCACGATCGATGACAAGGACGCACAAATCGAACTGCTCGAGGCCACCATCCAGGAGGACCTGTCCGTTCGCGAGGTCGAGCGCCGCGTGCGCGACCGGCGCACCGACACGGACGAGACGGAGGCCTCGGCGTCCGACCCTGATTCGCCGTCTGCCCCGGCTCCGGCGCCGGAACGGGAGGACCTGCAGCTCGACGCGTTTCGGAACCGGCTGCGGTCCCGATTCAGCACGCAGGTTCAGATCCGCCACAAGTCCGACGGCGAGGGACGCATCGAGTTGTCGTACTACTCGGAGGAGGACTTGGAGCGTCTCATGGAGCTGCTGCTGGCATAGGCCGGCCCGCAGGAGGCGTTGTCGGGCGCATCGAGGTCCCGTCCCGCGCCGCGACGCTCCTCGTTTGCTGCTCCTCCCCGATTTTCTCCCGCCCTGCCGTGTTCCTGCCCGGTCGGTCCGGTGCAGGGGGGGAACTCATTGCCCCACGGTCCTTGGAATAGCGGTGCAGCGCGGGTTGCTTTCCGCCTCAGGCCAGTGCCACCGATGACCGCCTTTCGCTTTTCCCGACGGGGCTTTTGTCTCGTTCTGCCGCTTCTTCTGTGGGCGGCCGTCCCGTTGTCGTCCGTTGCCCAGCCCGACAGCGTGCGGGCCCAGATCCTCCGCGAGCGCGGGCTGCCTCCGTCGCACACGCCCTCAAAGGCGCTGTGGCGCGCTGCTGCGCTTCCGGGATGGGGGCAGGTCTACAACCGGCAGTATCTCAAATTGCCCGTTGTCTATGCAGGCCTCGCGGGCATCGGATACGCGGTCTTCTGGAATAACGACCGGTACCTGCAATACCGGCACGCCCACCTCTTCCGTCTCGAGCAGGAGCGGACCCCCGATGCGCCCAACCCCTATTCACAGTTCGAAGACGAGTACCAGGACATCGTTAGCGATGTGGGGGGCGACCTGTCGGCGCGACAGCTCCGCCAGCAGCGCGATAAGCTGCGCCGGTGGCGGGACCTCTCCATCGTGGGCGCAGGACTGGTGTATGTGCTCACGATTGTGGACGCGTACGTGAGCGCCCACCTGCTTACCTTCGACGTGGGGGACGATCTCGCGGTGAACGTTCGCCCCCAGGGACCGGGGCTGCCTTCGCTGGCGCCCCACGCCGCTCCCTCCCCCCGCTATCTTTCCTCTCCGCCTTCGTCTCCAGAGAGCAGCGGTCCGGGCGTAACGCTCCGCGTTCGCTTCTAGCCCGGCGTCAGAAGCCCTCGTCCCGCCCTGCGTTTCGAGGAACGTCGCCGGTGCAAGCCCGCGCGGCGGCTTGTGCTGACGCCCTGCCGCACCGATCAGATGCCGCGGCGGTGTGCCCGGTCCCCGCCCCGACAGCCGATGTGAACAATGTCCTAAGACATTATAAAATTGAGGCTGAAAGGGCTTCCATTTCATTCCCGTTTCTTTTTGGACGGACACCTGTACTGCCCAGGGCGTACGGGCACACCATTTACAGCGACCCGCTGTGCACGTATGCAGACGCGGACGCATCCTCTGTGAAGAGGCGTTGGCCGTGACAGGATTGTCACGTTACCTTCGATACCGTCTCTGCGGCTTAGGTGGGACGGCCAGTTGCCTTCTCGCGGTTTCACGCCGCGAGTACGCGATGTAGACGTCGTTATGATCACAGATCCCCCGCCCTATATTCCTGCATCAGGCTACGACTTCCTCTATGACAATGCCCGATTCGTACCGGACAACGGAGAGCGTGACCACCGAGGAGACGGAGACGCCCGTCAAGGAAAAACCGTCTCTCTTCGACAAATGTCAACGCTTCTTCGATGCCTCCGGCGATTATGCCCAGGTGAAGGAAGCCGACCTCTATCCGTACTTTCGCCCGATTGAACGCAATGAGGGCAGCCGGGCGATCATGAACGGCGACGAGGTCATCATGGCCGGCTCCAACAACTACCTGGGGCTTACTTCCGACCCGCGCGTGAAGGAGGCGGCCATGCAGGCCGTCGAGAAGTACGGGACAGGGTGTACAGGCAGCCGCTTCCTCAACGGCACGCTGGACCTCCACCTGGAGCTCGAAGAGCGGCTGGCCCGCTTCATGGGCAAGGAAAAAGCCGTGCTGTTCTCCACCGGCTACATGACCAACGAAGGCGTGTTGGAAGCCGTGGCCGGGCGCAATGACATCATCTTCTCGGACAAGGACAACCACGCGTGCATTGTCGCGGGGACGCGCGTGAGCATGGCCGAGACGCGTCGCTACCAGCACAACGACCTCGACCACCTGCGTACCCTGCTGGAGCGCGCCCACGATGAGAAGCCGAACGCCGGCAAGCTCATCGCCACCGACGGCGTCTTCTCGATGAGCGGCAAGGTGGCCCAGGTGCCCGAGCTGCTGTCCATCGCCGACGAGTTCGGCGCGGCCCTGATGCTCGATGACGCGCACGCCATCGGCGTGATCGGCCCGGGCGGCACCGGCTCGGCGGCAACCTTCGGCCGGAAGGACGACGTGGATCTTATCACCGGCACGTTCTCGAAAACCTTCTCGTCCATCGGTGGGTTTGCCGTCGGCGATCGCGACGTCATCGAGTACATCCGCCACGAAAGCTCGCCGCACATGTTCAGCGCGTCGATGCCGCCGGCCAACGTGGCCACCGTGCTGAAGTGCCTGGAGATCCTGCAGAATGAGCCGGAGCGCCTGGAGCGTCTGTGGGACATTTCGGACTACATGCGCGAAGGCTTCCGCGATCTCGGCTTCAACGTGTGGGAGAGCGAGACGCCCATCATCCCGGTCGTCGTGGGCGACATGGAAACCTGCTTCACCTTCTGGCGCGATCTGCTGGAGCAGGGCGTCTTCGTCAACGCCGTCGTCCCCCCCGCCGTGCCGCCGGGCCAGGCCCTCATGCGCACCTCGTACATGGCGACCCACACCGACGAGGAACTGGACCAGATCCTGGAGGCGTTCCGCACCGTTGGCAAGAAACACGGGATCATCGGCACGAACGGCCACCATCCCCCGTCGTAAGCCCGCCGCCTGGCCGCACGACGACACGGATGGCAGGCGCCCCCTCACCGGATGCGAGGCCGCCGCTCCTTGCAGGGAGCTGGCGGCTTCGTACGTTGAGGCCCCTGGTCCCGCCTTTTCCTCACCACCCTACTGCCCCTATGCCTACGGTCCGGCCCGTCGACGGACGGCGCGATCAAAAACCGTTCATCGACTTTCCGTACCAGTTTTACCCGGACCGCCATCCGCACTGGGTGCCGCCCCTGCGCCGCGACGTCAAGCAGACGCTCAACCCCGCCAAAAATGCGTTCTTCGAGCACGGGGACATGCAACTGTTCGTGGCGGAAGACACTTCGGGAGCGGTGGTGGGCCGCATCGCTGGCATCGTGAATGGCATGCACCTCCAGAAGTACGAGGACAACACCGGGTTCTTCGGGTTCTTCGAGTGCGTCGAGGACTTTTCTGTGGCTGAGGCCTTGCTCGACGCCGCGGCCACCTGGCTGCGCGAGCGCGGCCTCACGTCGATGCGCGGCCCCGCCAACCCGTCCCTCAACGACACCGCGGGCCTGCTGGTGGATGGCTTCGACCGTCGCCCCTCCATCCTTATGCCCTACAACCCGCCGTACCACGAGACCCACCTGACCCGGTACGGCTTCGAGCGCGTGATGACCATGTGGGCGTATTACCTCCACAAGAAGTATGTGGAGTACGACCGGCTGAAGCGAGGCGCCGAGATCGTCAAGCGGCGCACACCCGGCCTCGAAATCCGCACGCTCAACATGGACCGGTTTGACGAGGAGGCGCGCACGATCCGAGAGATTTACAACGACGCCTGGTCGGACAACTGGGGCCATGTGCCCATGACCGAGGCGGAATTCCAGCACCTGGCGGACGAACTGAAGCAGATTGTGGATCCTGCCATCGTTTTCCTCATCGAACACGACGGTGAACCGGTGGCGTTTTCGATTGCACTGCCCAACATCAACCAGGCGCTGCAACACGTGCCGGACGGCCGCCTCTTTCCGCTCGGTCTCCCCAAACTCCTGCTGAACGCCCACTACGGCATTTACGAATGCCGAATGCCGCTCATGGGCGTGCGAAAGACCCACCAGGGCAAGGGGCTCGATGCACTGCTCGTGCTGAACACCATCGAGAACGGCCCGCCAAACGGCTACGACGCCTGCGAGATGAGCTGGGTGCTCGACACCAACGATCGACTCAAAAACCACGTCGAAAGCCTAGGCGCGGTGGTCGATAAGGAATACGCGATGTTCGAGATGGCTCTCTCTGGCTGACCGTTCCCGCCTGCCCGTCGCTCCTGAACCTGCTCCCAGCCTCTCATCCCCATCCTGCCCGTGCGCGACGTTTCGTTTATTTACTTCGATCTTGACGACACGCTGATCGACCACACCCACGCCGAGCGGAACGCACTGTCGGACGTGCGCGACCGGTACCTGGAGGTCTTCGGCACCCTCGCGGTCGATGCGCTGCAGGAGCGGTACCACACGATCAACGCCCCGCTGTGGCGCCGCTACGCCGACGGGCAGATCGACAAGGCGACCGTGAAGCACAAGCGGTTTGCCCGGCTGCTGGACGCGCTGAACGCGCCACATGCCGACCCGGATCGCATCCAGCGGTACTACATGCAGCGCTACGCCGAACACTGGCGTTTCATCCCCGGAGCGCGCGAGGCGTTCACGCATCTGGCGGAGCACCGGCCCGTAGGGGTTCTCACGAACGGCTTTGCCGAAGTCCAGCAGAAGAAGCTGGAACGCTTCCCGATGCTTCGCGAACGCGCGGCGGCCGTCGTCCTGTGCGAGGAGGCCGGCACGCTGAAACCCGACCCTCAGGCCTTTGCCCACGCGACCTCCCAGGCCGGCACCGACCCCGAGCAGATTCTGTACGTCGGCGACTCGTACCGGTCGGACGTTGAGGGCGGTCGGAACGCCGGCTGGCGGGTGGCCTGGTACGCTCCCGACGGCACAAACGGCCGCACCGTCGAAAACCGCGGCTTCGACTTCGGAAGCTGGGACGCTCTGCTCGACCGGTTTCCGTCGCGCTCTCCGACCGACGCCGACCGGCCTCCCTCCTCCCCCTGAGCGCAGTGCGGCTCGCTGTAACGATTCCGGCGAAATGCTCTCGATTCGGCCCCTCGCCGCCCCTGTGCCGAGGCGGTGCTTGCACGCGGCCTCCCTTTGCTGTTTCTTGACGAGGCAGACGAGCGCACGTCTGTCGCCCTCCGTCGACGGCTTTCCACCCAGTCCCCGCTTCGCCCATGGCCCTTACACTCGGCGTCCCCCGTGAGACGACGCCCGGCGAAACCCGTGTCGCTCTGATCCCCGACGTCGCCGACCGAATGCATGCGACGCTCGACGGCATCGAGATTCGTGTGGAACGCGGGGCCGGGGCGCCTGCCTTCCACGACGACGACGCGTACGAGACAGCCGGATGCACGGTCACGAGCCGCGATGCGGTGTTCGACGCCGACGTGATCGTCAAGGTCGCCCCGCCCTCCGACGACGAGATTGCCCGCCTCTCCAGCGGGCAGGTCCTCGCGGGATTTATGGATCCGCTGAACACGCCGGAGCGGGCGCGTCGGCTGGCCGAGCAGGGCGCCACTGCCTTGGCGATGGAGCTCGTGCCCCGCATTTCGCGCGCGCAGAAGATGGACGCTCTGTCGGCCATGAGCTCGCTCGGCGGCTACCGGGCGACCCTCCTTGCCGCGGAGCGCCTGCCGAAGTTTTTCCCCCTGCTGACGACCGCCGCGGGCACCATTCGGCCGGCGAACGTGCTCGTGCTGGGGGCGGGGGTGGCCGGGCTCCAGGCCATCGCCACCGCGAAGCGACTCGGCGCCAAGGTGTTCGGCTACGACATTCGGGATGCGACGCGCGAAGAAGTTGAGAGCCTCGGCGCCACCTTCGTGGAACTGACGCTCGAAACCGACGACCAGGAGGACGAGAGTGGATACGCCAAGGAGCTGGAAGAGGAAATCCAGGAGCGCCAGCCCGAGCTTCTCCAGCCCCACATTGCCGACGCCGATGTCGTCATCAGCACCGCCCTGATTCCCGGCCGCCCGGCCCCGTTGCTCATCAGCGAAGCCGCGGTCAAGGCGATGGATCCCGGCTCCGTCGTCGTCGACCTCGCAGCTCCGAACGGCGGCAACTGCGCGTACACGACGGCCGGAGAAACCGTGGACGCGCACCGCGTGAGCATCCTCGGACCGACCAATCTGCCGGCCGATATGCCGGTGCATGCCAGCCAGCTCTACGCGAAGACGATTTCGGCGCTCGTTGAGTCGTGCATTGCCGACGGTCAGTTCCAACTGGACTTCGACGACGAGGTCTTCGCCGGCGCCTGTCTTACCCACGACGGTGCGGTAACCAACGACCGCGTGCGCGATCTTCTGGGGCTGGAGACCCCCACAGATTGATCCGCTTGTTGTGGACGCGAGCACTTTACCCGTTTGCTCGCCCCACTGCCCCACCGTTCTTCCTCCCCCTCCACACCTACGCACGGAACCATGCTCAACAACGTCATCATCTTCGTCCTCGCGGCCTTCGTAGGCAACGAGATTTTGAGCAAGGTGCCGCAGACGTTGCACACGCCGCTCATGTCGGGCGCCAATGCCATCAGCGGCATCACCATTGTGGGTGCGCTCGTTGCTGCGGGCATGGCCGATGGGGTGTACGCGCAGTGGTTGGGCTTTGCCGCGCTCGTCGTGGCAACCATTAACGTCGTGGGCGGCTTCCTCGTCACCGACCGGATGCTGCAGATGTTCGGCAAGAAAAACGCCGCCCCGGCCGATGTGGACACGGCCCAGGCCGCGCCGAAAACGAACGGCCAGGTGTAAGCTTCGTGGTTAGCGTTCCGAACCCGAAGTAGGCCAGCGGCGCCCACCGCACAACGCACAACGCGCAACACACAACGCCCAACGCGCAACACACAACGCGCAACACACAACGCCCCCATGAAGACTGCGATCATCGATCTCGCCTATTTGGCATCCGCCGTGCTCTTCATCTTTGGGCTGAAGCGGATGCAGTCGCCCGTCACCGCGCGCACCGGCAACGTGCTGGCGTCGCTCGGAATGCTTGTCGCCGTCGTGGCGACTCTGTTCCTGCACCAGATTTTGTCGTGGCCCATGATTCTGGCGGGGGTTGTTCTCGGCGGGGCCATCGGCGCGTGGCTGGCGCGCAGCGTGGAGATGACCGCCATGCCCGAGCTCGTCGCCGTGTTCAACGGATTCGGCGGGCTCGCGTCGGCCATCGTGGCGGGTGCCGAGATCGCCCGTTACGCCGGGGGCGATCCCCTGCTGGCCACCGCGACCTTCGACCTCGTCTCGGGCCTGACCGTCGCCCTCTCGATCCTGATCGGGACGGTGACGTTCAGCGGCAGCATCGTGGCAAACGGCAAGCTCAGCGGCTGGCTCACGGGAAACCCGGTGTCGTTCCCCGGCATGCGGGTCGTGACGAGCGCCCTCGTGCTCGCGTCCGTGGCCGGCATTGTCTTCATGATGACCGAGGCACCCGCGTTCCCCGAGACGGTTGCCCCCACCATCTATGCCGCCCTCGGACTGGCGACGGCTGCCGTCCTCCTCGGCGTTTTCCTCGTCATCCCGATCGGCGGGGCCGACATGCCCGTCGTCGTGGCGCTGCTCAACTCGTACTCGGGCCTGGCCGCGGCCGCGACCGGCTTCGTGCTCAACAACACGGCGCTCATCGTGAGCGGCACGCTCGTCGGCGCCGCCGGCCTCATCCTCACCGTCATCATGTGCGACGCCATGAACCGGTCGCTCGCCAACGTGATGCTCGGCGGCTTCGGCGGCGATGGGGCCCCCGGCGGCCCGGACGTGCCGGAGGGCAAGACCGTGCAGGAAACCTCGCCCGACGACACGGCGATCCTGCTCAGCTACGCGGAGAAGGTCGTCATCGTCCCCGGCTACGGGCTTGCCGTTGCACAGGCCCAGCACGCCATTCGCGAGGTGGCCGATCTGCTGGAGGCCCAGGGCATCGAGGTCAAGTACGCCATCCATCCCGTCGCCGGCCGCATGCCGGGCCACATGAACGTGCTGCTCGCGGAGGCCAATGTGTCGTACGAGAAGCTGTACGAGATGGACGAGATCAACCCCGAGTTCTCGACGACCGACGTGGCGCTCGTCGTGGGCGCCAATGACGTGGTGAATCCCGCTGCGCGCAAGGCCGAGGGCCCCCTCGCCGGCATGCCCATCCTGAACGTGGACGAGGCACAAACGGTCGTCATCATCAAGCGCAGCCTGAGTCCCGGCTATTCCGGCGTCCCCAACGACCTGTTCTACCAGGACAACACGAAGATGCTCTTCAGCGACGCGAAAGAGGCCGCCAGCGAGATCGCCAACGAGGTGAAGACGCTGCAGGAAGCGTGAGCCTGCCTCCACCCCGATTCGGGCACGAACGGAATACCCAACCCGGGCTACGACCGCTGTCGCAAGGAGTCGAGCGTGGGCCGGAGCACTTCCCACACGTTTTCCGCAACGCGTCGATGCCCCTTTGCCGTCGGATGAATGCCGTCGTCCTGCATCATCGCGTCGACGCCGCCGACGCCGTCGAGAATGAAGGGGATGAGGGTGACCGGGTCGTAGGACGCGGCGATGGACGGGTAGATCTGCCGGAACTGTTGGGTGTACTGCTCGCCCAAGTTGGGCGGCACCTGCATCCCTGCCAGCAGCACGCGGGCGTCCGGGTAGCGGTCCAGCGTGGTGTCGATGATGGCGGTGAGATTTTCTTTCGTGGCCGACGGATCGACCCCGCGCAGGCCGTCGTTGCCGCCAAGCTCCAGGATGAGCACGTCCACCGGCTGGCTCAGGAGCCACCCCACGCGGCGGAGGCCGCCGGCGGAGGTCTCGCCGCTCAGCCCGGCGTTCTGCACCTGCACGTTCCACCCGAGCGAGTCGACACGCTGCTGCAGACGCGCCGGAAACGCCTGCGTGCTGGGATCCGCGAGCCCGTTGCCCGCGGCGATGCTGTTGCCGAGGACAAGCACGCGAATTGCCTCGGACGCGCTCGTGTCTGCCGGTGCGGAGGAGGTCGTGGCGGACTCCGATTCAGACGCGGCCTGTGCAGCGGCCTCCGAGGACGGATTGGAACGATCTTGACTGCACCCCGCGAGGATAAGAACTCCGCAAAGGGCGAACAGGTATAGACGGGCCGCTGTCATGAAGAGGCTGGCATTGAGTAACAGACGACGCGAGGGAATCGTGACGCGGGTGCTGAACCGGAACAGAGGGCATCGGTTTCCCTCGCGGTTCGGCCCGGCTCTTGCCCTTTCGACGGATACGAACGCACTGCCCGTTTATGAGTGATTCTGTTCTCCAGGTCCACGACCTGACGCAAACCTTCCACAGTGGCGACCGCACGCTCACCGTGCTCGACGGGGTCTCCTTCGACGTCTCGGTGGGAGAAACCTGTGCCATCGTCGGCCCCTCCGGCTCCGGGAAGACGACGCTCCTCGGCCTCTGTGCCGGCCTGGATCGCCCGACGGCCGGCACCGTCCGCCTCTGCGGCACCGACCTCGGTCCGCTGAGCGAAGACGAACGCGCCGCCGTTCGCAACCAGCACGTCGGCTTCATCTTCCAGACCTTCCGCCTGCTGCCGACGCTCACGGCCCGCGAAAACGTGATGGTGCCGGCCGAGCTGCGCGGCCGGTCGGAAGCGCGGGAGCGCGCCGAGGCCCTGCTGGCGCAGGTCGGCCTCGGGGATCGCCTGGACCACTACCCGACGCAGCTGTCGGGGGGCGAACAGCAGCGCGTGGCCATGGCCCGGGCGTTCATTAACGAGCCCGACATCCTCTTCGCCGACGAGCCAACGGGCAATCTCGACACCGAAACAGCCGAGCGGATCGAGGACTTGTTCTTCGATCTGAATCGCAACGCCGGCACCACGCTCGTCCTCGTCACGCACGATCTGGAGCTCGCTCGCCAGACCGAGCGGGTCCTCCGCCTGCGAGCCGGACGCCTGGAGAGCGACGAGGCAACGGTTCCTGCGTGATGCGACAGGGGTTGAAGACTTGTTTTCGGACACTTGGCTTCGGGGGCGGATGGGACTGTCGGGCCTCTTGGAGGGCACTTCAGGACAGCCTGCCGTGAATCGTGTCGCTCCGGTTCCGCTCTCGCGAGTCCTCGCTTGTGGACCTGCGCGACGACTATGGACCTGCGCGACGACGAAACGCGCCGGAATTAAACGCGCCAGAATTCCCACCCCCTTCCGGCCTGCTTTCCAGCATTCCTCTTCCCCCCATCGTAACACCTACCATTCATGATTAGCTGGTCCCTCAAGATGGCCTGGCGTGACAGTCGGGGAAGCCGCCGGCGGCTGGGCCTGTATCTGTCAGCAATGGTGCTGGGCGTGGCGGCGCTCGTGGCCATTCAGGGCTTTGGGGAAAACCTGTCGCGCACGCTCGATGCCGAGGCGAAGACGCTCCTGGGCGCCGACTACAGCCTGGAGTCCGACCGCGCCTTTTCCGATTCCACCGAGGCGGTCATCGACACCCTTGGCGGCGAGCAGTCGCGGCGCCTCTCCTTCGCGTCCATGGCGTACTTTCCGAAAACGGATGGCACGCGGCTCTCCACCATCCGCGCCATCCAGGGCAACTATCCGTTCTACGGCAGCGTGGGGACGCGCCCCGACAGCGCGGCGCAGACCTACAAGCAGGGTCGCAACGCGCTCGTAGACGGGTCGCTCCTGAAGCAGTTCGGCGTGGACGTGGGCGACTCGGTGCGCGTCGGCCGGTACATGTACCGGATTGCGGGCGAACTCCAGAAGATGCCGCGCGAGTCGAGCATCATCTCGTCGATCAGTCCGCGCATTTACGTGCCCTACAGCGAGGTCGATACGACCCTGTTCGGCCAGGGCGCGCGCGTCGAGCACGAAGTCTACTTTAAGTTTGCCGACGGACGCGACGTGCAGGCGCTCGACGAGAAGCTCGACCCATTTCTCGACCGGCAAGAGGTGGGCTCCGACACCGTGCAAGAGGCCGCGGGCGACTGGCAGGAAGGGCTCGGCAACCTGTACCGGTTCTTGAGTCTGGTGGGCTTCGTGGCCCTGTTGCTGGGCAGCCTCGGCGTGGCGAGCGCCGTGAACGTGTACGTCCGCCGCCGCATCGCGTCGATCGCCATGCTTCGCTGCGTCGGTGCCAAGGGGCGCCACACGTTCCAGATTTACCTCGTACAAGCCGCGGTCCTGGGGCTGCTGGGTGCCCTGGCGGGCAGTGCCCTGGGCGTCGGCATTCAGGCCTTCATCCCCCGCCTCCTGGCTGATTTTCTGCCCGTTGACATTACGTTTGCGCTGTCGTGGAAGGCCATCGGCATGGGGATGGGGATCGGCGTGGGCGTGACGCTGCTCTTTGCGCTGTGGCCGCTGTTGCAGGTGCGCGACGTGTCGCCGCTGCGGGCACTTCGGACCAACGTGGAGCCTCCGACCGCTACGTGGCGCGACCCCTGGCGCTGGGGCATCGTCCTCGCCATCGCGGGCGGCGTCACAGGCTTTGCCATCATGCAGGCACCGGAGTGGGACATCGGCCTCGGCTACGCGGGGGCCATCGCGGGCGTGTTCGCCGCGCTCTCGCTCGTGGCCTGGGCGATTGTTGCCGGGGTCCAACGCTTCTTCCCGTCGCACTGGTCGTATCCGTGGCGGCAAGGCCTGGCGAACTTGTACCGCCCGCAGAACCAGACCGGCGTGCTCGTTCTGGCGCTCGGCCTGGGCACGTTTCTGATCATGACGCTGCTGCTCGTCCAGCGCACGCTTCTGGAGCAGATTCGCGTCACCGGCGGCGAGGGGCAGCCCAACCTGGTGCTCTTTGACGTCCAGCCCGATCAGTTGAAGGGCGTGACCCGCATCGTGGAAGGCGAGGGGCTGCCGGTTCTCAATCAGGTGCCCATCGTGACCACCCAGTTGAAGCGCGTGAAAGGCCGCACTATTGCCGATATCGAGCGCGACTCAACCACCGAGGCCACGTGGGCCCATCAGCGCGAGTATCGCGTCACGTATCGGAGCCAACTGTCGGACAGCGAGACGCTGGTCGCCGGCACGCTGGCCGACTCGATCAGCGGCGATCCGCTGCGGACGGGCGCCGCCGTGCCCATCTCCATCGAGCGCGAGATTGCCCGGGAAGAGCTGAACGTTGGACTGGGCGACACGCTCACGTTCGACGTGCAGGGCGTGCCCGTGACGACCATCGTGTCGAGCATGCGCGAGGTGGACTGGGGGCGCATTGGCACCAACTTCTTCGTCGTCTTTCCCCCCGGCGTGCTCGAAAACGCCCCGCAGATCCACGTCGTCCTCAGCAACGCGCCCAACGAAGACGCCTCCGCGGCCGTGCAGCAGCAGGTGGTGCAGGACTACCCGAACGTCTCGGCCATCGACCTGTCGCTGGTTCTGTCGACGTTTCAGGACCTGTTCAGCAAGATGTCGTACGTGGTGCGCTTCATGGCCCTGTTCAGCATCATCACGGGGCTGATCGTGCTCGTGGGCGCCGTCGTGGTGAGCCGCATGCAGCGGGTCGAGGAGAGCGTGTTGCTCAAAACGCTCGGCGCCGCCCGCTCGACCGTCCTTAAGATCATGACGATCGAGTATCTATTCCTCGGCGCGTTTGCGGCGGCGACGGGCATCGTGCTGGCCCTCGGCGCGGCGTGGGCCCTCTCATACTTTGTCTTCGAGGGCCCCTTTGTGATGGCTCCGCTGGCCCTCGGCGGGGCATTTGTTGTGGTTACCGGCCTGACGATTCTGGTCGGCCTGCTGAACAGCCGCGGCATCTACAGCCGTCCGCCGCTGGAGGTGCTACGGGACGAGACGTGATCTCCCGTTGCCGGCCCCGCTGCCCGTTGGAGACACGTGCCCGCGGAGCGCCGAGCGTCGATCGGTCGGTCGGCGCATCGCGGATGCCCTGCATCCCGGCATCATTCCTCGTCGCTGGTGTCCGGATCGGGCGCGTTCAGCAGCGCGCGGTCGCGCCAGGCGCGGTAGGCCTTCAGATCCTGCTCCAGCAGCACGAGGCAGACGGAAACCACCGCGGCGTCGTCGATCACCCCGATGATCGGAAGCGCGTCGGGGATCAGATCCAGTGGATTGAGCACGTACAGCAGGGCGAACGTGGCGGCCGTCAGCGTCCACTTCGGGACGGCACGGTATCGCCCGTGCCACGCGTCGCGGACGAGCCCCAGCAACAGCCGTCCGTCGTCCCACAACCGGCCGAGCGGTCCGTCATGCTCTCGGAAGCGCTGTTCGATCTGCTTGGACTCCTCGACCACCGTTTGCACGTCCTCGTCGGTGACGTCCCGGGCTCTCTTCTCGACAAACTCCTCGTCGATGGTCTCCAGCTTCTCCTGCACGGCCTCCTGGTCGATCGACCCGAGCCGCTCGGCCCACTGCGCTTTCGCGGCGGACGCCGTCTCCGCCACGTGACGCTTCACCGCATGAAGACGTGCTTTCAGCTTCTGCCGTCGCGTGGAAGAGTCGTCGGAGGTCATGGGCGTTGTCGGCCGCTTCTACGGGGACACGGTGTCGGGGGTACGGGGCATAAACCGCCGTTCGCCGTCTTCGGTTCACCGCCCTCGACCGTCAGGTTTGGAGCACGCCCGGATTGAACGCTTCCATCTGCGGGTTGTGATCGGCCATCTCGATGCCGAGCGACAGCCACTCGCGCGTCTCGACAGGATCGATAAGCTCATCGACCCACATGCGTGCGGCGGCGTAGTAGGGCGTCGTTTGCTCTTCGTAACGATCCTGAATGTCGGACAGCAGGGCCTGCTCGTCCTCGTCCGAGAGCTCTTTGCCCTGCTTCTCCAGCTGGCGCACCTTGATCTGCTTCAGCACTTTCGAGGCTTGCGTGCCGCCCATGACCGCGATCTTGGCCGTGGGCCAGGCCAGGATGAGCCGCGGATCGTACGCCCGGCCGCACATCGCGTAGTTGCCGGCGCCGTACGAGTTGCCCATCACCACCGTGAACTTCGGGACGGTCGAGTTGGCAACGGCGTTCACCATCTTCGCGCCGTCTTTGATGATGCCGCCATGCTCGGCTCGTTTGCCCACCATGAACCCGGTTACATCCTGCAGAAAGACGAGCGGGATTTCCTTCTGGTTGCAGTTCATGATGAACCGCGCCGCCTTGTCCGCCGCGTCCGCATAGATGACACCGCCGACCTGGATCTCTCCCTTCGACTCGTGGCTCGTCTTGTTGCGCACGACGGAGCGCTGGTTTGCGACGATGCCCACGTTCCATCCATCGATCCGCGCGTAGCCCGTGAGGAGCGTGCGCCCGTAGCCTTCCTTGTACGCGGTCCACGAGTCGGCGTCGATGATGCGGGCCAGGATCTCGCGCGTTTCGTACTGTTGATTGCCTTCGTCGGGATAGAGCCCGTACATCTCCTCGGCGGCATACGCGGGATCCACCGGCTCCTGGCGGGTGAATCCGAAGCGCCGCTCCGGACCAAAATGCGAGACGATGTCGCGCACCGTGTCGAGCGCCTCCTGGTCGTCTTCGCACTTGTAATCGGTCACCCCCGAGATTTCGGAGTGCGTCGTGGCGCCGCCCAGCACGTCGCTCTCCACGTCCTCACCGATGGCGGCCTTTACAAGGTACGGCCCTGCCAGGTAGACCGAGCCGGTGCCCTCCACGATGAGCGCCTCGTCGCTCATGATCGGCAGATAGGCGCCGCCGGCGACACAACTGCCCATGATGGCAGCAATCTGCGGGATCCCCTTGCTGGACAGCCTGGCATTGTTGCGGAAGATGCGGCCGAAGTGCTCCTTGTCCGGAAAGATTTCGTCCTGCTTCGGCAGAAACACGCCCGCTGAATCGACGAGGTAGATGATCGGCACATGGTTTTCCAGGGCGATCTCCTGGGCGCGCAGGTTCTTCTTCGCCGTAATCGGGAACCACGATCCGGCCTTGACGGTCGCGTCGTTCGCCACGACGAGGCACAGCCGGTCCGCCACGTGCCCGAGGCCCATCACGGTCCCGCCGGCCGGGCATCCGCCCTCCTCCTCGTACATTTCGTAGCCGGCAAACAGACCGAGTTCCTTGAAGGCGTCCGGGTCGTCGACCAGCGCCTCGATGCGCTCACGGGCCGTCATCTTGCCGCGCTCGTGCTGGCGCTCGATCCGCTGCTCCCCACCGCCCTTCCGGATGGTTGCGGCGCGGTCGTTCATGGTGTTCACGAGCGCCTCGTAGTGGGCCATTTTCGACTGAAAGGAAGCGCTTTCAACGGAGGCCTCGGTGCCAATGGAATCGGGCATGGATGCGTGCGCTGAATGAAACAGATGGCGAGATACACCCTCAGAGGAGGCGGCCTCCGCGGCGTAGGTGGACCGCGGATCCGCGTCGCGTAAGGTATCCGTACGGGACAGGAGAAGAAAACGGAATTCCATAGAAAACCCTGTCCCGGGTCTCCAGGACAGGGCGATCTACCGCTGGAATGGCGGTGGAGGCTACAGGATGGCTCCCATCTTCCGACGAATCTCTTCCCGACTTTCCCCCGTCTTGTCGTGGATCAGACCCACGATTTTGTCCATCTCGCCGCGCGCACGTTTCATCTCCTTGTCGTTCCACTCGACGTCATCCCAGATCGATTTGATCTGGTCACGGATTCGACGCCAGCTCTCGTTCATCGCTTTCGTTGCCATGGTAGACCTCCGGTTGCTCGGTGGAATTTACGCGTGTCGTACGTTTAACCCGATCTCGACCTGTCAGTTTCGGACCGCACCTCCGGACTGGGTTGAACGCACGTTTCCAGGGTTCGTACGAACGACCCGTTCGCTACTCATCCAACTGGACGCTACATGGACACCATCGGCATTCTAGGAGCCGGCATTGCCGGGCTCACCGCGGCCTATCGGCTGCAGCAGCAGGGCCTCGACGTGCGCGTGCTGGAGGCCACCGAGCGAGTCGGCGGAATGATTCAAAGCGAGCAGCAGGAGGGCTTTTTGGTAGAGCACGGGCCCAACTCGCTGCGTCCCACGCCCGACGTGCTTCCCACAACGCTGCACGACCTGGAGCTGATGGACGAGGTCGTTGAGGCCAACGCTGCTGCCTCCACCCGGTACGTTGTGCGCGACGGCATCCCGACGCCGCTTCCGATGTCGCTCCGTTCGTTTTTGACGAGCGACCTGCTGTCGACCCGGGCCAAACTGCGCCTGCTCACCGAGCCGTTTCGCAGCACGGGCACCGGCACGGACGAAAGTGTAGCATCGTTCGTGCGACGTCGCCTCGGGCCCGAAGTGCTCGACTACGCCGTGAACCCGTTCGTCGGTGGCATCTTTGCAGGCGACCCCGAAGACCTGTCGGTGCGCCATGCCTTCGAGAAGCTGTTCACCATGGAGCGCGAGCACGGATCGCTCTTCCGCGGTGCCCTCCATGCCGCCCGCACGCGCTCGAAGGCATCCGACGATGCCCCCGCGACGCCGAGCGGACTCTTTTCCTTCCGCGATGGACTGGAGACCCTGCCGCAGGCGCTCGCCGATGCGCTCGGGGACCGCATCACGCGCAGCGCGCCAGTGACCGAGGTCCACCCCGACGGAGCCCAGTGCCACGTCACCGCCGGCACGAAGGACGGCCCCGCATCGTACACGTTCGACGGCGTCGTCTGCACGGTCCCGCTGCACCGCATCCCGGCGCTGGGCCTCGACACGCCCGCAGATTGGGGCCCGCTGGAGCGGGTTCCGTATCCACCCGTGAGCGTGCTGGCGCTCGGCTTCGAGCGCGAGGACGTGCATCATCCGTTGGACGGATTCGGCATGCTCGTGCCCGCCGTGGAGGAGGACTTTCAGATTCTGGGCACCATCTTCTCCTCCACCCTCTTCCCCGACCGCGCTCCCGAGGGCCGCGTGCTCCTCACCACGTTTGCGGGCGGCGCCCGCCAGCCCGACCTCGGCGCCGCCGGCACGGCCACGCTGCAGTCCGTGGTTACAGACGACCTGGACGCGCTCCTCGGCCTGCAGGGAGAGCCGACGTTCATCCGGCACGTGCAGTGGGCCCGCGCCATCCCACAGTATTCGCTCGACCACAACCAGGTGACGGCCACCTTGGAAGAGATCGAGGCCGAACACCCGAGCCTTCACTTTGCCGGCAACTACCGCACGGGCGTTTCCGTCGGGGACGCCATGGCCTCGGGCGCCGACGCCGCGGAGCGCGTGCTGGATCGTGTGTGAGAGATGATATGCGGCCCTTCCTCGACCCCGAAGCTCCTACGCCTCGCCCATTTCGCCGGAGAGGTAGCGAATGAATCGACGCTTCGCGACCGGCAGCAGAGTCTCCTGATACGGGAATACCCGGTCGGTCTGAAAGCAGTACGTGGCCGGATTCGGAAGATCGTCCCGCTCTTCGATCAACTCCATCTTGATGCTTCCTGGTGCCACGTCCACCCCTTCCTGCGGCACCGTTTTGCAGTGCTCCGTCTTGAGCGAGCGGTAGCGTTCGTCTTCGTCCGTAAAAATGGACAGCGTGTACCGCATGACGTGCAACTGCTGCTCCTCGCGGTCCGGAACCATCAGATAGCCTTCCTGCACGTACGACGGCACGATCCCCACCGTCTCCAGCTCCACGCTGTTCTCGACGTGCTCGTACACGGCCTTGCCCTCTTCGATGGCATCCTGTACACGCGGCAGAGCCCAACGCATCAGGTCCTCGACGTCCGACATCCTGTCGGTGTCGATCTCGGGCCATTCGTACTCGATGGTTTCGTTCTCCAGGTCGATCTCGGCAATCTGCCCGGTCCGTGCCGACCGAAACCGCTCGGAGCGGTCGATAATCGTTTCGAGCGAACGATAGAGCTTTACCAGACGACCCAGATACGGGTAAATGCGCTGCTCCTCAAACGCGTCGTGGGCCCGCTTCAGCCCAGCAAGCACCTGGTACTGCGTGCGTTCAATGTCGTGGACGGCTCCGGTAAATACGTCAAGGGTCAGAGGCGTCATGGCTGGCACCGATTGTGAAGGGAGTGTTGCCTGAATGTATAGGATGTGTGGAGGGAAACCGCAACGACCATGCCAGGCCCTCGTGTTCCGGCGGTCCTCGCCAAGAGCGAGAAAGCCTCCCGGGAGGCGCGCGGCGCGGCAGAAAGTGTTGAGCCCCGGTTTCCGCCTCCTGTTCCATGACAGCCCCATGCCGGAACCGGTCCCCCTTGCAGCGGCGCGCTCAGTCCTCTGCATCCGCAGAATCCGGGCGCATCTGGGCCATCATCTGCTTGACCTGCTGGCGCGGGAGCCGCGTAAAGTCGTTAAACTGCCCGCCGGCAGCCAGGACTTCGCCCCCGTCGAACGTGACGACTTCGCCGTTCATGTAGCGGGCCAGGTCGCTGAGCATGAACACGGCCAGATCCGCCAATTCTTCCGGCTCCCCGAATCGTCGCGCCGGAATGCGCTGCCGCATTTTCTCTTCGAGGTCCGCGTTGGGCACGAGGCGGTCCCAGGCGCCCTCCGTCGGAAACGGGCCCGGGGCAATGGCATTCAGCCGGATGCCGGTGCTCCCCCACTCGGCGGCCAGCGAGCGCGTCATGGCCACGATGCCCGCCTTCGACATGGCGCTCGGCAGGACGTAGGCGCTCCCTGTTTCAGCATACGTCGTGGCGATGGAGAGCACCGCCCCTTCTGTATCCCGCTCCAGCCACCGCTGTCCGCACTGCTGTGTGCAGTAAAACGACCCGTAGAGATTGGTCTTGATGATCGCGTCGAACCCATTCGGACTGATGTCCTCGGCCGCGGCGAGGAAGTTGGCGGCGGCGTTGTTGACGAGGCGCGTGACCTCGCCCTGTCGCTCTTCGGCCTCATCGAAGAACGCAGCCACATCGTCGGCGTCCCGCACGTTGCACGAGATGCCTTCGGCTTCCCCTCCGTCGTCCCGAATATCGCCGACCGTGGTTTCCAGCGGCTCGGTGCGCCGCCCGTTGATCGTCACCCGGGCGCCGAGTTCGGCAAACCGCAGGGCCATGGCCCGCCCCAGTCCGGTTCCGCCCCCGGTGACGACAATGTGATGATCGGCGAGCAGATCGGGCTGGTAGGATTCGTTCATCGTTGGACGTTCCGGGTTGTGGGTTTCGGGTTGGCGTTGTGCGTGATGCGCGAGGACGGAATGGGGGATACGACCTCATGAACTCTCACGTCTTACGCATCCCGTATCACGAGGGCATAGAGGTCGCGCAGTGGAACCTCCACATCGAATGCTCGGCTTGTAACCGTGTCGGACAGGTCCGTGTGGGCCCGATAGCGCCATCCCTCAGCATCCCGCGTGTACTGCGTGAGAAGCGGCTTATCGGGATCGATGACCCAGTATTCCTGCAGGCTGTCGAGCTCGGTGTAGGCGGCCAGCTTGTCGCTGTGGTCGCGCGCTTGCGTGGATTCGGACGTCACCTCCACGATCAGGTCCGGGTTCTGAAGTGTCCGTGGCACCGTGTCTTCGTACGTCGGATCCCACGCGACGACGACATCCGGATACACGTAGCCGAACGAAACGCGCACGCGCTGACCAGAGGTCATCACCCAACATCCGTCGGACTGAAGACGCGATCGGAGTTCGGCAGAAACGTTGTCTTTGATCTGGTTGTGCTCGGGCTG
>Ga0207797_1000943_pt1 | contig 21595 bp, 19 predicted proteins | sample PRCRCaboRojoPR_6_FD_187275 | JGI IMG/M metagenome (GOLD analysis project Ga0207797, IMG submission 187275) | Marine sediment microbial community from Cabo Rojo, Puerto Rico - PR CR 10% Liquid 1 (SPAdes) | ecosystem: Environmental > Aquatic > Marine > Coastal > Sediment | place: Cabo Rojo, Puerto...
AGTTGGTAGTCTTCAGATAGGCGCTCGTGGAGTACGGCGAAGGTCCGGGCGGTGTCTGGATTCGCGGCTCGCTGGAGGCCCCAGACGTCGATGCCGAACCGTATCTGAGGTTGCACTAGACGACGTCGCAGGACGAGCGGTACGGCCAGCAGACGGCAGGTCGAACCGCTCGGGTCGACGGGTGGAGCCGCGGACAGCGGACCGGACAGGACGCCATCCAGTCGAGCAGCTGACGACCGATAGCCCCGGCGATCCATATCGTCGATCCAGTGTTCGTGTCGGTACACCGACAATGTCCAGCGAGAAACGGGCGGGGAACGAGCGACCTACAACAGGATCCCGACCGTGTCGGTGACCGGCCAGTACTCGCTCGTTGGCTGTCGCAGCGCCGGTCTCAGAAGCGAGGGAGCGACGCCCGAGCTGTGTCGGCTCCGCGTTCGGCTCGCGACCGGGCGACGAGCGCGTCGTCGTCCGTCCAGTGATAGCCAACGGTCGGACGCTTTCGGTCAGGTATCTCGTTCGAGGGCCTCTTTCCGCCGTTCGTATTCCTCGTCAGTGAGGTCGCCGCGAGCGTACGCGAGGCGGAGCTCCTCGAGGGCTCTATCGGCACCACTCTCGGAGTCCGTGAGCGCACGATAAATCAGGTAGCCCGCCCCGACGACGGCGGCGAGGAACAGCAGCTGCACCAAGAGCCCGACGAGGAACATCCATCCCGGAACGGTTCCATCTCTCCACATGTGACCGCCCCACGTTCCGCCCATCATCGGGCCGAATCCCATCGTACCGAATCCCGTGAAGAGGATCGGCAGAATAATCACGACCCCGAGGACGACGAGGACGACCGTGACGAGTTGCTTGTCCGTTGGGTTCGTCGCCATAGTTCCCTCCTGGGAGTGCTCTCGACTAGGAATACGCGCTCCTCATTGATTCCGATTGTTGTTTACGATCGTGGACTATATCTCGTTCACTCTTTAGGAATCGTGGCGTTCTCCCGAGGAAACCAACAGAGACTAAACTCGGCTCGGAGCAAGGGGTCAGCGACTGACTCGCAAGCACACTCGTGGTTCCCGAGTCGGGGGCGAAATTTCACGCCCGGAGTGTAGACCGAGAGCCACCGGATCGAGTCGGCAGTAGCTCGATGTCCGCGGTCACCGAGGACTCTCTCGTGTGGTCGCTCCTGGACGGCCGCATTTTAACTTCGCGCTGTCCACAAACCGGAGGTATGGCTTCGGCACGATGGTCATCGGGATTCGGCTTCATTCTCGCGACGGTGGGTGCGGCAGTCGGCCTCGGGAACATCTGGCGATTCTCCGCGGTCGTCGGCCAGAACGGCGGCGGTGCCTATCTCGTCCCCTACCTGATCGCGGCTTTCGTCTGTGCCGTGCCGATGCTCGTCCTGGAGCTCGCCATCGGAAGACGCCTCCGGACGGACGTCGTCTCCGCTTTCCGAACCATCGAGCGGGGGTACACGGCGTTCGGATGGCTCATCCTCGGTGGTGTCCTCCTCATCCTGAGCTACTATCTCGTCCTCACCGGATGGGTGCTCGGATTCTTCCTCTCGTGGCTCGCCGGCTCGCAGACGGCGTTCGCGCCGTTCACCGCGAGCTGGCTCCCAGTCGGGTACTTCGTCGTCGCGACGGCGGTGACAGGGGGCGTCGTCTCGATGGGCGTTCGCGGCGGCATCGAACGCATGGCGAAGGTCGTGATGCCGACCGTGTTCGCACTCCTCGTCGCGCTTGCGCTGTACGCAGTGACGCTATCCGAGTGGGACCGGGCTGCTGCCTTCCTGTTCACCCCGGAGTTCTCGGTACTCGCGGATCTCGGCATCTGGAGTGCGGCCTTCGGACAGGTCTTCTTCTCGATGTCCGTCGGGCAGGGGATCATGCTCACGTACGGGAGTTACGTCGAGGAGGAGACGGACCTGTTCAGGTCGTCGCTCGTTATCACGCTCGCCGACATCGGGGCGGCCGTCGTCGCCGGCCTCGTCATCTTCCCGATTGTGTTCAGTTTTGGCCTCCAGCCGACTCTCGGGACGGAACTCGCGTTCACCACGCTCCCGACGGCGTTCGCGACGATGCCGTTCGGGCGAGTCATCGCGGTCGGGTTCTTCGGGCTCCTCTTTTTCGCCGCGTTGTCGTCGTCCGTGGCACTCCTCGAAGTCGGCGTCGCCGCCGCGGAGAACACGACGCGACTCTCGCGTCCCCGTGCCACGCTACTCCTGACGGGGGTGGTCTTCGTCGCCGGCGTTCCCTCTGCGTTGAGTTATAGTCCGGTCGGCCTCGCCGTTGCCGGTCGACCAGTGCTGGATCTCGTCGACGAGTCGGTCGGGACGTTTGCCCTGCCGATTTCGGCACTCTGTATCGTGTTCGTCTTCGTGTGGGTCGCGGATCTCGATATCGTCCACGGGGAACTCGGGCGGCTCTACCCGTTCGTCCGCTATCTGATCCCGGCCGTTCTCGTCGTCGTTACCGCTGCTCGGACTGTCGGTATCGCCCGCCCGGCGTGGCGGCTCGTCGTCGATCACGCGCGAGACGGACCGCTCGGCTTGCTCGTCGCTGTCGCTCTCTTGTTCGTCTTCGCGTTCCTGGGGTGGGAACTCCGGGATCGACTTCCTGCTCCGCCTCGTCTCCGTGGTCGACGGCGCTAGAACGACTGTTCGGACGCGGGGGAGGGCAGTGACCCTCGGTTTGCTCCCTTCTGGGTGTGGGCGAGCCGAGCACGTCCACGTGCGCGCTCTCACTCGTCGTCTGGGTGGGCAACTTCGAGTTCGAAATCGTCCGTGGGAGACGCGACGCACGTCAGCAGCCACCCCGCCTCGATCTGGTCCTCGTCGAGGAACTGGTTACCGTCGTGAGTGACGACCTCGTTTGCGTTGCCGTCGTACTTTCCGGTACACTGTCCGCATCTGCCCACTTCACACGCGTACGGAATGTCGACGCCGGCGTCCAGTGCGGGGTACAGCAGTTTCTCGTCTTCGGATATCTCGACCTCGGTCCGTTCGTCTCGGTCGAGAAACACCACGGTGTACGAGACGGCGTCGCCTTCCCCGTCACCGAGACAGCCCGCGAGCACGGTGACTCCCACACCACCCACCGCAGTCAACAGACGGCGACGTTCCTCGTCGGGGGGAAGCCGAGGGGTCGTAGCGGTCGTCTTTCGGTCACAGGACGGTTGGCGAACGCTTGTGTTCCGTCGGTCGTCCATAGGTAGAGATAGCGGAGGCACCTCCATAAGCCATGGTGCCCAAACGTAGCCGGTGATTCGCGCTCACTCGCTCGTTCTCACCTTTCGGACCCACCCCTCAGTACTCCACTCGAACCACGCGACCGTAATGCATGGTACGCAAGAACATAGTACGATGGCCGCCAAGACTCCCCTATGTACGACCGAATACTCGTTCCGACCGACGGGAGCCCATCGGCGGAGGCCGCCGCTCGCCACGGACTCGTGATCGCAGCGGCGTTCGACGCGTCCGTCCACGCCATCAGCGTCGTTGGTGACGACGAGCGCAACGAACGACTCGCGGAGGCACAGGCTAAAGACGCCATCGCGAACCTCGAGGAGCTCGTCGAACAGGAATCGGACCGCCCCTGCCAGTCGGTCATCGAGCACGGAACTCCGTACGAAGCGATCCTCTCGTATGCGTCGGAGAACGATATCGACCTCGTCGTCATGGGGACACACGGGCGACGTGGACTGAGTCGTGTCCTGCTGGGCAGTGTCACCGAACGCGTGATTCGGTTGAGCAACGATCCCGTGTTGGCGGTGCCACCGCATGCAATCGGCCGAGAGCGGGAGGGCTACGAGACGATTCTCGTCCCGACAGACGGAAGTCCTGCTGCTACGGCTGCGGTCGATCACGGAATAGCCGTTGCCGAACGGTTGGGGGCCTCGGTACGAGTGCTCTGCGTGATCGAGGGGGAGACGGGACTGCCACCGATCGGTGATCCGCTCCGTGACGAAGCGGTCGAGTCGGTCGAAGACGTAGCCGAGCGAGCGTCGGAACGCGAAGTCACCCTGACGACCCACGTACAGCCCGGGACCCCCCACGAGGTGATCAACAACTTCGTCAGCGCTCACGGGATTGACCTCGTTACGATGGGAACACACGGCCGCTCGGGGTTACGCCGTCACCTACTCGGAAGCGTCACCGAGCGGGTCTTGCGCACGAGCGATGCACCCGTACTCACCGTGCGACAGGATACAGAGTGAAAGTCGACTCCTGATGCTGATACGGAACGAGAACGATCGCTCGATCGGCCAGGCGGATGGACACTCACGGTTCCGTGTCCCAGAGTCCGCGCTGACTCGCGGGCGGGGGCTCATCGCACCGCCTCTATCTCGTCCGCCGTAGTGTAATACTCGGAGGCTGCCTGTCGTTCGAGTTCCGCCAGAGAGTCCGCTCGTAGGTCCGCCCCCGAGATGTCGCCCGCCGCCACCGCCTCGACGCGTTCGACGAGCCGGTCGGCAGCCAGGACCTCCGGGACACTCACGTAGAGCGCGCCCCGCTCTAGTAGGTCACGGGCCGTCGAGACGGTTCGAGCACGAAGAACGACGTCGACGTCTCCGTTCCCGGCAAGCGTCAGTATCCGATTCGAGACGCTGTTCGAGTCCACGGTCGAAACGACGAGTTGTGCGCGTTCGACGTTCGCCTTCGTCCACGTGTACTGTTCCATCGCGTCACCGAAGACGTACGCCTCACATTCCGCTGCCAGATCCGCCAACAGGACAGGGTCGTGCTCGACGACGACGTACGGTCTGTCGCGTGCTTCACACGTTTCGACGAGCCGTCGCCCCTGTCTGCCGTAGCCGACGATAACGACGTGGTCGGTGATATCGTCAGGGACGGCGCTCCGTTCGTCGACGTTCTCGTAGTGTTTTCTCAGGAGCCCACGACCGGAGAGAGTCTGGTAGATACGTTCGTCGTAGCGACTGCTGAGACTGGAGGTGAGCATCGTTACCGTCGCCGCCAGAATGATCGCATCGAACACCGGTTGCGCCAGCGCCCCGACCACCAGCCCCTCGATGGCGATGACGAGGGCGAACTCGCTCACTTGCGCGAGGTTGAGGCTCGTGAGCGTCGCCGACCGCGCCTCGTACCCTTTGTACAGCAAGAGGGCGATGGTGGCCGCTGGTTTGACAAGTGTTGTCAGAAGGGTGAGGATGCCTGCGACGAGGATCACTTCGGTGGTCGGAACGGTCACGAGTGTCCCGAGGGTGACGAAGAAGATGGCCGTGAAGAAGTCCCTGATAGAGTGCAGGCCGTCGAGCATTCCGAGATGTTCGCCAGGATCGCGGCGGACTGCAAGACCGGCGACGAACGCCCCGACGGCGAGAGAGACGCCGGCTAATTCAGCCGCGCCGAGAAACGCGATGAGGAGGGCGATGACACTCACGAGCATGAGTTCGTCGGAGCCGCCCGCGACTCGCCCGAGAAGGTCGAAGAGCTGTCGGTTGACGACGATGGCGGCCCCGACCAGAACGACGCCGTACCCCAGCTTCGTCGCAACAGGGTCGGCGGCGAACGTCTCGGCACTCAAGACGAGAATGAGGAGGATGGCGATCAGGTCCTGGACGAACTGGATCGACTCGGCTAACCGTCCGTAGACGAGATTCCTGTACCGTCCCGTCCGGAGGAGTCCCGTTCCGACGATGGTCGAGGAGAGTGCAGCGGCGATGCCGATGTAAAGCGCCTGGTCGGATGGAAGCCCGATCGACACGCTGACGACGACTCCGATCCCCCCGAGCACGAAGATCTGGCCGAGGGCGACGACCTCGCTGTCGCTGAGCACCGTTCGGACCGTCTCGAACTGGATCTGCATGCTGAACGTGAAAACGAGCAAAACGATACCGTAGCGGGCGAGTTCGAGCGTGAGTTCCGCCTCGACGAACGGACCAGCGACGACCCCCGCGAAGATGAAGAAGGGGACGATCGGCAGCGCGAACCGGGTTGCCACGAAGAGGAACGCACCGCCGACGACAAAGACCACCGAGAGCGCAGTGAGGAGTTCACTCACCGGAACCACCGCCCGAATCCTCGACCGCTCCGGAAACCAGGTCGGAACGTCGTGGATTCACGAGATCGGTCTCGGCAGCCACACCGAACGCCTCACGGTCCTCGAAGTACGCGTCGAGGTACTCTGCGAGCCGTTCGGCGGTGAGTTGGGGACTCAACACGACGTAATGAGCACCGTGGTGGTAGAGCTCGCGAGCGTCCTCGGCCCACGCGGCTTCGACGAACACGGTCGTTCTCTCGCCGACGTCTGCGAGGAGCGCCTCGTTCACCTCGAGTTCGGCGGACGACGAGAGGACGAAAGCTGCCCGTTTCAGTCCGCTTTCGTTCCGGATCTCGGCGTGGCGAAAGTCGCCATAGACGACATCGTAGCCTGCGTCTTCGAGCGCTTCGACGTGAGTGACTTTGCGATCGATGACGACGACGTCGTCGTAGAACTTCTCGAGTCGGGGTAAGACGCTCCGGGTCAGCTCGTCGTAACCGATCACGACCGCGTGGTCTCGATAGCGTTGCTGTTCGATCGTGCGGCCTGTGCCAGCCGTCTCCCAGCGACTCAACAACGGGTACAGCCGCTCGAACAGACGCTGGTCGTACTTGATGACGTACACGGAAACGCCCATAGTAACCACGGCCAGCAGGCTGAGGAAACCGAGGACCGGCTCACCGACGAACCCCTTTGCGACGGCGACGGTTCCCGCGACCAGCGCGAACTCGCTGACCTGTATCATCGTAACGCTACCGAGAAACGTCGTCTCGAGGCTGAATCCCTGCCGAGAGAGGAGTGCGAAGAAGATCAGAAACTTGGCCGGAATGAGAACGAAGGCCGCGACGATGGCCTCTCGCCAATGGACGAACAGGTCTCCTGCGTCTAGCTGGAGCCCGATCGAGACGAAGAATATCAGTACGAACAGATTCGTCAGTGGCGAGACGCGGTCGCGGAGTTCGGTACTGTACGGGAGCTGTGCGAGTGACACACCGGCGAGGAATGCGCCCATCTCGATGGAGAGACCGAGTTCGTCGAAAACGAGTACGAACAGAAACGCGAATGCAACTGCGACCAGGAAGAACGCGTCCCTGTCGTCTGCGATACGCCTGAACAGTTCGGGCAGCAAGTGTCGCGTTGCTGCGACAGTTACGAACCCGACACAGGCGATCAGCCCGAAGACTGTCAGGAGCGTGATGCCGAGGTCGACTGCGCTATCAGGGCGACCCGAAGCCAACAGCGTCAGCAGAATCACGACGACGACGTCCTGCACGAGAAGGATGCCGACGTCTATCTTACCGGGGAGGGACGTGACCGCGTCCTCGTCGGTCAACATCTTGATGACGACCGCGGTCGAGCTGTACATCACGACCAGTCCTATCAGCAGGGCCTCCCAGAAAGCGAAACCGAGCACCGCCGCGGTGCCCGATCCCGCGAGGAAAACGAGAGCCATCTGTGGGAGGGATATCTCGAGGACCGGGTGAAGGACGTGGCGCACGTCCTCGATTCGCATCTTGATCCCCAACAGGAACAGCAGGAACGCCAGCCCAAGCTCGGCCATCGTCGACGTGACCTCGCTAGGTTCGACGATGCCGAGAGCGGCGGGTCCGAGCAACAGCCCCGTGAGGAGGTAGGCGACGATCGTCGGCTGGCCGGTTTGGTGCGCGGAAATCCCGATCAGAGCCGCCGTCACGAGGATAATCGCGAGATCCGTCGTCGATGCGAGTTCAGCGACCATCCGAATGGATGCCTCGAACTTCCGTCGGTCGGAGGTTAACTGTGTCGGGGGACAGCGGTCGATACGACGAGAGCAGCGTAGTTGCGACACGCCCTCGAGATGCAGCACGCCGTTCGAAATCGAATCCGGGGAACGGAAGACGGCCCTGCGACCAAACGGTCGATCGCCTCACTCACCACTCGACCGGGACGCCCGTATCTGCACCCGCCCCCGGTGAATTATTAGTCGTGCGTCACCGATAGCCACGATCATGACCGTCGATCCGTTCAACCGCGGGAAAGATCACGCTGCCGTCGTCGTCGGAAGTCTCGCGTTAGCAGCGGGGTTGTGGGCCGCAGGATTCAGGCTTTCGCGGATCGTCGCCGCCGTTCCCTGGTTCCTCCTGTTTCTGGTGCTGGTCATCGGGCCGGTGACGAAGATCTGGCCGTCGATCAATCGGCGTTTCGAGGGGAACTTCCCACTGTACTTTCGCTCGGAACTCGGCATCTGGTTCGTGATCTGGTCTCTGGCACACGTGCTCGTGGTGTTCCAGTCCCTCGGCTGGGACGTCGTCGGATTCGTCGTGGGCACGAGGCCGTGGGCGTTCGCTGCTCTCGTCGGTGTCGTCATCGCCGTCGTTCTGTTGTTCACGTCGAACATCTGGGCGTACCGGTTCATGGGGCCCAAAGCCTGGAAGTGGCACCAGAGCCACGGAACGTACGTCATGTTCTGGCTCCTGACGGTCCACATCTACGACCAGACGTTCCTGCGCGACGGGGTCCCGACAGAGGATCCGCTTCATCTCCTGTACGTGGTCTCGATCGTCATCGTCGTCGGACTGCACGTCGGGGCGTTCCTCAAAGTCGTTGCCCACTATCGGAAGCACGGTACGTATCCGAGCGGCGTTTCGTGACCCGAGAGGGCGTATGATCACCAGCGTTCGCTGCTCAGACGAAGATAGCAGCTTCATCGGTTGATCCACGACCGATCGTCACACGAGAAGACCGAATCGTTTTCACGCTCGTTTGCGTACCCAAAACGTGATCAATGTTACCATGACACACGTAGATGCGGCCCAACCGAATGGAGACGTCGACCGCCTCGGGCGACCCCAACACCGTCTCCCGGCACTCGTCGCGCTGACAGAGCGTCCGCGGAGTCGCACTGAACGCCGTGTGTCGACGGGCGTGTCGTCTCCCACCGTAGGGCGGACGGGAGACGAGTTCGAAGACAGAGGAGTGGATCGATTCCGAGCGTCGCACCGAGAAACCATCCCGGTCCAGCACGGCGGGTTTGCCGTAACTCGCCTGGACTCCGTACCGGGGGGTTCAGGCAACGAACGCTGGCCGAGATGGTCACAGTAATCGTCGACTAGCAGTGAGTATCATCTCCGCCACCGTCGTCGGACTCCGCCTGCTTGCGTGCGTCATCACGGGGAGTCTGGCGGTGTACGCGTGGAACCGACGAACCGAACCCGGATCGCTGCCCTTCGTCGGACTGATGGCGATGATATCGTTGTGGACGCTCAACTCCGCGATTTCCGCGTTCGTCTTCAATTCCGAGCTTCACATCCTTCTGCACCGGATTCGATGGATTCCGATCCTGGTCATGCCGGTGTTCTGGATCTGGTTCGCCGTCGCGTACACCGGGTACGACGATTATCTCTCGCCCTCGACCATCGCCCTCGTCTGTGTCGTTCCACTGATCTCGATCGTTCTCCTCCTCACGAACCCGATGCATCGACTCCTCTGGGAGATCGCGATCGGCGAACTACACGGACTGCCGATCCTCGAATTGACCTACGGGCCCTGGTTTTGGGTGTTTACCCTCTACAACGTCACGATCACGTTCATCGGGACAGCACTACTCTTGCGTCTCGTCGTCCGGTCGGATTACCTGTATCTCGACCAGGCAGTCCTGTTGTGCGTCGGTAGTCTCGTTCCGTGGATCGCCGCCGGAATGTCGATAACGGGAGTCATCTTCCCGCCGGGGATCGGGATCACGTCGGTATCGTTTGCCGCCACGGGCCCGGCGTTCGGGTACGCGTTGTTCCGCCGTCGGCTGTTCGACCTCGCCCCGGCCACGCGCCGACTGAGTCGCGATTCGGCCATCGCCACGCTCCAAGAGGGCGTGCTCATCTTCGACGATTCGTTCGAGCTCGTCTATCTCAACCACCGAGCGGCCGAAATCCTGGAGCGTGACGTCGAATCCACGCTCGGAACCCCGGCCGACGCGCTCATCGACATCGACACGATCGATCTCGAGGTGTCGGGTGTCCGTAACGAACTCCACATCGACGAACGAACCTACGAGGCGCGGATATCCACGATCACGGACCGGAACGATCGAACGATCGGTCACACCATCGTCCTCTCCGATATCACCGCCGAGAAGCGTCGGAAACGGCTGTTGCAACGACGACGGGACGATCTCGAACTGCTCGATCGACTCAACGGGCTCGTTCGTGAGATCACACGCGAGTTCGTCGACGCGACGTCCCGCAGTGAGATCGAGGACATCGTCCGGGCGCGCATGCGCGAATCGACACTGTACACCGGGGTGCGAATCATCGACGTACCGCCCGACGTAGCCCACACCGAACGTGACACCACCCACCAGGAGCTGACCGGCGCATCGGAGGCACGTCGTCTCACCGATCCGACGTCGGAGAGATTTCCCGAGGAAGCGTGGCCGCTTCCCGACCTGGAAGCCAACGGGGGCGAATCATGGGCGTTCGTCTCGTTGGGATTCGGTCGAACGGTCTACGGTGGCCTGGCTCTCCAAACGACGCGTACCGAAGCGTTCTCAGAGCGCGAACTCGCAGTGCTCGAGTGGTTCGGCGAGACGGTCAGCCAGGCGATCAACGCCGTCGAAAATCGCCGCCTGCTCTTTTCGAACGCGGTCACGCAACTCCGGATCGACTGTCCCGACACGCCACTGCAGACCGTGGCGGCGGATGCCTCCTGCAGTCTCACCCTCGAGGGCTTCATCCCCGCCAGCGAGGACCGAATCCTCGTCTACTGTGCCACGCTCTCGGCGAGCGCGTCGAACGTCGCGGAGATGGCGGAGACGGTCGACGAGATATCGACCTGCCGAGTCGTCGGTGACGACTCCTCGAACGTCGTCGAGTTCACCATCACCGAGAGGTCACCCCTGCTGGCGTTCGTCGGCGGGAGGGGTAACGTACGCGAGATCCAGGCCGACGAGCAGGCGTGCACGGTCGTGGTCGAGGTCGCGTCGGGTAGCGAGACGCGATCGACGCTGGAGCGTGTTCGTGACCACTGCCCGAACGCGTCACTCGCTGCAAAGCAGGATCGCGATCGGTCCACTCCGACCGAGACGAATCAAGCACCCGCAACGGCGGATTCGCTGGCGTCACTGACCGACCGGCAACTCGAGGTTCTCGAAGCCGCCTACCGGGGCGGGTACTTTCGATGGCCACGTGACGCGACCGCCGAGGAGGTCGCCGAATCGCTCGGAATCAGCTCGCCCACACTCCACAAACATCTCCGGCGCGGCGAGGCGCGGGTGTTCGGAGCGCTGTTCGACTCGGACTCCGAGACCGACAGTTCGGAGGACCGTGAGTAACACCACGCACCCTCCACCGTCGGTAGCCGCGTCGTATCTCCGCTCCGGAACATCGTGCGATACGTCGAGTCCGCAGTCCCTACCAAAACGGACCACGTGACGCTTCGCAACGGCTCTTCGACGTCCCCGACGGCGGGACCGAGAGCGAGTTACGATAGCTAGCCCCGTACTATTCGCCGGCAGACGGCGATCTATTCGAACGGACCGATGCCATCAGATCGTCAGGTGATCCACGGCGTCGACGCAGAACAGCTCAGTGAAACGATAGCGGCAGTCTCGGACAGCCCCGAAGTCGGTCAGTTCCGGTTTCACGCGGAGACGGAGTGGACGGAGGCGCTCCGGAGCGTCACGTCGATCGCGGAGTTCGACCAGGCCGGCGAACGCGTTCGCACCCGGGAGTTCCACGTCGAGGGCGACGAACCGGAGCAGATCCTGGGCGAACGCACCGCACCGAACGCCGTCGAACTGCTACTCGCCGCGCTCGGCTCCTGTCTGAGCGTCGGCTACGCAGCCAACGCCGCGGCGATGGGGATCGAACTCGACGACCTCCGGTTCGAGCTCTCGGGCGAGGTCGACCTCCGGGGGTTCCTCGGAATCTCAGAGGACGTCCGGGCGGGCTACGAGGAGGTGACCGTCACGGCGCACGTCGACGCGGACGCTCCGGTAGAGGAACTCGAAACGCTCCGCGAGCGCGTCGAGGCCACCTCGCCGCTGGTGGACTCGATCGCGAACGAGGTGCCCCTCGAGACCGACCTCGTCGTGGAGGAATCGCGATGAGCGAGTCGCTCGACACCGAAAAACTCGAGCGCGAGGTCAAGGCGATGTACGATGCGGTCGCCGAGTCAGCCGATGGCGAGTTCCACTTCGAGACGGGACGGGACCTGGCCGAACGACTCGGCTACGACCCCCGGGACCTGGAGTACGTGCCCGACGCCGCGATCGAGTCGTTCGCCGGCGTCGGCTACCACTTCGACCTGGCCCGCCTCGAAGCGCGCGAAACCGTGCTCGACCTCGGCAGCGGGTCGGGCATGGACCTGTTCGTCGCCGGCCTGCACGTCACCGAGACCGGGACGGTCACGGGAGTCGACATGACGAACGCCCAAATCGAGAAGGCCCGGGAACTCGCGGCCGACAACGGCTTCCACAACGTCCGCGTGCGCCGCGGATACATCGAGGACCTCCCGTTCGAGGACGCGTCGTTCGACGCCGTCGTCTCGAACGGCGTGATCAACCTCTCCGCCGAGAAAAGGCAAGTGTTCGAGGAGGCCCACCGCGTGCTGAAGCCCGGTGGCAGGTTGGCGGTCTCTGACATCACCAGCGAACGACAGATGCCAGAGAGCATCAAGGCCGACGCGGACCTCTGGGCGGCCTGTATCGGCGGGGCCGCACAGGTCGACAGCTACACCTCCCTCGTCGAGACGGCGGGCTTCGAGGTCGAGGAAGTCCGCGAGAACACGCAGTACGAATTCATCTCGGAGCGAGCGGCGAACGCGTGTGAGAAGTACGGCGTCAAGAGCGTCACACTCGGGGCAACCAAGTGATTGCCGTGGCGACAGATCAACCGATCGCAGACGAACAGAGAGAACAGGTCCAGCCCGACTCGCACCTCCGAACTGGCGCGGTGTTGATGGCACTCGCCGGAATCGCGTTCGTCGGCTACGGGGTCGTGTTCCTCGCATTGAACTTCGTGGGGAGTGGCTTCGAACTCGGCGTGAGTACGCTGGCCGGGATGACGGCCGCCGATGTCGATCCGACGGTGGCGTACTACATCAGTCACCTCCACGTCGCGACCGCTGCGTTCATCATCTCGACGGGCATCGCCGTCGCGGCCCTCTCGTGGTACGGCGTCCGCCAGCGGCTCACGTGGGCGTGGACGACCGCGATCGCCAGTGCGGTCGTCGGGCTCGCGCTCGCGTTACCGATGCACTGGACGGCGGATGCGTTCTCTCACGACTGGGTGACGCATCTCGGCCCGATCTACCTCGCGACGGTCGTCTTCCTCGTCGGGGTCGCGTTGTCGTACCGCGGACTGCGAACCGCGTAGGTGGGTTCATCCATCGTGCCTTCGCATTTAATTTCGACGTAAGTTGTCGAATTCTCGAGCGAGCGGTCGTCGAATGCGTCCCGGACTGGGTGGCCCTCGCTCCGACGAACGTCTCACGTGCCGTGCTCGTGTGGCTGCTCGCCCTCGTCGTCCTCAGCGTCACCGGGGAGGATGCTGGCTCGGTAGAGGCGAGCGCGGCGTAGTTCGTCAGCCCCACGAGGCGTGTGAGGTCCCGTCACCGTTCGTCCGGTGTCGGTATCCCGTGGGCGTCCTCTATGAGGTCACCCAACCGTTGGACGAACCGCGCCGCGGGCGCACCGTCGACGACGTCGTGGTCGAACGTCACGGTGAGATCGAGGAACTCGCGGGTGGTGAGTTCCCCGTCGACGAGTCTCGGTTTCCTGCTGATCCCTCCGATGGTCACCTGCAAGGTGTAATTCGTCGGACTGACTGCCCAGCCGCCTCCCCGACCGAACATCCCCACCGACGTGACGGCGACGGTACCCGCCACGTCCTTCCACCGCCGAGGAAACCACTGCGGAAGCCGCCAGACGAGTCGCCGGACGAATCCGGGGAGTCGGAGCGCCGTCGTCTCCAGACGCGAGAGCGCTGTCGGATCCGGAGACTCCTGGGCGGTGCGTATCTCGTCGTGGATCGACCGGACTGACCGTTCGCCAGCCCCCCGGACGACGTGGGGGACGCCGATTCGCTCCCCGTCGACCGTCGCCTCGACGAGAACGTTCACGTCGACGTCGTCGAAGACGTGAACCCGACCGCGCCAGTCGCGATACGCGTTGACGTGGGGGTGATCATCGATAGCTCGTGCGAGACAGTACGCGACGAACGCGGTGAACGAGAGTTGCTCTCCCGTCTCCGCCTCGATGGCCCGGATACGCTGCCTCGCCTCGGTGACGTCGAACTCGACGAGGCCGTGGACGTTGCTTCGGCGGCCCGCCGTCCGCATGTAATCGACCGTCCCCCGACGACGGGGGGAGAACGGCTCGATCCGATCGCCACGGTCGCCCATATCTCTCGTGTGTCGTGAGGGAACATACCTCTTGACCCTCCGCGTCGAATCTACGATCGGGGAAGGTCGGATGATCGGAGCGTCGAGAAACGGAGGCTCGGCGGAGTCGGCAACTGCAAGGGTCGATCGGTCCGGAGGTGCCCGGATCGCCGCCCTCTCCGTGGGTGTGATGGTGGCCGTGTATCACGTCCTCGTCCGACCCTGGCACAGGACGTGGGGCGCCACTACCGAGGAAGTGAGCCGACAGCTCCCAGGTGACGACGCCGCCCCCGAACCGAGTGACGAAACCACTCGGGCGGTCACGGTTGCGGCGCCGAGTGACGACGTCTGGCCGTGGGTGGTCCAACTCGGGCAGGGACGCGGCGGCTTCTACAGCTACACCTGGCTCGAGAACCGGGTCGGCGCGGACATCCACAACGTCGATCGAATCGTGCCGGAGCTTCAGGAACTGGCGGAAGGCGATTCGATCCGAATGGTCCGCGAGGATTACTGGTTCCAGAGCCCGATGACCTCGATGACCGTCGAACGCGTCGACCCCGGCCGAACGCTCGTTCTCCAGGGACACGACGGCGGGACGTGGACGTTTCATCTCGACCCGATAGACGAGGAGACGACGCGCTTCATCGTCCGCGGACGGAAGCCCAGGAACCGAACAGCCGTCGGGTACGCCGGGCGCTATCTCGCGTACGAACTCCCGCACTTCGTCATGGAGCGAGGACTGATGGTCGGGATACAGACTCGTGCCGAACGTCGACGTCGAGACGAGGGTGGACACTCGCCGTGACGGGTCGCAGCCAGGACTACGGTGCCACTGTCGATCCGTCAGACCTCGCGAGCGCGATCGACGTTCGGTTACGAGCGACTCAGCCTCGTACCGAGGCTCCCGTACCGAGAGAATCAGCGATACCGGGATGGGAGACGAGCGGAAACGAAGACGTATGAGCCAACGGGTACGACGTCCCGGTCGACGCGGAACTCGAGGGCTGGTCGGGACGGTGCGTCGACACCTGCTCGCGACGTTCTTCCTCCTCACGTTCGCGGTTTCGTGGGGCGTTCCCGGCGTACTACTCCTGCTCGCACCGACGCTTCCGTTCGAGGTGACCCTGGCGGGGTATTCTCCGCTGGCGTTTCTCGCCGTCTGGGCGCCCGCCATCGCCGCGTTCGTCGTAATCGGCATCGGGTACGGTTGGGACGGCGTCAGGAACTACACGCGTCGAGTCACCCGTGTTCGTGGCCGGTGGACCTGGTACCTAGCCGTGCTCGTCGGGGTCCCGGTCGTCTACTTCGTCGCTGCTGTACTCAGTAGTATGACGGGGAGACCGGAGCTACGGCTGTCCGATGGGTGGCTTCTCGGGTTCCTCACGGTCTCGGGATTGCGACTCACACAGGGACCGGTAGAGGAACTCGGCTGGCGCGGTCTCGCCCTCCCGCTCTTACAGCGGCGGTACGGGGGCCTCGTTGCAGCACTCCTTCTCGGATTCGTGTGGGCACTGTGGCACGTCCCGGCAACGCTGATCGCAACCGCGGATTTCGCGCGTGGTGGCGGATCACTGCCGGTTGCACTCTGTCGCCTCTTCGTGGGTATCGTAGCCACCTCAGTGGTCGTCACGGCCGTGTACAACGGGTCGCGCGGGAGCGTCCCACTGACGATCCTCTTTCACTGGCTGACGAATCTCGACTACCCGTGGGAGGCATCGGCGGGCGTGCCTCTCGTTCAAGACGTCCTAACCGTGATCGTCGCTGTTGCTGTGGTCGCATTCGGGTACAGATACTTCGGGGAGAGCACCCTAGTGACGGACGTCGTGCCCTCGATCGACCGGCAGCACGCCCGAGACGGACAATGAACAGTCACGAACTCCTCGACGTCGGAACCGTTCGGATCAGTGCGCTCCTGCTCCGTGATGCGAAGTTCTTCGCCCGGTCGCTCGACTCGCGGCCGCTCGTCGAGGTGGCGAGCGACACGGAGGTCGACGTCGACCACCTCGACCGTGCGGGCGAGCAGACTGTCACCGTCGACACGCCGGTCGGCGCGTTCGAGGCGGCGTACATGCCCTGGCAGTGGCTTGGTCCGGACTATCCGACGCTCATCTATCACCACGGGAGTGGAGAGCGACCGTTCGACTTCGGGCGGTTCAGTTCGAACTCGTTCCGGCGGCTGTTCGTCGCGACCGACGAAGCGATCCCGGCCAACCTCGTCGCAGTCAGGGCACCGTTCCACGACGGGTCGAACGTGGACTACGCCCGGGCGATGGGCGAGCTCGAGAACTTCGTCGGGATGCTCGCCGCCTCGGTCGGCCTCGTCGACGGGATCGCGACGCGGGCGAGCGAGCGAACCAGTGGCCCGGTCCTCGCGTCGGGTATCAGTCTCGGTGGGTGGGCCGTCAACCTCCACCGGGCCTGCTTCGACACCGTCGACCGGTACGCCCCGATCTTCGCCGGGGCCGCGCTGGGTGAGATGTTCGTCTCGTCCGTCTATCGGAAGATGACCGCCGATCCAGCCCGGAGACGGCCGGATCATCTCCGTGAAGTGCTCGACTTCGAGGAGGAGTTCAGGTCAGTCGAGGCGGCCAACTGTGCCTCGCTTCTCGCCCGGTACGACCGCATCGTCGAGTACGACCGACAGCGCCCGGCCTACGCGGGGAGGTCGCTGTCCGTACTGGAGAAAGGCCACGTCACCGGGTCGCTTGCGACCGATCGGCTCCGCGAGCACGTCCTCCGTGCCCTCTCGGCGTGTGACACCGACCGGATCGGTCGAGGGTAGGTATCGAGCAGTTGAGAGCGGTCTGAACGGGTCGTATCTATTTGATTCACTGGACTCGATTTCTGGGAGGGATGACCACAGTCCTCCTGACGGGCGCGACCGGCGTTCTCGGTCGGGAGCTCGAACCCCGACTTCTCGACGCCGGTCACGACGTTCGCGCGGCGAGTCGTTCGCCCCCCACCGGGGGCGAGGTAGAGTGGGTCGAACTCGACCTGGCCGATGGAACGGGGGTCCGCGAGGCGGTCGACGGCGTCGGTATCGTCGTCCACGCCGCCAGCGATGCCCGCGGGGACTCCGAGTCGGTCGACGTTCGCGGGACCGAGCGGCTCCTCGATGCCGCTGCCGACGCGGACGTAGCGAACTTCGTCTACGTCTCGATCGTCGGGATCGACGAGATTCCATATGCGTACTACGAGCACAAGCTCGAGGCCGAACGGGCCGTCGAGGCGAGCGCGGTGCCGTCGACCATCGTCCGCTCGACCCAGTTTCACCCGTTCGTCGCGGCTCTGCTCGCAACGGTGAGCAGACTTCCGTTGTGGCCGCTCCCGACCGAGTTCAGGCTCCAGCCGATCGATACCGGTGAAGCGGCAGATAGGGTTGCCGAGCACGCGACCGTCGAGGCGGTCGGTCGAGCACCCGACGTCGGTGGTCCGGACGTGCTGTCGGTTCGCCAGCTCGCCGAGGCGTATCGTGAGGAACGCGGCCTGCACCGTCCCATCGTTCGACTGCCGATCCCGGGGAGCGTCGCTTCTGCCTTCCGTGCCGGCGAGGCGACCAGTCCCGACCGCGACGTCGGGACGAGAACGTGGAACGAGTGGCTCGCAGCGCAGGAAGGGGTACCTGGAAAGGGCGAATACTGACCGGCGGCAGTAGCCTCGGGCCGCCCCGGTTGCACGCACCCGACACGATCAGACACCCCCGAGAGACGAGATACGTAGTCGACATGCGGTCCTCACAACTGCGTCGGCGCACCGACTACCGCCGAGTGACGGTCGCATCGATATCCGGTTCGGGTCTGAGCTGGAGCGACGGCGTGAAACGTAGCGGGCCGTCGACCGAGACGTCCAAATCGACACGGCCGACCATCGTCGCCAGCACCAGCGTCAACTCCTGTCGGGCGAACCGCGCGCCGATGCAGTTGCGCGGACCGCCGCTGAACGGGAAGTACGCGTACTCGGGTCTGTCACTCGGCTCCTGCCACCGCGACGGGTCGAACGCCGTCGGAGCGTCCCAGAACCGTTCGTCACGGTGGACCGGCCACTGCGGACACAGGAACTGTGTCCCAGCCGGGAGCTCGTAGCCATCGAGGACCACCGTATCGGTCGCCTGGCGAGTTACGCCGAGCGTCGGGGGATACAGCCGGAGCGTCTCGGAGACGACGTGTCGGGTGCGCTCCAGGTCCGCAGACGACTCGCCGGACGGCCGGTCACCGTCGACGACACGGTGATGCTCCTCGAGCAGCGCGTCTCGCACGTCGGGGCGGTCGTCGATCAGCCGCCAGGCGTGAGTGAGCGCAACTGACGGGGAGTCGTGTCCCGCGAGCAGCATCGCGACCAGGTTGTGGCGAACCTCGTCGAGGGAGATGTCACCCGCGTCGTGTGCGTCGAGCAACACCGAGCAGACGTCGTCTCCCGTCCCCGTGTTCCGGCGGTCGGCGACGAGTTCGTCGACGTACGCGTCGAGGTCGTTCACCGTTCGCTCGAACCGGCGCTCGGTCGGCGTCGGTATCCAGTCGGGGAGCAGCTGCCCGGGTCTGCGGAAGTTCGCCCGGTCGACGAGCGCGTCGGCGGCGTCCATGACGATCTCCTCCCGTCCGCGGACGTCCACGTCGAGCATCGCATCGGCGAGAACGTTCACCGACAAGAGCCGCATCTCTCGGTAGAGATCGATGCGCTCGCCGTCCTCCCACTCGTCGACGTAGGTCGCCGCCGTCTCGACGATCCGGTCGGCGTATCGGTCGAGCGCGTCACGCGTGAACGCCGGACGCAATGCCCTGCGCAGTCGCTCCCATCGCTCGCCGGTCGTCGTGGTGACCGCGTGATCCTCGATCCCGCGGAACGTCTCGCGCTGGGCGGGACTGATCGTGAACGTCTCGTGGTCACCGACGAGGATCTGCTCTATCAGCTCCGGTCCAGTGACGAGGTACGTCGTTTGGCCCGGGATTTCGAGACGAACGATGTCACCGAGCGACGCCCACTCCTCCATCGCTCCGATCGGATCCCGGGAAAACGCGAGCGCGTTCCCGAGGAGTGGCGTCCCGTCTGGGGTCGGTGGAGACGCGGTCGCTTCGGCGACCGAATCGTGCGGGGTCATGGATACTCGTTCGGGCGCCAGCACGTTCGGTACCACGGCGAACTTCCTAGTTCCTTTTTATTTCCGGGCGGTCAGCGTACCGCTGTGCCATGAAGTACCTCGATCTGCGACTCCGCCTGCCGGATCGGATGCTCCACCCGATGCAGGAGTTCGTCCGCGAGGAGGACGCCGTCCGGTACGAGGAGATGCTCGCCTGGCGCGTTCGTCCCGACGAGGCGATCGAGTACGCGCTGTACTACGTCGAGGCGGATCTGGAGCGGTATCGGACGGCGGTACGCGAGGTGGAGACGGTCGTCGACTGTCGAATCACCCCCGTCGACGACGGCTCCGCACACGTCTGGGTCTGCGAAGAGACGCGCCCGGAAACGCGAGCGTGGCGCGACGCATTCGCCGACCGCCAGTTGATCGTGGTGCCGCCGATCCGGTTCGACGACGCGGCCGCCATGGAGATGACGATCGTCGGCGATGGCGGCGACATCCACGACACGCTAGAGAACGTTCCGCCGGCGGTCGACGTGACGGTCGACGAGATCGGTACCTACGACCGGCGTGGTGGGAGCCTGGTCGGTACGCTCACCGATCGCCAGCTGACGGCCGCCAGCACGGCACTACAGCTCGGTTACTACGAGGTGCCCCGTGAGGGGTCCCTCGATGACGTCGCGGAGGCGCTGGGGTGTGCAGAGAGCACTGCGTCGGTGCTGCTCCGGCGGGCCGAGCGGGACGTCCTCTCGGCAGTACTCGACAGGTATGGCGGGGAAGCGTCGAACGGAGCATGACCGTCGGGTCCCCGTTCAGCGCACTGGTTTGCCACGTGTAGTGGTTAGCACTCGACTCGGCGCGCGTCACACGGCGTCGTTGCCTCGATGAGAGTGCTGTCTTCGAGAGGTAGTCGTACTCGTTCAGACGGGGGTGGCGGCCTGGAGAGTCGGGCGACCGAGCAACCACCAGGCGATCACGAGAGAGACGATGCCCGTCGCGCCAGTGATCGCAAGCGGTGTCGGGTTGTCCGTCGAGGAGACGAGCGGTCCACCGACGAACGCGCCAAATCCGAGCGAGAGGACTCCGACGAGGAGACAGACACCGCCGAGCGTCTGCAACCAGGCTGACTGTTCACCGTCAGTGCCACGAAGTGTCCGGGCGATTCCTGCGCCTCCGATAGCGAGCACGTACAGGAACGCGGGGAACGCGACTGGGTAGTACGGGGTGAGCAGCGGGAGTGCGACTTCGACGAGGTCGTAGGCGACGATCAGGAGGTAGGGCGGAATCTGTACGGGCTGGAACGGAACGAATTTCAGGAGGTACAGTGCCGCGATGATCGCGTAGGCGACGGCGACGTCGCGACCGAGGAGGGCGTTCCGGAGTGTGTGACGGGAGACCATGGGTGGGTATAGACGGGGGGAGATGGTAAATCTCGGGAGTCTCTCGACGGTGGGGTCCGGGTAGTCTGCGAGGGCCGAGCGAATCGCGGCTGCCGTTCGACGTCGTCGATTCAGGCGCTCGTCGCTCCTGCGGGGCGCGTGAGTGTCCGATAGAACGATACGGAGTATACGGCGAAGAAGCCACCGAACAGCGTCCCGAAGACGACGAGGAGGAACGCGACGCCGACTGACGCGGCGACCGAGAGGTGCGGCAGCGCGAGCGCGGCGCTCGACCGGGGCGAGACGAGGATCGACGCGACGCCGAACACGCCGCCGGCGACGCCGCCGACGACCCCGACGAGCACCGTGTACCCGAGCGTGCTCACGAGGTGGTGGCGGACGAACGAGACGCTGTGCGTGAGACCGTCGACCGGGCCGAGACCGTCGATGACGATCGCCTGCCCGTAGAACTGGACGAAGAAGGCGAACAGCAGATATCCGAGGACGACGAGGGCACCGACGACAGCGACGATCGCGAGGACTACGACACCGACGCCGCCGAAGTCGCCGAGGAACGCGAAACCGACGGGGAGGGCCACGAAGAAGGCGGCGAGACCGAGCACGAAGTTGACGGCCACCACGACCAGATACGCGACGAGCATCGACACGTAGTGTTCTTTCCCTGCGCCGACGAAGCGGGCGAGCGAGGTGCGACCGTCGAGCGCTTCGTCGGCCATGCCGACGATCCCCGCCTGGAAGAACGGGAGCACGAAGACGAACAGCAGCGACAG
>Ga0207797_1000944_pt1 | contig 21591 bp, 18 predicted proteins | sample PRCRCaboRojoPR_6_FD_187275 | JGI IMG/M metagenome (GOLD analysis project Ga0207797, IMG submission 187275) | Marine sediment microbial community from Cabo Rojo, Puerto Rico - PR CR 10% Liquid 1 (SPAdes) | ecosystem: Environmental > Aquatic > Marine > Coastal > Sediment | place: Cabo Rojo, Puerto...
TCTCACTCACACCCGATCCCCCCGGAGTCGGCACGCGCCCCACCACGGGCCGTGACCCGACCCCCCGGGGGGTTCGGTATATCTATACGGAGCGGACCGCCCGGCGCCGGGGCCAGGACGGCCGGCGACGGGACACGGACAGATCTCGGAACGAGGGACCGGACCACACGCATGACACACGCAGGATCGGACCGAGCGCCGCGGAGCGACGGCACGGACGAGGACGATGGGGACCATCGTGCGGGGTTCTGCGCGCTGGTCGGCCTCCCGAACGTGGGAAAGTCGACGCTCCTGAACGCCCTGGTCGGGGCCAGGCTGAGCATCGTCACCCCGAAGGCGCAGACCACCCGCAAGCGCCTGCGGGGCATCTACTCCGACGAGCGCGGCCAGATCGTCTTCATCGACACGCCCGGCCTGCTCCGCCCCCGGTACGCCCTCCAGGCCGGAATGCGGGAGGAGGCGGAGGAGGCCATCCGCGATCCGGACACCGACGTGCTGGTGTACGTCGTGGACTGCGGCTTCCCGCGGAGCCTGGAGGCCGCCCGGGACTTCGACCCTCCGTCGACGGCGGAGGCGATCCTCTGCCTGAACAAGATCGATCGGGCCGAGCCCGCGGAGGTCGAGGCGTGGGCGGCGGAATTCGGGGAGGCGGGCTGGAGTGCCGTCGTTCGGACCCGCGCCGACGAGGGCACCGGCGTCGAGGAGCTCCGCGACGAGGTGCTGGAGCGTCTTCCGGAGTCGCCGCCCCTCTATCCGCCGGACGAGCTCTCCACGGCCACGCTCCGCGAGCTGGCGGCCGAGGCCGTACGCGAGGCGTGCTTCGAGCTGCTCGAGGAGGAGGTGCCTTACAGCGTGGCGGTGCAGGTGGAGGAGTTTCGCGAGGACGAAGAACCGCTTTACATCGGGGCGACGCTCCACGTGGAGCGGACGTCGCAGAAGGGCATCGTGATCGGCGAATCGGGCCGGATGATCCGGGAGATCGGCTCCCGGGCCCGGCCGCGAATCGAGGACCTGGTGGGGCGACAGGTGTACCTCGACATCTGGGTCAAGGTGCTCGACAACTGGAAGAAGCGGCCCGGCGCGCTCGCCCGCCTCGGGCTGCCGAAGCCGAGGGAGGAGAAGAGCCGATGACGCTCGACGAAGACCTGCTGGAGATTCTCGTCTGCCCGAAGTGCAAGGGGGAGCTGGAGTACCGGCCGGAGGAGGACGATCTCCGCTGTCACGAGTGCCGGCTCCGCTACGAGGTGGAGGACGACATTCCGATCATGCTCATCGACGAGGCCGAGGAGTTCTAGGGCATCGTCCAGCCCCCCCGCCCACGACGTACCCCGCCGAAGGCGTGCCTCTTGCACGTCAATCGGTGGGAACGACCCGAATAGCGCTCGATTCTTGCCGGACCCGGCGCCGACCGGCGCGGGCCACTCCGCGGCTCACCCGCCGCGGAGAGCTATGATCTGACTCAACAGTATTGGGACCGTCTATGTCCGACAGCACGACCACAGGACCACAGCTCGACGTGACCGAAGAGGATGTGCTCCGCCATCTCCGCGAAGAGGCGGATCATCCCCTCAAGCCGAAGGAGATCGCCTGGGAGCTGAACGTCTCCCACGAGGAGTACCGCCTCTTCAAGGACCTCCTGGACGAGCTGGAGGAGCAGGGGCTGGTGTACCGCCAGCGCAAGGGCCGGTACGCCGTGCCGGAGAACATCAACCTGGCCATCGGCCGCCTCCAGGTGACACGGAAGGGAGACGGGTTCGTCCAGCTCGGCCACGACGAAGAGGACGTCTTCGTCCCCGAGCAGCACCTCGGGACCGCGGTGGACGGCGACGAGGTCATCGCCCGGATCGAGAAGCGGCCGCAGGACCGGAACCCCGAGGGCAAGGTCATCCGGGTCCGGAAGCGGGCGTGGTCGCAGGTCGTCGGCGTCTACCACAGCAAGCGCAACTACGGCTTCGTCTCCGCCGACGAGCCGGACCTGGACAAGGACGTCTTCATTCCCCCCGACGCCGAGGGGGAGGCCGAAGACGGCGAGGTCGTGGTGGTGGAGATCGCCGACTGGGGTGAGGACAGTCCGAGTCCCGTCGGGAAGGTCGTCCGGGTCCTCGGCACGCCGGAGGAGGCGGGGGTCGACGTCCTCTCCATCCTCTACGGCCATCAGCTCCCGCTGGAGTTTCCGGACGAGGTCGAGGAGCGGGCCCGCGAGGTCGCCGAGGCCGGCGTGCAGCCGGATGCGGCCGAGGGGCGGGTGGACATGCGCGGCGACCTGGCCTTCACCATCGATCCGCCCGACGCCAAGGACTTCGACGACGCCCTCTCGGTCCAGCCCCTGGAGGACGGCACGCTGCGCGTCGGCGTCCACATCGCCGACGTCTCCCACTACGTGGAGGAGGGCGGCGTCCTGGACGAGGAGGCCCGGGAGCGGGGCACCAGCGTCTACCTGGTGGACCGCGTGGTGCCCATGCTCCCCGAGGAGCTCTCCGGCGACCTCTGCTCCCTGCGGCCGAACGAGGACCGGCTCGCCTTCTCCGTGCTCTTCCGCATGGACGAGGAGGGGCGCGTCCAGGACCGGCGGCTCGAGCGGACGCTCATCCGGAGCCGCCGTCGCCTCACCTACGACGAGGCGCAGCAGATCCTGGACGACGAGAAGGACGCCCCGGACGAGCTCGAGGAGGCCCTGGACCTGCTGAAGGGCGTGAGCCAGGGCATCCGCCGTCGGCGCGAGGAGCGCGGCAGCATCGACTTCGACCTGCCGGAGTCCCGCGTCATCCTGAACGCCGCGGGCGAGCCCACCGACATCGAGCGCGTCCGGCGCCACTCGACCCACCGGCTCATCGAGGACCTGATGATCCAGGCCAACGAGACGGTGGCCGAGATCGCCCTGGACGAAGATCTGCCCTTCGTGTTCCGCGTCCACGAGGAGCCGGCCGAGGACAAGATCGAGAACCTCCGCTCCCTGTCGGCCACCTTCGGGCACCAGCTCCCCAGCGGGCGGGTCGAGCCCCGGGACCTGGCGAAGCTTCTGGACCGGATGGAGGGGACGCCGCAGGAGGACCTGATCTCCACGGCGACCCTCCGCAGCATGAAGCAGGCCCACTACGACACGGAGAACGTGGGCCACTTCGGCCTGGCGTCCGACGCCTACTCGCACTTCACGTCGCCCATCCGGCGGTATCCCGACCTGCTGATCCACCGGGAGCTGGGACACTGGCTGGCCGGACGGGAGCGGGAGGACGTCGCCGCGCGCGAGGACTGGCTCCAGGACGTGGCCGAACACTGCTCCGAGCGGGAGCGCCGGGCGGTGGAGGCCGAGCGGGACTCCGTGGACCTGAAGAAGATCGAGTTCATGGAGCGCCACCTCGGCGACGAATTCGAGGGGACGATCAGCGGCGTCACGGCCTTCGGCTTCTTCGTCCTCCTGGACGAGTACCACGTCGAGGGCCTGGTCCACGTGAGCACGCTCGAGGACGACTACTACGTCTTCGAGGAGGAGCGGCACGCCCTGAAGGGCCAGCGCAAGAACCGCGACTTCCAGCTGGGCGACCGCGTGGCCATCCAGGTGGCCCGCGTGGACCGGGAGGAGCGGCAGATCGACTTCGAGCTCAAGGGCGCCCCGGACGCGTAGCGAGGAGGACCGACCATGGCCACGGTGGCCGAGGAACAGCAGACGCGATTGCGGCAGCAGCGCGAGCGGCTCGACGAGCTCAGGGGGTATCTTTGACCTCGCTGACAGGCGGGAGGAGCTCCGTCAGCTCGAGCAGCGGATGTCGCGTCCGGGGTTCTGGGACGACCCGGAGCAGGCCCGGTCGGTCATCGACCGCTCCAACGAGCTGAAGGAGTGGGTCGAGCCCTGGGACGAGGCCGCCGACACGCTGGACGAGATGGAGGAGCTGGCCGTCCTCCTGGAGGACGAGGAGGACGCGGAGCTGCGGACCGAGATCGACGACGAGCTGCAGACGGTGAAGGAGACGCTCGACCGGCTGGAGCTGAAGAGCATGCTCCGGGGCGAGGACACGCACCGAAACGCGATCCTGACGGTCCACCCCGGCGCGGGCGGCACCGAGTCGCAGGACTGGGCCGAGATGCTGACCCGGATGTACACGCGCTGGGCCGAGCGCCGGGGCTTCGAGGTCGAGGTGCTGGACCTCGTGCCGGCCGAGGAGGCCGGCATCAAGTCGGCGGCGCTCGAGGTGAAGGGGCGATACGCCTACGGGTACCTGGCGGCCGAGCGCGGGGTGCACCGCCTCGTTCGCATCTCCCCCTTCGACTCCGAGGGTCGCCGTCACACGTCCTTCGCCTCCGTCTTCGTCTATCCCCGGATCGACGACGACATCGAGGTGGAGATCAACGAGGAGGACCTCCGGGTCGACACCTACCGGGCGTCGGGGGCCGGCGGGCAGCACGTGAACAAGACGGATTCCGCCGTCCGGATCACCCACGAGCCCACCGGTGTCGTGGTCTCGTGTCAGCAGGAGCGGAGCCAGCACAAGAACCGGCGCACGGCGATGAAGATGCTCCGCGCCGAGCTGTACCAGAAGAAGAAGGAGGAGCGGGAACAGGAGCGCCAGGAGCTGGAGGCGAAGAAGAGCGACATCAGCTTCGGGAGCCAGATCCGCTCCTACGTGCTCCATCCCTACACGATGGTCAAGGACCATCGGACCGATGTGGAGACGGGCGACGTGGACGCGGCCCTGGACGGCGAGATCGACGAGTTCATCGAGGCCTATCTGAAGGAGCAGGGGAGCGAGGCGGGTGACTAGGACGACGACGGAGGTCGAGCGGACGACCTGCCCGGAGTGCGGCGAGGAGGTGCTCCGCCTGCGCGAGGGGGTGTGCCTGGAGTGCTGGTACCGCTCCGAGGAGCGCCCCAAGCCGGTGCGCGATCGGTTCCGGACGCTGCAGGAGATTCGTGAGCGGGGCATCGAGCCCTACGCCTACGACTTCGACCGGCGCCACGGCCTGGAGGAAGCCCGGGAGCGGTACCTGGAGAAGAACCGGGGGCGGGACGAGGACGAGGAGGAAGAGGGGCCGGAGGTGTCGATCGCCGGCCGTGTCCGATCGATCCGCAACTTCGGCGGCAGCATGTTCGCCCACCTGGCCGACCGTGAGGGTCGGCTCCAGATCTACGTGAAGCAGGACGTGGTGGATCCCGAGGGCGAGGAGCTCATGGAGCTCCTGGACCTGGGCGACTGGGTGGGCGTGCGCGGCCCCGTCTTCCGCACGAACACGGGCGAGGTCACCGTCCGGGCGCGGGAGATGAGGCTCCTCTCCAAGACGCTGCGCCCCCTTCCGTACGGCAAGGAGGAAGTGGACGACGAGGGCGAGCGGGTCGTCCACAGCGGGTTCACGGACCAGGAGTCCCGCTACCGCGAGCGCTACGCCGACCTGGCGGTGAACCCGGAGGTGCGGGAGATCTTCGAGGCCCGGACCAGGGTCGTGAGTCGGCTCCGGCGCGAGCTGGACCGGCGGAGGTACCTGGAGGTGGAGACGCCGATCCTGCAGCCACAGTACGGCGGCGCGTCGGCCCGCCCCTTCGTCACCGAGCACCACGCGCTGGACAGCCGTCTCTACCTGCGGATCGCGGACGAGCTGTACCTGAAGCGGCTCGTCGTCGGCAACCTGGATCGCGTCTACGAGATCGGGAAGGACTTCCGCAACGAGGGCATCGACCGGACCCACAACCCGGAGTTCACGATGCTCGAGCTGTACCGGGCCTTCGCCGACTACGGGGAGATGATGGACCTGGCGGAGGAGCTGGTGGCGGCGGCCGTCGAGGAGGTCCACGCCGACGGAGAGGTGGAGTTCGAGGGCGAGACCGTGAATTTCTCCCGCCCCTGGGAGCGGGTCTCCTACCTGGAGGCGCTGAGGCGGTGGGCCGGCCTCGACCTGCGGGAGGCGGACGACGAGGACCTCGTCGAGGCCGCACGGGCCGTGGGCCGGGAGGACGCCGACGAGCTCGACCGTCCCCGGCTCATCGACGCCGTCTTCTCGGCCCGCGTGGAGCCCGAGCTGACGGACCCGACCATCGTCCACGACTATCCCGTGGAGCTGAGCCCCCTGGCGAAGCGAAAGCGGGGCGACGACTCGCTGGCCGAGCGCTTCGAGGTGGTGGCCGGCGGCTACGAGCTGGTGAACGCCTTCAGCGAGCTCAACGACCCGCTGGACCAGTGGGAGCGCTTCGCGGAGCAGGCCGAGGCGCAGCGGCTCCGCGAGGACCTGCCCGAGGAGGGGCCGGACGAGGACTACGTCCGTGCCCTGGAGTACGGCCTGCCGCCCACCGGCGGGCTGGGCCTGGGCGTCGACCGGCTCATGATGCTCCTCACCGGCCAGAGCTCGATCCGCGAGGTCATCCTCTTCCCGCTCCTGCGTCCGGACGAGGGGACGGCCTGAGCCGTGGATCGGGAGGAGATGCCTGCGTCGGGCCGTGAGGGTCGCGACCCGGGGAGCGTGCCCGGCGCGCCGGAGGAGAGCGTGGCGGGACCGGTGACCCGCTTCGGGCTGGAGTGGTTCCTGGCCCGGCGCTACCTGTCCGGGGAGAGGGGCCAGAACTACCTGTCGCTCATCACCCTCATCGCCATCGGCGGCGTGGCCGTCGGCGTCATGGCGCTGGTCGTCGTCATCGGCGTGATGAGCGGACTCCAGACGGATCTCAGGGACAAGATCCTGGGCGCCAACCCGCACGGCACGGTCCTGGAGATCAGCCAGGACGTGCAGATGGAGAACTGGCGCTCGGTGGTGGACAGCGTGCGGACGCACTCCAGCGTCACCGCCGCGTCCCCGTTCATCTACACCGAGGTCGGCCTGCACCCCGGGGGCGAGTACAGCGAGGGCGCGGTCCTGCGGGCCATCCCCGACGATTCGGCGTCCCTGGCCATCACGGACATCGACAGCAGCCTCGTGGTGGGCACGATGCCCTTCGGCGAGACCGAGTCGGGGCGTCCCGGCATCGTGGTGGGGAACCGCCTGGGGAACCGGCTGGGGCTCTCCCCGGGCGACAGCGTGACGGTGGTGGCCTTCCAGAACGCCAGGGTCACGCCCACCGGCATCTCGCCCAACATGCGTCGCTTCGAGGTGACCGGCGTCTTCGAGACGGGGCTCTACCAGTACGACACGAAGTTCACCTACACCTCGCTGGAGGCCGCCCAGGACTTCCTGGGGATGGGGAGCTCCGTGACCGGCGTGGAGTTCGACGTCCGGGATCCCTGGCAGGCGAGGGCGGTCGCCGACAGCCTCTCCCGCAGCCTGGGCTTTCCCTACCAGGTGGACGACTGGCAGAACCAGAACCAGAGCCTCTTCTCCGCGCTCAAGCTGGAGAAGCTGGCGATGACGATCATCCTCCTGCTCATCGTCCTGGTGGCGTCCTTCAACATCGTCTCCACCCTGGTGATGCTGGTGGCGGAGAAGACCCGGGAGATCGGCATCCTCCGCTCCATGGGCCTCACCTCCGGGGGCATCGTGCGGGTCTTCCTCTACCAGGGGGCCGCCATCGGCGTCGTGGGCACCATCGTGGGGCTGCTCCTCGGCGGCGGCGTGGCGTGGCTCCTCCAGCGGTACCCGTACACGCTGCCCGGGGACGTCTATTTCGTCGACCAGCTGCCGGTGCTGGTGGATCCGGTGGACGTGACGCTGATCGCCGTGGCGTCGGTCCTCATCTCCTTCCTGGCCACGATCTATCCGGCCCGGCAGGCCGGCTCGCTCACGCCGGTGGAGGCCATCCGCCATGAGTGAGCGGCCCGACGGCGCGGCCGGAGAGACCGTCGTGGTGGCCCGGGACCTCCAGCGCACCTTCGAGGGGACCGAGGAGCGGGAGATCCGCGTGCTCCGGGGGCTGAACCTGGAGCTCCGGGCCGGCGAGTCCCTGGCCATCGTCGGGCCCAGCGGCTCCGGGAAGTCGACGCTCCTCCACCTGCTGGGCGGCCTGGACCGGCCCACCGGAGGATCGGTGGAGCTCTACGGTCGTCCCCTGGAGGGGCTGGACGACGACGAGCTGGCCCGGCACCGGAACCGGATCGTGGGCTTCGTCTTCCAGTTCCATCACCTGCTTCGGGACTTCACGGCGCGGGAGAACGTCATGATTCCCCAGCTCGTGGCCGGCGTCCCCCGGGACCGGGCCCGCGGTCGGGCCGACGAGCTGCTGGAGCAGGTCCGGCTCTCGAACCGCGCCGGCCACCGCCCGAACCGCCTCTCCGGCGGTGAGCAGCAGCGGGTGGCCGTGGCCCGGGCCCTGGCCAACGAACCGCCCCTGGTCCTGGCCGACGAGCCCTCGGGGAACCTGGACTTCGAGGCCAGCGCCCGCCTGCACGACATGCTCTTCGAGCTCGTGGATCGGCACGAGACCGCCATGGTGGTGGTGACCCACAACCAGACGCTCGCCTCCCGGGCCGACCGGATCCTGGAGCTCGACGAGGGTACCCTCCGCGACGTGACGGGGGAGCTCGAGGCCTGACCGGGGGAGCGGCCGGTACCCGGCCGGGTCCCCGGGCGCGGCGGTGCACAGCGGGACCCGGAGCACGGTTTGCACGTATTAGGGACACGGTCGTGGCGCCCGATCGTCGGGGCCCCGAGACGGGCCCCCGGCGGGGCGGCCGGCCACCGAGACGGAGCGAGGGGCCACGAGCGGCCGAGAGCCGAGCGTAGCGTCTTCCAGCCAGCGATTGGAGCTGCGATGACCTGCGAGAACTGCGGGGAGCGAGAGGCGGAGATCCACCTGACGCAGATCGTCGACGACGAGATGACCACCGTGCACCTGTGCAGCAGGTGCGCGGAGGAGCAGGGATACGCCGAGAGCTCGGAGCCCGCCGCCGAGGTCACGTCCGGCGAGGGGGAGAACGTGCCCCTCACCGACTTCCTCGCGCAGATGGGGAAGGGCGGGGGAGAGGAGTCGATGCTCCCGGCGCCGTCGGAGCCGTGCCCCTACTGCGGCACCACGATCGAGGACTTCCGCAAGACGGGACGTCTCGGGTGTCCCCAGTGCTATCCGCACTACGAGGCCCAGCTCCGACCGCTCCTGCGTCGGCTGCACGGCTCGACGCAGCACGTCGGCAAGCTCTACGTGGGGAGCGACTCCGAGGAGGAGGACCGCCACACGCGTCTGTCGGCGCTCCGGCGGAAGCTGGATCGGGCCGTGGAGACCGAGGACTTCGAGAAGGCCGCCGAGCTCAGGGACCGCATCGAGGAGATGGAGGGAGAGCCGGAGACGGAGCCCGTGGAATGACGACCGCCGAACGCGACCTCGGAACCGAAGGACTGGAGTGGCTCGCCGGCGAGGGGCGGGAGCACGAGATCGTGCTCTCCACCCGCGTGCGCCTGGCGCGCAACATCCAGGGCATGCCCTTCTCGAGCCGGGCGGGCACGGACGAGCGCCAGCGCGTTCTGGAGCGCGTCCGGGGCTCCCTGTCCGACGTGGAGAACCTGCCGGATCCGGCGCTGTGGCGCATGGACGGGCTGGAGCCCGTGGACCGCCGGGTGCTCCTGGAGCGTCATCTGGTGAGCCGCGACGTGGCGGGCCCCGACGAGGGCGAGGCTCCTCCGGCGGCGGCCCTGGTGCTGGGGGGCGAGGGGAGGAGCGGCGTCACGCGCGGACTGCTGGTGAACGAGGAGGACCACCTCCGGCTCCAGACGCTCGTGAGCGGCCTCCAGCTCGAGTCCGCGTGGGAGGAGGTGGACGCCCTGGACGACGAGGTGGGCGACCGGCTGCCCTACGCCTTCCACCACGAGTTCGGGTACCTGACCAGCTGCCCCACGAACGTGGGCACGGGGCTGCGGGCGTCGGTGCTGATCCACCTCCCGGGGCTCGTCCTCACCAAGGAGATCAACAAGGTCCTGCAGGGCATGTCCCAGGTCGGGATCACCTACCGGGGGCTCTTCGGCGAGGGCTCGGAGGTGGTGGGCAACTTCTTCCAGATCTCCAACCAGACTACGCTGGGGAAGAGCGAGTCCGACCTCATCGATCACCTGGGTAAGATCGTCGACCAGGTCATCGAGTACGAACAGCGGGCCCGGGGCGTCCTGCTCAAGGAGGCGCCGGGCGTGATGGAGGACAAGGTGTGGCGAGCGTACGGCATTCTCCGCCACGCCCGCAGCCTCTCGTTCGACGAGATGATGAACCTGCTCTCCGGTGTGAGGCTGGGGCTTACGCTGAAACTTCTGCCAACACCCCGGGTATTGACGCTGAACAAAATCATGGTCCTCGGGCGGACCGCTCATCTCGAGCGGGAGGCCGGTCGAAGCCTGGACGAGGGCGACGCCGACGAGCGGCGGGCCGCCTTCGTTCGGGAACTACTCGCCGCCGACGAGGACCGGGCCGCGGCCGCCGAACCCGACTCCCCCCCGGAGTCGGACGGGCGGGACGACGCGAGCCCGGTCGCCGGGGACTCCGACGATTCCGACGACGAGCAGTGACGTCCACATTCGGTTCGCTCTCGAGCACGGCCACCCGCGGAGGACGATGAATTACAACTTCACGGATCGAGTCCGGAAAGTCCTCGCCATGGCGCGCGAGGAGGCGATCCGCCTCCAGCACGACTACGTGGGGACGGAGCACATCCTCCTGGGACTGATCCGTGAGGGCGAAGGCGTGGCCGCAGCCGTCCTCACCAACCTCTCCACGGACCTCGAGGAGCTGCACGAGCTCGTCGAGGAGAACGTGAAGCGCGGGCAGTCGTCGGCCACCGTGGGAGAGCTGCCCTATACGTCGCGCGCGAAGAAGGTCCTGGAGTACGCCATGGCGGAGGCCCGCGAGCTGAATCACAGCTACGTGGGTACGGAGCACCTCCTGCTGGGTCTGCTCCGGGAAGAGAAGGGTCTCGCCTCGAAGGTCCTGGACGAGCTGGGCATCGGTCTGGACGACGCCCGCTCAGAAACCCTGAAGCTGCTGGGAACCGATATGCCGAGTTCCGGCCCCTCATCCTCCTCCGGGGCTTCCTCCGGCTCTTCCGGAGCGGGAGGCGGCTCCTCGAAGGGGGAGAAGAAGTCGAAGACACCCGCCCTCGATCATTTCTGCCGGGACCTCACGGACCTGGCCAGGAACGACGAGCTCGATCCGACCATCGGACGGGAGGACGAGATCGAGCGCGTCATGGAGGTCCTCTCCCGGCGGAAAAAGAACAATCCGGTCCTCATCGGCGAGGCCGGCGTCGGGAAGACGGCCATCGTCGAGGGACTCGCCCAGGAGATCGTCGAGGGCGAGGTACCGGACAGCCTGCAGGACCACCGGCTCCTGGCCCTGGACATGGCGGCGGTGATCGCCGGCACCAAGTACCGCGGCCAGTTCGAGGAGCGCCTGAAGGCCATCGTCAACGAGATCTCGCAGAACGAAGAGGTCATCCTCTTCATCGACGAGATGCACACGCTGGTGGGCGCCGGCGCGGCGGAGGGGGCCATCGACGCCTCCAACATGCTGAAGCCGGCGCTGGCCCGCGGCGAGCTCCAGGCCATCGGCGCCTGCACGCTGAGCGAGTACCGGAAGTACGTGGAGAAGGACGGCGCCCTGGAGCGCCGCTTCCAGACCGTCATCGTGGACGCGCCCTCCGTGGAGGAGAGCGTCGAGATCCTCAAGGGGCTCCGCAAGCACTACGAGGAGCACCACAAGGTCGAGATCCCGGACGAGTCGCTGGAGGCGGCGGTGAAGCTGTCGGAGCGCTACATCACCGACCGCTTCCTGCCGGACAAGGCCATCGACGTCATCGACGAGGCCGGCGCCCGGGCCCAGCTCGGCGCGCAGGTGCCGCCGCCCGAGGTCCAGGAGCTGAAGGAGCGCCTGGAGGAGCTCGGCGAGGAAAAGGACGAGGCGATTCGCGACCAGGACTTCGAGCGGGCCGCCTCCCTCCGGGACGAGGAGCGTGAGGTCCAGGAGGAGATCGAGCGGCGCCGCGAGGAGTGGGAGAAGGAGCGGGAGGAGCACCGCCCCGTGGTGTCCGAGGAGGACATCTCCTTCATCGTTTCCCGCTGGACGGGCATCCCGGTGACGCGGCTGCAGGAGGGCGAGACCGAGCGCCTGCTGCAGATGGAGGAGGCGCTGCACGAGCGCGTCGTGGGCCAGGACGAGGCCATCGACGCCGTGAGCCGCGCCATCCGCCGCAGCCGGGCGGGCCTGAAGGATCCCAACCGCCCCATCGGGAGCTTCATCTTCTCCGGGCCCACCGGGGTCGGGAAGACCGAGGTCGCGCGGTCGCTGGCGGAGTTCCTCTTCGCCGACGAGCAGGCGATGATCCGCGTCGACATGTCGGAGTACATGGAGAAGTTCTCGGTGAGCCGGCTCATCGGAGCACCTCCGGGCTACGTGGGCTACGAGGAGAGCGGCGTGCTGACGAAGGAGGTGCGCCGCCGGCCGTACAGCGTGATCCTCCTGGACGAGATCGAGAAGGCCCACCCCGAGGTGTTCAACATCCTGCTCCAGGTGCTCGACGAGGGACACCTGACGGACAACTACGGCCGGACCGTGGACTTCAAGAACACGGTCATCATCATGACCTCCAACGTGGGAGCCCGGGAGATCGTCTCCGGGACCACCGTCGGCTTCGACTCCGGCGAGGGCATGGACTACGACGAGATCCAGGACCGGGTCGGGGACGAGATCGAGAAGACCTTCCAGCCGGAGTTCCTGAACCGGCTGGACGACGTCATCGTCTTCCACCCGCTCACCAAGGAACAGCTGGGCGAGATCGTCCACATCCTGCTGGACGACGTGAAGGAGCGCCTGGCCGAGGAGGAGCTGACGATCGAGCTGACCGACGACGCCGTCGACCTCCTGGTGGAGGAGGGCTACGACGAGAAGTACGGAGCCAGGCCGCTCAAGCGGACGATCCAGCGGTACGTCGAGGATCCGCTCTCCGAGAAGATCCTGATGGCCGAATTCGCCCCGGGCGACGAGATCGTGGCCGATCTCGCCGCCGAGGGCGACTCCCTCGCCTTCAGAGTGGCGTCGAAGACCTCGGCAGCGTGAGCCGGCGGCACCTTACCCGGACGGTCGGGCTGGCGCTGGCGCTGCTCCTCCTGGGCGCCGCCGGGGCCCGGGCACAGCAGGGAGAGGGACAGCAGCTGAGCCTCGCGGTGGACAGCATCGCCGTGGTGGGCAACCAGCGGCTGTCCGACGCCGAGGTCGTGGAGCGGACCCAGCTGCAGTCCGGAACCACGATCCGCTACCCGGACATCCAGGCGGCCATCCACAGCCTCTTCGCCACCGGAGACTTCGCGGACGTCCGTGCCCGCGTCAGCCGGGGGGAGCCGGTGATCCTCTACCTCGAGGTGGAGGAGCGCCCCTACGTCTTCGAGTACGAGTTCCGGGGTCTGGAGCACGTGAGCTCCTCCACGGTCCGGGACACGGCGGGCCTGCCCGCCGAGGGCCCCCTGCGCCCGGCGGCCATCCGCAGGGCGATCTCCACCATCCAGGACCGCCTGGCGGCGGAGGGCTTCCCCCGGGCGAGCGTGGACACGAGCCTCGCCCCCATGGGCGGTGACCTGCCCGGCTACCGCTTCGTCCTGGACGTGGACGAGGGACCGCGGCTGGGCGTGGCGGAGATCCGGTTCGAGGGCAACGAGGCGTTCACCGACGCCCGGCTCCGGGGAGCCCTCAGCACCGGCGAGGAAGGCTTCTTCTGGTTCAACTCCGGCGGCTTCCGGCAGGACCAGTTCGAGGAGGACCTGACCCGAAATCTGCCGGACTTCTACGCCAGCCACGGCTACATCGACATGGCCGTGGTCGACGACACCGTGATGGTGGATCCGGAGACGGGGAAGGGCATCGTCGAGATCGAGGTCCGGGAGGGACAGCGCTACCGCCTGTCTTCCTTCGACGTCGAGGGGAACAGCCGCTTCCCGGAGGCCGAGCTCCGCACCCTCTACGCCCCGGCGACGGAGCTGGAGGACGGCGCCGTCCCGGACTCCGCCGCGCCGGCCTTCGACCAGGTGGGCTTCCAGTCCGCCGCGGACGAAGTGGCCAACATGTACCGGAACAACGGGTTCCTGCGGATCAACGTGGCCACGAACGTGGAGAAGGTGGCCCGTCCCGACACCGCCAGCGGCCCTCCCATGGTCCGGGCGACGTGGAGCATCCGGGAGGGCGAGCCCTCCTACATCCGCTCGGTGCGGATCGTGGGCAACACCAGGACCCACGACCGCATCATCCGGGACCGGCTCACGGTGGTGCCGGGCGACGTCTACTCCCAGCAGCGGCTGATCAACAGCATCCAGCGGGTCATGGGGATGGGCTTCTTCGAGCGCATCCCGCCGCAGGAGGCCGTGAGCATCCAGAACCGGGAGGACGGCGACGTCGACATCACCCTCCGGGTGCAGGAGAAGCAGACCGGCAACCTGAACTTCGGGATGTCGGCGGCGGCGATCAGTGGCCTGGCCGGGTTCATCGGCTACGAGCAGCCGAACCTCTTCGGTCAGGCCAAGAGCCTGAATTTCCGCTGGCTGTTCGGGAGCCGCACGAACGACATCAACATCTCGTACTCGGACCCCGCCGTCCTGGGCTCCGACTACTCCACGAACGTCAACCTGCGCCGCTCCCGGGACGAGTACCGGACCTTCAGCGTGGGCACCCGCCGCCAGACCGGCGGTTCGCTGGAGGTGGGGCGCCCGATCTTCGACCGCTGGACCCGGACCTTCGTCGGCTATTCGCTGTTCGAGGACAAGACCACGGACCTGGACCTGAGCGGAGCCCGGCGGAGCTTCCTCCAGACCGGAACCCGGAGCACGGGATCCTTCCGCCTGGTGCGCGACAGCCGGAACAGCAGCCGCTTCCCCACGCAGGGAAGCCGCAACATGCTCTCGTACCGCCACACGGGCGGTCCCCTGGGCGGCGACGGTGACTTCTCGAAGTTCCGGCTCGAGAGCGAGTGGTACGTGCCGGTGGCCCAGATCGGCGGCGGGCTCCAGAGCAACCCGATCCAGTTCGCCGCCAGCGTCTCCTTCCGCGGAGGCATGGTCGTCGGCGACAACCCGTTCTTCCGGGAGCGTTTCTTCCTGGGCGGCGTCCAGTTCGGGGAGCAGCTCCGGGGGTACGAGGAGGCCACGGTGACGCCGGAGGGGCACATCCCGCGGAACGCCGACTTCAGCCAGCTCCGTCGCGCCGGGGAGACGTTCTTCACCTCCACCGCGCAGTTCGGGGTGAGGCTGTCCTCCCAGCTCTACCTGAACACCTTCGTGGACGCGGGGAACATCTGGAGCCGCGCCGCGGCCTTCAATCCGACGGACCTTCTCACCGGCGCGGGGGTCGGAGCCAGCCTGGTGACGCCGTTCGGGCCGCTGGGCATCGACTACGCCTACGGCTTCGACAGGCGTGACGTGCTGGGTCGGCCCAACCCGGGCTGGAAGCTGCACTTCAAGTTCGGGCGCGTCTTCTGATCACGCCCCCCGGGCGACACGCTGACGAGACAGACACCGACGATTCACAGGGGAATGCATATGCGTTCGAAGAGCATCTTGGCGACGGCCCTACTCGTGGCGGCGGCTGCAGCACCGCTGTCCGCCCAGGAGCAGGGCACGGACCCGCGGATCGCCTACGTCAACAGCCAGGCCGTGATCCAGCAGGCACCGGGCGCTGACTCCGCCCAGAAGGCCTTCCAGCAGGAGGTCCAGCAGTACCGACAGCAGGCCAAGTCGCTCACGGCCGAGCTGGACTCCCTCCGCCAGCAGTTCCAGCAGCAGCAGGGCATGCTGAGCGAGCAGGCGCGACAGAAGCGGCAGCAGGAGCTCCTGCAGCGGCAGAAGCAGGTGCAGAGCCGCGTGTCGAAGATCGAGCAGAAGCTACAGCAGCGTCAGCAGCAGCTGATGCAGCCGATCCTGAACCGCGTCCAGAAGGTGATCGAGGATATTCGCGCGGAGCGGGGCTACGACATGATCTTCGACGTCTCCGGGTCCGGCGTGGTGGCCGCCAATCCGGACCTGAACATCACCGAGGACGTCATCGCCCGCCTCGAGCAGATGGCGTCCGGGGGCGGGGGCGCGCCCGGCGGAACGGGCGGCCGCTGACCCGTCGCGTCCGCCGTCCGGCGGTCGCCGGCCGCCGGGCCCCGGCTCCCGACTCCAACCCCGGACCGCGTCCGCGGTCGGGGATCTCCGTCGACATCCGATGACCGCCCTCACGGCCCGCGAGCTGGCGGACCGCCTCTCCGGCGAGCTGGAGGGGGACGGAGCCCGCCGCGTCGACGGCGTCGCCCCCGCCGGCTCCGCGGGCCCCGGCGACCTCACCTACGCCTCCACCCGCCGCTACCTGGAAGCCCTCCGCGAGAGCGGGCGTCCGGGGGTGGTCCTCCTCCCCCCGGAGGTTTCCCACGAGGCCGGTGATGCGGCCGTCATCCGGGTCCCGGACCCGGAGCGTGCCTTCGCCGCGGCCGTCCGGCTCCTGCTTCCCGAGTCCGGATCCGAGCCGGGCGTCCACCCGGCGGCCCGCGTTTCCGACGGGGCGGAGCTCGGGGAGGACGTGGCCGTGGCTCCCTTCGCGGTGGTGGAGTCCGGCGCACACGTCGGCCGGGGGAGCCGGATCGGCGGGCACGCGCTGGTGGAGTCCGGTGCCGAGATCGGCGCAGACTGCAGCGTCGGCCACGGGTGCACGGTGCACGGCTGCGCCACGCTGGGCGACCGGGTGGTGCTCCGGCCGGGCGTGCGGGTGGGCGCCGAGGGCTACGGGTACGTGGAAGACGAGGAGGGGCTCCCTGCGCGGATGCCCCACGTCGGCGGATGCGTGATCGGCGACGACGTGGAGATCGGCGCCAACTCCACGGTGGACCGCGGCTCCCTGGAGGACACGGTCATCGGGGCCCACACGAAGATCGACAACCTGGTCCACGTGGGCCACAATGTGCACGTGGGCCGGGGATGCATGATCGTGGCACAGGTGGGAATCGCCGGCAGCGCCCGCGTCGGGGACGGCGTGGAGGTCGGCGGACAGGCGGGCATCTCGGGCCACCTGGAGATCGGGGACGGGGCCCGGATCGCCGCCCAGGCCGGCGTCATCGGCGACGTGCCCGCGGGCGAGGAGTACTCGGGCTATCCCGCCCGTCCGCACCGGCAGGCGCTCCGGGCCAGCGCGGCACAGCTGCGCCTCCCGGAGCTCCTGGAGACGGTGCGGCGGCTGAAAGAGCGGATCGAGGTCCTCGAGGCGGAGGAGGAGACGTGACCGGAGACGCGGGGTCGGAGGGCAGCGAGGCGGCCGAGGGGACGCTGGAGGCCGCCGTCGCCCGGGAGGGGACGGGGCTGCACACGGGACGGGAGGTGAGCGCCCGCCTGCTTCCCGAGGAACCGGGCCGCGGGGTGCGGTTCCGGCGCACGGACCTGGAGGGGGAGCCGGAGGTGCGCGCCGAGGTGGACGCGGTGACCTCGGCCGACTGGGAGACCGTCCTGGAATCCGACGGGGCGCGGGTCGGAGCTCCGGAGCACCTCCTGGCCGCTCTTCTCGCCGCCGGCGTGGACAACGCCACGGTGGAGCTCGACGGGCCGGAGCCCCCGGCGCTGGACGGGAGCGCCGCGCCGTGGTGCGAGGCCGTGGAGGAGGCCGGCGTGCGCCGGCAGGAGGCCGAGGCACCGGTCTTCGCCCCGGAGGAGGCGTTCACGGTGGAGGAGGGGGCGTCCCGCTACACGGTGACGCCGTCCGGGCGTCTCCGCGTCTCGGCCGAGATCGACTTCGACCACCCGGCCATCGGGCGACAGTTCGCCTCCGGCGAGGTGACGGGGGGCGACTTCTGCCGGGAGACGGCGCCGGCCCGGACCTTCGGGCTGCAGTCCTGGCACGAGGAGCTCCTGGAGCGCGACCTGGCGCGGGGGGCGTCCCATGAGAACACCCTGGTGCTGGACGACGAGGGGCTCGCCGGGGACGCCCCCGAGCTCCGCTTTCCCGACGAGTTCGTCCGGCACAAGATCGTGGACCTGGTGGGGGACCTGGCCCTGCTCGGCACCCGCCTCCGGGCCCACGTGATGGCGGAGCGGCCCGGCCATGCGGGAAACGTGGCGCTGGTCCGCGAGCTGGCCCGTCGGCAGCGGGCGGCGGAGCGCGGAGGGCCGGTGCTGGACGTGGACGAGATCCTGAACTATCTGCCACACCGGTATCCGTTCCTGCTGGTGGACCGGATCGTGGAGTTCGAGCCCGGCGAGCGGATCACCGGGCTCAAGAACGTCACCATCAACGAGCCCTTCTTTCAGGGGCATTTCCCGGGACATCCGATCATGCCGGGCGTCCTGATCGTGGAGGCCATGGCGCAGGTGGGCGGATTGCTCCTGATGGACGAGTTCGAGGATCCCGAGGACAAGCTGGTCTTCTTCATGTCGATGAGTGACGTGAAGTTTCGCCGCCCCGTCCGTCCCGGCGATCAGCTGCGATTCGAAGTGGAGATGGTGCACTTCCGCGGTCGGGTGTGCCGCGTCCGTGGCGTGGGGCGGGTCGACGGAGAGACGGCGGCGGAGGCGACCATGACGGCGCAGGTGTCGGATCGGTGACGTCTCCGCCCGTGGAGTGGGGGGACGAGCCGATCCACCCCACGGCCGTGATCCACGAGCAGGCCAGGGTGCCGGACTCGGCCCGGATCGGGCCCTACGCGGTGATCGGGCCCGACGTGGAGCTCGGAGAAGACGCGCACGTGGGCCCGCACGTCCTGATCGAGCGCGACACCCGGCTGGGGGCCGGCTGCCGGCTGGGGAAGGGGGCGGTGCTGGGCACCGATCCCCAGGACGAGAAGTACGGCGGCGAGTCGTCCCGGCTCGTGGTCGGGGCCGGGACCACGGTGCGGGAATACGCCACCCTGAACCGCGGCAGCACGGCCACGGGCGTGACCGAGGTGGGGGAGGAGTGTCTCATCATGACCTACGCCCACGTCGCCCATGACTGCCGCATCGGCGACCGGGTCGTCCTGGCCAACGCGGTGAACATGGGAGGGCACGTCGAGATCGGCGACTGGGCCATCGTCGGGGGCGTGACGGCCATCCATCAGTACGTCCGCGTCGGCGAGCATGCCTTCGTGGGGGGCGGGTCCCGCGTCTCCCAGGACGTGGCGCCGTACTGCACGGTGGCGGGCAATCCGCCGAGCGGGTACGGGGTGAACACCGTCGGCCTGGAGCGCAGGGACTTTCCCGAGGCGTCGGTCCGGGCGCTCCGGGAGGCGTACAGGCGTATCTTTCGGTCCAGCGACAGGGTGGCCCGGGCCCTGGACGAGATCGAGGACGGCGAGTGCACGCCGGAGGTGGCCGAGCTCGTCCGCTTCGTACGGGAGTCCGAGAGAGGGGTGACGCAGTGACCCCGGTGCGAACGGCCGTGGTGGGGGTGGGTCGCCTGGGGGCGGAGCACGCCCGTATCCTGTCCCTGCTCCCCGAGAGCCGGCTGGTGGGGGTTCACGACCGGCGTCCCTCGCGGGCCGAGGCGGTGGCGGAGAGCGTCGGCGGGGAAGCGCGCCCCTTCCGGCGGCTGGCGCCGCTCCTGGAGGAGGTCGAGGCCGTCGTGGTGGCGGTGCCCACCCGGTCCCACTTCGAGGTGGGACGTGCCGTTCTCGAGGCGGGATGTCACCTGCTCGTGGAGAAGCCGCTGGCGGCGTCCCTGGACCGGGCGCGGGAGCTGACCGACGCCGCCGAGAGCCGCGCCCTGTCCCTGTGCGTGGGACGGGTCGAGCGGTTCAACCCGGCGGTGCGGAACGGGAGGAGCTACGTGAGCGGCCCGCGGTTCATGATCGCCGAGCGGCTGTCGCCCTTTCGGCGGAGGGGTACCGACGTCGGGGTCGTCCTGGACCTGATGATCCACGACCTGGACCTGGTGCTCTCCATGGCGGAGACGCCGGTCCGGGACACGGAGGCCGTGGGCGTGTCGGTGCTGACGGACTCGGTGGACCTGGCCAACGCCCGCCTCGAGTTCGAGAACGGTGCGGTGGCGCAGGTCACCGCCAGTCGGGTATCGACGAACAGCGCCCGGCGGCTGCGGGTGTTCCAGGAGAGCGGACAGCTGAGCCTCGACCTGGCCTCCGGCGAGGGGGAGTTCCTGCGTCGCAGCGCGCCGGGGGTCCCGGTGGAAGAGGACGCCGGAATCCGGGAGGTGGCGGAGCGGGAGGCCATCGGCGGCGACGGCCGGGAGCCGCTCCGCCTGGAGGTCGAGGGGTTCCTGCGGGAGGTCCGTGGGGACGGGGGCGAGGCCCTGACGGCCCGCGACGCGCTCCCGGCCCTGGAGCTGGCGCTCCGGATCACGAGGGAAATCGAGGAGACGAGCCATGTCCCTGCTTGACGAGCGTGAGCGACGGAAGAAGCTGGGTGCCGACAAGAAGAGCGGCCCGAGGACGCTGACCCTCCTGGCCCTCCTCGCCCTGGTCTTCGCGCTCATGTGGATCCTGGACAGTGTCGTCTGACCCGACCGTCTTCATCTCCGCCGGGGAACCGTCCGGCGACCTCTACGGCGGCCGCCTGGCCGCCGAGCTCCGCCGACGTCTGCCGGGAGCGAAGCTCCTGGGGCTGGGGGGAGCGACGATGGAGGCGGCGGGCGTGGAACGGCTGGCCGGCCTGGACCGGCTGGCGGTGATGGGAGTCGCCGAGCTGGCCGGCCACCTGCCCTTCTTCCTCCGACTGCGCCGTCGGGTGCGGGAGACCGTGGCGCGGGAGGGCGTCGACCTCCTGGTGGCGGTGGACTATCCCGGATTCAACCTGCCCCTGGTCCGGTTCGCCTCCAGGCGGGGGGCGGCCGTGCTCTACTATGCGCCCCCGCAGGTCTGGGCCTGGCGCCGCGGCCGGGCCCGGCGCGTGGCGGATCGAGCGGACGTCGTGTGCACGGTGCTTCCCTTCGCGGCGGAGCCGTTCGCCCGGGCCGGGGCGGAGGTCGAGTTCGTGGGCCACCCGCTCCTGGACGAGATGGAGGGCGAGCCGGAAGGCCGCGGCCGAGGCCGGCCGGGAGGGCAGGACGTCTCCGACGATCGCTCTCCGCTCCTGGGGCTCTTCCCGGGGTCGCGCGAGCAGGAGGTGCGCCGGCTCCTGCCCCGGATGGTCCGCGCCGCCGGCCGGCTGCAGGGGCGCCGGTCCGACCTGGAGGTGGCCGTGGCCCGGGCCCCGGAGGTGCCGGACCGGGCATACGCGCTCCCCGCGGGAGTCCCCGAGCTCCGGCCCCGACGCGTGGCGCGGGAGGCCACGGCGGCGCTGGCGGCGTCGGGAACCGTCACGCTGGAGCTCGCCATGCACGGGACTCCCATGGCCGTGGCCTACCGGATGCACCCCCTCACCTTCGCGCTGGCGCGTCGCCTGGTGAGCGTGGAGCACGTCTCGCTGGTGAACCTGGTGCACCGCTCCGGGCTCGTCCCGGAGCTGCTGCAGGAGCGGGCGACGCCGGAGCGGATGGCGGACGCGGTGGACCCTCTCCTCTCGCGGGGGCGGGAGCGCCGGCGCGTCCTGGAGGGCCTGGCCGAGGTGCGCGGCCGCCTGGGTCGCCGGGGAGTGGCGAGTCGGGTGGCCGATCGCTGCGTGGGCCTGCTGGACCGGGGGCGCCGGGCCGCGTGACCCCGGCCCCCACGCGGAGGGACCTCCGGCCGGCGGTGGAGCGCCGGATGCGGGAGGCCTGGAGGGGGGTCCCCTCCTCGTGGCTCCGGGCGGCCGGCGCCGTGTTCGGCCTGGGCGCCGGCCTCCGGACACTGGCCC
>Ga0207797_1000945_pt1 | contig 21586 bp, 14 predicted proteins | sample PRCRCaboRojoPR_6_FD_187275 | JGI IMG/M metagenome (GOLD analysis project Ga0207797, IMG submission 187275) | Marine sediment microbial community from Cabo Rojo, Puerto Rico - PR CR 10% Liquid 1 (SPAdes) | ecosystem: Environmental > Aquatic > Marine > Coastal > Sediment | place: Cabo Rojo, Puerto...
CAGTCCACCCCGGCGGCGATTCTGCCAGACGTGCCAAGCCTGGAGCCTGACGAGGATGGGCAGGGAGGAGTGTCTGCACGGCGTCCTGAGCCTCAGCCGCTGAAGGCTCTATTCAAGCGGTATGCCGTTGACCAGGCTCACGCCCGGAGTGTGGCCGACCACGCACTGACCCTGTTCGACCGTCTGGGAGCCTGGTACACACTGCCGACGAAGCGCCGTCCTCTCCTAGAGATAGCAGCAATGGTGCATAGCATTGGCCTGGCCTCCTACCCCGACGGGCGTCATAAGACGGGGCGCGACATTCTTCTGGCGCATCCTCCCGAGGAGTTGGACGAAGAAGAGCGTCTGATGGTGGCACTGACGACGTACCTCCAGCGCGAGCGAGTGACGTCAAAGAAACTCCATGGGAAGATGTCTCAGGACCCCTTCGATGACCTGCCGAAGAAGGCCCGGCGGGAGGCATTAGCCTTGGCCGCCTTGATGCGGGTGGCCGATGGGCTCGACTATTCCCAGACCCAGAGCACTGAACTGATCGACGTGACTCAGAAAGAGGACGGGGTTGATATTGAAGTGACGGGCCCCTACGCCGCCATCGATGCTGCCCGAGCGCAGGAGAAGAGCGACCTGTGGCGATTGCTGTTCGACACGGATCTGAGGTTCCAGCCGACACACTTGACGGGTGATTTTGTGCCCTACTCGGGGCAAGGGCAAGCTCCAGGGGTGGCGATTGATCTGATGCCGGAGGAATTACCCGAGCATCCGGACGTATCGGCAGACGATGGGATGCCCGAGGCGGCGCGCAAGATCATTGCCTTTCATTTCCAGCGTATGTTGTATCACGAACCGGGCACGCGGGCCGGGGAAGATATCGAGGAACTGCACGATATGCGGGTCGCAACTCGACGGATGCGAGCGGCCCTGCGAGTTTTTGGCGAGTATCTTGACGAGGGGGAGCTGAAATCGTTCCGGAAAGGCGTCGAGCGCACGGGGCGTAGGCTCGGCAACGTTCGGGATCTGGACGTCTTCTGGGACAAGACGCAGCGCTACATCGACGGGCTGCCCCCGGAGAGAAAGAATGACCTGATGCCGCTCAGAGAGGCCTGGGAGATGGAACGGGAGCGGGCGCGGGAGAAACTGCTAGCTTACCTGGATAGCAAGCGGTATCTTAAGCTCAAGGAGCGGTCCGTTGAGCTCCTGGAGAGGGGCGATGTCTGGGAGGTGCCCGCTTTAACGAAGAAGGGGGCGGCGAGGCCCTATCGGGTACGGCACGTCGTGCCGGCGGCGGTATATGAGCGCGTTGCCGCTGTCTTGGCCTACGCTGAATGGATCGATGGGCCAGATGTGCCATTGAAGCGGCTCCATAGGCTGCGCATTGCAGGCAAGCGCCTCCGTTACACCCTGGAGTTTTTCGAGGAGGTATTGGCTCCGCAGACTGGGGATTTGATTAAGCAGATGAAGAGATTGCAGGACCACCTGGGGGATCTGCAGGACGCAGTAGTGGCCAGTGAGCTGCTGCGTGATTTCCTGACGTGGGGGACGTGGGGACACAGCGAGGACAAGAAGGGGGCAAAGAAGCCTATGGAGCCGGTGGTCGCGCCGGGGGTGGCGGTCTATATGGCGGACAAACAGGCCGAGCTTCAGCGACTACTGAACACCTTTCCCGAGGTGTGGGCATACTTCCAGAGCCCAGCGTTCAAGCAAGCAGTGGCGGTCGCGGTGGCGCCGCTGTAGGGGCGTCGGACGAGCTAGCTTTGAGCGCCGAGCTGAGCAATGTATCGAGTCAGCGGATCCATTCATATGGGCGGGTGTACGGCCTGACGGCATAGAGATGGAGGTTATCGATGGGCAAGAAGTATAAGAAGGATGGGAAGATCAAGACCGGCTACTATGAGGATGAGCTGGCGAAACTTCAGGGTGAGCTGGTCAAGCTGCAATACTGGATCAGGAATCAGGGCCTGCGGGTGATCGTCATCTTCGAGGGGCGTGACGCCGCGGGCAAGGGGGGGACGATCAGACGGGTCATGCGCCGCCTGAATCCCCGTATGGTCCGCGTCGTGGCCCTGCCCAAACCGAGTGACCGGGAGCAGCGGCAATGGTACTTCCAGCGTTACATCGAGCACCTGCCGGCCGAGGGCGAGATGGTGCTGTTCGACCGCAGTTGGTACAACCGCGCCGGCGTCGAGTGGGTGATGGGGTTCTGCACCGAGGATGAATATCGGCACTTCTTGCACGAGTGCCCTGTATTTGAACGGATGCTGGTGCGCGATGGGATTATCCTGATCAAATACTGGTTCGAGATTAGTGCCGATGTCCAAGAGGGCCGCTTCCGGAGTCGCAATCAGGATCCGCGCAAGCTGTGGAAGCTTAGTCCGATGGATATGGAGTCTCGCGCCAAGTGGGATGAATACTCGAAGGCCAGAGACGCGATGTTCGCCTATACAGACATCGACGAGGCGCCATGGTACGTCGTGCAGGCCAACGTCAAGAAACATGCTCGCCTGAACTGCATCGCCCATCTGTTGACGATCATCCCTTATCAGGATCTGACGCCGGACCCGGTAGAGTTCCCACCGCGAGAGGACTTAGGGTACCAACGTCCCCGTACGGGAGAAGGGTTGAACTACGTGCCTCTCGTCTACGGATCGAAGTTCGACGACAATTGAGGAGGCTGACCGATGGGGGCAGAGATGGATAAGGAGAAGGTCATGGAGACCTACGACGAGGACGGGATCATCACGCCAGAGTATTATGAGCAGGAGTTGCGCCGACTCCAGACAGAGTTGATCAAGTTACAGTACTGGGTTAAAGATCAGGGCCTGAGGGTCATTGTCGTCTTTGAGGGGCGTGACGCGGCTGGCAAGACCGAGGTCATTGGACGGATCACGCAGCGGTTGAACCCCCGGTTGGCACGGTCAGTGGCACTCGGTAAGCCCAGTGACCGGGAGAAGCGACAGTGGTACTTTCAGCGTTACGTCGAGCACTTTCCGGCGAAAGGGGAGATGGTATTCTTCAACCGAAGCTGGTACAACCGCGCCGGCGTCGAGTGGGTGATGGACTTCTGCACGGAGGAGGAATACCGTCACTTCTTGAATGAATGCCCCGAGTTTGAACGCATGCTCGTGCGCGAGGGATTTCGCCTGATCAAGTACTGGCTCTCGGTCAGCGCCGACGAACAGGAGCGCCGCTTCCAGAGCTGGATGGAGGACCCGCGGACGCGATGGCGGTTCACCCCGATCGATCGGGAGGCTCGACAGCGGTGGGTGCAGTATTCCAAGGCGAAAGACGCGATGATGGCTCACACGAACATCGATGAGGCGCCGTGGTACGTAATAGATGCCGACGTGCAGGAACATGCGCAGCTGAACTGCATGGCCCATATGCTAAACCTGATCCCGTACAAGGATCTGACGCCCGATCGGGAGGATCTCCCACCGCGCGAAGGGGAGGATACGGGTTACGTGCGGCCGCCGATGAGCGAACAGACCTTTGTGCCGAGAGTATACGGTGGAGAGAGGTAGAGCGGATACGGACCCACAAACCGGCATGCAGATGCATACGAGCGCATAGTTGCTCAGACTGCCTGCATCGGCGTCTGGCGTCCGGGGAGCGTTTATGGGGAAGAAGACGAAGAAAAGCAAGAACTCAAGTGAGATGGTTGATCTAACCGATCCCAGTCTCTATGTCAACCGCGAGTTGAGCTTCCTCGAGTTCAACCATCGGGTTCTGGAGGAAGCGTTGGACAAGAGCCATCCGTTGATTGAGCGGGTCAAGTTTCTATCTATCTTCGCCAGCAACCTGGATGAGTTCTTTATGGTGCGTGTTTCTGGGTTGCGTCGGCAATTGCAGGCCGGCGCGCTGAAAGCGCCGCCCGATGGGATGACGCCGGCGGAGCAACTGGCTGCCATCCGACGGCAGTTGCTGCCACAACTAGCCCAGCATTACGAGTGCTGGCACGAGGATTTGCTGCCGAAGCTCCAAAAGGCCGGAGTCAAGATCCTCCGCTACGAGGACCTTAAGCGCAAGCAGTGCAAACTGATGCGATCCTATTTCATGGATGAGATCTTCCCTGCCCTGACGCCGCTGGCCTTCGACCCGGGGCACCCCTTTCCTTTGATCTCGAATCTTAGCATCAATCTGGCCGTGGTCGTCAGCGACGTGCGACACGGGCGGCGATTTGCCCGGCTGAAGGTGCCCAATACGTTCCCCCGTCTGCTGCGCATCCCCAGCGAGGAGGCAGCCGACGAGTATCAGAGCCTGGGGTTGGCACAGGCGATGTCGAACAACTTCGTCTGGCTTGAAGAGGTGATCTGTGCCAATCTGGACATGCTCTTCCCCGGCGTGGAAGTTGTGGCTTCCTATCCCTTCCGTGTCACCAGAGATGCCGATCCGGAGATCGAGGAGGACGAGGCCTCTGACCTCCTGACCGCTATTGAGGAGAGTGTGCGCAAGCGTCATTTCGGTTCTGCGGTGCGACTGGAAATCGACGAGACGATGCCTGAGCAGGTTCGCGATATCTTGATCAACAACCTCGGCCTGGCCCCTTACCAGGTCTACACGGTAGGCGGCCCCCTTGGATTGGCCGACACGATGGAGTTGATGGACGTCAACCGTCCCGATCTCAAGGACAAGCCGTTCCAACCATCGGTGCCTCCGCAGCTGTCGACCGAGGAGAGCATCTTCTCGGTCGTCCGACGCCACAACATTCTCGTCTATCACCCCTACGACAGCTTCGATCCCGTGGTTAGGTTTGTGCGTGAGGCGGCACGGGATCCCGAGGTGCTCGCGATCAAGCAGACGTTGTATCGCGTTGGTCCAGATTCGCCCATCGTGTCTGCCCTGATGGATGCTCGCGAAAACGGGAAGCAAGTGGCGGTGTTGGTGGAGCTGAAGGCGCGTTTCGATGAGGAAAACAACATCGTCTGGGCACGATCGCTGGAGGAAGCGGGTGTCCACGTGGTGTATGGCCTGGTGGGACTCAAGACGCACGCCAAGATATGCCTGGTCGTGCGTCACGAGCGCGAGGGGATCCGGCGTTACGTCCACATGGCCACGGGCAACTACAACGACGTGACCGCTCGCGTCTACGCCGATCTGGGTTATTTTACCTGCGATCCGGATCTCGGCGCCGATCTGTCCGATCTGTTCAATGCCCTGACCGGATATTCTCGGAAGGATGAGTATCGGAAGCTGTTGGTGGCTCCGGGGAAGATGCAGGAGCAGATCATTGCCCGCATTGACCGGGAGATCGAGCGGCATCAGGAGAATGGGGACGGCTACATTGCCCTCAAGATGAACGCTTTGGTGGATAAGCATTGCATTGAGGCGCTCTATCGCGCCTCACAAGCAGGCGTGAAGGTAGATCTGCAGCCTCGAGGCATCTGCTGCCTGCGCCCGGGGGTACCCGGCGTGAGCGACAACATCGAGGTGACGTCCATCGTGGGGCGATTCCTCGAGCACGCGCGTATCTACTACTTCCACAACGGTGGGGATGAAGAAATCTTGACGGGCAGTGCCGATCTGATGCCGCGCAACCTCTACCGTCGGGTCGAGACTCTGTTCCCGGTGGAGGACCCTGCCCTGAAGGTCACGCTGCGGGACCACATTCTCAAGATTCACCTGAAAGATAACGAGAAGGCCCGGCGTATGTTGCCCGACGGTGGCTACGAGCGCGTGCGGCCTTCGGACGGCGAGCCTGTGATCAACTCGCAGTCGTGGCTGATTGAGCATCGTGGCATATGGCACAGCGAGGAATAGGTCGCACGCCGTGCTATGTGAGTATGCTCTGTATCAGATTGAGATCGGATTCAGAACAGGTATTCGAGTTGAAGAAGGGGGCTGGCTGGACCAGACCAGCGGCTGGAAGGTACTAATCGACTCGCACATAGCCTGATGGCCCTGGCTCAGCCTCCGACCACTCGAGGGGCGGTGCCAGGCTGTCAAAACTGACTGCACGCCTGAAAGCGTCCTCCATCAAGTCCGCAGCATTCCGCTCGGCTTGCCAGAGCTCCACGGCCGGGTACTCATCGCTGATCAGCGTGATGCGCAGCCCGCCATCGTTCCACGTGGCGATGACGTCATCGATGTCGGCATTGCGACCCCGTTCGAGACATTATCGACCACCGCCCCTGTCTCCAATGGGACCTCGTTCAAGGCGCCGATGGTATCGTAATAAGCCTCACGCTCTCCGTCCAGGACCTGTAACGAGATGCCGATTTCTCGCGCTACACGCTGGACGAAAAGTGGCCCGTTGGCTGCCTCTCGGACTGCGCTGGTAGCGATGGGCAGAATCTTATCGACCTCTGTCCTTTCACAGAAGCGTTTGAAGAGGCGCAGGGTGGAGAAAGCGCGGGCCATGGCCGACTCACGCATGCCCGCTTCCGTCATACCCTGACGGAGGCGCACGACCTCGCGAACCTGGTCGACCAGACGATAGGAATACCCCGGGATTGCATGGAAGATCACGAGGCGGACGGTGTTCGATCCTAGATCGATGACAGCCAGGCGTCGAGCACGAGAGATGTCCATCGATAGAGCTCCTAACCGCTGGGTTCAGCGACGACTCGAAGCTGATGCGGATTCTACACTGAAGGGAGAGCAGCGGCAACCATCGATTGCGCACTGGGTCTTTCATTGTATCATGACGTCACAGACAGGGCGGTGAGGAAACAAGTCAAAGGAGTCCCGAATGCGACAACACTCGACTGCCACGATGCTCGTAAGAGGTGGTATGTTGGTCACCCCGGAAGGCGTTTTTGAAGCAGACGTGCTCATTCAGGGAGAACGCATCAAAGCCATCGGGCGTGGGTTGCCAACGTCTCACGATACACGGATGGTGGATGCGGAGGGATGCTACGTGATGCCCGGGGCGATTGATGCCCACACGCATGTCGATCTCGATACGGGCGTCTACCAGACCTCGGATAACTGGTTCGTGGGCACACGGGCCGCGGGCTGTGGGGGCGTGACCACGGTGATCGACTTCGCCACTCAGTTCCCCGGTCAGACGCTTCGCGAGGCGGTGGAGAACCGTTTGGTGGAGGCTGAGGGCGCCGTGGTCGATTACGCGCTCCACATGATGATCACGGATCTGCCGCCCCAGCGGGAGGATGAAATCGCTGATTTGGTGGACTTGGGAACGCCGAGCGTCAAGCTATACACCACCTACCGTCCGAACTACTATGCCGACGATGCGACCGTTTTCCGATTGATGAGGGCATGCGCTGACTACGGTGTCCTTCCTCTGGTCCATTGCGAAAACGACGACCTGGTCACCAGCCAGACCGAGGCGCTGAAGGCTGCCGGACAGACGGAGTGGCGTTACCATGGGCGATCTCGACCTGCGCTTGCCGAGCAGGAGGCGGTGCAGCGGGTGCTCTTCCTGGCAGAAGCCGCAGGCTCTCCGGTTCACATCTGCCATTGCTCCACGGCTCTGTCTGTATCGCTGGTGACCGAGGCACTGGAAGCGGGGCAACGGGCGTCGTGTGAGACGTGTCCGCAGTATCTCCTGCTGGACAACCGGGTCTACGACGGACCTGAGCCCTGGCGATACATCCTGCAGCCACCGTTGCGAGAGCCAAAGGAGACCGACCGGCTCTGGCGGCTGGTGGAAGGGGGGCTGGTCGACACGGTGGCGACCGATCACTGTGATTACACCAGGGCCCAGAAGGTGGCTCAGAACGACTTCACCGAGACGCCTGGAGGACTACCGGGGGTGGAGACGCTCTTACCGTTGATGTTCACCTATGGAGTGGGCGAAGATCGATTGACCCTTCCGCATCTGGTTGAGCTGCTCTCGGCGAATCCGGCGCGTCTGTGGGGGCTGTGGCCCAAGAAGGGGACGCTGCAGCCTGAGTCTGATGCTGACATTGTGGTTTACGACCCGGCACCAGAGACGGAGATTGAGGCGGAAGCATACCACTATGAGGCCGGGTACACGCCATACGAGGGAATGGCCGTCCAGGGAGAGGTGAGAGCGACTATCTCCCGCGGTGAAGTCATCTATCGGCAGGGCCGCTTTAGCGGACGCGAGGGACGGGGCCGATTCGTGAGCCGCGAGCCAATGGGTTGACGAACTGAGCTTTCAAGACAGGTCCCGATTTTGCCATTGGCCTTTCTGCAAGATAGAGATATAGGTAATCTTCTAGGAGGTGTTGTATACCTGTGGGGGTAAGACGGATGAATAGCGCCACAGAGCAGCGCACATAAAGGCTACGAGCCCAGTATCTGTGGTCGATGCCTGGATCCGCAGCCTGGATCAGCTACTTGGCGCCGAGTTGATCCAAGAGGATCCGGAATACGACGTGGTCTCCAATCTGAGGGCCCGGAAGTTGCCTTATAAGTCGTAGTGCATCTTCAACGACCCCTTGGAAGTAACGCAGTTGTCACCGGAGATATCTCTCTACCTGGTCCCTTACCGCTCCCACATCAGGACTCGGGACTGACGGAAGCGACTGCTTAGCGAGCTAAGTTGTGAAGTGAAACGGGGGGCACGCCACGCTCCACTCCTCTTGTGCCCTGAAAGTAGCAGTAGTACGAGGAGGCTCCTATGATGGATTTGTCCGATTTCCTTCCCATCGCCCGCGGCGACGAAGCGGCGGATGTAGTGCTTCGCAATGGTCGGGTGATCAACGTCTTTACCGGTGAGATCATCGAAGCGGATATCGCCGTGGCCGAGGACACGATCGTCGGTGTCGGGCCTGGCAAGTTCGCTTCGCCGGATGATCTGGTTACCCTGGAGGGGAAAAAGGAGATCGACCTCGGCGGCCGCTACGTGTGTCCTGGGTTGATCGATGCGCACGTTCACGTCGAGTCCTCGATGGTCACACCGCCACACTTCGCACAGGCTGTGGCGGCCCGGGGGACCACGACGGTGGTGAGCGATCCCCACGAGATAGCTAACGTGGTTGGCGCTGAAGGCGTCCGGTACATGCTCGACGCGTCTGAGGGCTTGCCTATGACGCTGTACGTGATGCTTCCCTCCTGCGTTCCCGCCACGCACATGGCGACAGCTGGGGCGGAGTTGCAGGCGGATGATCTGGCGGAGCTGGCGGACCTTGATCGGGTGATCGGCTTGGCCGAGTTTATGAACGTGCCGGGTCTGGTGCTCGGGGACCCGGAGGCGGTAGCGAAGATCGAGGCCTTTCAGGACAGCGTGATCGACGGTCATGCACCGAACATCACAGGGAACTGGCTCCAGGCCTACGTGGGCGCCGGTCCGGGTTCGGATCACGAGTGCACGACTGCCGACGAGATGGTTGAGAAGCTGCGGCTGGGCATGGTGGTCTTCATCCGCCAGGCCACAGGGGCGAAGAATCTGCGTGCACTGATCCCCACGGTGACAGCGGAGAACAGTCGACGGTGTGGACTTTGCACGGACGATCGCCATCCGGCGGACCTGCTCGATGAGGGGCACCTGGATTATCTCATCCGCCTGGCGGTCGCCGAAGGGCTCGATCCGGTCACCGCGATCCGGATGGCAACGTTGAACGTAGCGGAGTGGTTCCAGCTGCGGGACCGGGGCGCCATCGCCCCGGGTAAGCGAGCTGACCTGGTTGTGTTTTCCGATTTGCAGGACTTCCGCGCCGAGATGGTTTTCGCCGGTGGTCAGCTGGTGGCCCGGGACGGAAACCTGGTAGGGGCGTGGCCGGCATCTACGGTGGACGCCTCGGGCGTACGGGGTACGGTGGACGTAGATTGGGATCAGGTGAGCTTCGCCATTCCAGTCCCCGATCCCGATGCTGCGGGAATCGAGGCGCGGGTAATCGGCCTGGTCGCCGATCAAATCGTTACCGAGCACTTGGTGGAGCAGGTCCCTGTGCGAGATGGACAGGCGGTGGCTGACGTCGAGCACGATATCCTGAAGTTAGCGGTGATCGAGCGACACCGGGGCACCGGCAACGTGGGGCTGGGTTTCGTGAAGGGGCTGGAATTGGAGCGTGGGGCCCTGGCAGGGAGTGTGGGACACGATGCTCACAACCTGATTGTCGCGGGATGCGATGATACGTCGATGTTGACGGCCGCAAGGCGGGTGGGCGACCTGGGCGGCGGACTGGTTGCGGCAGTTGGCGAGGAGGTGCTCAGCGAGGTTCCCCTGCCCATCGCCGGTTTGATGGCGGACGAGTCGCTGGAGACGGTCCGTCGCCAGATGGATGAACTGGTGAGGATGGCCCGCGAGATGGGCTCGCCGCTGCACGACCCTCTGATCACCCTGGGTTTCCTGGCCCTGGAAGTGATCCCCGCGCTGAAGTTGACGGATCGTGGGCTGGTCGATGTGGACCAGTTCGACTTCGTGCCCCTGTTCGTGGACAAAGGGTAGAGGGAGAGACGCTCCGCGAGGCAGCTTGAGCGAAGAGCGGAAGCCGACCAATCGACGCGAGACACGACGAAGAGAGCAGCGGCGGCTCTTCTGGGCTGTCGTTGTCTTCCTCGTCGTGGGCGGTGGCGTCGCGATTGCACTGGCCTATGGGGCACGAGCCGTCGCGCTTGGTCTCGGCTGTCTACTGGTGGGAGCGGGGATCCTTGGACTGCTCTGGGCTATCCTGACGCTGATGGAGCGTATCTCGAATTAGGGCAGGTGTGACGCGGTTCGTCGGGCTGGAGCAAGGTCCGGAGCGACACACTTTGCAGGAGCGAAAAACGGAGGAGCGCACCAAGATGAAGTGTGATCAACTCGTTGACTATCTCGACGGCTACCTACGCGTGGAAGAGATCGAAGACAGGTCTCAGAACGGTCTTCAGGTCGAGGGCCCGGATGAGGTTATGAAAGTCGCTTTTGCCGTGGATGGGTGTCAGAGCTCATTTGAGCAAGCAGTCGATGAGGAAGTAGAGCTTCTCGTTGTGCATCATGGACTCTTCTGGAGCGAGTCGAAGCTATTGACGGAGATTCACTTCCAGCGCGTGAAGACGCTGATCGAAGGGGGTTGTGGCCTCTACGCGATGCATCTGCCGTTGGATGCCCATCCTGAGGTGGGCAACAACGCGGAGCTGGCGCGCTTGCTGAAGTTGGAGGACACCAAGCCCTTCGGCGAGTACCACGGGCTGGAGATCGGTGTACGTGGTGTGTTAGATCCCCCCCTGGACATGCCAGCCTTCATCGGACGGTTGGTCGAGGCGTTGGGCAGACCGCCTATTCGTGTTCTGGATTACGGCCCTGAGGAGATCCGGAGCGTCGGCTGCGTGTCCGGTGGTGCCGCGTCGATGATGGATCAGGCAGCAAGAGAGGGCTTGGACGCATATGTCACCGGTGAGACAAGCCATGCCTCTTACCACGAGGCGGTCGAGCGGGGCCTGAACGTGTTCTTCGCGGGTCACTACGCCACAGAGACTCTAGGAGTCAGAGCCCTGGCAAGACACGTGGAGGACAAGTTCGACCTCGAGGTGGTATTCTTGGATATCCCTACGGGCATGTAAGGGAATTGCTAAGGCTCGTAGATTATGCTATCATTTATGTGCCCAGGCAGCAGGCAAGATAGGTGTTGACGCGTCTGCAGCTTGGGGCTATAAGACCAGGGGCTTTTCCTATTCGCCAGGCAATTGGAGAGTCTGGGAGGGAAGGGAACCCTTAACTACAGCTTCTGACTCAATATTCCAATAGGAGGTGAAGAATGAGTAAGCGTCTTTGGAGTTCGATGGGTATCCTGGTTATCGCGGCTATGCTGCTGACCGCCTGCGGTCAGCCCGCGACGCCAGAACCGACGGAAGCTCCAACGGAACCCCCGGCCGAGGAACCAACGGAAGCCCCGACCGAGGCCCCCACGGAACCCCCGGCGGAAAGCGAAAGCGCAGAGGCCGAGCTCCCGGTGAGAGCAGCCTTCGTGTACATCGGCCCTCCCGGTGACCTGGGCTGGACCTATGAGCACGACCGTGGTCGCAAGATGCTGGAGGATGAGCTTGGCGACGCCGTCGAGACCACCTACATTGAGGACGTACCGGAAGGGCCCGACGCGGCTCGCGTCATCCGCCAGTACGCCCAGGAAGGGTGGGACGTGATCTTCACCACCTCGTTCGGCTATATGGAACCGACACACGAGGTGGCCCAGGAGTTCCCGGACGTCGTCTTCGAGCACTGCTCGGGCTTCATGACGCGGGAGAACATGGCGACCTACTTCGGGCGGATCTATCAGCCGCGTTATCTTTCGGGTATCGTGGCCGGAGAGATGACGGATAGCAACATCATCGGCTACGTCGCTGCGTTCCCCATCCCCGAGGTGATCCGCGGCATTAACGCGTTCACGCTCGGTGTGCGGTCCGTCAACTCTGACGCCGAGGTTCGGGTGGTGTGGACAAACACCTGGTACGACCCGGTGAAGGAGCGCGAGGCTGCTGAGGCGCTGCTTGATGAGGGCGCCGACATCATCACGCAGCACCAGGACACCACGGAGCCTCAGAAAGCTGCCGCGGAGCGCGATGCATTGAGCATCGGCTACGACTCCGATATGCGCGAGTTCGTGGGTGATACGGTCCTGACGAGCCCGCAGTGGGACTGGGGCACCTACTACGTCGATACGGTGCAGAACATAGTCGATGGCACGTGGGAATCCCACCAGTTCTGGGGCGGCCTGGAGAGTGGCGTGGTGAAGCTGGCTGAGATGAGCTCGCTGGTGCCGGACGATGTCCGCCAGCAAGTCGACTCGGAAAGGGAGCGGATCACGGACACCGATTGGGACGTCTTCTGTGGCCCCATCAACGACCAGGACGGCAACGAAGCAGTTGCTGATGGGGAATGCATGTCCGATGAGGATATGCTGAACATCGACTGGTTCGTCGAGGGTGTCGTCGGCGAAATACCCGAGTAGCCTAGAGCGCAACCAGGGGGCAGGGCGGGCAGAGCGGGTCCAGCGGACCTGGCTCACAGGCGCTCTGCCCCCTTTCTTCACATAGCCCTGGAAAGAGCAGGACGATTCAAGATGAATAAAGAACGAGCCGAGAAGCCCATCCTCCGTATGGAGGGCATCACGAAGCGCTTCCCCGGTGTGCTCGCTAACGACAACGTTGGCTTAGAGCTTCACCAGGGAGAGGTGTTGGCCCTGCTCGGCGAGAACGGGGCTGGCAAGTCGACGCTGATGAACGTGCTCAATGGCCTGTATCGGCCCGACGAAGGATCTATCTATGTGAGAGGCGAGCTGACTGACATTCAGTCTCCCAGAGACGCCTACGACCTGGGCATCGGCATGGTGCATCAGAACTTCATGCTGGTGGAGACGATGACCGTCGCCGAGAACGTCGTACTGGGCCTGCAGGATCTCTCCTTCCAGCCGGAACTCCGTCAGGTCAAGCGACGCTTGGAGGCGTTGGGAGAGCGCTACGGGCTGAAGGTCGATCCAGATGCCTACATCTGGCAGCTCTCGGTCGGTGAGGAGCAGCGGGTGGAGATCCTGAAACTGCTCTATCGGGATGCAGATATTCTCATCCTTGACGAGCCGACGGCGGTGCTGACGCCGCAGGAGGTGGATGACCTGGTCGGGGTTCTGCGCCAGGTGGTCAACGAAGGGAAGGCGGCCATATTCATCACGCACAAGCTGCGTGAGGTGATGATGTTCGCGGACCGCGTGACCGTGCTGCGGGACGGAAAGAACGTGGCTACGCGCTCCACCTCCGAGACCGATCCGGACGAGCTGGCAAGACTCATGGTTGGGCGAGAGGTGCTCTTCCGGTTGGACAAAACCGCGTGTAAACCAGGCGCTCCTGTGCTTGAGATCGAGAATCTCAAGGCGCTTAACGACAAGGGGCTGCCTGCACTGAGGGACGTCTCGCTGGCCGTTCACGCCGGTGAGATCGTCGGCATCGCTGGGGTGGCGGGGAACGGACAACGCGAGCTGGCCGAGGTTATCACGGGCCTCCGTGAGGCCGCGGCAGGCGACGTGCACGTGAACCAGCGATGCATCACCAACTGCTCGCCACGGCGAGCGATCGAAGCGGGCGTAGGCCACATCCCCGAGGATCGGGTGGAGATGGGGTTGGTCGGGGATATGTCCGTCGCGGAGAATCTGGCGCTCAAGGCGTACCGTACGTCGGTACTGTCGCAGGGCCCTGTCCTTTCCCTCGATGGGATGAAGGATTTCGCTCGAGACCTTATCGATGGGTTCGACATTGTCACCCCCGGCCCGGAGACGCGGGTCAAGTTCCTTTCTGGTGGCAATCTGCAGAAGACGATCCTGGCCCGCGAGCTGACGGCCTGCGAGGGCCTGCTGGTGGCTGTCCACCCGACGCGAGGGCTCGACGTCGGGGCGACCGAGGCGGTGCGGAAGCAGTTGCTGGAGGAGCGCGACAGGGGAACGGCCGTGTTGCTGATATCGGAGGATCTGGATGAGCTATTGGAGGTCTCCGACCGAATTGCTGTGATGTTCGAGGGCGAGATTGTGGGAGTTGTGCCTGCCGACGATGCCGACGTGGAACGCATCGGCTTGATGATGGCCGGTGAGCACCGCGAAGAGGAAGGAGCTGCGGGGTGAGAATCGTTTTCGAAAAACGCCAGAGCGTCTCTCGCACCATTCGGGTCCTGGTTCCGGTTGTCTCGCTGGTTTTTGCGTTGGTCTTTGGTGCGTTCTTGTTGATTCTGTCGGGTGTCAATCCGTTTGTCGCCTACGCGGCTATGGCGGAGGGGGCCTTCGGCGACGTCCACGCCCTGTCCGAGACGCTGGTCAAGGCAATCCCTCTGATGCTCACCGGATTGGGTGTCTCCATTGCCTTTCGGATGCTGTTCTGGAATATTGGCGCCGAGGGACAGCTGGCGATGGGAGGGCTGGTTGCCACCGGAGTGGCCCTCTATGCGTCCAACGCCCTTCCGTCGTGGTCGGTCCTCCCGGCGGCTATTCTCTTGGGCATGGTGGCTGGGGCGCTTTGGGCGGCAATTCCCGCTGTCCTGCGTGCCTATCTCGAGGTGAATGAGACGATCACGACGTTGATGATGAACTACATCGCCATTCTCTTGGTCTCGCACATGTACCATGGCCCGTGGCGAGATCCGGGCGGGTATGGGTTTCCGGGCACGGCCCGTTTCCCGGAGGTGGCGTGGCTACCCCGTCTCTACGACCGGGCGCACGCTGGTCTCTTCTTCGCCATCATCGCTGCGGCCGTCTTGTGGTTCGTCCTGCAGCGCACGAAGTGGGGGTTTGAGCTGCGCATTATGGGGGAGAATCCCACAGCCGCCCGGTACATCGGGATCAACATCGAGCGCCAGATCATCGTGGCCATGCTCGTGTCCGGCGGTCTCGCTGGCCTGGCGGGCGTCTGCGAGGTGACCGGGGTGATGCGGCGTCTCCAGCAGGGTCTCACAGTAGGATACGGCTACACGGCCATTATCGTGGCCTGGATGAGTCAGCTGAACCCCTGGGGCGTGCTCCTCGTCGGCTTCTTGCTGGCGGGACTTCTGGTCGGGGGCGATCAGATCCAGATGGCGATGGGGCTGCCGGCAGCGATGGGACTGGTCCTCCAGGGGGCGCTCCTCTTCCCAATGCTGGGTGGCGCATTGTTTACGGAGTACAAACTCCGGTTTGTGCATGCAAGCCCCGAGGACGCTGTGCTGCCGCGGGAGTCGCTGCCGAAGGAGTCCGAATCGTGAATTTGTCTCTTATCTCCTCGATCCTCACGATCACGTTACGCGCCGGTACATCCCTACTCTACGCCACCATTGGCGAGATCTACGCGGAACGATCCGGGATTCTTAACCTGGGTGTTGAGGGGATGATGATGATGGGAGCGGTCTCTGCATTCGCCGTTGCGTATCATACCGGAAGTCTGGCTCTCGCCGTGTTGACGGCCCTGCTGGTCGGGGCCGTTATGGCCTTGATCCATGCGTTTCTCTCCGTCTCGCTGCGGGCGAACCAGGTCGTCAGCGGTCTCACCCTCACCCTGTTCGGAACGGGGTTGGCGAGCTTCCTGGGGCAGCGTTTGGGACCCGACGGCAGCCGCCTGGTCGGGCTCGTGGGACCGAGTCTGGAGCGGCTTCCGATCCCAGTACTCTCGGTTCTGCCTATCGTGGGCGATTCCTTCTTCAATCAGGATGTCTTGACGTATGGTTTGTACCTCTGCGTCCCGCTGGCCGCCTGGTATCTATACAAGACGCGCGCTGGCCTCTACATGCGGGCGGTGGGCGAAAACCCCCAGACGGCGGATGCAATGGGCATACGGGTGGGATGGAATCGGTATCTTTACACTATGCTCGGCGGAGCCCTGGCCGGACTTGGCGGTGCCCATCTGTCCCTGGCCTATACTAGAGGCTGGACGGAAAACATCACCGGCGGACGGGGCTGGATCGCCGTGGCGCTGGTTATCTTCGCTATGTGGGACCCGCTACGGGCTGTCATCGGAGCCGCGCTGTTCGGCGGGATCAACGCCGTTCAGTTTCGCATGCAGGCTGCCGGCACGACCATCCCGGCTGCTCTGCTCAACATGCTGCCCTACATCGCCACCATCATCGTGCTGGTGGTGATCACCTGGTGGGAGACGCTGCGCAAACGGGTGGGCGCCCCAGCAGCGCTGGGCGTGCCCTACGCGCGCGAGGAAAAAGGATAGAAGGTCAGGCTCGCGCATCAGAGACACGTCAGTCTTGAGGCGAAGGGAGCAGAATGTCTGACATGATGAGGGTGCAGCCATTTGAGACACTGCTCAAGTGGTCGCTGGCGGAATTAGAACAGAACGAATCGCTCTTCGGCATCCACCGCTCGCTTTTCTACGCACCGAAGGAAGATAGCCTCTACGGTACTGAGATGTTTGGGGACTATCTGGCTACCCCAATTGGCCCTGGAGCGGGTCCGCATACTCAGTTAACTCAGAACATCCTCGCAGCGTGGCTCTCTGGCGGTCGATTCATTGAGCTGAAGACTGTGCAGATCATGGATGAGCTGGACATCCCACGTCCTTGCATCGACATGGCCGACGAGGGATACAACGTGGAGTGGTCTCAGGAGTTGAAACTGGAGCAGTCGGCGTGGGAGTACGTCAAGGCCTGGGTGCTGATCCGCGTCTTGCGTCGGGTGCTCGGCTTCGAGGGTAGGCTGCCGTTCGGCACCATCTTCAATATGAGCGTGGGGTACGACCTGGAGGGGATCCAGAGCCCCCCGATGACCCGGTTCATGGATCGTATGGAGGACGCTTCGGAGGAGATCGACCAGATTGAGAATATCCTGAGGGAAGAGTTCCCGCGATTCTCTGACCTCGAGATTCCCTCGCGGATGGTCAACAGCGTGACGCTGTCTACGATGCACGGATGTCCCCCGGATGAGATCGAGGAGATCGGTCGCTATCTGATGGAGGAGCGAGGCCTCCACACGTTTGTGAAATTGAACCCGACCTTGCTGGGCAAGGAGCGGGTCATGGAGATCCTCAACGGGCGGCTCGGTTTCACCGACATAGACATTCCCGACGAGGTGTTTGAGCACGACCTGCAGTATGACCGGGCCGTAGAATTGATCGAGTCGTTGAAGCAGGTGGCGGATGCGTGCGATCTGACCTTTGGGGTGAAGCTGAGCAATACCCTGGCGATGGCCAATCATCGAGACGTGCTCCCCGGCGACGAGATGTATATGTCGGGCCGCGCCCTCTATCCGATCACGATGACGCTCTTCCAACAGCTGACGGACGAGTTCGAGGAAGACGCCTCGGAGGCGGGCCCGGGGTTGAACGTCTCCTACTCCGCCGGGGCGGATGCCCTCAACGTGAGTGGAATCCTATCTTGCGGTGCGCTTCCGGTGACGGCGGTTTCGGATCTGCTGAAACCAGGAGGCTATTCGCGTTTCATTCAGTACCTTGAGAACCTGGAGAAGGAGATGCGCGACAGAGGAGCGGAGAGTCTGGAGCAACTGGCTCGCGATCGGCTCTCCAACCTCGCGCGAGAGGCAACTCGGGCGCTGAAGGATGATCGATACAAGAAGGACTATCATCCCTATGAGCTTCCCAAGGTCGAGTCGGGATTGGACCTCTTCGACTGCGTCGCAGCTCCCTGTCGATATCAGTGTGCTGTGCTGCAGGACGTACCCGAGTACGCCTGGCTGATCGCTCAGGGAGATTACGACCGCGCTCTGGAGGTGGTTCTCTACCGCAATCCTCTGCCGAACGTGACGGGTTACGTCTGTGACCATCTGTGTCAGACGCGGTGCACACGGAGTAATTACGACGAACCGGTCTCCATCCGCGCGTTGAAACGGTTTGCTGCCGAGAGGGGCTCGGTGACCATCGAGGCGGCCGAGTCGTCCGAGCAGCGCGTGGCGATCATTGGCGGCGGACCATCGGGCCTGGCTGCGGCCTACTTCCTGGCATTGAGTGGCGTAAAGCCAGTGATCTACGAGACGCGGGATAAGGCCGGCGGGATGCCGGCGATTGCCCCGGAGTTCCGACTTCCGTACCGCGTGGTGCAGGAGGACATCGAGCGGATTGAGGCATTGGGTGCGGAGATCAACCTCTCTCATCCTATCGTCGATGCCCCGGAGACGCTCCTGGAGCAGGATTTCGACGCGGTCTACGTCGCTTCTGGCGCGCAGAAGGATGCGCGTCTGGGCATCGAGGGTGAGGATGGTGAGGGCGTCTTCCACGCCCTTCACCTCCTCGAGCGGGTGAAGCAGGGAGAGACAGTTCCTGTCGACGGCGACGTGCTGGTCATCGGCGGTGGCAACACCGCGATGGACGCGGCGCGCACGGTCAGACGTCTGACGGACGGTCGAGTCACGGTCGTCTATCGTCGAACGTTGGAGCAGATGCCGGCGGACGAGGAGGAGATCGAGGCGATCTTTGCCGAGGGTATCGGACTGGAGGAGTTGGTCTCACCGATCCGCTTCATCCTGGAGGACGACCGGGTGGTGGCCCTCGAATGCATCAAAAACGAGCTCGGCGAGCCTGGACCCGACGGGCGACCGAGGCCGGTCGCGGTGGAGGGGAGCGAGTTCAGGATGGAGGCGCAGCATAGCGACCGCTTGCAGGTCGTCGTCGCTATCGGTCAGCGGCCCGATATCTCGTTCCTGGATGGAAGCGATGTCTCTCTGGATACCGGGAGTACAGTCGACGTGGATTCGGAGACCGGCCGGGCCACAGAAGACAGGCTGATCTACGCCGGTGGAGACGCTGTAAGAGGGCCTGCGACCATCATCAAGGCTTGCAGCGACGGACAACGCGCTGCCGAGGCGATATGCGGGCGTCTGGACGTCCGCTTCAGACGACCGGACGTAGAGCTGCCGACGCTCTCCGCGGAGGAGATTGTCGGGGTGAAGCACGTCCGGGCGCGGAGGGAGGCGCAGAACGAGTCCCCGCTGCTCCGCCCCGAAGCGCGCGACGGCTTCGACCTGGTGGAGCAGACCCTCTCGGAGGAGGCGGCACGCGCGGAGGGCGAGCGTTGCCTCCAATGCTCCCAATTCTGCGACAAATGTGTGGAGGTATGTCCCAACCGGGCGAACTATACGTACCTGATGTCACCGGTGGAGATGCAGGTGCCGACGCTCGCCTGTGAGGATGGCGAGCTGAAGATCATCGGGGAGGAGGATTTCCGTGTCCTCCAGACGCGACAGATCCTGCACGTGGAGGACTTCTGCAACGATTGCGGCAACTGCCGAACCTTCTGCGTGCACGACGGCCGGCCATTCGCTGACAAGCCTCGCTTGTTCCTCAACGAGGACGATTTCCAGCGAGAGGACGAGAACGCTTTCTACGTCTCCGGAGTGGAGGGGGGCTGGGCGATCCGCAGGCGTGAGGATGGAGAGGAATCGTGCCTGACGCTGGAGGAGGGTGAGGGCGGTATGACGTTTGAGAACCACCATCTCAGCCTCCGGGTCGGGCCTGATGCTGACATGCGATCAATGACGCTGAAGGAGAGCTTCGAGGGAGATTTCTCCCTGAAGCACGTGGCGGAGATGGTTGTGATTCTGCAAGGCGTCCTGAGCACGCTGCCTTTCGTGTTGGTGGGACGGGGCTGATAGCTCGGACCCGCTTCGTAACTGGTGGATGTGGTTGAGCTTGAGGGGATGGTCATATTGACCATCCCCTTTTCCCTACCCTTGACGCCGCTGCTTCCAGAAGGCCTCTCGATACGCCTGGAATCGCCCTTCGAGGATCGCGCTGCGAATGTCGCGGGCGATCGTCAACATCACGTGTAAGTTATGGATGGTGATCAACTGATGCCCCAGGATTTCATCGGCCCAGTTGAGGTGACGGACGTAAGCGCGGCTGAAGTGGGTACAGGCATAGCAGGTGCACCCCGGCTCCAGAGGACGGGTATCGTCGGCGAACTGGGCGTTGCTGATGTTGAGCCGTTCGGTATGGGTTAGGACGCCGCCATTTCGCGCGATGCGGGTCGGAAGCACGCAGTCGAACATATCGACGCCGCGGGCCGTGCACTCCACCAGATCCTGTGGAGTGCCTACGCCCATCAGATAACGGACTCGGTCAGCAGGCAGCAGGTCGTTCACGAGCTCCAGGATGGTGTGCATCTCCTCTTTGGTCTCTCCGACGCTCAAACCACCGATGGCGTACCCATCGAAGCCCAGATGAGTCAGATATCGGGCGGAGCGCTCCCGGAGGTCGGGGAAGATCCCTCCCTGGACGATACCAAAAAGGGCCTGATCGCTACGGGACTTGGCGGCCTTGCAGCGCTTGGCCCAGGCATGGGTGCGCTCCAGAGCGTCCAGGTTGTAGTCGTAGTCGTAGGGCTTGGCGCATTCATCGAGACACGTGATGAAGTCGGCCCCTAGGTTTTCCTGGATGGCGATGGCAGACTCGGGGGTGAAACGATGTTTCGACCCGTCAATGTGAGAGCGGAACGTCACACCCTCCGCGTCGACCTCACGCCGCTGAGCAAGGCTGAAGACCTGATAGCCTCCCGAGTCGGTCAGGATGGGGCGATCCCAGCCCATGAACTGGTGAAGGCCTCCGAGTTCGGCGATAAGCTCATCGCCGGGGCGGAGATGCAGGTGATAGGCGTTCGCCAGAATCTGCTTGACGCCCAGATCGTGCAGGTCACGCGGAGAGACTGCTTTGACAGTCGCCTGTGTGCCCACAGGGCAGAAGACGGGCGTAGGCACCTCTCCATGGGGCGTCCTCAGTATCCCGGCGCGAGCGTTGCTGTCCCTGGCTTCGAGGGCGAATGAGAAGCCCTCGGCGGGCGCGGAGCCCGGCGTGCTGTCATCGTTGGACATAAAGGAAACCTCCTGTGCAGGTCTAGGTTCGAGTAACAGGCGCTCTGCGGTGGTCCCGACGGTAACGAGGCGCTATTTCCTCCGTCGTTGGAGAGCGCTGGGGGCGCCACCCCGGTAAGCGGGGGCCAGAATCGGGGCTGGGGTGCAACGACTGCTGTCCAGCATTCGCGTCGCCAGGCGTGGGTCGATTTCGTCGACCTTGTTTGCTGTGGTAATCACCGTCGGCAGCCGAGCGTTGTACCGATAGTCGAAGATCTGATAAAGCTTCTCACGAGCCCAGGGGGTGGCGGATTCGGTGCCCAGGTCGTCCAGGATGAGAAGAGGCGTGCGTCGCACTTCCTCGAAACGTTTGTCGAAGGAGACGGCGCTCTTGGGACTGAACGTCGCCCGAAGATGGTCGAGCAGGTCTGGCACGACGACAAAGAGAGCCGGGAACCCCTCTGCGACACGGTGGTTAGCAATGGCCGCGG
>Ga0207797_1000946_pt1 | contig 21559 bp, 15 predicted proteins | sample PRCRCaboRojoPR_6_FD_187275 | JGI IMG/M metagenome (GOLD analysis project Ga0207797, IMG submission 187275) | Marine sediment microbial community from Cabo Rojo, Puerto Rico - PR CR 10% Liquid 1 (SPAdes) | ecosystem: Environmental > Aquatic > Marine > Coastal > Sediment | place: Cabo Rojo, Puerto...
TCGCCCTCGCCGATGACACCGAGGTCCATGTGCGGGCTCAACGTCTCTGGCAGGGCGCTGATGTGGGCGCCACCGATGACGACTAGACTTCCTGACTCGTGACACACCCGAGCCATGCACTTGGCTCGATTGTAGTTCTGGCTCACCGATGAGATGCCTGCAACGTGGGGCTGAAACGATTCCAGGGCTCCTGCTAGGTCTCGGTCGATCAGTCGGACGTCAACGCCCTCGACTTTGGAGCGCAGGTATGAGGCCAGGTAGCCCAGACCCAGGTTGGGGGCAAAGGTCTCCTCGAGCTTGGAACGGTCAACCGCTTCTGCAAGCAGCACGCGCAGCGTCTCGGTTCTCTCGGTCATCTCACCGTTCCGCGACCAGGAATCTCTTGCCCGCGGGCTTCTGACGCAACCTTGCCTGCCAGCTGACGTCGTACGGGCAGCCCTGGCAGAAGAAGGAATAATCTCCACTTCTCAATTGGGAGCGCAGCCGGCGATATGGAGTTCCGTTCCATATCTTCTGCATGCTTTCATCGTGTATGTTCCCTAGGTTGTGGATCTCAGGATAACACTGGATGCAGCAGGGGGTCACGTAGCCTTCCCAGGTGATGTAGGTGCCCCACCAGGGCCACTTACAGTTGGGGGCATTATAGACACGCTCCAGCGGGGGAAGCGTCAGGTCGATCGCTTCATGGGCAGCCAATCGACTTGCCTCGTTCAAGACGTGCTCGACGGCATCAATGTCCTGGCCCTCCAGACTCAGGTTGCCAATGTCACCGTACGTGTCTCCACCTTGAAGGTGCCAGACGTTGATCTTCTCTACACCGATCCTCTGGGCCAAGCTTACCAGGTCTGGTAATTCACGGTAGTTATCGTTGGTAAGGATATAGCCAATGTTGAGCTTTGGATGGTTGACGCGTTGCTCCTGTTTGAGCTCTGCCATGCGACGCACGTTCCCGATCACCGAATCGAAGCTGGCACCCCGTCGAATAGACTCGTAGGTCTTCGCCGTGGTGCCGTCGATGGAAACGGACATGACGTCGAGGCCGGCCTGGATCAGCGCCTCTGCCGTCTCCCGTGTCAGCAAGGTGGCGTTAGTGCTGGTATCCACCCGCAATCCTCTCGCTTTAGCTGCTTCCACCATCTGGGTGAAGTCGGAGTTCAACAGGGGTTCTCCCAGGCCCTGGAGCATGACTTCCTGGACATCTTCCAATTGGTCGAGGATGTGCTTAAACTCAGCGAGGGACATATGGCCCGCTTTGACGTGGTAGTGCGACAGCCCACACACCCGACACTGAAGGTTACAACCCCGGGTGACCTCTATCTGCGCATAGAGCGGCGGGTGGTGCAGGTAATCGCTTCGGCGCCGCTGAAGAGTATACACACCCAGGTGCCATAGCCCTCGCCAACCGACGCGTCTCCACAAGTTCGCCACATTCATGACTGTCCTAACCTCAAGTCGTTGATTGCTGTAGAAGCTGAACGATGCCTCCGATCCGCCAGATGAGCTTGTTGACGTACACCATGGGCAGAGCGTACCAGAAGCGTTGTAGACCTTGATGCCGGAAGATCTTGAACGTCACGCCAGCAGCTGTCACAAGGGCAGACAAGGCCATCAACCAGGCCTTACGATAGACGAGAGGCAAACCGATTTCCTCACGATAGCGGCTGAAAGCTTTCGATGTCCAATAGCCGGACTCGAAAGCACGCCTTACCATCGCAGCAAACTGGTTGCGCGCCTCTGGAGGTTGGTGCCAGACGACGGCTCTTGGCTCGAAATGGAGGTCGTAGCCCGCCAGTCTCGCCCGAATCGACCACTCCGTATCCTCGGCCTTGACGAATGCTTCATCGAATCCCCCCAGGCGCTCCCATACCTTGCGCCGTACGGCCAAGTTGAGTGACGCCAAATAGGGTCGGGTACCGGGAGAACCGGTGAAAGACCATGCATAAAGGATCGCTATGTTGTCGCAGAGGGTCCAATAGCCATCGGGTTGGAGGGCAACGCCGCCCCCTACGACGTCAACGTTCGGGTCCTCAAGACGACTGATTAGGTGCTGCAACCACTTTGGGGCAGCTATGCAATCGGCGTCGATGAAGACCAGAATGTCGCTCTGTGCTTGGTCGGCCCCAATGTTGCGGGCGATTGATTGGATGACGGGTCGAGGCGTGCGGACGAAGCGGACCAGTTCGTCCTCGGTCACCAGATGATGTTTGTCCTGCCCCACGACCAGTACCTCCATTGGGCCTTCGTCGTAGGTTTGAGCTTTCAACGAGGTGAGCGTTCGATCGATAACTGGGGAGTGCAGGTTGGGAATGATGACCGAAACCGATTTGTCTAGACTCAATCAGCCCTCGCTAGGCTCTCTTGCTATGCCCATGGTCTCATCCAATGGTGCATTGAGTATCATACCTGATGAGAACTAATCGCGCAAAGCCTGCTAGAGACCGTGCCGGAGGATATGCTTGCCTATGGGACTGGTTTGACGCAGTGACGGTCTCGCCGCACGGGTTGTGGATGTTGGACGGGCTGTTTGCTGCGGCCCATTCGACTCTTCCGGCACCCTCCCTTCCCATTGGCCTGCGAGCACCTCGTGGACAAGCGGGTTTCCGGCGATCGACAGGGGACGCGCCTCCAGGTCTCCATGCTCTAGCGTCTCCGCTGCCAGTTCCCAGGACCAGAAGATGGTCCCGTCGACCATTGGGCCCAGATCAGAAAGCTCCAAAGCCTCGAGGAAGGCCGCGTAGTAATCGGCCTGTTCTTCCCGATCCACCGGGGTATCCTGGGGGAAGTTGACTCTCCAGGGGATGACGCTTCCCCCATCCATGATCGAGGCACCCGCCTCCGGTATCGTCAGATGGTCGATTCCGATGGACTGATAGTAATCCGCGACGCTGTTCATCTGAGGGATCATCCTGGTCACCATCTCTGTCGCTGTTGCCTCCCCATCCGAGGAGCCCGAGACGTAGAGGTGTAATCCTACTTGGTCGACGGCCTGTAGAACGCTTATGGGGACATTTCGATATCCTCCAGACCCCGCGTCACCGCCGAAGCCGTCACCTCCCCACATGCTTAAACCAATGACGATCTCGCCGTCGTATACGCGCTTGACCTGGCCTATCAGCTCCAACATGAAGTCCTCTCTGCGCTGCATCGACTCCAGCTCGTTGGCGACGGTCAGACGCTCGATCTGTAGCTCTTGGGCCAGTTCTGCCATCGGGACAATGTAGTCGTAGATATAGGAATCGTCCCAAGCGCCTTGGTCCTCGGGCTGAATGGAGCCGGCCCAACAACCAGAAAGCCCGAAGTGACAGACCAACTGGAGGGATAGCTCTACCTTCAAGTCTAGTTCGCGGGCCTTTCTGACGAACTCTCGGACATCCGTTATACTGTGGGTGATACCAAACTGCCCAGGTGTCCAGGTGCTTGGGGCGGGATGAACGTTGCTCGCATGCGCATCCGTCATGTACCAAACGTAAGCTAGACCGACGTGGTTGGCTCCCAGACCGTCGATCTTGGGCAACTCTTGATCCAAGTAGCGTCCGAAATTGTCCGGCTCGTAGTGAGCACCCAGAGTGACCCCGCGAATGGGCGGGGGGGCGTAGTTTTTCGAAACCGCTGGCAAGAGAACGCGATAGTCAGAGTTTGCCCATATCTCACCGCCACTGGCTCTATTCGTCGTGCCGACGTGCAGGTCACGACCGAAGACAGTGGTGGCGCTTGCCCAAAGTGTCTTCGTGTTGTCACTGTCGCCGAAACCGTCTCGATTGGCCTGGCTCCAGGCTGTGCCATCGGGCGAGATCCAAACCTCCAGGCCGGTCACCTCATTGGCCGTGATCGCATACAGCGTGCTGGAAGGCACCGCTAGCGATTCGATCTTCACGTTATTCGTATCTCCGAACCCATCGCCGACTACCCGCGTCCAATGGTCATCGCCCTCACCTAGACGCCAAAGCTGTGCCCCGCTGTTGTCGTTGTGCGTACCGACGTATAGATGACCGTTGTACGCGACCGCGCCCCCTGGTTGGGTGTTGTCCGCATCGCCGAATCCACCGGTGATCGCCCTGGTCCAGATCATGCCGTTCTCTGTACGCCATATCTCCGCACCGTTGATCTCATTCTCCACGGTAGCATAAAGGGCGTTATCGAAGGCGATCAAGTCAGTGCAGATCCCGTTCCGGATATCACCATTGCCCCCAGTGACTACGGCGTCCCAATCATCGCTGTCGCCCGTGCTGCTCCGCCATATCTCCAGCCCCCTTGTTGGGTTGTGAGTTGCGGCATAGAGCGTGCTGCTGAAGACACCGAGGTTCACAACCCCTACGTTGTGGGGATCCCCGAACCCTTCATCCTCTATCAGCGTCCAGTCCACACCGTTGGTCGATCGCCAGAGCCGTCCCGGCTCACCTTGGTCGTCCCAATTGCCCGCGCCCACGTAGAGGTTTCCCTTGAACGCGATCATGTCGAATATAACAGCGCTGGCGTTGGTGCCGGTCGTTCCGAAATCGGAGGGCGTGACCTCTGTCCATATGGTCGCATCCTCGGTACGCCAGATCTGTCCTCCCTCGGTGTTGTTAGATGTCCCAGCGTACAGCTTCTCGTCGAATACCTCAAGGGCTGAGATCTCTTCGTTCAGCGGGTTTCCGAGGCCGCCTGAGGCTATTTGCTTCCAGGCTGTAGTCGGTGGTCCTAGTCGAGGAGCGTCGTTGTCACGGTCGACCATGATTGGCCGTTTCTCAGGCGAGCTACCGGCATCAGGAGCGCTCCGCGGGCCGCTGAATGTTGCGTACAGGCGGTCGTCGGTGATCGTCACATCGTCAGGTCCGAGATGCTCTCCCTCTATTGGCGACATTTGGCTGACTTCCCGGGCTGAAGACGTCCGAATTAAGAGATCATCGACCTGATGTAGAATCGGTAAGCTGACGTTCCGGTAGGAATGGTTCTCCTTCAGTTGCGCGGGGGCGGTAGGTTCCGGTGCTACCCTGGCCTTGGCAGCCGTCATCGTCAGGAAGAGGACGCTCAGGCAGCATAGGGCGCCAGCTGTAGACGCCAGGAGCGCCAACGGGCTTCCAGTTCCTCTCTGTCTGCCTTCTCTATCCACGTGCATTGGTCTTTGCCCCCTTGCTTTGTTCATCGCCCAATCGTTGGGCCGCCCCGAGGCACCAACTGAGCTTGGTGAGGAAGATGGCGGGAACAGTCTGCAGGTGACGTGTAGATGCCCCGTACTTGAGAAAGACCCGAGCGGTAGCACCCGTCCCCAGAACAGGGGCAACGATGCGCAGGATGAGCGGGTTTCGCAGAAGTGCTGGTAGGCCGACTGTGCTCGCATAGCGGGGATCGACCTTGACGGAGTTGTATCCGTAGTGGAACGCATGGTCAAGCACCTGCTTAAGGGTGTTGCGCGAATGATGATGGTAGACAATGGCCTGGGGCTCGAAGTACAGTTCGTAGCCGGCCAAGCGCATGCGGGTGGTCCATTCGGTGTCCTCACCGGCCGGCCGGGGAAAGCTTTCGTCCATCCCTCCGACGGTCTCGAAGACCTCTCGTCGCAAGCTGAGGTTCAGCGTCGGTAGGTGGGATCGTGTGCCGGCCGGTGTGTCGGTCAGCACCTCATAGAACCAGCTGAGGTTGTCACAGATCGTCCAGTAGTTGCCGGACGGGAAGCTCACACCGCCTCCGACGATGTGGGCCTCAGCATCTTGGTAGCGCCTGGCTAACGTATTGAGCCACGTCGGACTGGCCAGGCAGTCCGCGTCGAGAAGCGCGACCACGTCTCCAGATGCTTGCTCCATGCCGCGGTTGCGCGCTACAGCGGGAGGCAAGGGATCGGGTGACTGGTCGAAGCATACTAGGTCGTCCTCGCGGATCAGACCGTGGCGATCCTGTCCGACGACGATCACCTCCACTCGGGACAGATCGTAGTCCTGTGCCCGCAGTGAAGCCAGGGTCCGATCGATGAACGTCGAGTGTAGGTTAGGGATGACGACGCTGAAAGCGAGCATCTAGCTATCTCAAACGTGCGCCCGTGTCTTCCGCCCGGCGACCGTGGAACTAATCAGCTGCTGCAGGTGGTCTGCATACCGCGCGCCGTTGTGCTGTAGGTCAAATTGCTCTGAGAAAAGCTGATGTCCCTTCTCCGCCAAGTGGCTGCACAAACCGGGGTCGGCCTTAAGCGTGCGTATCGCGTCCGCCAGAGATTGAGGGTTGGCCCGCTCGCACAAGTAGACGTGCTCTCCATGAACGAGGGAGCGACGGACCGCCGGGGAGTCGCCAGTGATGACGGGCTTGCGCATCGCTAACCCCTCGTAGATCTTGTTTTGCACCGTCATCAAGGATTGTGGGGTGGTCCCAAAGGCCCCGAGACAGGCGTCGGCCTGGGCGGCCCACTGCGGTATGTCATCCTTTCTCACCCAGCCCTCGAATCTGACGTTATCGAGCTCATACTCGCTGACAAGGCGGGCCGCTTCTGCTTTGGTTGGGCCCTCCCCAATTAACCTGAAGCGGATGCCGGGCTCGCCGCGCAGGATCCTGGCGGCGTCGACTACGTGCTTGACGCCGTGATTGGGTATGAAGGTGCCATAGTAGAGGACCTCGAACGCCTCTCTCACAGTGGTCTGGCTCTGTACCGGATGGAAGGTTCTGTCGTCAGCGCCGGTAGGGACCAGCCGAAAGCGTTCTTTGTCAACGCCATAGGTCTCTCTGAACCATCTCACGTAGTCAGCGGTATCCAGGATTAGCATGTCTGGCAGGACGCATGCCAGCTTCTCGACGCCGTGGATGATCATCGCGGTGACGGGACTCTCCTCTGTCAGACCTCGCTCCGAGGCGATGAGGTAGATCGACATGAAGACGTCCAACACGAGGGGCTTGTGATGCAACCAGGTGAGAAGGCGGGCCAGGTAAACGTCAAACTGCCCAGGGTAGCCCAGGACCAGCACGTCGTAGTCGTCGATCCTTCGGTAGGCCTGCAGTACCTGCCAGTAGGTGCGAAGCGCGCGAGTGATGAAGGCCGGTCGCAACCAGCCTCCGCTGGCCGCTTGCACTCGATCCTCTATGCCTTGCCAGAGCGCGACGTGACACTCAACGACCTCGACGCCGTTGCGCCGCAACCCCTCGATCATAATCTGATTTCGGGAGTACTCTGCTCGGTATGTGCCGAAGTAGCAGACTCGCAAATGATCTCCCATTCACCGACTGTGAGAGGGGCGGTCCTCGTCCCCAATCCTGATGATACGCTCTTTGTTCTCTCTGTGAAGCTGTCCTTCCGGACTGGCCTTATCGCATAGGGGAGCTATCGCCATCTCCGTCCAGCTCCATTCGCCGCACACGGTACACCGCTTCTTCCATCATCTTCCGGTTCAGCCGTACCAGATCCGCCATCAGCCCGATCAGACAGACCTGAAATCCCACGATGGTCAGGATAGCCGCCAGGATCAGAGATTGCACTTTGCCTATCCCCGGCCCTGTGACGAAGTAGTAGAGAAAGCGGATGCCGAGAGCCACGCCGCCAGCGATCATCACTGACCCCAGGCTCAGAAAAAGCCGCAGCGGACGGTACATGGCGTAGAAGCGTAGGATGGTGATGGCCGAGATGGCCAGGAAAGAGGGGATGTTCTGAATCAGCCGGGATTCCCGGGTGCTCGGATTGGTCTCGATGGGGACGTAGGTCACCGCCATGCGGCGCGCCCCAGCCTGGATCAACGTCTCCAGGGTGTATGTGTAGTCGCTGAGCACCGTGAGGCGGAGGGCGGCTTCGCGGGTGAAGGCGCGGAAGCCACTGGTCGCATCTGGGATCGAGATACCGGCTGCTCTTTCCACCACCCAGCTCCCCCAGCGTTGTAGCAGACGTTTGAGGGGGGAGAAATGCTCCAGGGTCGCCACGCCACGGTCGCCCACTGCGATGTCAGCCTTCCCTTCCAGAAGCGGCTGGATGAGACGCTCGATATCCTCACCCCGGTACTGGTTGTCGGCGTCGGTGTTGACGATGATGTCGGCGCCCGCTTCCAGGGCTGCGTCCACGCCGGCCATGAAGGCGTAGGCCAGGCCCTGGTTCTTCTTCATCCGGACAACGTGTTCGACACCTAGCTCATCCGCGACGCTGCAGGTGTTGTCGACGCTCCCGTCGTCCACGACCAGGATCTCAACGTCGTCAACCCCCGGCAAGGCTTGGGGTAAGTCATTCACGGTGGCTGGAAGCGTCGCCTCCTCGTTGTAACAGGGGATCTGGATGATGACTTTCACCGCTGAGCCTTCACCTCGCTAGGAATTGGATGCGGAAAGCGTGTCAGGCGAGATTCTAGCACACCGGTTGGTGCCTGTCAAAAACAGGTTGTTCCAGTCAGTGTGAGAGCGTCTTCCCCGATTGACAACTGACCCCTGCGTGCGATAATGGTCTTCTACCAGGAGGGAGGCACCATGGAACGCCAAGATGTCGACATTGCTCTGCAAGAGATTCGAAATGCCCTGGACGCACGCGACTGGGATCGTGCTGCTGATCTCATAGAAGCCCTCAAGCCCCCCGACCAGGCGGAGCTGTTCGATGACCTGGCGCTTTATGAGCAGGACCGCTTGCTGCCTCAGCTCGAGTTGGAGGACTCCGCCGACATACTGGAGAAGCTTGAAGAGGAGAAAGCGGCGGAGGTCGCCCAGCGTCTGTCCCCCGCAGAGCTGACCAACATCCTCAGCGAGATGGAGCCGGACGAGGCCGCCGACCTGCTGGGCGACCTGTCGCCGGCGCGCGCAGCTCAGGCGCTGTCCAGGCTGGCGGAGGCCGACGAGATCCGTCCTTTCCTGGCCTACCCGGACGAGAGCGCCGGTGGGCTGATGACCACCGCCGAGGTGGTCCTCCATCAAGAGATGACCGCAGAGGAGGCGATTACCCATCTGCGGGCCACAGCGCCGGATGCGGAGACGGTCTACTATCTCTTCGTCGTCGATCGAAACGAGAACCTAGTAGGTGTCGTCTCCCTGCGGCAACTGGTCGTCGCCCCGCCCTGGACCAAGGTGGGAGACGTCATGGATTCCGATGTTATCTCCGTGGAGGCGCACGACGATCAGGAGGTGGCTGCCCGTCTGATGTCGCGCTACGATCTGGTGGCTCTGCCCGTTGTGGATCCCGAGAGCCGCATGCTCGGCGTCATCACCCACGACGACCTGGTGGAGGTGTTGGAGGAGGAGGCTACCGAGGATATCTTCCGCCTCGGTGGGGTGCCGGAGGAACATCCCTCGGGCGGAGCGCTGCCCGCGGCTCTTCGCACCCGTCTTCCCTGGCTGGTGCTCAATCTGGCTACGGCCATGGCGTCGGCCTTGGTCTTGAGCCTCTTCGAGGGCACCATTGCTCGCGTCGCCGTTCTGGCGGCATTCTTCCCCATCGTCGCTGGTGTCAGCGGTAGCGCCGGCACACAGACCCTGACCGTCACTGTACGTGGGCTGGCCCTGGGTGAGCTGAGTCCGGCGGAGGGCTGGCGAACGCTGGGTAGGGAGGTCCTCATCGGTCTCGCAAACGGCGTCGCCGTGGGGGCCCTGGTCGCTCTCATCGCCTTGGCCTGGCGCGGGTCACCGATGCTTGGGGTGGTGGTTGGCGCCGCAACACTTCTCAACTTGGTCGCCGCTGGCGTCGCCGGCGCTCTGGTGCCCATCGGGCTGCAGGTTCTGGAGGTCGACCCGGCCCTGGCCTCACCCATTCTGGTGACTACCATCACGGACACCTTCGGCTACTTCGTCTACCTGGGCCTGGCCACGTTGGCCATCGGCCTGCTGATCTAGCTGCGTCGGCTTCGCCATTCGCGAGAACCAGCGCCTTTGGCCGGTCCACAGTCGCCACATCACCTATCGGGAAGCAAGCCGCACACGTTCATCTGGCCTGGGCCTCGACGTGCGACGAGAACCGTCTCTCCACCCTCCCGAACCGCTCGCCAGAGCTCCTCACGGCTGGCCGATCGCCACCCGCTTCTATTGTCATCGTCTTGGGCCTTGACAGATTCTCCTGGGTCGTGTATACTGTAGTCGTTATGACTATAACGTCTAAGTTATCGCGATAACGACTAGGATGGCTAGCGAGGTAAGGCATGGAGCGAGATACGCTCAAACGTCTGGTTGACTTAGGGTTCTCTGAGTACGAGGCCAAGGCCTACGTCGCACTCTTGAAGGAGAATCCGGCCACCGGATATCAGGTTTCCAAGGTCTCCAGCGTTCCGCGTTCGATGATCTACGAGGTGTTGGGCAAGCTGACGGCGCGGGGGGCGGCGATGGAGCTGCGCAAGGAGGGCAAGACGGAGTATGCACCCGTTCCCCCCTCGGAGTTTCTCAACCAAGTTCATCGTGAGCACGAGGCGTTGGTCACTTCGCTTCGCGATGACCTGGAGGGCTTGGGCAAGACGTCGGATTTGGAGTACGTGTGGAACATCGAAGGGTATGATAACGTGCTCGCCAAGGCCAGGGAGATGATCAGTCGCGCCGAGGACAACATCTACGCGGCGGTCCTGCCATCGACGTTCTCCCCTTTGAAGGCTGCACTGACGGAGGCCATCGCTCGCGGTGTTCGGGTGGTCGTCTATAGCTCGCGATCACTTGATCTATCTGGAGCCCGTGTGGTTGTGGCCTCAGTGTCTGAGGAGCACTTGAAAAGGGCAGAGGGGCTCGGTCTGGTGCTGGTGGTCGACGGAGATGAGGTCCTGGTGGGGGAGCGTCTCACAGCGGGGCAGGCACGTTCCTCATGGACGCGCAGCCCCCTCTTCGTCCTCATCGCTGAACACCACCTACGCACTGATCTCTACCTGCCGCGGATCCTCGATATGCTCGGTGGTCGGGCTGAGGAGGTTATTCACGAGGACGATTGGGAGTTGTTTGCCCAAGCGTTTGAAAGCGCCATCGGTTAGCGTTCGGTGGTCGAGGCTGTAGCTATAGGAGAAGGAGGACATATGTCGGAGAAGACGATGCTGTTCAGGGCTGAAGAGTGGAAATCTCGTCAGAGCGTAGCGACCTTTCTGCGAGAGCTCGCGGACAACCTGGAGGGAGGGCAGGTCACCCTGCGGCGGGGCGAGGAAGAGGTCACCCTCTCCTTGCCTGAAACCGTGGAGCTGGAAATAGAGGTCACGGAGAAGGTCAAGGAGCACAAGACGCAGCGAGAACTGGAGATCGAGATTGAGTGGACGGATGAGCAGATGGAGGGAGCTGTGAGCGTGGGCTAGAGGCGCCCTTGGGCGTCTCAACGTGACCGAAGCGAGGCCCGAGATGATCGTCAAGAACCTCCTGCGCCGTAAAGGGAGAACGGCACTCACCCTGATGGGGATCGCCGTCGGTGTGGCGGCCATCGTCGCGTTGGGGGCGGTGGCCCGCGGCATGCGGGCTGGCTTTACCACGATGACCCGAGGGAGCCAGGCAGATTTGGTGCTCACGCAGGCGGACGCTGTCAGCGCGATGTTGAGCAGCTTCGACCAGCGGGTGACCCAGGAGCTGCGCGACTGGCGCGAGGTGTCTGCTGTCGAGGGGGTGCTCTTGAGCAACACGCTGACGGATGACGGGTCTTACGTGTTTTTCTTCGGTCACGACCCCGATGGCTTCGCCGTCGAGCACTTCCGGATCGTCGACGGCCGGTCGCTGGCTGCGGCGCAGGATGTGCGAGGGAAACCCCTCATTCTAGGGCGTCGGGCTGCAGATAACGTGGAGAAGCGAGTGGGCGACACGTTCCACGTGAGCGGCACGGCTTTCCGGATCGTTGGCATCTACGAGACAGGGGATGGTTTTGAGGATAGCGGCGCCGTGATGCCGCTGGAGGACGCACAGACGATCACGTTACAGCCCCATCACGTCTCGATGCTCTACATCAAGCTCCGCGATCCCTCTGACGAGGCTCGATTGCGGAGACGGGTGGAGCGGCAATTCCCCGATCTCTCGCTCTCCACCACGACCGGGTTCGCCGAGCAGGAGCAGATCCTGGAGATTCTGGAGGTTGGAGCGATGGCCATCGCTGGACTGGCGATCCTCATCGGCGGTGTCGGCATGACCAATACGCTCTTCATGTCCGTCTTCGAGCGCACTCGTGAGATCGGGCTGCTTCGCTCGGTCGGCTGGGGGCGGTGGCGTGTGCTGATCTTGATCCTGAGCGAATCCCTGACCCTGGCGCTGTTGGGAGGGATCGTAGGGGCCGGCCTGGGCGTCGGGGCCGTGTTTGTCATCAACCGATCCGCCTCGATGTTGGGCCTGTTCGGCAGTCAGTTCACGCCGACGATCTTCATCCGCGCTCTGGTCACCGTGACCCTGCTGGGGCTCATGGGTGGAGCCTACCCGGCGTGGTGGGCGAGCCGTCTTCTGCCGGTGGAGGCGCTGCGCTACCATGGCGGCGGGGCGGCGGTACCACGCGCTTTACCCGGCGGTATGACACTCCGTAACCTTATGCGGCGGCGGACGCGCACGGCCCTGACGTTGCTGGGAATTGGCATCAGCATCGCTGCCATCGTGGCCCTGGGGGCTCTTGCTGAGGGCATAGCCAATCTTATGTCGGGGATGTTCCGCGCCAGCCAGACCGACCTGTTAGCCGTTGAGGCTGGCGTCGATGCAGACTTCAGCGCCATCGACGAGCACGTGGGATCGCGCATGGTGGCGTGGCCGGAGGTGGAGGCAGTTGCCGGGACGATTATGACGGCCGTCAAGACGGAGACGATGCCGATGCTGATCGTCTTTGGCTATCATCCCCGCTCCTTTGCCATTCGACACTTCCGTATCGTAGAAGGTGAAGCGCTCGCGGGCCGACATCAGGTGATCGTGGGGCGGCAAGCCGCCGAGCAGATGGGCGCTGGGGTGGGGGACACGGTCCGTCTTCTGAGGAGCAGTTTCCGGGTTGTGGGCATCTACGAGACCGGCATCTCCTACGAGGATGTGGGCGTGGTCATCGGCCTCAGGGAGGCGCAGGCCTTGACCGGGAAGCCGCATCAGGTGATGTACTACGCCATCAAGCTGCACCATCCTGGTCAGGCCGAGGACGTGAGAAAGCGGTTGGAGGCTCGTTTCCCGGGGCTCGACGTCTCTCTCACGTCCGAGATTGCCGAGAGTATGAGTGACTTCCAGGTGATGGAGCAGCTCGTAACCCAGGTCTCCATCTTGGCCCTTTTCGTCGGCGGCTTGGGCATGCTGAACACGATGTTGATGAGCGTGTTGGAGCGCACACGGGAGATCGGGGTTTTGCGCGCGCTAGGGTGGCGCAAGGGGAAGATCTTGGGTATGATTCTCCGCGAGTCGATAGCGTTGGGCGTCGTTGGAGCGATCTGTGGTATACTAGTGGGATTGGGTCTGGGCAGGCTCATGACCCTGGTGGAGGGGACGTGGGGGAGTATCGAGTTCTCCTACTCGCCTCGGATCTTCGCCCAGGCCGTCCTGGTGGCGCTGGTGGCGGGGATCGTCGGCGGGCTCTATCCCGCCTGGCGGGCGACGCGCCTGCGGCCTGTGGAGGCGTTGCGCTATGAGTGACGTGTTGGACGGTGGGTTATTGCCGCGGTCCGCAGGTCGGTTCTTGCTCTCGTATCCTTTTGCGTTGAAGTGGGTTTAGGAACGACGGAGGTCATTGAATGAGGAAAGAGGTACTCTTGGGATCGATCTTGGTCGTTGTGCTCCTCTCCGCGTGTGGTGCCGGCGCTGAACCGACGCCGACGCCGCTTCCAGAACAGGCTTTTGCCTCGGTGGTGTCGGTCACGGGAGAGATCCTGCCAGCGGAGTGGACCACGGTCAGTGCGCGGGCGGGCGGCACGGCGATGGACGTGTTGGTGGAGCCAGGCGACGAGGTGTCGGCAGGCGATCCCCTGGTCCGGCTCGATTCTGCCGACGCGGAGATTGCGGTGGCCCGCGCGGAGGTGGCATTGGAGGCCGCCCAGATCCGATTGGCGCTTCTCGAGTCCCGCCCACGACCGGAGGATATCGCCGTTGCCGAGGCAAACGTCGAGGCCGCCGGGCCCGATGTCGAGCAGGCCGAGGCAAGGCTGGCTCAGCTGGAGGCCGGCGCGCTGAATGCAGAGATCGCATCGACCAAGGTGGAGGTGACGTCGAGAGAGATCGACGAGCTCGTCGCGCACGAGCTCCACGAGGACACGATGACGTGCGTCGATGTCACGATACCGGGCGAGGGCGAGAAGGAGATCTGTCCGCTGCTGGGCCCCCCGGAGGAGAAGGCCCGTTTCCGTCTCCACGCTGCGAGAGAGGCGTTGGACGCAGCATGGAGCCGGTACTACGCTCTCATCAACCAGAAAGATGATCGGCTTCGCGCAGTCGAGGTCGCTGTCGAGGTGGCTGAGGAACAGCGGGCCGCGGCTGAGGCCCAGTTGGCACAGGCAAAGGCTGGCTCGAGCGAGGAGGATATCGTGGCCGCCGAGGCTGCTATCCGACAAGCCGAGGTCGCGCTGGAGAAAGCTGAGGTTGCTGCGGCACGCACCGAGATCTTAGCCCCTCTCGACGGCACGGTCGGGATGGTCCAGGTGCGAGAGCATGAGCTCGTCGCACCGGGGCAGCCTCTGGTCGCTATCGGTGACTTGTCCACGCTCCGCGTTGAGACCACCGATCTGGACGAGATCGACGTGGCTCGGGTTCAGGTCGGTCAGGAGGTGGACGTGACCTTCGATGCGCTGCCTGACCAGGTCTTTGCAGGTCAGGTGAAACGAATCTACCCGCTGGCCGAGACTGAGGGTGCCGGCGTCAACTACACGGCTATCGTGGAGTTGGCGTCAATGGATCCACAGATTCGTTGGGGGATGACGGCTTTCGTCGACATCGAGGTCGAGGGCTGATGTGTGGAGCCTGGATGGCGCTGTGCCGATGGATCACGGGTTGCGGAGTGTGTGGGAAGGACAAGGAGAGGCTATGAAGAGAAGACGGCTATGGATTCCACTGGTCGCGGCCATCGCGCTCTCTCTCGTCGCTTGTGGTGGTGGGGCCGAGGAGACGCCCACGCCGATGCCAGAGCCCTCGTTTCGGTCGCTGGTCTCGGTCACGGGAGAGGTGGTGCCGGCGGAATGGGCCGTGTTGAGCATCCAGACCGATGGAGTTGTGGAAGATGTGTTGGTGGAGCCAGGCGATGAGGTTGAAGCTGGCGATCTTCTGGTGCAGCTTGAGACAGTCGATGCGGCTTTGGCCGTGCGAGAGGCTGAGGCTCAGCTGGTCAACGCCAAGGCCGAGGTCAAGCGGCTGGAGGCCCAACCGAGGGCCGTGGACGTTGCAGCTGCCGAGCAGCAGGTGGACGCCGCCGAGGCTGCGATCTCCCGGGCTGTCGCCGAGCGGGATCGGCTAGCCTCTGGCGCGATACGCTCTGACATCGTCGATGCGGAGGCGGCGTTGGAATCGGCTGAGGCTGAGCGCAAAGCGGCTCGCATTGACTACGATGAGTTGCAGGATAAGCTTAAGAACGATACCGTCGAGGATTGGGAGGGGGAGAGGGCTGCACTCCAGCTCCGGGCAGCCAGGGAACGGGAAGAGGCGGCTCGGTTGAGTCTGGCTTACTATCGGAGAAGCGCATCAGCCCGCATGGACGAGGCAGAGGCGGGGATCCGGGCCGCGGAGTTGCAGCGCGCGGTCGCCCAGGCGCAGGTGCGGCAGGCCAAGGCGGGGCCGCTGGAGGAGGAGATCGCGCTGGCCGAGACGGATGTTCAGCAGGCGGAGATAGCCTTGCAGGAGGCACAGCTCCAACTGCAGCGGTGCGAGCGCCGCGCCCCCTTAGAAGGGACCGTGGGGCTGGTGGACGTGCGGGAAGGTGAGCGGGTGAGCCAAGGCGATCCCATCATCACGCTGGGCGACCTTTCGACGCTACGCGTGGAGACCACCGATCTGGATGAGGTTGACGTGGCGAGAGTCGAGGTCGGTCAGACCGTCGACGTCACCTTTGATGCCTTTCCTGAACGCGTCTTCAAGGGGCGCGTCGTCCGCATCAACCCGATGGCTGAGTCCGTGGCGGGGGGCGTCAACTACACCACGATCATCGAGCTTGATGAGCTAGCGGACGCCAGGGCCTCCGGGGTTCGCTGGGGCATGACGGCGTTCGTCGACATCGACGTAGGGCAGTGATTGCCCGGTGATCATAAGGAACCTGCTGCGGCGCAAGACGCGTACGCTGCTCACCGTTTTCGGCATCGCCGTGGGGGTGGCGGCGGTGGTGGCCCTCGGTGCCCTGGCGGAGGGTCTTGTAGAAGGCTACAGCGCCATCGCCGGCGGTAGCGGGGCCGACCTTCTCGTCGTCCAGGATGAGGCCCTCGACATCGTCTTCAGCGCGGTGGACGAGCGGGTCCGGGATCGTCTTGCCGGCCTGGCGGGGGTGGATGACGTTTCGGGTATGATCTACACGTTTGCTGCAACCGAAGGCACGCCCTACTTCATCCTCTACGGGTACGATCCCCATGGCTTTGCCATCGACCACTTCAAGATCGTCGCGGGGCAGCCTCTTGCTGATCCGCACGGAGCTCGCAGGGGAAGCCCGTTGATCCTGGGGCGTGCTGCAGCGGAGGACCTGGACAAGGAGGTGGGGGATACGTTCTACCTCTACGAGAGTGCCTACCGCGTCGTTGGTATCTACGAGACAGGGCAGCCGTTCGAGGACGGCGCGGCTGTGATCCGACTGGAGGACGCCCAGGAGGTGAGCGGGAAGCCGCAGCAGGTCAATGCCTTTCTGCTCAAGCTGCGTCCAGGGACGGATGTCGACCAGCTACGCCAGCGCATCGACCGACGTTTCGAGGAGTTGACGGCGAGCACGTCGAGCAGCTTCGCTCAGGAGCAGGATATGCTCCAGTACGTCTATGTCTTCAGCTGGTCTGTCTCCCTCATTGCCGTCGTCATCGGCGGTGTCGGTGTGATGAACACCGTGCTCATGAGCGTCTTCGAGCGTACCCGCGAGTTTGGTGTGCTCCGAGCGGTCGGGTGGCGCCCGTCCCGGATCCTTCTTATGGTTCTAGTCGAGTCCTTGTTGATCAGCCTCGTGGGCGGTGCGGTAGGCGTCCTCTTGGGCATCGCGGGGGTTCGAGCCGTGAGCAACGTCCCCGGTGTGAGCGGCTTTCTACCCGGGGACATGCCACTCTCAACGCTGGGGCAAGGGCTCGGCGTCGCGCTGGCGTTGGGCGTGGTCGGCGGAGCGTTCCCGGCCTGGCGGGCTGCGCGGCTGCTGCCGGCCGAAGCCATGCGCTCCGAGGGAGGATCGGTGCACGCGCCCCAGCAGGTGCCGTCGGCAGCGCTGCGTAACGTCCTCCGTCAACCGACGCGCACCGTGCTCACCGTGGTGGCCATCGGCATCGCCATTATGGCTATCGTGCTGTTGGGCGCCATGGGTGATGGTCTCGTCGACGTGGTGGGCGGTCTGGCGGGCGGTATGGGCGCCCAGTTGGTCGGTATGGAGGCCGAGGGTTCCATCGACCTGAGCAAGATTGACCAGGACGTGGTGCGCCGCGTCTCGACGATGCCCGGGGTTCGAGAGGCCGAAGGGTTCCTCACCGGGTATACGTCCGTGGGAGATCTGCCCTTCTTCGTGGTTTTCGGCTATCGACCGCGAGGACTCGCTATTCGTGAGTATCAGATTGTGGAAGGGGAACCCCTGACCACTAACCACCAGATGATCATCGGGCGCGTTGCTGCGGAGAATCTGAACCTGGATGTGGGCGACAGTATGCGCATCTTTGACCGGGCGTTTAGGATTGTGGGGATCTATGAGACGGGCGTGAGTTTTCAGGATGGCGGCGGGGTGGTCACGTTGCGAGACGCCCAGCGGCTATTTGGGCAGCCCAACAATGTTAGCTTCCTCGGCATCTGGCTCGAGGATCGAGCCCAGGCAGAGAGTGTGATTCGACAGGTGGAGGCCCGCTTCCCGGAGGTCGACGTCTCCAAGGCCAGCGCTTTCACCGAGAGTGTGAGCGACCTTCAGTTGTTGGAGGGCATGACGTGGGGCATCTCGCTCATGGCCCTCATCGTCGGGGGGTTGGGGATGATGAATACGATGGTGATGAGCGTCTTCGAGCGTACGAGGGAGATTGGTGTGTTGCGCGCCCTGGGCTGGCGCCGATGGCGGGTCCTGTGGATGGTGCTTCGCGAGTCGGTGACCTTGAGCCTGCTGGGTGGCGCGGCAGGTAGCCTGCTCGGCCTGCTCCTGGGCTTGCTGCTCAACACGCTCCCCGTCATGGAGGGCTTCCTGCAAGTACAGTATGACGTGATGCTCTTCGCTCAGGCGTCGGCTACCGCCCTGCTGCTGGGCGCCATTGGAGGCCTCTATCCTGCCTGGTGGGCCTCTAGTCTGCGACCTGTGGAGGCACTGCGATACGAGTGATGGACGGAACCTGCTGGGAGCGCCCCGGGGATGCTCCGCGCGTTGGGGTTGGTGAGGATAGGGGGAGAAGGCTATGAAGGATGAGACCATCGTTGAGGCGCAGGGCCTGGTCAAGGTCTATGGTGATGGCGCAGAGGTACGCGCCCTGGATCAGGTCGATCTACAGATTCGAGCGGGTGAGTTCGTCGGCGTGATGGGCCCCTCGGGCAGTGGTAAGTCCACGCTGCTCAATATGATCGGGGCCCTCGATCGCCCCACGGAGGGCGCGGTGCTCGTCGAGGGAAAGGACCTGACGCAGGTCCACGACCTAGACGCCTTTCGTGCTCGCAAGGTGGGTTTCATCTTCCAGCTTCATAACCTGATCCCCACGCTCACGGCCCGCGAGAACGTCGAGGTGCCGATGATGGGACAGCCTCTGGGTCGCCGTAAACGCAGACAACGATCGAGGGATCTGCTGGAGATGGTGGGCTTAGGCCATCGCCTCGATCATCTCCCTAATCAGCTTTCCGGCGGACAGCGGCAGCGCGTCGCCGTGGCACGAGCTCTGGCGAACGAGCCGGCCATCATCCTCGCCGATGAGCCCACGGGCGATCTGGACTCGGAGAGCGGGGGTGACGTGATGGACCTCTTGAAGCGACTAAACGACGAGTTGGAGACGACGTTTATCGTCGTCACTCACGACCCGGCGGTGTCGCGCGAGACGGAGCGGATCCTAATTATGCGCGACGGGCGCATTGTGCACGAGCATCAGGTGGGGACGCCTTTTGAGGAGGATCTGGCCGCCTTCCGGCGCTCCGGATTGGGACAGGCGATCGTCGAGGGCGATGAGGACGTGCTGACGAGGTTTGGACCTGACGAACGGCGGGCCTTGCGCGAGCTGCTGGAGGGCGTGGCGGCCTAGAAACGCAGAGACGGCCCGATTGACGGGCCGCCCCTAGCTAGGAGGAGAAGATATGCGCGCGAATCCCTTCGCGGGCTCTTCCGACTATAATCTACCACGGCCAGTTTAGCCTGGCATTAAGAGCGCGTTATGATTGCGTTAAGACGGCTGGGGATCTGGCCCCCTCGCTCTGGCCGTATTCTCTGTGACGCTCACCTTTTGTCAGTTGCCCTGGGCGCCGTCGCCGTCGCAGGGGTTTTCGCGGCGAGCGGATTTGACAGCTCGATACGCTCGGAGTAAACTCTTGATTGACGCCGTCGTGCTGCCAGGATAGCCTATGAAAGAGAAGGACCGCTCCCCGTTTCTCACAGACCCGACCGGTCGCGAGCATCCACTGTCCGATGACGTCGTCACCATCGGGCGGGCCGTCGAAAGCGACATCGTCATCACCAGCCGACGGGTCTCGCGCGAGCACGCCCGCCTCCGGCGTGAGGGCTGGCGCGTCATCCTGGAGGACCTGGGCAGCACCAACGGCACTTTTCTCAACGACGAGCGAGTGCACCAACCGGTCGATCTGCGCGACGAAGACCGAATCCGCGTCGGCGACGTGACCTTCGTCTTCCACGACCCGGCGATCACCATTCGAGAGACGCCGTTTCCTGAGCTCGAGGTCGACATAGGCGCCGGGGTGGTACGGCTCGACCGGCGGCGGGTTGAGCTCTCTGCCAAGGCGTTCACACTTCTAGCCTATCTCTATAAGCAGCGCGGTCAAATCTGCTCGAAGGACGAGATCGCCCTCGCCGTCTGGCCCGAGTACGAGGCGGACGTCTACGACTACCAGGTCGAGAATCTGGTCCACCGCTTACGCCAGACCTTGGAGTATGACCCCTCCAATCCTCAACTGCTCGTCACGGTGCGGGGGTTGGGGTACAAGCTGATCACCGGGGTCCACTGAGTTGGGCGTAAGCCTTCGCTGATCCTCTCTGGTACGCCGGCAAGATCCAGCGGTCGGGCCTGGATTCGGCATCCTCGCTTCACTGTGACGATTCGATAGCGGCCTGATAGCCTGCTGTTGGGCGGAGGATAGGCGTCTCGTGGCTCAGGGTGGTAGGATGTCACGTAGGTTTCAAACCAGCCGTTGGACGGAGGAGCTTGGTTTCTGCGTCCTTCTGGTCTGGTCCAGAGCGCGTGCGGGCGCGTGCTAAAGGACTGGCGTTGTCTTGGTCGCGGGCTCCGTCCGTCCATGGAATACTCGGTCTGACGCTATACCTGGGCAAGGGCTTCTCCTGCGATGATGAAGCTATTCAGACGGAAGAAGCGGTCGAAAGAGGTGTCTGCGTTGGAAGGGCAGATGCTGGGCCGGTATCGTGTCCTGGAGCCTTTGGGGCGAGGGGGCATGGCCCGCGTCTACCGGGCCTACCATCCTCAGCTCGATCGCTACGTGGCCATCAAGGTCCTGCGCGCTGAGCTGGTAGAGGATGAGGCCTTCTCCACGCGCTTCCGCCGAGAGGCTCGAGCCGTCGCCGCGCTGCGTCATCCCAACATCGTTCAGGTCTTCGATTTTGACGTTCAGCGCGATGTGTCCTACATCGTGCTGGAGCTGCTGGAGGGGTACAGCCTCAAGACTCGCCTCCACGACTACCGAACTCACGGTGAGAGGATGTCTCTCAGCGAGGTCGTGTGCGTGATGCTCGACGTGCTCGATGGGCTAGCTTACGCTCACGGCGAGGGCATGGTCCACCGCGACATCAAGCCGGGCAACATCTTGCTCACCAAACGGGGGCGGGCCGTGATCGCCGACTTCGGCCTCGCGCAGATGGTTGGGGGGACGCGGCATACCACGCCCGGGGCACTGCTGGGCACGGTGAACTACATAGCGCCGGAGCAGGGGCTGGAGGGTGAGAGCGATGCCCGCAGCGACATCTACTCGGTGGGGGTGGTGCTCTACGAGATGCTGACGCAGCGCACGCCGTTCCAGGCCGACACCCCGGTGGCTGTGTTGATGAAGCACGCCCACGATCCCCTGCCGCTGCCGCGCCGGGTCGAGCCGTCGGTCCCCGAGCCCTTCGAACGTGTCGTGCTCAAGACGTTGGCCAAGGACCCGGCTGACCGTTACCAGGATGCGGAGGCGATGGCGGGGGCGCTGCGGCAAGCGGCGGAGCAATCCGGGGTTGAGTTGTCAGAGCGCGTCTCGCTCCCCCGCACCTTCACCACGGTGGAGGCGCCGTCGGAGTCCATCGCTATCTTCTCCGGCACGGAGCGGGAGAGGATCGAGGACGCTGGTTTTGCCGGCGATGAGACAGCCACGACGCTGGAGGAGCGTCCCCAGGGATATGAAGGGATCCTGGAGCGGCTTCAGGCGGGAGAGCCACTCTTCGAGCTTAGAACGGCGGTGCTCCTGGCGATGG
>Ga0207797_1000947_pt1 | contig 21556 bp, 22 predicted proteins | sample PRCRCaboRojoPR_6_FD_187275 | JGI IMG/M metagenome (GOLD analysis project Ga0207797, IMG submission 187275) | Marine sediment microbial community from Cabo Rojo, Puerto Rico - PR CR 10% Liquid 1 (SPAdes) | ecosystem: Environmental > Aquatic > Marine > Coastal > Sediment | place: Cabo Rojo, Puerto...
TAATTAATTATTCTTTAACTTTATCATGCTATATAAATTTTAATTTTGCCTGATGGAATCAGGTTTGTCTAATTTGAATCGTGTGGAATGAAGTTGTTTCGATATTTTATTCTCTTTTCAGTATTTATTTCCATATTGGCCGGATGCGCACGTGATAACCCCACCATCAATAAAGCCCTCTGGTCGAGCCGGGATCCTTTTAATATTCCCCATAAGAGGCGTATCAATGAATTTATGGATGGCAACAAAGTGGTAAATCCTTCTTTTGAGCGGGGAAGGTATTTCAATGAAACCCTGAACACTTATGAACTGACCGGGTGGACAGAAGTTGGGGAGGAAATCCGTTGGGTGAACATTGGCCGCCCCGAGTATGATTCAAGCGAGGCAAAAACCGGAAATCACGCGATAAAAATCAGCCGGGAACATGTTTCAGAAGTGGAAGAGAACGGGGTAGGCGTTATGAGCGATTACATCAAGGTGTTTCCCGGAAACTACTCATTGAATTATTCCATCCGCCTGGAGGATATTTGTCCCAATAAGGAAAGGCTGGGTTCAAGGTTGATGGATGCCGTTAATGTCAGGATATTGTATTATGATAAAAACAAGATCCGAATTGAGGGAAATACCAGGGTACCTGGAGAGGAAACCAGATTTGACAATGAATTTAAGGCCCTTCCATTTTCAGGTTTTTGGAATATTGACAGCCTGGGATGGATAAGGGCAAGAGGGATCAGTCATAAATACCCGTTCTCCGACGGTGATCTGCCGGACAACATTCGCTATATCCGGTTGTTTTTCGGATTGAAGGGCAAAGGGACCCTCTGGCTGGACGATGTGAGTTTTGAATTCTCGGAAAAGAACTTCACGCTGCTGGAAAGGCTTCAAAGATGGCAGGATTCTGTTTTTGAACCCCGTGATTTATTGGTTCCGGACGTAAAATACATGAGGAACCCGGCCTCCTTTTCTTTTTATGATCCTGATCAACCGGAGAACAAACCTTTGATACTTATTCCTCCCAACCCCCATCAACTTACTCTAAAGGCCGCACAATTGCTTCAGAAGCGGTTGAGCCTGGTTTCGGAAGATATGGGAAGTGTGCCTGTTGTATCTTCATTAGCTGAGCATGAAAGAAGCAGAAGCCTGGTTTTTTCACTTGGAAACAATCCGGTGAACAGAAAACATAAGGAAGAACTCCCTTTTGCTGCAATTCAGGATAAAGAGCAGGGATATTTCATTCACCGGATAAATGATACAGGAAGAGTGATTGCTGTCAGCGGGAATGACCCGATAGGTGATTATTATGCAGTTACTACGCTGGTACAGCTTCTGGAAGGGGAGGAACTGGCATACAATCATGCCAATATTATTGATTATCCCGATTTCACCGATCGTGGGATAATTTATCAGGAAGATTCCCTGGATGATGAATCAGAGATAGATTATTTAGCCCGTTCCAGGTTCAATCGAATATACTCAGGTATACACAATGGTCTGAATCAACAAACAAGACAGGATATTCGCAGGCTGGGTGAAAATTCATTAGGGGGTAATTTATACCAGGCTGGGCTCTCTTTGAACCCATACAGGTTTACAGGCGAAGAAAACCCAAATTATTTGCTTGAACAGGCAAACAGAGAGATGCTGCGATCCTTGATTCTATACGCGAAAAAACATTCAGTAAATGCTACCATCCTGCAAATGGACTCTACGTTTGATGTAAGGGGTCGCTGTGCATGTTTGTTTGAACCTCGCTATGACGGAGATCACATCAGGTACAGAAACCTGTTGGATGTTCATTCTACCATGATCAATGAGGTATGGGACTGGTCAGGAAATGAAGGTAAAATCTCTTTTATGCCCTTTTGGCATCACAACAGATGCATAATCAGAAGCCATGGGAGAGGGGAAATGTACCTCGAGGAGCTCTCCAGAAAAGTTCCCGGGAAAACCGAATTTCTATGGACCGGGCCGGTTAACCACCCCCTGGTCGTTGGAGAAACCGAAACCCGGTATGTGGAAAAGCGATATAAAAAAATGCCCGTTTTCCTGAGCAAAGACATCAATCCATTTTCCAACAGCGTATTTATCCGCCATTATCCTGGAAAAGCAAGAATGGCAAGCATATTCGATCATTTTGCATTGGACCTGCCGGATAACTTTTCCGAGCTTACAGGCAACCGCTTTATAACAGCTCTGGATCCAGGCTCCAGAATCGGTGAAATAAAAACCCAAACCCTGGCCGATTACTTATGGAATGCAAAACAATTTGATCCACATTACAGTCTTTTAAAGATCCTGATTTACGAGTATGGAAAAACAACGGCGTTCAACCTGATTCGGTTTAATGAAGCTTATTTTGGTCTTTACGAGATGTACGGGAAGATCAGGACAAAAGAAACCAAAAGGAAATACATTCGCTCAGCACAAGATTTTAAGAACCAGATTGACCGGATCATGGCTACTTTGAGGGAGAGTCTGAAAGGAAGGCCCATCCTGTCGGAACTGGAACCTTTTAAGGAAAAAGCCAATGAGTACTTTAAGCACATTCAGGCACAATGATAATCTGTGGAAAAAAGGCATTACGATTAACATTTTCTAACTTGTTAGTAGCAAAATTATTTATAGATTTACGGCAAATTTATGGGATTCTATGAAAGGGGATTTTGGAAATAACTATTTCAATAACAAGGAATTCGGAGCTTTAATATCGAGGTACGAACGGATGGTAAAAAAGGGATTGAATTATTACTTTGATGTTGAAGATTTTGAGCAGATAGTAGAATATTACATGGATATGGATCAAAACGGGAAGGCATTGAAGGCGATCAAATACGCTTTTAAACTGCATCCCGATGCGCTCCATCTGCTGGTAAAGAAAGCTCAGGTTCATTTAAAAAACAAAAATCCCGAACGGGCCCTCAATTCCTTACAAGCGATAGAAAATATAGAATCCTCAAACTCTGAGATTTTTTTAACAAAGGGACATTCTTTCCTGTTATTGGGTAATCTTGCCGATTCCCAGGAACATTATGACAAAGCCCTGTCCCTTGTTGATGACCAGGATGAAATGCTGGATGTACTGCAAAGCATTTCTCAAACCTTGCAATTTTCCGATTTTTACAAAGAAGCCATTAAATACCTGTTAAAAGCTTTTGAACTGGACAGGAACAACCTCATGGTTCTGTATGATCTGGCTTATTGTTATGATAAATCAGGCAATCCAGAAGAAAGCATCGTGTATTATAACCATTATCTGAATGTAGAACCCTATTCCGAGCATATATGGTATTCCCTTGGTAACCTTTACAATAAAACGGGACAGATTCAACAGGCTATTGATGCTTTTGAAATGGCAGTGGCAATAAACCCGGAATACATAGATTCTGTATATGAGTTGGCTGTGATCCTGGAGGATGATCAGCAATATCGAAAGGCTATAGAATATTACGAACAATACCTTGTATACGAACCCGATTCGGCAGAAATCTATATGTTCATCGGGAATTGCTATTTTCAGTTGAGCAATTATGATGAAGCCCTTGAGCACTATAGGAAATCTTTGAGAATTGAGGATTATAATCCGGAGGTGTATTACGCGATTGCCAATTTGCTCTTTAAAAAGCAGGATTACTGGGATGCCCTGTTTTATGCGAAAAGAGCAACGCACCTGGATGATGCCGATTCGAGATTTTACGTGTTGTACGGAAAAATCAACTCCCACCTGAAGATGCATAAAGAATCTGCCAGGGCATTCTACCATACCGTGGAGCTGAAGCCTGAAGTATTTTATCACTGGATTCTTTTGACAGATGAGCTTATACTCGAGAGAAAATACGACAGGGCCCTGAAATACCTTCTGGAGAGCCTGGAATTTCATGGAAACAATGCACTGATTCTATACCGTATAGCTGCAATGTATTACAAAAACTGCAATACCAGGACTTCACTGAGATACTTTAAAAAAGCCATGTTAATGGATAAAAAACGCTACAACGAATTTTTCAAAATATGCCCTGAAGCAAAGCGATCGAATGAGATAAAGAAAGTAATGAAAGATAAAACCGTATAAAAGCCAGCTTTTATGAACGCAAACTTACCACACATTCCAAACAGAGAAGGCAAAAAGAGAAACAAAGGGATCACCATGGTAATGGATAAAGGACTTAGCAATAACCAGGTAAAGGATTTTATCCAGGTTTCAGGAGAATTTGTTGATTATGTAAAGCTTGGGTTTGGAACAGCAATGGTAACTCCAAAACTGGAGGAGAAGATTGAATTGTACAAGGAAGCATCCATAGAGCCCTATTTTGGAGGCACGCTTTATGAGGTATTCAAGATTAGGGGCCTTTTTGATGAATTTTTGAATTTTGTTGACGAGTACCGGATGAATGTGGTGGAAGTTTCTGACGGTGCCATTAACATACCCCATGATAAAAAGCTTGAAGACATTTCAACCCTCGCAAAAAATCATACTGTACTTTCAGAAGTTGGCTCCAAAAAAGCGGATGAAATTATTTCACCGGAAGCCTGGAAGACCCAGCTCAGATCGGAACTGGATGCAGGCAGCCATAAAGTGATCACCGAAGCCAGGGAAAGTGGGACCATAGGCATCTATAACAAGAATGGTACTGCCAAGGAGGAATTGATCGATGACATATCCCATCATGTGCAGGTTGACAATATATTATGGGAAGCCCCTAAAAAATCCCAACAGGTTTGGTTCATCAAACATTTCGGTAGCAATGTCAATCTTGGCAATATTGCCTACAATGAAGTGATCCCCCTGGAAACCCTGCGTTTGGGATTAAGGGGTGATACCTTCTTCGAATTTTTGCCTGATGAACTAAAGGAAAATTCAGCAGACTAAAACCTGTGATGGTATTTTCCATTATGTCATTTCTAATCTCTATTATTATGGTGAAGCCATATTATCATATGTATAGGTTATGAGCAGAAAATTATCCAACTATATTACTTTGACCCTGAGAGGTATGGGTATGGGCGCTGCCGATGTCGTACCCGGTGTATCAGGCGGCACCATTGCCTTTATCACTGGCATTTATGAAGAACTGGTCTATTCAATAAAATCGATCAATGCACAAGCTATAAAAGGTCTGTTCAGAGAGGGAATTGGTTCATTCTGGCGGCAAATCAATGGTAATTTTCTGCTGGCAGTGGTATTGGGTATACTGATAAGCATTTTTTCACTTGCCAGGTTACTGGAACATTTACTGCAAACCTATCCGATTCTGGTATGGTCCTTCTTTTTCGGGCTTATAATTGCCTCAGCCATTTATGTAGCCCGAAAGATTAACCATTGGAATCTGAAAAAAGTGGTTGGTATTATTGGAGGGATCGCTTTTGCCTACATGATCACCGAACTTACCCCTGCCCAGACCCCCGAAGCTTCCTGGTTCATTTTTATTTCAGGCGCCCTTGCCATTTGCGCTATGATTCTGCCAGGAATTTCAGGAGCATTTATACTACTGCTACTGGGCAAGTATCAATTTGTTATTGCGGCAGTGGGAAACCTCAATATATCAATTTTGGGCATCCTGGTACTGGGTGCCCTGGTTGGAATCATAAGTTTTTCCAACCTTTTATCCTGGCTTCTGAGAAAATACCATGACGTTACCATAGCCGTTCTTGCTGGTTTTATGATTGGTTCACTGAACAAGGTCTGGCCGTGGAAAAAAACGGTATCAACATTTGTTGACCGGCACGGGGAAATACAACCACTGGTTCAGAAAAACGTTTTGCCTTCGGAATTTGCAGTCCACAGCAGCCAGGATCCCTTATTGCTTCAGGCGATTCTAGCAGCAGTTGCTGGTTTTGCCCTGATCTTTATTATAGAAGGAATCACCCAAACAAAATCCAAAGAATGAAACTATACGGGCTAATCGGTTATCCTTTATCCCACTCGTTTTCACCAGGATATTTCAAAGATAAATTTGAACGGGAAGGCATAGATGCCGTTTACAAAGCATTCCCCCTGGAGGATCTATCGAAGTTTCCCGAACTGATTAAAGCCAATCCCGATCTTTTTGGTTTGAATGTGACCATTCCCTATAAGGAACAAATTATTCCTTACCTTGACGATATTCAGGGCGACGCCGATAAGATTCGTGCGGTAAATACCATTGCCTTTGATAAATCCAATGATACCCTGCGATTGATTGGATTTAATACCGATGCATACGGGTTCGAACAATCTATTCAACCTCACCTGAAAAGTCACCATAAAAAGGCAATAATTTTGGGTACCGGCGGGTCCTCCAAAACCGTTTCATATATCCTGGACCGGCTAAATATCGAACATTTTTTTGTTACGAGGAGTAAAAAGGATGATCCCCGGATCATGCAATACAGCGATCTGGACAGCCGGATCCTCCGGGAGCACACTTTTATCATCAATACCACTCCGGTAGGAATGTATCCTGATGTTTCTCAAAAACCCGATATACCCTACGAAGGCATTACTACCCGGCACTTCCTGTTTGATCTTATTTATAATCCTTCAGTAACCAGCTTTTTACAGGAAGGGAAAAAGCGGGGAGCGCTTGTTGAAAACGGGTTAAACATGTTAAGATTACAGGCCGAAGCATCATGGCATATATGGCTTGATTATACGTGATAGATCAGATTATTTAACATAAATTTTACAATGAATTGGAATGAGCCAAATCATTCCAATTATTGTTATGGAACATCTGAAGACCTGATATATTTCATGCTTGAAATTAGCTAAAATGCCCAATTTTGATTATCTTTACATAATTTTTGTAAAACTTATAAATGACTGATAAACAATGAATCTTTTGGAAGATGTAAAAGAAAGTGCGAAGAAGTTGAATAAAAGAATTATTTTACCGGAGTCAACTGAGGAACGGACATTGAAGGCTGCTAATTATGTGCTTAAGGAGGGCATTGCACAGATCGTTTTGCTGGGCGATCCGGATGAAATAGTAAAAGTTGCTGCAGAGTACCAGCTGGAACATATTGAAAAAGCTACCATTATCGATCCCCGGAATAATGATAAAAAACAGCATTATATTGATCTCATGGTGAAGATCAGGAAACATAAAGGAATGACCCCTGAGGAAGCCTTTACACATGTGGAGAACTCATTGTGTCTTTCACCCATTATGATCAAGAACGGTGATGCCGACGGTGCTGTTGCGGGAGCTGAAAATCCCACTGGTGATGTTTTACGTCCTGCATTCCGGATTCTTAAAACCCGCCCTGGAATCAACATAGTTTCCGGAGCTTTTTTTATGACACTGCAGGATAAAAATTTCGGAGAAGACGGATTGCTGGTATTTGCAGATGGTGCTGTAACGCCAAACCCAACAGAAGAACAGCTGGCTGAGATTGCCATATCCACAGCCGACACCACCAAAACAATAGCAGGCATTGAACCCCGTGTGGCCATGTTGAGTTTTTCCACTTATGGAAGTTCACAACACGAGATGGCGGAAAAGGTAGCCAATGCAACCAATATAGCCCGGGAAAAGCGCCCCGATTTAAAGATAGATGGTGAGTTACAGGCCGATGCAGCCCTGGTAGAAGAAATCGGTAAAAGGAAGGCCAAAGGCAGCGAAATAGCAGGTAAAGCCAATGTGCTGATCTTCCCCTCCCTGGAAGCCGGGAACATAGGTTACAAACTGGTTCAACGACTGGCTGGAGCAACTGCCACAGGACCGGTATTACAAGGACTGGCTGCTCCGATCAACGATCTGTCCAGAGGCTGTTCTGTTCAGGATATTGTGGACATGGTGGCCATTACCGCAAATATGGCAGTGAATAAAGTGGATGTAAAAGTTGATAAATAAGAAAAATAGAGTATTATGCAGGTATTAGTATTAAATTGCGGAAGCTCATCGATAAAATTTCAACTTTTTAATATGGAAACCGCTGAAGTCCTTTCGAAAGGGAATGTGGAAAAGGTGGGCCTGGAAGGTTCTTCTATCAAGCTTGAGACAAATGGCGACAAAGTAAAGCTTGATTATGATGTGCCTGATCACACAAAAGGTATTGAATACATTCTCGAAATGCTGGTCAGCGATGAATATGGTCCATTGAAAAGCTATGATGAAATCGATGCTGTTGGGCACCGTGTGGTTCACGGCGGCGAACAATTCAGCGAAAGTGTGCTTATCAACCAGGAAGTGATTGATACTATGGAAGAGTTGAGTAAGCTGGCTCCTTTGCATAATCCCACCAATCTGAAAGGGATTTATGCCATACAAAAGCTCTTGCCAAAGGTGCCGCAGGTAGGGGTATTCGACACGGGATTTCATCAGACCATGCCCGACTATGCCTATATGTACGGGCTTCCATACGAAATGTACGAAAAATACGATGTCAGGAGATACGGATTCCATGGCACAAGCCATCGGTATGTTTATGAGCGGGCCTGTGAAGCCTTAGGGGTTAAGAAAGAAGAAAAGAAAGTGATCACCTGTCACCTGGGTAATGGAGCCTCTGTTACGGCCATTGATGGAGGCAAGTCAGTAGATACTTCGATGGGACTTACTCCCGTAGAAGGATTGATTATGGGAACCCGTTGCGGTGATCTGGATTTGGGTGCCCTTACCTATATCATGGAGAAAGAGAACATGGGCGTGGATGATGTCAATCACCTGATCAACAAGGAGAGCGGAATGTATGGTATAACCGGTGTTTCTTCCGATATGAGGGAAATCAGGGAGGCGGCGGCTCAAGGAAATAAAAGAGCAGAACTTGCCCTGAAAATGTATGATTACCGGGTTAAAAAGTATATCGGTGCCTATACAGCAGCAATGGGAGGTGTAGATATCATTGTTCTGACAGGCGGAGTGGGAGAGAACGATTATGAAACCCGTGAAGGATGCCTGAGTGGGCTGGAATACCTTGGTGTTCAGTTCGATTCTCAAAAAAATTATGGTCTCAAAGCCAAGGATTTTGATGGGCAATTGATCGTTACAAAAGATGATTCAAAGGTTACAGGCATTGTGATACCCACCAATGAGGAGCTGGTGATTGCGCGGGATACTCAGGAGATTGTAAACAATGGATAAAGGTTTAAACCAAAATATTACCGGCAAATGCTGAAAAAACTGGATGAGCTGATTGAAATAGCCCAACAGAAGAAAAAAAGGAGACTGGCGGTAGCTGCTGCCGGCGACACGGCAGTTTTGCAAGCCGTTAAGCGGGCTGTGGAGAATGAAATCATCATACCCATATTGATAGGGAACCAGGAGAATATTGAGAAGTTTGCCGGTGATATTGGTTTTGACCTTACAAACATCACCATTTATAATCAGCCTGATTCCAAAGATGCTTCCAGGAAGGCTGTATCATTGATCAGGCAGGGTGAAGCAGATATTGTGATGAAGGGAGTGGTAAGCACTGCTCCATTACTAAAAGCAGTGCTTGACAAGGAGTATGGATTAAGAAAAGGGGGAACCCTGAGCCATTTTGCACTGATTGAATCGCCCCACTACCATAAATTGTTCGGCGTCACCGATGCTGCAATGAATATTGCCCCTGAGTTCCAGGAAAAAGTGGACATGGTCAATAATGCGGTCGAAATATTCCACGGGTTGGGCAACCCGGAACCCAAAGTAGCTATTATCGGTCCATTGGAAGTGGTTAATCCCAGGATAGAAGCTACCGCGCACGCTGCCATGCTTTCCAAGATGAATGAAAGGGGGCAGATTAAAAAATGCCTTATAGACGGGCCTTTTGCAATTGACAACGCCGTATCAAAACGGGCAGCGGAACAGAAAGGAATATCGGGTGAAGTAGCCGGTGATGCCGACATATTGATGACGCCAGAATTGAATAGCGGTAATGTGCTTTACAAAACACTGATGTTTCTTGGCGGAAGTACCTCGGCTGCAATTATTATGGGCGCAAGAGCACCTATTGTGCTTACGTCGCGGGCCGATACAGAAAAAAGCAAGATGATGTCCATAGCCCTTGCTGCTGCTATGTAGGTGTTTAATACCGCTCTAAAATACTTACTATGGAGAAGCGATATCTCATTCTTACCATCAATCCCGGCTCTACTTCAACCAAGATAGCTGTTTTCAGGAACCTGAAGTCCGTTTTCCTGAAAAACCTCACCCATTCAGTTGAAGAGCTGGAAAAATATAACCGGATCAGCGATCAGTTTCAGTATCGGAAGGACATGATCCTATCTGAGCTAAAGGAATCCGAGATAAATATCAGTGAAATTTCTGCTGTTGTGGGCAGGGGAGGTTTGATCCGGCCTGTAAAGTCTGGTGTATATGAGGTAAATGATGCCATGAGAAAGGATCTGAAAGAGGGCAGGCTGGGAGAGCATGCCAGCAACCTGGGCGGATTAATTGCACACGATATAGCTGAATCCCTTCCCAATGCCAGTGCATTTATTGCCGACCCGGTGGTGGTGGATGAAATGCAGGATGTTGCAAGGATTGCAGGCCATCCAAAGTTTGAACGAACTTCCATATTCCATGCCCTCAATCAGAAAGCCATAGCAAGAGCCCATGGAAAATCCATTGATCGGGATTATGAAGACCTTAACCTGATCATCGCTCATTTGGGTGGGGGTATCTCAGTTGGTGCCCATAAAAAAGGCAGGGTCATCGATGTCAACAATGCCCTGGACGGAGATGGCCCGTTTTCACCTGAAAGAAGCGGATCCCTGCCGGTCGGCCAGCTGGCAAGGTTGTGTTTCAGTGGCGACTACACCTATGAAGAAGTAGATAAGATGATTAAGGGTAAAGGTGGATTGGTTGCTTACCTCAATACCAACGACGCCTATGAGGTTGAACTGATGGTACATGAAGGAAATGAGAAAGCCAAACTGATCCAGGATGCCTTATGCTACCAGGTTGCTAAAGAGATAGGAGCCATGAGTACGGTGCTCGAAGGGGAGGTGGATGCCATCATATTAACCGGGGGCATAATCCATAACCCAATGGTAGTGGATTACATACGAAGTATGGTAAGATTTATTGCACCGGTGGCCATTTATCCAGGAGAAGACGAGATGCAGGCACTGGCTGAAAATGGATTGCGCGTACTGAAAGGCGAGGCTGAAGTACTGGAATACTCGAAAGATCTTTGAAGTTCTTCTAAATTATCTTTTTGTAACTTCATATTTGTTCTATGTGAAGCTCTGTGGTTCAAATATTTAATATTAACCACGAAAGAACCCGGAGGACTTTTTGGATAAACACGATTTAGGCAGATCATAAAAGATATTTGGTTAATATAATTTCAGCTATACCAGCGGTTAGAATAATTCAGCTAAAAACTGCTGCTTCACAAACCGGTAATTTTTTATCTTATGGCAGGGATGGGGTAACGGGCAGAATCTTTCCATTGAAATATTTCCAGCCATTCAATGCAAAATCAGCAATAAATCCTGCCATTTCTTCAGGGCTTAAAGGTGCTTTTTGTCCCGGAAACGCTTCCCTGAACATGCTGGTTTCAACGGCCCCCAATGCCAGGTAATTGGTTTTAATACCTTTATCCTTTAACTCAACTGCAAGTGATTCGGTCAGATTGGCAAGAGCCGCCTTACCGGAAATGTATGCCGACATGCCACGGAACTTGCTTCTGCCCTGGACAGCCCCCATAGTTCCTACATTCACGATATGTTTTATCTGTGATGGTTCGAAAAGCTTCAGGGATTGCCTGATCAGCTCATATACACTGGAAAAATTCACTTTGAAATGAAATAGCAGTTCTTCCTGCCCGGTATCCTGGAAATCTTTATTTTTCAGATATCCCGCGTTGTTTATAAGTATGTCAGCACTGCCCAGCTTATTATGGATAGAAGGCAACAGTTCATCGCCTATGCTTTCAGTAAGAGAAAGGTCAAAAGGCACAGGAAAAATTTGGCTGTTCCCAAATTCGTCATAACAATTTTTTGCCAGCGCCTCAAGTTTTTTTTCATCCCGGGCAATGGCAACTATTTGATTACTCGCATCTTTTGCTAAATGAATTGCCGTGTGGTATCCTATTCCCTGGCTTGCTCCTGTTACAATAATTTTCATTACTATTTTGTTTATTTTACTATATTTGGAATAATATATGATAAGTGTATGTAAATCTAATAAAAAAAGCAACAAATGATAAAACGATATGTTACCTTACTATTGCTGGGCCTTTTACTGGCAGGTCCGGCATGGACACAGGAAGAAGGAGAAGATGAAAAAAACGGGGATGACGATAAAGAAGAGCAGGAAGAAAAAGAGTTTAAAGATAAACTGTTTTTCGGAGGTTATCTTTGGGCCCAGTTTGGAACCATAACCCAGGTGGAAGTGGCCCCGCAGGTGGGATATCATCTGAGTGAACGCTTCGATGTTGGTATGGGTCTAAAATATATGTATTACAATTCCAGTTCTTTTCTGGGCCAGTCTTATATTAGCACCGAACGGATCTCAAGCCATATATTCGGGGGCAATGTTTTTACATCTTATAAAGTCATTAAAGACATGGCCAATGTCCTGCCTTTTGATTTCCATGGTCAGCTGGTGGCTCACCTGGAATACGAGGGGCTCAACATGCCGAGAAGGTTAAATATTAGTGGTGATCCTGGTGGCTCCCGGTTTTGGGCACACAGTTATTTTGTTGGAGGTGGCCTCCGGCAGCAGGTTGGTAAAAGGGGCTTTGTAAGCTTTTTATTGCTCTATAATCTAAATCATAAGCCTTATTTGCCCTATGAAAATCCCATTTTCAGAATAAGCTTCGGTTTCTGAAGAGTGTTTTCAAGGTAAATCGGTTTTTAATCTGGCTTTTTCGCAGGGTTTGCATCAATACCGCGACAGAAATAATGGCTGCAAGTATGTCAGCTAAGGGAAATGCGAACCAGATGCCATCAAGACCCAGGCCCCCGATCTTTGGAAGGATAAAGATCAGGGGAACAATAAGCAATACCCATCTGAGAATGGCAAGCAGAAAAGCTGCACGGGGTTTTCCCATAGCCTGATGAATGCCGGTGCTGCTTATGGATATTCCCAATAGCCACATCATGGAAAGGATGATTTTCATGGCACGGGTACCTTCTACAAGAAGAGCCTCATCAGTGGTAAAAAGTGAAAAGATCTGACGGGGGAAGATCTCAAAGATGGTGATGGCCATAATTCCGTAAATAACCGAGTAACTGAAGCCCAGCTTGATGGTTCTCAGTATCCGGTCGTATTTTTCGGCACCGAAATTATAGCCAACAATCGGCTGCATCCCCTGGTTCAAACCAAACAATGGCATACCAAGGAACAGGGTGGTTTTGTAGATCACACCGAAAATAGCGATGGCCATATCTCCTCCGTAAAATCCCAGCATGTGATTTAGAGCTACATTGGCCACACTACTGGACGAACGCATGCCAAATCCTGACAAACCAACTGAAACCGTAGGCTTTAAAATGCTTTTGGTGATCCGGAAATGTTTCAGCCTGATGCGTATGATGCTTTTCTTGCTGGTAAAATAGCCAACCAGGTAGAAAAAGGTCGTGAGCTTTCCCAGGATGGTGGCCAAAGCTGCTCCTTTAATGCCCATATTCAGGGGAAATATAAAAATATAATCCAGAAGGGTGTTCACACCGATACCGACCAGCATGGCATACATGGCCTCACGGGCATTACCCTCGGCCCTCAGATAATTGCTGGTACTTACGCAGAAAGGGAACCAGAGCATGCCAATAAATATGATCTGCGAAAAATCCCGTGCATAAGGAAGAATACCAGGGGTAGCACCAAAAACTTTCAAAATGGGATCGGTAAAAAGCTCTCCGACAATACAGAAAAATATTCCAACCAGAATCACAAGGAACATCCCGTTGCCTACAATCCGGTTAACCCATCTTTCATTTCCGGCTCCCAGTTGTCTCGACATCAATGTAGCGGACCCAATCCCTATAAGATGAGCAAACGATGAAACAATGGCCATGATGGGAAGTACAATCGCCACTGCACCGATACCCAGCGGACCTACACCCCGGCCTACAAATATGGTATCTACAATGTTGTAAATTGCATTGGCAAACATCGCAAGCATAGAAGGAAGGGATAGCTTGATCAGTAAACTATTGATATTGGCTTTGCCCAGTTCATAATGCTGTTTGTTTGCCATAAATGATCAAAAAATTGAATGCAAAAAATAAAAGGCCGGCAATAGATCATAGCCAGCCCACAAAAATAAGAAATGCAACCAGTTTTTAATGTTCAACCAAAAATGAGATTTTAGGGGAGGTATAATAAATTGAGCCGATGGAGGGACTCGAACCCTCGACCTGCTGTTTACGAAACAGCCACTCTGACCACCTGAGCTACATCGGCATTATTTGTAAAATCAGGAATTTTTCAGTTTCTTTTTCAGGTGAGCCATACGGATAGCAGCTCCTGCAGCTTCTTCTCCCTTATTTCCGTGTTTTCCGCCGGCCCTGTCACGGGCTTGATCAATATTATCTGTGGTTAAAACACCATAAATAAAAGGAATGTTGTATTTAACGTTCAACTGCGTGATTCCCTGAGTTACGCTGTCGCATACATAATCAAAATGGCGGGTTTCTCCCTGTATTACACAACCCAGGCAAATAATCGCATCCAGTTCCTGGTATTCGGCCATAAATTGAGCACCAAGGGTTAGTTCTATACTGCCGGGCACGTGATTGATAAGTATATTGTCTTTGTCTGCTCCCTTTGCTATTAAAGCATTAAATGCCCCTTCTTCCAGTTTTCCTGTGATTTCATTGTTCCAGTCTGCTACCACGATTCCGAACTTGAATCCGGAGGCTGATGGCAGCTCCTCTTTGGGGAGATCGGATAAATTTTTCAGATGAGTGGCCATGACCGTGATTTATAATCATACATTTTCTTATTCGCTGGTATCTTGACCTTTATTGGCCAGTACTTGTAACCGGGCTATGTTTTTATCGGCTTCCTCGCTCTGGGTTGATTCCGGGAATTTTCGCCTGATTTCCCTGTAAAGTTCAATCGCCTCCTGGTATTCTCCTTGTAATTCATAAACAAAAGCAGCCTTGCTCATATATAATGGTTGGGTGAAGGCATTGTCGTCGGAATCAATGGCTTCCAGGTAAAAATCCAGTGCCTTCCCGTTGTTTCCCTTCTCCAGGTAGGCATTCCCCAGGGCTCCATATTTTTGGGGTTCTATGATTTTGTCTTTTACATCAAATTCTTCCAGATGTTCAATGGCATTATCATATTGACCAAGATGAAGGTATGAAATGCCTGCGTAATAATGGGCAAGATTGGCTGATTTGGTAATACCATATTCATCAATAATATCAAGAAAACCCAGATAATTGCCGTCACCATTCAAAGCCAGATTGAATGAATCGCGTGCAAAATATTGCTCCGCCCTGAACATCTGGCCTTGTGCTTCATTCTCCATCGGTGCCAAATAATAGCGGGTGAAAAGCAAATATGCTCCAACCAGAATCACAATAACCAGCACCACGGTGGTGATGATCTTTTGATTGTTCTCAATGAACTGCTCGGTTCTTGTCAATACGTTTTCAACTGATTCAAACTGTTCTGGTTGTGTATCTTTTTTCTTTTTGCTCATTTTTCTTTTGCTTTTTATCTAACTTTGAAATTTGAAGTGCAAAACTAATTTTTTTGTCTTTAAACAGAAATATTTATGCTTAAAAAATTAATAAACGGATGATTTTTCTTTTTTTTGCTACTTCCCAAAATATACCTTATGTATTTAAAATCATTGTATCTGACAAATTTCAAGAATTATCAGGAGGTTGATCTTTCATTTTCCCCGAAAATCAATTGTTTTGTTGGCGCCAACGGGGTCGGTAAAACCAATATGCTTGATGCCATTTATTATCTCTCCATGTGCAAAAGCTATATTAATCCGGTAGATTCGCAGAATATCCGGTACAATGAAGAGTTTTCGGTTTTGCAGGGGGAATTTGAAAGAATGGATAAGGTGGAAAAAATCTATTGTTCCATACATAAATCTAAAAAAAAGACTTTCAAAAGAAATAAAAAGAACTACAGAAAGTTATCCGAGCACATCGGTCTGCTGCCCGTGGTCATGATCTCACCCACCGATGCCAACCTGATTTCCGGTGGCAGTGAGGAAAGAAGAAAATATATGGATCGGGTAATATCCCAGTATGATAAAGACTACCTGGAGAAGATCATCCGTTACAACCGGGCACTGAATCAAAGGAACCAACTGTTGAAGGATTTCGCAAAGAGGGATTACTTTGACACGGATACACTGGACATCTGGGATGAACAACTGATTCACCTGGGTTCCGACATTTATCAGAAAAGGGTGCAGTTTACCCGTGAACTGGTGCCTGTATTTCAAAAATTTTACAACACCATTTCCAATGAGCGGGAAAATGTCAGGCTGGAGTATTCCTCCCAGCTCCAGGAAGAGGGAATGCGGAAGTTACTTACCGATAACATGGAAAAGGACCGGATACTCCAGTACACTGCGGTAGGTGTGCATAAGGATGATCTTTTTCTCACCATTGAAGGCCATCCGATAAAGAAAAGCGGTTCCCAGGGGCAGCAGAAGACCTTCCTGGTGGCATTGAAGTTTGCCCAATTTGAATTCATCAAAAAAATAAAAGAATTTCCACCAATATTACTTCTGGATGATATTTTTGATAAATTTGATCAGCAAAGGGTTGGCCAGATTATTCACCTGGTTTCCGATAACAACTTCGGCCAGATTTTTATAACCGACACCAGTGAGGAACGGCTTCTGAATATACTTAATGAACGCAAAATCGATTACCGCTTGTTTAAAGTACAGGAAAACGCGGAAGTAACAGAATAAAAACAGCATCCTATGCGACGAAAAAACACACAGGCACTTGGAGAGGTTATCCAGAAATACCTGGAGGCAATGGACATCGATGGTAAGCTGAAAGAGGTCAGGCTGATCAAATCATGGGAGTCTGTGGTAGGTAAAATGATCTCCAATAAAACAAATAAGCTCTTTATCAAAGACAAAAAGCTCTTCGTTTATCTTAACTCTTCCATCGCCAGAAACGAACTTTCCATGATAAAGGACGATCTCGTCACGAGGCTCAATCAGCAAGCCGGAGAAGAAGTTATTGAGGATATAGTTTTAAAATAGCTGCCTCTTAAACCAGATCTTCCTGTTTAAAAAACAGGCTCATCTCTTTTTCAAAGCTTTCGGGTGAATCTGCAGCATGGACCGCATTTTGTGTTTTGTCCAAACCGTAGAGACGCCTGATTGTTCCGGGACCTGCTTCTTCAGGGTCGGTATAACCGATCAGGTCCCTGAAATCCTGAATGGCGTTGTCTTTTTCCAGAACCATAACGATTATGGGACCGGAAGTCATGTAATCAACCAGTTGGTCATAAAAGGGCTTTCCATGATGGATGTCATATAATTTTTCAGCCTGGGATCTTTTTAGTTTTAATGATTTAATAGCTGCTATCCTGAAACCTGCAGTGGAAATCATGTTCAATATAGGACCGGTAAGGTTTTTTTCAAAGGCCCTTGGTTTAATAATGGCAAATGTTTTATCCATAAGCGTTTACTTTTTGGTTCGTGAAAAATAGAAAATATTTGTGATATATATGAATTTTTATGAATTATTTTATTTTTGTCTATTTTTAAAAAGTGTAAGGGAATTTGGTGGAAAAGATTAACAAGTCTTTAATTAATTCAATACAACATTACCTGGCAAATGTTCAGGATATTCTTATCATAACCCATTTTAATCCTGACGGGGATGCCATTGGTTCATCCCTGGCGCTTTATCATTACCTTAATAATTCGGGCTACCAGGTTAATATACTGGTACCGAATGATTACCCGGAGTTTCTTTACTGGCTCCCGGGAAATGAAGCAATCATTGTAGATGAAAAAAACCATGAAACGGCATTAAAGCATATTTCACAGGCTGAACTGATATTTTTCCTGGATTTCAATGTGCTGGACAGAACCCAGCAGCTTGAAAAAGTTTTTAAAAAGACCGAAACCCCTAAAATATTGATCGATCACCATCCCCGTCCTGAGCCTTTTGCTGACGTTACCATAAGTACCACTGAGGTTAGCTCAACATCTGAATTACTTTATGAATTATTGATCAGGCTCGGTGGCAACAATGCCATCGACAGGACCATTGCTGCCTGTCTCTATACAGGGATCATGACGGATACAGGATCTTTTAGCTACAACAGCTCTTTACCGGAAACCTATTACGTGGTTTCCAAACTGATTGAGAGGGGTATCGATAAGGATAAAATTTACTGGAGGGTTTATGACAAATATTCCGCTGACCGGATGCGGCTGCTGGGATATTGCCTCTACCAGAAACTCAGTGTTTTTCATGAATATGGAGTAGCTTATATAAGCATTTCTTCGGAAGAACTCAATCGGTTCAATTACCAGCCGGGCGACTCGGAAGGATTTGTCAATTACCCCCTTTCTATTAAAGGGATTATGTTCTCAGTGATTTTCATTGAAAGAGAGGATCATGTAAAAATTTCTTTCCGCTCTAAAGGTGATTTTCACGCGAATGCTTTTGCTGCTGAACATTTTAACGGCGGGGGCCATAAAAATGCTGCCGGTGGGTATTCTGAGCTTTCCCTGGAAAAAACCCTCGAAAAATTTGAAAAGCTCTTGCCGGATTATAAAAAACAATTATTAGAGAATCACATTCACAATGTGGAATAAAAGAAAAAACATCATCATCGTTATCCTCGTGCTAGCGGTTCTGATCATAGGAGGAATCTTTATATTCAGTACGTTTTATCATTCCCATCAAAAGCCTGAAGAACCCAAATCTTCAATGAACGAAGAAAGAACCAGGAAGAGCCTGGAAGATGTCAACAAATTTCTTGTTCAGAAAGATGAGGAGAGAATTCAGAGCTTTGTCAGGAGGAGAAACTGGAATATGCAAAAAACAGGTTCCGGTTTGTGGTACAAAATCGATGAGAACAAAGAAGGACCTGAGGTAAAGGACGGGGATTATGTCAAGCTTGATTACGAGATTCGACTCCTTGACGGAACGCTTTGTTATACTTCTGACTCAACCGGTCCGAAGATTTTCCGGGTAGGAGCTACAGAGGAGGTTACCGGGCTGCATGAAGGATTAAAACTGCTTAGCCAGGGAGACAGGGCCCGGTTGATTGTCCCCCCGCACCTTGCACACGGTCTGCTGGGGGATTCCCAAAGAATACCGGCCCGGGCCATCCTGGTGTATGAATTGACGGTGCGGGAAGTATCTCCTGATAAAATACAACGGTAATTAATGCTATGAATCAAAATTATTGATAAAATACTTCCTTTATGAATAAAATCTTTTCCCTGTTAATACTGATTTTCGTGCTGTTTTCCTGCAGCAATGAGTCCAAGTACCCGGGTTATTCAATAAGCGACGGCGGAATTTACTATAAGCTCCATGAGTTCGGATCCAGTGAAAAACATGTAAAAACAGGAGATTATATCAGTGCCGATATCAGTTATCAAACCATGGAGGATTCCATTTTTTTCGAGGGGAGAAGGACAATCCGCGTAACCCAACCCGAGTACGAGGGCTCCATTGACGCGTGTTTTTTGATGCTATCGAAAGGAGAAAAAGCCACCTTTATTTTGCCAGCCCATCAGTTTTTTCATCAAACTCTTGAAACCAACCTTCCCGATTTCCTGGGGAAAAGCGATAGCCTGAAAATCACGGTAGATTTAATCGATGTACAAAGAAAAGCAGAGTTTATGAAGGAGAAAGAGGCTTTTCTCAAATGGATTGAAGATTTTGGAGATTATGAGAAAGAGGTGCTTCAACAATTCCTCCGGGAAAAAAAGATAGACAAAAAGCCTACCAAATCAGGCCTCTATCATGTTACCCTGAAAAAGGGAAAGGGGCCGAGGGTAGAGCAGGGTGATACCGTAGTGGTGCATTATGAAGGAAAATTTTTGAACGGGAAATTTTTTGATTCGACCAAACAGCGGAAACAGCCCTTTGAATTTGTCTATGGCCACGAGATGCAGGTGATCAAAGGAATGGAAGAAGTTATAGGCCGGATGAGGGAAGGAGAAAGGGCGCTTGCCATATTACAATCTGATGTGGCTTTTGGTAAAACCGGATCCTCTACAGGTATTGTACCTCCCTATACGTCGGTGATTTATGAAATTAACCTGATCGATGTGAGAAAGAACGATGCCAATTAAATTTTTGCTGTTAAATTTGTTTTCAAATCAAAAATGAATGTATTATGAAACTAATAGAAGGAAAAACTGCATTGATTACAGGTGCAGCCAGGGGTATCGGCAAAGCCATTGCACTTAAGTTCGCTGAAAATGGTGCAAACATAGCCATCACCGATCTGGAGCATAATGATAAAATGAAGGAGACGGTGGAACAAATTAATCAAATGGGTGTTACCTGTAAAGGCTATGCCTCGGATGCCAGTAATTTTCAAAATACAGAAGAGACAGTCAATCAGATATTGAAGGATTTTGGTCAAGTCGATATTTTGGTCAACAATGCCGGCATTACACAGGATACCTTGTTGATGAGAATGACGGAAGATCAATGGGATGCGGTGATTAATGTGAATCTTAAATCGGTGTTTAATTTTACAAAAGCGATCCAGCGAAGCATGCTGAAACAGAAATCCGGTTCCATTATCAACATGAGCTCAGTGGTTGGTGTTAGTGGAAATGCCGGACAATCAAATTACTCCGCTTCAAAGGCCGGCATTATAGGTTTCACCAAATCAGTGGCAAAGGAACTGGGCTCAAGAAATATAAGATGCAATGCACTGGCACCCGGTTTTATTATTACCGAGATGACCGGGAAATTAAGCGAAGAAGTTAAAAATGAATGGGCCAACCAGATTCCCCTGAAACGGGGAGGTAAACCTGAAGATGTGGCTAATACCGCTCTTTTCCTGGCATCTGATCTTTCGGAGTATATTACCGGGCAGGTCCTTCATGTGTGTGGTGGGATGAATACCTGATCATACCCAATAAACAAAATATCAGAAAGTTTGTATTAAATAATATAGGGAATCGGATCCGGGTAAAAAAATTGCTTGACCGGTTCCCGGATTTTTTGTAATTTGGGTAGTTGAAATGAAAAGACACGTTGCAATAGGGATATCGTTGATATTTCTTATTCTTTCCTCCTGTTCACCAATCAGGAAGATGAATACAGATATTCTGGAACCGGCAGAGTATAGTTTTCCGGATGATATTTATTCTCTTGCATTTATTATGCCTCAGCCTGAAATAAATATCAATACCCGAACTTATGATGAAATAGATGCCACACCCAGTAGGGAATTATGGGCAGGGATTGTTGATATTGGGACAATATCCCCCCGATTTAATGTTAACAGCTTTAAACTCCTGGATGATTATACCGATTCCATCAGGAAGAATACAATGGATTGGAGGGAAATAAAACATGTAGTAGACAGCGTTGATGTGGATGCCGTGTTGGTATTTCATCAGTTAGAATTGAGCGACAGTCTGAAACGTGAAATAGTATATGAGTTTGATTATAAGGGAGTTTATTTTGTTTACGAAATACATGCGCTTATAGAAT
>Ga0207797_1000948_pt1 | contig 21555 bp, 20 predicted proteins | sample PRCRCaboRojoPR_6_FD_187275 | JGI IMG/M metagenome (GOLD analysis project Ga0207797, IMG submission 187275) | Marine sediment microbial community from Cabo Rojo, Puerto Rico - PR CR 10% Liquid 1 (SPAdes) | ecosystem: Environmental > Aquatic > Marine > Coastal > Sediment | place: Cabo Rojo, Puerto...
GTGTAGAAGACCAGGAAGAAAAGTCCCAGTCCCAGAAACAGCAAAGTCCAGTAATTGGTACGCAACACCAGGTAGATGCCTATAGTCAGTGCTATAAGTCCTGTTACCCATATGTAGGATAGAAACTCCTTCTTTCCCATTAACCCATGCTCCAGGGGTTGCGGACCATACTGGGCCCGGTAGTAATTTTTCTTGTCCACCCCTTTCCGGTGGTCAATATAATCGTTGAGCAGGTTGTTGGTGGCATGAGCAAACACCAGTCCCAAAATGCTCATGATGAACAGATCCCATGAAAAAGATCCGTAGCGGTATGCCAACAACCCCCCTATGGCAGCCGCAAGAGCCGTCATAATAAATACCGCTGCCCTGGATGCTATGAGCCATCTGGATATTATGTCGAGTTGACGCCATTCCTGACCTGATATCCGGGGAATAACCCGGAGGGCTTTAGCCCACATCGATGTGTTGATCATAACCGTTTTATTATTTAGCATTTTTCTAAATAATAAACCCCATTTTCCCCAATTTGTTTAGTGGAACCCGGGATGATTTGAATGCACTAACCGTTTTGCCCGGAAATTCATGCTTTTCTGTCCCGATGTCCGATGGCCTGATCCGGTAAAGGAAGCCTGTTATGATCAGCCTCCTGATTCAATCCCGTTTGGGTCAAAGGATCAGCTGAATGTTAATTGATTGTAAACCGAATGTTTACACCGTGTTATGAATTTGCGTATTTTTTTCTTTCTTTGTCCAAAAAATGAGATCCGGAGTCATCATTCTTTCCCTTTTGTTACTATCTGCCATCCCTTTGCATGCAGAAAATGTAGAAGACAGCCATGCCAGCGATACCACCCAGACATATCTTGAGGAGATATTGAATCAGCAAACCAATGGACAGTGGTTTCTGGCATATCGTTATGGGGATTTGGAGGAAGAGGAGTTGAATCAATTTACCCTGAAAAGGGGGTACATCACTTTTAAGAATCAATTCAGCGAGAAACTCTCCGTTCGTTATACCCAAGACATCACCCTGGATGAGGAGGGCAGTGATAAGGGCAATATTGAGATGCGCCTCAAGTATTGTTATTTGAACTATGCGTTTGATGATTTTCTTTTCTTTTCCGAACCCAACTTTGAAGCAGGCTTGGTGCACCGGCCCTGGCTGGATTTTGAGCAAAAGATCAATCCTTACCGGGTGCAGGGGAAGATGTTCCTGGAAAGGGCCGGCTTGATGAATTCAGCCGACTTCGGCCTGACATTCAGTAGCTTGTTGGGAGGAGAGATGGACGAAAGCTACCAAAAACGCGTAAATAGTAAGTATCCGGGACGTTATGGAAGCCTATCTGTTGGGGTGTATAATGGTGGAGGTTATCATGCCCTCGAGAATAACCAAAGCAAGAATATTGAAGGCAGGCTTACACTGAGGCCTTTTCCGGAATCATTACCGGGACTGCAATTCACCTACAATATGGCTTACGGAAAGGGCAACACCTCTTTGAGTCCTGATTTTATACTCAACAGCGGATTTGCTTCTTATGAAAATTCTTTTTTGACCCTGACTTTTCAATACCATTCTGCCCGGGGCAATTCCAGCGGCAGTTATGTTGACAGCCAGGGTAATGCATTCCGCAATCGAGGTTATTCAGCTTTTGCCGAATATGACATTGGCAAACTTCCATTGAAACTTTTTTGCCGCTATGATCATGTCGATGCCCCGGAGCATATCCATGCAGCAAGCCGTAGATTCATAGGTGGTGTGGCCTACAATTTTTACCGCAAAAACAAACTGGTGGTCGATCTTGATGCCTTCGACCGCAAGGCCGATCAAACCTGGGAGAATCGGATCTGGGAAGTTGCCATCGAGATTCGATTTTAAACAGCATGGACATAGAGTTCCGGCCGGGAAAAGGCGCTGCCCTGCCCGGATTGCTGCTCCCATGCTTTGAATGGCCTTCCGGGAGCCTTTTATTCTGTTATGTATCTTCTAACGGATTACCAGCTGTTCACCTGACTTCCTCCCTGAGTAACAGGGGAACAAAGAGGGTTGCCGGTGATAAAGGTTGCTAGAATATTGCTTTGATGATGCTAATAATCAAGGCAATCGCTATGAATATGATTCCAATCATGATCAATTGATGCTTTTAAAATTCAATAAAATAAAAACCCATTTTCCGTGCTGGACTGGTATTTTTTATCAAATAACATGCCAGAATTCTGTAATTATTGAAAATTAAGGGTTAATTGTTTTGGGCGCGATCAACTCTGTAACGTTGCCGCACAGTTGTGTTCGCATCTGGACAAAAATAAGTCATTTCGGTTCTTCTTCTAATGATCTTTGCACTATATTTGACGGAAGAATAACGGAAGAAGATGAACAGCAACAAAGAATGCATTGGGAATCAACTATTGATCAACGATCGGCTGGTCTCCTGCGTATCTATTGATCAGATCCCTTTCAGAGAAGGAGTTGCCATTTATGAGATATTTCGCGTTGTGGATGGTGTGCCGGTTTTTCTGGAAGATCATCTGGACCGGCTTTATCACAGCCTCGAGCTTGAAAATCTTTTCATTCGGGAGGGTTGTGGCGAAATAGAATCCCGGATCCTGAGGCTTATCGCAACCAACCCCTTCTCCACGGGGAAAATCAAGCTGATCGCATCATTTTCAAAAGAAAGCAGGGAAGGAGCCTATGATCTGATCCTCTATTATGTTCCTTTTCATCCACCCCGTCCTGTCCAGTACAAAGAAGGAGTCAAAGTGGTTCTGTGCTCTGCCCTACGCCACGATCCCAATGTCAAAATATTGAACACCCCGGCCAGGGAGCGGGCTGACAAACGAATCCGGGAAACGGGCGCCTATGAAGCCGTTTTGGTGGATGATCAGGGATGGGTAAGGGAAGGCAGCCGTTCCAACCTGTTCTTTGTAACTGCCGGTAAATTGGTTACACCCCCCGATGATGACGTGCTGCAAGGGATTGCCCGCAAAAACATCCTGCGCATCTGCCGTGAAAAGCAGGTGGATACAGAGATAAGAAAAATCCATAAAACCGGACTCAGGGATTTTGATTCGGCCTTCCTCTCGGGTACCACCCCCCAGGTTTTGCCCATCAGAACCATTGAAGACATCAGCTACCGGGTGGAAAACGAAGTGGTGGCTTTCCTGTTGAAAGCCTATCAGAACGCGGTTGACGATTACATCAGGAAGAAAACCTGAAGAAGTTCCTTTATATTGTGCCGAAAATTTCCTAATTTTTGGAAACTTTGGCTGGTAGATGAATTGAAAAACTTACATTATGCAGGAATTGTATCCACTCAAATTTAAGCCCATATACAAGGAAAAGATATGGGGTGATCAACGTTTGCGCACCCAATTGAACAAGGCGATCGATCCGGATAAGAATATGGGGGAGAGCTGGGAGGTCTCAACGGTTAACGACAACATTTCTGTTGTGGCCAATGGATTTTTGGCGGGCAACAACCTGGAGGAATTGATTGAGGTTTATATGGGTGATCTGGTGGGAGATAGTATTTTCAAAAAGCATGGCATGCAATTTCCATTGCTCTTTAAGTTCATTGATGCCGATGATGTTTTATCCATTCAGGTACATCCCGACGATGAGATGGCCGGGAGAAAACACGGTGACAATGGAAAAACCGAGATTTGGTATGTCATCAGTGCTGAGAAGGGTGCACAGCTGATCTCCGGTTTCAATCAGGAGATGGATCGGGATACCTACTTGAAACATCTGAAAAACGATACCCTGCCTGACCTACTCAATTACGAAAAAGTGGAGAGCGGTGATGTCTTTTACCTTCCTGCCGGCCGGATCCATGCCATCGGTGCAGGTATCCTGCTGGCCGAGATCCAGCAAACATCTGACCTTACCTACCGCATTTATGACTGGAACCGGGCAGGCCCGGACGGAAAGCCCAGGGAACTGCACACCGACCTGGCCCTGGAGGCCTTGGATTTCAAGTATTATGGACAATACCGCACCCCCTATGAGCGAAAAAAAAATGAGGCTTCCAACCTGGTAACATGCGATTATTTCACCACCAACCTGATGGAGTTGACCAAACCGCGGCAAAGGGACCTGTTCGAGCTGGATTCCTTTATCGTTTATATGTGTCTGGATGGCAGGGTGGAATTGGTCTATGATGAAGACAGTTCGGTGCGTATCGAGAAAGGGGAGACCCTGATGATTCCTGCTGCCATTGAACATTTGGCCTACAAACCTGAACCGTATGCCAAGCTGCTGGAAGTATACATACAAAAGAAGGAGGAGTCTTAGACTCCTAATATGAATATGTTTCAGGTTTCACCTTGCATGTTTCATATCCCCGGAAGGTTCTAAGTAAGTTTTTTCCGAATGGATTCAAGGGTTCAGAAGCATCCTGAAGTTGAAAGATGAACCTCAGATTTGTCTAAGCTGAAACATAGTTTAGGTTGGAGCCATTACGGGAATTTAAAAACAGGATATCAGGGGATAATGGTATGCTCCGTTGATAAACGATAAGGGTGGAGGCAATATGGATGTAATTTTGTTTGACGGTTACTGTAATTTGTGCAGTGGCTCGGTGGTCTTTATCCTGAAGCGGGAGCGGGGTGATGTTTTTCGTTTTGCCTCCCTGCAGTCGGATTATGCCCAAAGTCTGCTGGAAGAGCGGGGTATACGTGATGAAGCACCAGATTCCATTGTGCTGTTTGAAGAAGACCGTTATTATTGCCGCTCCACCGCTGCTTTGCGCATTGCCCGAAAACTCCGTTGCTTTTGGCCTTTGCTATACGCCTTCATCATCGTTCCCCGGTTTATAAGGGATCCCCTGTACGACTGGATCGCCCGCAACCGTTACCGCTGGTTCGGGAAACGCAGCGCTTGTTATGTACCGCACCGGGGTGTAGCGCATAAGTTTTTGGATGGAAAGATCTGAAAGTCGCCTGCCGGAGACCTTCAGCCTTGAGCATTCAGCTTTCAGCCTCTTTCTTGGCCATATATTTCTCGTTCAGAAGGGCTATGAGCTCGCTGATGGCTGTCTGGGCATCCTGGGTAGCCGGATTGAGGGTTTTATTTTGAAGCCGCAACATCAGGATGCCATATAACCCCTGGAGGGCTGCTTCAATATCTCCTGAGGCCGTACCCTGTGATTTGTTTTTCAAATCGTTGATGCTTTGTTTGGCTTTGTTGTAGGCGCCGATATATTCCAGTTCATCGGTATCATGTATCAGCCTTTCATGGAGATCGTCCAGCTCTTCCACTATATCCCGAAGAAACTTCAGGTGGCCTTTGTCTTTGATGCCTTCGTTCTCCATCCGGTAGATCAGGTCGCTGTACCATTCACGCATCTCCCTCTTTACCTCTGCGGGCTGGTCAAAATTCCGTATGACGTTACGCTCGATCAGGTCCAGATCGAAGTTGCTGGCCCTGATCAGATCCTCTATTTGCCACATGTAGAGGATGTATTCGGCAATGTTGGTCTTTTTCTTTTCCCTGGCAATGATCATGGCCTACCATCCTTTCCGCTTGAACTTATCCAGCTCGCGCCTTTCCTTTTTGGTCGGTCGTCCCTCTCCCTTTGGACGATGCTCCTGGATCACCTGCTTTTGTACATCCAGTTTTTTTATCTCCTTCTCCGGGGTGATGTCTTCCAGATATTCCCGGGCAATTTTGGCAGACTGTCTTTTTGCCAGAAGTCCTAACACCCGGTATTTATAAAAGACCGGTCTTTTTTTTACGGTTACTACCGATCCAATCCGCACGTGATGAGAGGGTTTGACCTGCTGGTCATCGATCAACACCCGGCCTTTTTTGCAGGCACTGGATGCCATGTTGCGGGTCTTGAATATCCTCACTGCCCACAGCCATTTGTCGATTCTGAGCTCGCCTTCATTTGCTTCCATATAAGATAGACGTTCAGGTTCATCTTTTATTGTACCGGGTCATGGTCAGCTCCAGCCCCAGGGTGGCGAATGACTTGATCATCTCTATGGCGTGTTCGATAAGCTCCTTCAGTTGTTGTTGTTCTTCCGGGGTCCACTTACCCAAGACATAATTGACCTGGGCTCCTTTGGGAAAGCCGTCGCCGATGCCAAAGCGCAGCCGGGCATAGTCGTTGGTGCCCAGTACCTGGTTGATGTTGGCCAGGCCGTTGTGACCGGCATCACCGCCTTTGGGACGCAATCGGATTGAGCCCAGGGGCAGGGAGATGTCATCGACCACCACCAGAAGTCTTTCCAGGGGTATTTTTTCTTTCTTGAGCCAGTAGTTGACGGCTTTACCACTGAGGTTGACAAAGGTGGAGGGCTTCAGCAGAACAAAAGTCCGGCCTTTGTGTTTGAGGTGTCCCACAAACCCATATCGCCGGTCCTCAAAAACAATATTGGATGCCTCTGCCAGGGCATCCAATATTTTAAAACCTACGTTATGTCGGGTGTTTTCGTATTTATCGCCTATGTTCCCCAGACCTGCTATTAGGTATTTCAAGGCTTATCGGCTTTTTATTCATTACTTTGCTCTTCTCCGCCTTCTTCTCCGCCTTCGCCTTCTGCAGCACCTTCAACACCTTCTTCACCTTCAACACCTTCTTCACCTTCTTCTCCTTCAGCAGCCTCTTCTTCAGGAAGGGCAAAGGCAGCACCGCCACGCGGGCTCTTAACCAACACCAACACCTGGTTGGGATCGTCAAGGATCTCCAGATTCTCATAGGAGAGATCCGCTACCCGGATCGAGTCACCAATGTTCAAACCCGTTACATCCAGCTTGATCTCATCGGGCATGTCCTTGGGAAGGGCTTTGATGATCAGCTTTCTGCTTTTGATAATCTCCTTGCCCCCGTCTGTCACACCGGCTGGTACACCTTCAAATCGTACGGGGATTCTCATCCAGAACGGATGCTTCTCAATAACCTGATAAAAGTCGATATGCTGAATATAATCTTTAACCGGATGGAACTGAATATCCTGCATTACCGCCTTGTATTCTTTCCCGTCAAGGTTGAGGGTCGCCAGGTAAACATCGGGTGAGTAAACCAAATTGAAAAAATCCTTTTCAGGGGCTTCGAAATGAAGCGATTCACCTTCACGGTAAAGAACGCAGGGCACATGACCCTTCTTTCTTAATTGTTGTGTGCTTTTCTTCCCTACATCTTCTCGTAAAGATCCTTGAATCTGTATTGACTTCATCGTATTGTCTTTTTTTCTATTAGAATAATTTCGGAGTGCAAATATATAATTTAAAAAATAAAATTGGCACTTATGGACTGATAATTATAAACTTTCTTTATCACATCGGTGAATACCCCTGCTATAGAAAGCACTTTGATCTTGTCGGATATGGGTTTGATGGGCAAGGAGTCGCTCACCACCACTTCGGTGATCCTGCAATTGTTGATCCTTTCATAAGCAGGACCCGAAAGCACCGGGTGAGTGGCTATGGCGCGTACACTGCGGGCTCCCTGTTCGATCATCTTGTCGGCTGCCCTGGTCATGGTACCGGCTGTATCAATCATATCATCAAGGATGATCACATTTTTGCCTTCCACTTCCCCAATGATTTTAATGTCGTTGACCACATTGGCTTTCTCCCTTGACTTATGGCAAATGACAAGCGGGGTTTGCAGATGGTTGGCGTAGGCATTGGCCCGTTTGGTTCCCCCCATATCGGGAGCGGCGATTACCAGGTTGTCCAGGTTGAGTTCTTTGATGTAGGAGACGAAGATGGCGGATGCATAGAGGTGGTCGACCGGAACGTCGAAGAAACCCTGGATCTGATCAGCATGCAGATCAAGGGTCATCACCCGGTCAACATTGGCAGCTGTCAACAGATTGGCCACCAGTTTGGCGCCGATAGAGACGCGGGGTTTGTCCTTCCTGTCTTGGCGGGCGAAACCAAAGTACGGGATCACAGCCACCACCTTATAGGCCGATGCCCGCCGGGCCGCATCGATCATCTGGAGCAGTTCAAACAAATTCCTGGTGGGAGCAAAGGTCGATTGTACGATGAAGACATAAGCCCCCCTGACACTTTCCTCATAGGAGGTTTGAAACTCCCCGTCGCTGAATTCGATGAGCGTGGATTTGCCCAGCTCAAGGCCAAAATTGGCGGCGATCTTCTCGGCAAAATACCGGGAGGCCGTACCGGTGAATATTTTGATCGGCGGTCTGTTCTTGCCCTGTTCCATCAGATAGTGATTTTTTAAGGATTTAAAGACGATGCAAAAATAAAAATATCTTTCATTGATTGTTCCACTCCTGAAAAAAATTAGGACATCTCCAGGATATCCACAATATACCCCAGGATCTCCTCCCTTCCGTGTCCGGATACTGCTGAGGTTTTCATGACCCGGGGCAGAAACTCCCAGGTTTTGAGCATCTCTGCCCTGTAACGCGCCATGTTCTTTGACAGGGCAGCACTGGAGAGTTTATCGATTTTGGTCAATACCATTGAAAAGGGTATCTCATTAATGCCCAGCCATTCCATAAACTGCAAATCCGATTGCTGGGGTTCGATCCGCGCATCGAGCAGCACAAAGAGATTCATCATATCCGGGGCGTACAGCAAATAGTCTTTGATGAATTGGACCATTTGTTTTCTTTCTTTTTTAGACCGCTGCGCGTAGCCATATCCGGGCAGATCAACCATATACCATTTATCATTGATCCTGTAATGGTTGATGGTGTTTGTTTTTCCCGGTTTCTGGGATGTATGGGCCAGGTTTTTCCGTCCCAGCAGCATGTTGATCAAAGAAGATTTGCCTACATTGGACCGGCCCACGAAGGCAAATTCCGGCAGCCTTTGAGCAGGCAGGGCAGCAATGTCGGCTGTACTCTTGACAAATTCAGTGCGGGTGATCTGCATCTTAACTGGAAAATTTGCCTCAAATTAACAAAAAAAGCGGCTGGAATGGAATGGCTTTTTGCCGAAGAAAAGCTGTTTTTTTATGAATGGCCTGTATTTTTTACAAGCAGCTTGGGTTCCATCATCTCGCGTATGGAATATTTGATGCCTTCCCTGCCAAAGCCTGAATCTTTCATACCCCCGTAGGGCATATGGTCCACCCGGAAGGTGGGTACATGATTGATCATGACCCCTCCTACATCAAGGTGTTCAAAAGCCAGATCCATCTCCTTGAGATGGTTGGTGAATACACCGGCCTGTAACCCATAGGCGGAGTTGTTCACTTCGTCCACGGCCTTTTTGAAATCCCTGAAAGGCTCGAGGGTCACCACGGGACCAAATAGCTCCAGAGAGCAAACTTTCATGGAGGGTTGGGTGCCTGTGAGAACCGTAGGCGGATAGAAACCACCCTCTCTTTTGCCGCCGGTCAAAATCCGTGCTCCCTGTTCAGCGGCTTCCTCAACCCATTCAGCTATACGCCCGGCCTCCTCCTTGTCAATCAGCACAGAGATATCGGTTTTTTCATCCAGCGGATCGCCTTTTTTGAGTTGTTCTGCCTTTTGGACGAACCGGTTGCTGAACTCCTCAAAAATGTCCTCGTGCACATAGATACGCTGAGCATGAATGCAAACCTGCCCTGAATAGACAAAACCGCCAAAAACACATTTCTCAACTGCATCCTCTATGTCTGCCGAATTGGAGACAATAACCCCGGCATTGCCTCCCAACTCCAGGGCTACTTTCTTTTTGCCCGACTGCTGTTTCATTTTCCAGCCCACATTTGGTGAACCGGTGAACGAGAGCATTTTGATGCGTTCATCGGTGACCAGCTGGTTGCCAGCCTCCCGGTCCATCGGCAATATTGAGAGCGCTCCTTTAGGAAGGTCGGTTTGATCAATGATTTCGGCTAGTTCAAGAACAGAAAGGGGCGTTGAACGGGCCGGTTTTAATATGATGGGGTTGCCCGCTGCCAGTGCAGGGGCTATCTTGTGAACCGCCAGATTCATCGGGAAATTGAAAGGCGATATGCCCGCCACCAGACCTACCGGGAAATAACGGACCAGTCCCTCACGACCTTCTCCTTTAGGTGTCCAGTCAATGGAGATGTATTCCCTGGGCAGCCGCTTGGATTCTTCGGCCGCGATGATGAATCCCTGAGTGGCCCTGTCAATCTCTCCCAGGGCATATTTCATGGGTTTGCCCGATTGAGCGGCAAGAGACTCAGCCAACTCCCGACGCCTCTCCCTGATGCCCCCCGAGATCTCCATCAGGATCTTGTAACGCCGATGAGAAGACAGGCCTCTCATGGTTTCTTCCACTTTTTTTGCCCCGACTATGGACTGCTCCAGCTCAGAAGAGCCCGCCAGATAGGTCTTAGCAAAAGCTTTTTGGGTGTATGGATTGATCACTTCCAACTCTTTGCCGGTTTGGATGAATGTTCCTGCCCGGTATATCTTATAGGTTTTCATGGTTTTGTTTTTTATGGATCCGCTACAAATCTAAAAAATCCCGTTGAATATGAAACGAAGTATCGTAATGTACTTTCTTGATTGACAATCAAGGTATTGGTCGGATGCATCGCGCCCTACATCCCGCTGGGCAGTTTAGCCGGAAAACCAATCCATAGTTTTCACCAGGTTGGGATGTTTGGTTAAGAAATTGTTATACCTTTGCCGTTTTGTATTTCGTGTGTAATCCACTCCAGGTCAATATTGATTCGTTTTATGGCTTCCTGGTTTGTTCAAAAAAAATGATACGTATGAAACGACGCCGGTTACTGATACTCTCCCTGTTCAGCGGAATATTGATGTGTTTGCCGTTTTATCCCTGGTTCTCAGGGATCATCCTGTTGATAGCCTTTTTGCCCCTTTTGTTCATCGAGGAATTCCTCTACAGCACCAAAGGGCGTAACCGGCCCGTGGTACTGTTCGGTTATGCCTGGCTCACCTTTTTTATCTGGAATGCCCTGACCACCTGGTGGATTGGGAAAGCAACGCTCCCGGGTGTACTCATCGTGCTTGTCGTCAATAGTTTTTTGTATTCCCTGGTGTTTCTGCTTTTTCATCTGACCAAGAGAAATCTGGGAAGACAATTTGGAAATTTCTCGCTGCTGGTTTATTGGCTTGGCTGGGAGCATCTTTATTTGAACGCGGAAATATCCTGGCCCTGGCTTCAATTGGGCAACGGCTTTGCCAAGGACGTGAGTTTGATTCAGTGGTACGAGCTGACCGGCACACTGGGTGGCACCCTGTGGGTTCTGGCAGTGAACCTGGTGATTTTTGCCTTTCTTCGTCATTATATCGTTCATAAGGCATTGGGTGCCCAGTGGCCCCGGATTGTTTTTCTGGCAGGACTTGTTCTCGCACCCGTTCTGCTCTCTTTATATATCTATGATGGTTATGAGGAGAAGAAGGATCCCTTTTACATTGGCATTGTCCAGCCCAGCATCGATCCCTATCAGGATAAATTTGCCGGTATGTCACAGAAGGATCAGACCGATATTATGCTGGAGCTTTCGGATGGCATTGTGGATGATCGCATGGACTATCTGGTTGGGCCGGAGACAGCCATCCACCAGGATGTTCAGGAGGGAAAGATCAGGGAGCATCCTGCCCTTGGACGTATCGACTCTTTTGTCCGTGAGCATCCCAAACTGCTGTTCGTATTGGGCATGGATTCCTTCAGAAAATACCACTCCCAGGATAAGCCTGCCCCTGCGGCCCGGCGTATAGGGGACTCGGATTCATGGATTGAACGCTACAACTCAGCCATTCAGATAGACACCAGTGATCACTGGCCTGTATATCATAAATCCAGGCTGGTGGTCGGGGTGGAGAAGATGCCCTATCCGGGCGTTTTTGGTTTCCTTAACGATTTGATTATTGATCTGGGCGGGACAACCGGTGCCAGGGGCCGTCAGGAGGAACGCGAAACATTCCGGGCACCGGCTAAACCCGTTGAGGTTGCCCCTGTCATCTGCTATGAATCCATATATGGTGAATATATCACCCGATATGTGAACAATGGGGCGGATTTTATTTTTATCATGACCAATGACGGTTGGTGGGGAGAGACCATAGGGTACAGGCAGCATATGCATTATGCCAGGCTGCGGGCCATTGAAACGCGTCGCAGTATAGCCCGGGCTGCCAACACGGGCATCTCCTGCTTCATCAATCAAAAGGGTCAGGTCATCGAACCGGTCGGGTGGAAGGAGAGAGCCGCTATCAAAGGAATCCTGAATGCCAATGATTCAATGACCCTGTATGTCCGGTATGGTGATTATATTGGGCGGGTAGCCGGTTTTATGGCTGTCTTTGCATTGCTCTACCTGGTGGCAAAAGTGCTGGTCAACCGCAGTCGCCATGCCGACCTGGAGAAGCTCAGGGGGGGAAGCGCCAATGAATGAACGGTTGATTTGCATCCCGTTTTGTTTTTCTTTACCTTTTTTGTCGATTATATACAAAAGAACTGAGCCATGTGCGGCAGATACATTGAGGTGCAAAAGGTCGGGACCATTGAAAAGCGTTTCAATGTAACGGCTCCTCAGGGACTGGATTACAGACCCGGCTACAACATTTCGCCGGGTCAGCGGGCGCCGGTCATCACCAATGAGAGACCGGGAGAATTGCAGGTATATCAGTTCGGATTGACACCCTTCTGGTCAAAGAAGCCGATGTACCTTTTCAATGCCCGTGCAGAAGGAGAAAAGAACAAGGAGAATGATCCCCGGTACACAGGGGCGAAGGAGATATACCGTAAACCAGCATTCCGCAAGCCCGTCAGGTCTCAAAGGTGCCTGGTCGTTGCCGATGCTTTCATTGAGGGGACCACGGAAGAAGGACTGAACAAGCCCTGGGTGGTCTATCTGAAAAAGCGTCAAAGGCCATTCGCCTTTGCCGGTATTTGGGATCGCTGGAAGAATCCGGATACCGGGGCAGAGTTGGAATCGTTTTCGATCATCACCACCGTGGCCAATGAGTTGATACAAAGATTACCCCATCACCGGTGTCCCGTCATCCTGCCCCGGGAAGCCGAACAGGCATGGCTTAGCGATCAAACCCCGCTTAGCGAGATTCTTGGCCTGCTCAAACCCTATCCTGCCGGGGAGATGAATGCCTATCCCATCGACAGAAAGATCAAAAATCCCGGGGTCGATGGCCGTGAGCTGATAGAGCCTGTAGGCGAACGATTGGAACCGGAAAGGGATCTGGATATCGGGAAGGACCTTGACCTTAGAGGGATGGGTAATCCGGGGAAAAGATAGAAGACCGGCACTTGCCCCCCTTTCCGGGATCTTTTTTTACGCCTTTAAACCTTGCGGGCTTTTATTGCATCTAATGGGCAAAATCTACTGCCCTATGTATACAAGAGTTCTTTTCATTGTCTTTTTGGTGGTGTTTGCAGCAAACACCGCTTTTTCACAACTCAACAAATCGTACTTTTTTCCTGCCGATACGGCAGTCAATGAGAATATTCCCGAACCAGGCTCCTTATGTGGCCATAAGTATGGATGGTGGCATTTCTCTCACGACCAGCTGGCCAACTACATGGTGAACCTGGCCGGGGAGTCGGACCGGGTGACCATACGGGAATACGGCCGCACCCACGAGAACAGGCCATTGTACCTGCTGGCCATTACCTCGCCTGAGAATCACCAACGGCTGGATGAGATCCGTCAGGCTCACCTTGATTATCTCCATGGTCGAAGCACCGACTATGTGGATCAAGACATGCCCGTGATCATCTGGCTGGGATACAGTGTGCATGGCAATGAGTCCAGTGCCGGCAATGCCTCCCTGCTCACGGCTTATTATCTTGCCTCCTCCCGCTCGGATGAGGTGGAACATACACTGGACAATGCGGTGATCCTGGTGGATCCGGTTCTTAATCCCGATGGCTTCAGCCGGGCAGCGAACTGGAGCAACATGCATACCCACCGGGTCCAGACCGGCGACCGGCGTGACCGGCAGTTTCGGGAAGACTGGCCCGGTGGCCGGACCAACCATTACTGGTTCGATCTGAACCGCGACTGGATGCCTGCCCAGCACCCCGAATCCAAGGCGCGTCTGAAAGCCTATCACCACTGGAAACCTCATGTCGTCACCGATCACCATGAGATGGGTTCCAATTCCACCTTTTTCTTTCAGCCGGGTGAACCGGAAAGGGTCAACCCCCGGACCCCGGAGGAGAATTACGGATTGACCCAACAGCTCGGCCGTTTTCATGCCAGGGCGCTGGACGATATAGGTTCCCTCTATTTCAGCAAGGAAGGATTTGATGATTTCTACTACGGCAAAGGATCCACCTATCCCGACGGTAACGCCAGCATCGGCATCCTTTTTGAACAGTCACGCATGATGGGCCAGATGCTGGAGGGCGATCACGGCAAATCGACCTTTGCCCGGGCCATCAGAAACCATTTCACCGTTTCATTGTCCACCATCCGGGGCGCCCTGTCACTCAAGGAAAAACTGAATGATTACCAGCGTAGCTTCTATGCAAAGATACCCCGGAAAGTGGGGGACGATGAGGTGAAAGGCTATGTTTTTGGAGCAGAACACAACCCGGCCAAACTTCACCATTTCCTGGAACTGATGCACCATCATCAGATCAAAGTGAACAGGCTGAAGGAAGATGTGCAGATTCAGGATGAAAGCTTTTCACCCCGGTCTTCTTACCTGGTATCGGCCGATCAGCCCCAATACCGCTTCATCAAGAGCTTGTTCGAAAAACGCACCCATTTTGAGGACAGCATCTTTTATGATATCTCTACCTGGACCATGCCCCTGGCATTTAACCTGGACTATGCAGCGATTGAAAGTTCCGGGAAAGTCTCCCGGTTGAAGGGCGAGCGGGTGAAATTTTCTGAACCCGCACCCGGTAAGATCATCGGTGGAGAGAGTGAGGTGGGTTATTTGCTGCACGGCAGTCATTACAACCTGTACCGGATCATACACAAGATACAGCAGAAGGACCTGGTGGTGAAAGCAGCCTCCAACTCTTTCACAATACCTGTCTCATCCGGGAAGGTCTCTTTTAAGCCCGGAGCCATCTTTGTGCATTCGAGGCGTCAGGAGCTTAGTCCTGACCAGATCTATACCTGCCTGCAGGAAATAGCAAAAAAGGAAGGGGTGAACTTTTACGGGGTCGAGACTGCCCTTACCCCAAAGGGATCCGACCTGGGCAGCTGGAGTATGGATCCTCTGGAAGAACGGCGCATCCTGATGGTAGCCGGAGAGGGTACCAGCAGTTATTCGGCAGGGGAGATATGGCACCTGCTGGACCATCGTTTCCGGATCCCCGTAGTGATGATTAAACCGAACCAGTTGGAGCGTACCAACCTGTTCGATTTTAATACCCTTATACTTCCCGACGGTTGGTATGATTGGGATGAGGAAGTGAAACAGCAGCTGGATACCTGGCTCCGGCAAGGCGGCGTGCTTGTGGGACTGGAAGGCGCCAACGATTGGCTGGCAAAGCATAAGCTGATCCACCTGGAGAAGAAGGCACGGCCCGAGATGGATTCAACCCATGTGCTTCCCTATAACGAGCGGGGAAACAAAAGAAGGGCACAGTCGATCAGCGGGGTGATCCTGAAAGGCTCCATCGATCCTACCCACCCTATAAATTACGGGATCCGCGGAAAGACCATGCCGTTGTTCAAAGACAACAATGAGATATATAAAAAGTCAGGCAGCCCCTATGATACCCCTGTTCTGATCGGAGAAGATCCCCTGATGAGCGGTTACCTCTCGGATGAAAATCGCCAACGCATCAAAAATACACCCTACTGCCATCTGACACAAAGGGGCGGCGGCACGATCATCTCTTTCACTGCCGATCCCAATTTCAGGGCTTTCTGGTACGGGACCAACAAGTTGTTTATGAATGCTGTGTTTTTTGGCGGAATGGTGAGGTGATATTCCGCCACTATGGAAGGAAATAAAGAAAGGGTGCAAATCCCGCCGCATGGTAGATTTGCACCCTTTTTATCCTTTTGCCCCGCAACACGGGTACCACATCACATGGTGAAAACCATATTTTTGGTCTGGGCTCCCTCGATCTTTTCAAGCTCCTGTTGCAATTGTTCCATGTTCTTCTGTTCTCCTGTCAATTCAAGCAATATGAGACCTTCTTTGCTCAGGCTGGCGTCTCCAACCTCATGCAGGCCAAGCCGCGTTTTAATCAACCCCCCGTGTTGGGTCAGTACTTTCTGAACATTGCCGGCCTCTTTCTTGCGATCGGTAATGAGAATGCCTAAAATTCGCTTTTCTGCCATATCGTTTCGTTTTTTGGTTTATGATCATGAAAATAGGAATTTTAAAGGTCAATTCAAATCTTCGGATCATATGATTTATATTAGGATTTGAATTGTGTGTTTATAAATGCATTATTTTCGCACCAATAAGAATTAGAAATCTGAAAATATTAAATTCAACGTTATGCTACGATTTTTTTATATGCTTTTGATCCCGGTTTTCCTTTTGTCCTGCGCACAAAGTGCCGAAAACAACGATCAATCCAATGAGGATAAAAAGAAGGAAACGGATGTTGAAGCCGATATTAGGGCATCAACCCGGATAGAAGAAGGGGAGCAGGTTCCTGCCTTCTCCTTTACAACTACTGAGGGAGAGAACTATAGCATGGAAGGCCTGAAGGGAAAAGTTGTTCTGCTCAATTTTTTTGCCACCTGGTGCCCTACCTGTATGGATGAGATGCCTGCATTGCAGAAACAGGTCTGGGAAAAGCACGGGGAAAACGATCAATTCATGATGGTGAGCATTGGCCGTGAGCAGAATATGCAGAAGATGAAGGAATTCAGATCCAAAAAAGGATACGATTTTCATTTTGCCCCCGATACCGGACGCGTGATCTATGGAAAATTTGCTGAAAAGTACATTCCCCGGAATGTGGTGGTCGATCCGGAGGGCACCATCGCCTACCAGAATACGGGATATGATGAGCAGGAATTTGAACAGATGCTCAACGTGATTGCTCGAGAGTTGGAATAGAGGGAATTTGAAAGTAAAAGCACGAATGATTGAATGAGAAGACCATTTGTCCATTCAATCATTCAACCCTCATCCTTTAGGATGTACGAATCAAAGCAGATTCTGAGTAGCGCAGCAAATTTATTCCAGTTTTCCTTGTTATTGGGTAAAGATTGGTTATCTTTGTTAACGAATTAACAGTGATGACTGAGAGATGGACAGCGTCGGTCTCAAGGTCAGGGAATTGAAATCGAATCCGGAGGATCGTTCTGATGGAAAAGAGAATAGGCACTACCATCATCCGCATTGTCGACCGCGATAGCGCCGGTAAGCTCAATGCCATCCTTTCCAGACATGCCAGCATCATTATCGGACGCCAGGGACTCCCCCGCACCGATGGTACCAGTGTGATCTCACTGGTACTGGAAGGCACCACTGATGAGATTGGTTCCTTGACCGGTCAGATCGGCCGCATCAATGGAGTTCAGACCAAATCGGTGTTGCTGAAAAATGATGCATAATGAAAAGACTGATTTTACTGGCCCTGGTAATTTTTTTCTTGCCCACGGCCGGCATACAAGCACAAACGGCCATCATTGAAGGAACGGTGACCAGCCGTTCTTCAGGCGATCCTTTAAACGGGGTCAATCTTATGCTGTTCAAGGCGGAGGATTTGTCCAGTGCATACCGTACCACCATTACGGGTATAGACGGGAGTTATGTTTTCAGTGAGCTACCCCACAACGAATATGTGATCACGGCAAGTCATATTGGTTATGCACGGTTTAGCAAATCCTTTGTGCTGGCCTCCTCTGCCCGCAGGTTGGATATTGCTTTAAAAGGGCAGTACATTGACCTGGGCGAAGTGGTGGTTTCAAGTCTGCACCAGGAGAAGCAGGTCAAGGAGGTATCCAAGCCGATTGAAGTGATGGATGAAGAGGAGATGGCGCATTTGGCTGCTTTTTCTCCCTCCGAAGCCCTGGCGCGTGAACCGGGCATCTCCATGCAAAATGACGGGGTGTGGGCAACCAGTGTGAACATTCGGGGTATGAGCGAGCAGCGTATCGTTACCCTGGTGGATGGCAACCGGATAGAGACCGCCACTGATCTGGCGGCGGGTTTGTCCATGATCGATATGAGCGACCTGAAGCGGGTGGAGGTGATTAAAGGAGCAGCCTCCTCTATATATGGGACAGGAGCCATGGGGGGTGTGGTCAACTTTATTACCAAGTCGGGCCATTTCTCCTCGGAGCCATATACCAATGGTGTATTGGCCTCCAGCTTTCACAGCGTCAATGATATGCTTTTTAGAAAATTATCCCTGTCCACCGGCAATCGGGTTGGTTACATACGGGCAAGTGGCATGGTTAGAAATGCGGGCGATATCCGAACCCCCAGAGGGATTTTGGAAAACAGCCAATTCCAGGACAACAGCGTTGCCCTGGATGCGGGGCTGAGACCATTGGTGGATCATCAATTCGAAATACAATATCACCGTTTTTTTGCCGAAGATGTCGGCATACCCGGTGGCGCTCCCTTTCCGGGACCCGCTGAAGCCACTTATCCCCGGGAAAAACGTACCCTTTACAGTGCTTCCTATGAGATTAGCGATTTGTCACCCGCCCTCTCCAAACTGACCATGAAGTATTACCACCAGTATATCTTGAGGGATGTGCTGATGCGGCCCAATACCCCTCCCCAAAGGGTCCGGAATTTCCGGATAACCCCCCGTAAAGTAACCCCTCAGGGAAAACACCATACCGACGGATTGAAGCTACAAACCGAATGGGACCTTTCCGGTCGGCACAACATCACCGCCGGCATCGACCTTTGGCAAAGAAGTCTCCGAACCAAAAGGGAAAAACATATCCTGAAGGAAGTACTTGATCCGATGAATCAGCCCATCGATACCATCAACATCATACAGGGAGAAGTGCCCATTCCCCGCTCGGTATTCGGAAGCGCCGGGGTGTTCTTTCAGGACCGTTTCCCTTTGTTTGAGGGCAAACTGGATGTGACCCTGGGAGGACGATACGATATGATACGGGTGCACAACGAAAAAGCTTTGGATCCCCTTTATGTGATTGCCAAAGGGGACAGGAACACTTCACCTCCCAACCAGCGGGTTACATTTGAGGAACAAACCGTTTACAACCGCTCATGGAGTGCCGATATGGGCCTGCTCTATCATATTACTGAGAATATAGATTTGACCTTTACCCTGGGACGATCATTCCGTTCCCCTTCCATTGAAGAAAGATACAAGTATATCGATCTGGGCAGTCTGGTAAGAATTGGGGATCCCGGACTCAAACCTGAAAAAGGCTACAGCCTGGACGGTGGACTGCGGGTCTGGCATCCCGGCTTCAACTTCCGCCTCAATGGTTTTGTAAACCGCTTCGTTGATATGATCGTGGAACAACGGGGTGAATATGTATATACCTATTCTACCGGCCCCCAGGCCGGTACAAGGGATACCCTGGATGCCCTGATCAACTCAAATGTCGACCGGGCCATGCTTTACGGGTTGGATATGAAGATGGATCTTCATGTATGGGATGAGCTTGTGTTCCACAATACGGTATCTTTTGTGCGGGGGCGCGACACCAAAAACAATGAGCATCTGCCCCTCATACCCCCGTTGAATGGAAGGACCGGTTTTAAGTACCATTTTCCCGGCTCCATTACAGTAAACCTGTATTCAAGATGGGCTGCCCGACAAAATAAAACGGCCGAAGGCGAAACATCTACTCCCGGTTATGCCATTGTCAATCTGAGTGCCCATACCGCCCCGATCGACCTGGATATAGCAAGGCTTCGGTTCACAGGAGGGGTGGAGAACATGTTTGACAAGGCATACCAGAACCATTTGGCCACCAACCGGGGCACCATAAAAATCGAACCGGGCCGGAACCTGTTCATCAAGATGCAGCTTCATTTTTAAATGATTGTGATATTCCATTAAACATCAACAGCTATGCAATTCAATCCAGGACAGTACAGTATAAAAGACGAACGGATGCAACCCTTCATCGATCCCCGAGAAATATGGGATTATATCGAGAAGACCCAAGATCCTGATAAACAGGAGGTGCGTGATATCATCAATAAGTCGCTGAACAAGGAGCGCCTCTCATTGAGGGATACCGCGGTGCTTATCAACGCCGATGATCCGGGCTTGATAGAAGAGATCAAGCAGGGAGCACGGGATCTGAAGAACAAGATTTACGGCAACCGGATTGTCTTGTTTGCCCCCCTTTATATCGGCAACCGGTGCACCAATGATTGCAAATATTGTGGATTCAGGGTATCCAACAAATATGCCCTACGCAAGACCCTCAGTGATGAAGAGATCGTCCATGAGGTGGAGGCCCTGGAAGATAACGGTCAGAAGCGGCTTATCCTGGTATATGGCGAACACCCTCAGTACAATGCCGATTTCATTGCCCATACCGTTAAAAAGGTCTATGAGGTGAAAAAAGGCAATGGCGAGATCCGGAGGGTCAACATCAATGCCGCTCCATTGGATATAGAAGGCTATAGAAAAGTGGGAGAAGCAGGCATCGGCACCTACCAGGTTTTTCAGGAGACTTACCATCCGGAGGCTTATAAATGGTACCATCTGGGCGGTAAGAAGATGGATTACGACTGGCGGCTTACTTCCCTCGACCGGGCTCAGGAAGCCGGGGTGGATGACGTGGGCATCGGAGCCCTCTTCGGTTTGTATGACTGGAGATTCGAAGTACTGGGACTGGTACGTCATACCAACCATTTTGAAGCCTGCTACAACATCGGTCCCCATACCATCTCCTTCCCCAGGATCAAGGATGCAGCCGACCTTGATATAGATCCCCGCTATGAGGTCAATGATGATGATTTTGCCCGCCTGGTGGCCATACTTCGCCTGGCGGTTCCTTATACGGGACTGATACTGACCGCCCGTGAGAACCCCCGGCTCAGAAAAGAGGTGATGCAGTTCGGCGTGAGCCAGATCGACGGGGGCACAAAAATTGAACTGGGCTCCTATACCAACACCCGGAATGAAGAACAAAACCTGAACAAAGAACAGTTCCATATTGGCGATTCCCGATCACTGAACGATGTGATTGATGAACTGCTGCAGGATGGATACCTGCCCTCGTTCTGTACCGCCTGTTATCGGCTTGGACGAACAGGTGAGCATTTTATGGAATTCTCAGTGCCCGGCTTCATCAAAAGATATTGTACCCCCAATGCCATCCTTACACTGGCCGAATACCTGAGCGATTATGCCAAACCCGCAACAGCCGAAAAAGGCTGGCAAGTGATCGAAAGAGAGATCAAGGGGCTGGATGGCTTTAAACGCATCGATGAACTGCGCCACCGTATTGAACGGATCAAACAGGGAGAGCGGGACCTTTATTTTTAGGACCAACCGTTGGTTTTTACGCCAATCCATCTTCATCATCAATATTTTCCTTCAGGAAATCTTCCAAAGCAGCATCCATCTCCTCTTCCTCCTTGGGCGATATGGAACGCAGGGCTTTCCCAATGACGTACATGCGCTGCTTCAGCGGGAGTTTGTTCAGTTCCTTTAAGAGTTCTTCCGGATCCATGTCTCACAAATGTATCTGATGTTTTTTTCCAATTCCTTATTGCTAAAACTCACCGAGCTGCCGTTTTCTTATT
>Ga0207797_1000949_pt1 | contig 21542 bp, 23 predicted proteins | sample PRCRCaboRojoPR_6_FD_187275 | JGI IMG/M metagenome (GOLD analysis project Ga0207797, IMG submission 187275) | Marine sediment microbial community from Cabo Rojo, Puerto Rico - PR CR 10% Liquid 1 (SPAdes) | ecosystem: Environmental > Aquatic > Marine > Coastal > Sediment | place: Cabo Rojo, Puerto...
GGTCTCCACGAGGTGATCGAGGTCGTACCCCGAGACGTTCCGCTTCAGGTCGGGGTATCGGGCCTCGATCTCCTCGGCCTCCTCCTCGACGATCCGCGCGACCTCGGCGTGGATGCGGGCCTCCAGGTCCCCCTCGGGGTCGGCCCGCTCGCGGAGCTCGTCGAGCCCGACCCACCCGAACGTCGTCACGGTCCCGTCCGCGAGGACGACCTCGCACTCCTCGACGTAGGCGTCGGTCTTGCCGTACTTCAGCGAGTGGGCGCCGGTCGTGTTGTTGCCGATGGCTCCCCCGAGGACGCTCTTGTCCCCCCACGCCGGGTCGGGCGCGAACTTCAGGCCGTGGGGCGCGAGGCGGTCGTTCAGGCGGGCGAGCGTGATGCCGGCCTCGGCGCGCGCCGTCCGACCGTCCGGGTCGCACTCGAGGAACCCGTCCATGTGCCGCTTGAAGTCGAGGACGACCGCCTCGTTGACCGCCTGGCCCGCGAGGCTCGTCCCGCCGCCACGGGGGAGCACCGGGACGCCCTCCTCGGCACAGTAGCGCATCACCGACGCGACGTCCTCGGTCGAGACGGGGGCGACGACACCGATGGGGAGCTGTTCGTACGCGCTCGCGTCGGTCGCGTACAGCTCCCGCGTGTAGGTGTCGAACCGGACGTCGCCCTCGACGCGGGTCTCCAGGTCCGAGAGGAGCCCCGGTCGTTCGACGTCGGGGCTCCGGTAGTCGTAGTTGGCTCGCGGCTCCGCCGCCGGATCGACCGATTCACCGCCTGTCGGGGGGAGGCTATCGCTCATCTTTGCCCTCCGGGTGTCCCCGTACTGTCGACCGAGACGACTTAAACGTGGGTGTCGGTGACAGCCACACCGGCGCGGGCCAGTTCCCGACCGGGAGGCCGGGACCGTCGGCCCGGGGGGACCTGGGACCCGCCGACCGGCGGGGCGAGCAGTTCGACCGGTGGCGCGGCTGCGCGCCGAGCAGGTCGCCGATCCGGTCCGTACGGGTGCCGCTGGCGACTACGTGGTCGGCGTCGGCCGCCCGGAGCCGTCCCTCGAGATACTCGCCGACGTCCATCGAGAGGTCGTAGTACTGCTCCTTGTAGCCCAACGACCCGGCCATCCCGCAGCACTCGGCGTGGCTGGTCGTCACGTCGTACCCGCGGTCCGCCAGTACCGCGACGCTGTACTCCTCGGGGCCCACCGTCCGCTGGTGGCAGTGGCTGTGGTAGGCGCCCGTCCCGCCGTCGCCCGCAGACGGTACGCCGGCGTCGTCGCCGTTCGCCGCCGGCCGGCAGGACGATGCGCCCGTAGTCCGCGACCCGCGAGGCGAACCGCTCGTCGGTCTCGTGTGCGACCTCGCTCACGCTCGGTCACTCCTCGGGTCGGCACACGCTGACATGCCGGGCGGACGTTGGTTCGGGGAGACGTCTCTGTTTGTTCCGCCCTGGTCCGCCACGAAACGCATATTCCGAACGCCCCGCGCCACACGCTGACGGGCGGAGACGCGATGGCCCCGGGCACTACCTGCGCGGGATCGTGGGACGCGGCGACCGGCGGGTCCACTACGAGTGTGCCGAGTGCGGGAGGAGGCTCTGCGGTGATCCGGAGCCGTGTCCCGGCCGTGGCGGCCGGGGGATCACGCCCGACCTGCGTCGAACCCCGTCGACCTGCCGATCCCCGCGAGGGTCGAGCGAGGGTCCGGGCCCCCGGGCGGGAGTACCGTCGAGGACAGACCGCGGGGTCGCCGGCGGGTCGCTAGTCGTCCCCGCCCGTGCCGACACCCCGTCCCGTCCCGGTCCCCCGCCGCGGGGGGCTGGCGGCCACCTTGTAGACCGCGTAGAGCCCCCAGATCAGGAACCCGAGGAGGATGACGTATGACCGCATCTCGAGCGGCACGAGCGCCTCGTGGACGATCTGTCCCTCCCCGGAGACCGGGTGGGGGCTGCCGAGCAGCATCTCGAGGACGCCGATGCCGACCACGCCGATCAGGACGAGGCCGCCGCCGCCGTACATCGCGATCCGATCCGCCGTCGTGAGTTCGCTCATCCAGTATCACCTCGTTCAACCGATGAGGTACTGCAGCCGGGGGTGGTTCCTGAACAGGTCCGTCCGGGCGAGGTACGCGTCGACGCCGAGGACGCGCCCGGCGCCGATCGTGGCGATCATCCCGAAGATCAGGATGCCGAGCAGCTCGCCCGTCACCAGCCCGTGGGCCCAGCCGCCGGTCTCGCCGTTGATGAAGTAGAAGAAGGTCATCATGAACGCGCCGAAGAAGGCGGCGGTGCGGGTGAGCCCGCCGAGGACCAGCCCGAGGCCGATGAGCACCTGTCCGATCGGGACGGCGACGTTGGTGAACGCCAGCCCGAGCCCCCCGCTGAACGGGGTGACCAACGGACCGAGGCTGGTCCCCGCGGCGGCCCCGCCGACGAACCAGCTCGCGTCGAACGGCCAGTTGGCGACCTTGTCGAGGCCGGCGTGGAGCATCCACCAGCCGCCGACCAGCCGCATGACGACCAGCCAGTAGGCCAGCCACGGCTGGGAGACGGAGAACGACACGTCGTTCCCGAGCATCCGCGTCCGGACGTCCGTTATCGCGTCACTCGTTGACATGGGACACCACAGGACGAGACTGTGTGGGTTGTTCGTATTATTTCTGACGGACGTCGGCCGTCGCGGATCCGGCGACGCTCGGTCGAGTGCGCACGGGGACCCCGATCCGACCCCGCTCGGCCGCCGACATATATCCTGAGTTATTATTTCCGTATTGCATATTGGACAACATTGAACCTCGTGGGAACGTCTAGCACGACCGCGGTCGACCATGCTAGCAAACCGTACGTGCCTCGTCACCGGGGCATCGAGAGGTATCGGCAGAGGTATCGCCGAGGAACTCGGCGGCCGCGGTGCGGACGTGGCCGTCAACTACCGGTCCTCGGAGGCGGAGGCGTACGAGGTCGTCGACGCCGTCGAGGACGCGGGCGGGTCGGCCATCCCCGTCCGGGCCGACGTCGCGGACCTCGAACAGGTCCGGGAGATGCACGAGACGGTCCGGGGGGCGTTCGGGCCGGTCGACGTGCTCGTGAACAACGCCGGCGTCACCGTCGATCGGAAGTTCGAGAACATGACCCGCGAGGACTGGGATCGGGTGATCGAGGTGAACCTCGGCGGCGTCTACAACTGTACGGAGGTCTGTTTCGAGGACATCCGGCAGGCCGAGGAGGGCCGGCTGATCAACATCTCGAGCGTCGTGGGCCAGCAGGGCAACTACGGCCAGGCCAACTACGCCGCTACCAAGTCCGGGCTGTTCGGGTTCACCCGGACGCTCGCGCTCGAACTCGCCCGGGAGGGGTCGACGGCCAACTGCGTCGCTCCCGGGTTCGTCAAGACGGACATGCTCGACCCGGTCCCCGAGCGGGTCAAGGAGGGCATCCTGGAGCGCATCCCCCTCGACCGCTTCGCCGAGGTCGAGGACGTCGTCGGCGTGGTCCGCTTTCTCGCCAGCGAGGAGTCGAGCTACATGACCGGCCAGGTGCTGAGCGTCAACGGGGGCATGGAGTGGTGAGATGACCCGCGCACGCATCGCCGGCGTCGGGATGACGCCGTTCGGCGGGCACGAGGACCGCACGGTCCGGGACCTGTTCGCGGCGGCGGCCCGCGAGGCGCTCGCGGACGCCGGGGTCCCCGGCGGGGCGGTCGAGGAGGTCACCTTCGGGAACTTCATGGGCGAGTTCTCGGAAGGCCAGGGTCACACGGGCCCGCTCGCGGCCGAGGCCGCGGGCGTCCCGGCGCCGAGCACCCGCGTCGAGAGCGCCTGTGCCTCCTCCGGCGTGGCGGTCCGCCAGGGGCTCACGCTGCTTCGCGCCGGCGAGGCGGACGTGGTGCTGGTCGGCGGCGCCGAGCGGATGACCAACCTCTCGACGACCGACGCGACCGAGGCGCTCGCGGCGGCGGCCGACGCTGTCTGGGAGGCCCGGCCGGGCGTGACGTTCCCCGGCGCGTACTCGCTGATGGCGAACGCCTACTTCGAGGCGTACGGCGGCACCCGCGAGGACCTGGCTCACGTCGCGGTCAAGAACCACGCCAACGCCGTGGGGAACGACCTCGCGCAGTTCCGCACGCCGATCGACGTCGACGACGTGCTGGGGGCGCCGACCGTCTCCTCGCCGTTCGGCCTCTACGACTGCTCGCCGATCAGCGACGGCGCGAGCGCCGCCGTCCTGGTGAGCGAGAGCTACGCGGCCGACCACGGCCTCGACGCGCCGGTCGCCATCACGGGGACGGGGCAGGGGACCGACAGCCTCGCGCTCGGGGCCCGCGAGTCGCTGACGCGGACGCCGGCCGCCGAGGCCGCGGCCGACGCGGCCTACGCGGACGCCGACGTCTACCCCGCGGACGTCGACGTCGCGGAGGTCCACGACTGCTTCACCATCGCGGAGGTGCTTGCCCTGGAGGCGCTGGGGTTCTACGAGCCCGGCGAGGCGGTCTCGGCCGCCAGGGAGGGCGAGACGACCCGCGACGGCGACCTCCCGGTGAACCTCTCGGGCGGGCTGAAGGCGAAGGGCCACCCCGTCGGCGCCACCGGCTGTGCCCAGATCTCCGAGCTGACGAAGCTGCTCCGCGGCGACCACGTCAACGGCGACGCCGTCCCGAACGCCGAGGTCGGGGTGACACACAACGCCGGCGGCACGGTCGCCAGCGCCGTCGTCCACGTCCTGGAGGTGGTCGGATGACCCGCGAGTACCGCGACGCCGGCTACGACGACTTCCTCGACGCCCTCGCGGACGGGGAGGGGTACTACCTGGCCGGCCCCGACGGGGCCGGTTTCCTCCCGCCCCGGGAGGTCCACCCCCGGACGGGCGAGCCGCTGTCGCCGGAACCACTACCGGACGCCGGCGAGGTGGTGACGTTCACGCGGACGGAGGTACCGACACCGAGCCTGGCCGAGGACGCCCCCTACACGGTGGCCGTCGCCGCGTTCGGCCCGGTTCGGCTGACCGGGCAGGTCAGGGGCGTCGACCCGGGGGACGTCGTGGTCGGGATGCCGGTCGAGGCCGGGGTCGGAGAGACGGTGACGACGGGCGAGCGTATCGTCGTGTTCCGACCGGGATGACCCACGTGCCCCGGACGGCCCCCCGACCGCCCACGGGACGCGACCGCGGCGGTCCCCCACCGACAGGTAGTATCATCCGTGACAGACACGGGACTCGTGTGCTGCGGGCGGTTCGGCCGCCGCTCGGACGGGTACGGCCCCTGCGGAGTCCGGAGAAACCGACCGCCCCGGGTACGACCCGGTCGGCGCCGCTCCGGAGCACACGCGGTTCGGAACCGATACGAGACACGACACACCGAGACCAATGAGACTGGCAGAGACACGCGACCGGTTCATCAGCGAACTGACCTTCCCGGTCCAGCGAAAGACGGTGATCGAACGACTGGGCCACGTCGAGATCGATCCGCCGACCGGCGAACCCGAGACCGTGGCCGACGTCCTCGGCCGGACGGAGACGCGTCTGTTCCGGTCGCCGGACGAGCTCTACGACGCCCTCGTGGCGTTCCTCGGTGACCAGTACGTCGGTCGGAAGTACTACGACGACCGGGGATCGAACGTCGGCATCGACAGCGAGGAGGTGTCGTTCTGATGTCGGGGACCGTCGTCGTGAGCGGCGTCCCCGGGGTCGGCGCCTCGCGGGTCTGCGAGGGGGCCCGGCGAAATCTCGGCGAAGGGGTCGCCCTCGTCAACTTCGGCGACCTCATGCTGGAGGAGGCGCTGGAACACGGGCTGGCGGACAGCCGGGAGGGGCTCTCGGGGGTCCCGACCCACGACCGCCGGATGCTACAGCGCCGCGCCGGCGAGTACGTCGCCCGGAGAGCGCCCGAGGAGTCGCTGCTGGTGAACACCCACCTCGTCGTCCGCACCGCGGACGGGTTCGTCCCGGGGCTGCCGCCGGGCGTGCTCTCCGACGTCTCCCCGTCGGCGCTCGTGGTCGTCGACGCCTCTCCCGAGACGATACTCCGTCGCCGCGAGACGAGCGAACGCACGTTCCCGGACGAGGCCCGTCCCACAGTCGCCTTCCACCGACAGTTACAGAACGCGGCCGCGCTCTCCTGTGCCGGAGCGACGGACGCCCCGATCCGGCACCTCCCCAACGAGGGCGAGATCGACGAGGCCGCGGAGCGCCTGGCGAGCATCGCCGAGGGGGTGATCGGTTCGGGGAACGGCCGAGGGTCCGGCTGACCCGGAGGTCCTCCGAACCGGCCGGCGACCCGACCGCCGAGGACCGTCCGGCAGTCGCCGTCGGACCCGTCTGACCGACACCTGTTACAAGTATATGCGCGTAAAGATACGGCGGCTCTGACCGACGGCCCCGCGCTCGCCGACGGCTGCAGCCGAGCCCGGTCACTCGGCCCAGTCGTCGGACGGTTGACAGTCACACCGCGGATCGTCGAGGAACTCCTCGACCGTGAAGAGCCGGCCGCAGTCGTCACAGAAGAGGTTCACGTCGACGTACACCTGGAAGGAGCCGACGGCGGCGGCGTCAGCCTCCCGGAGCTGGTCGATCCCCCGTTCGGTCACACGGGCCAGTCGGGTCTCGAGCGAGAGGATCCGGTCGCGCCACGCCGCGATCCGGGACGCCGCGTCCTCGTGGGCCGGCTCGCGGCTGACGCCGAGACAGTCGACGAGATGTCGGTAGACCGTCTGGTGGGAGACGAACCCGTCCTCGATCTCCCCGACCGGCACGCCGTCCCGCCGGAGCCGTTCGCGGGCCTGGGTCCGACTTCCGGCGTCGACCTCGTCGTCCGTGAGTACCCGATAGAGGTTCTCCACCTCCCCATCGAGGGGTGTCCGTCCGGCCCGCTCGACGCCGGCACGCAGCACGCGCCGGTTGAACGCCTCGGCGAGGTCGCGGACGCCGTCGTCGCCGCCTCCCCCCCACCGGCGCTCGAACTCGTCGTGGACGCCGACGAGCCCGTGGCGGGCAGCGATCCGCCCCACCTTGCAGTCACACGGGGCCTCCGCGTCGCCGTCGGTCCCCGTCATCCTTGTCCCCCGGGAGGGTCCGGGTGTACATAAATCCGGGCCGGAGCGACGCCGGCCGGAACGCTCGAGGACACACCGGCCGTTGCTGGTCCCGGCGCTCGAAAACGCCCGACAAATAAATATCCGATAATACATTCTATTTTTATACTTGTAGCTATCGGACGTATTCGGTCGTCGGTTCGCCAGCGCTCCAGAGGACCGGTGCCGTTCGGTCGGGCGAGCGCGCGGCGGGTTGCGGAACGGCCTCCGGACCGGGCTTCGGCGGTTTCGGACCGTCGTGCGCGGTTCGATCGGTTCACTGATCCCCTCTTCGCGGCGTGGACGCGTCGGCGTATGCGTTTCCCTCGCAGCGGTCGCCGGTAACCACCCGACCTCGACGGCTCTGTCGTCCCTCTCTGACGGTGGCGATCACCGGCGAGGACACCCGCCGGGGCGACGGCCACGGCTTCGAACGCGGGGCCGCGAAGCCCGGACGGATACAGACATATTTTCTATGATACCGAATATATACCAAATTAATGTTACTTCATCTTCGCCGCTGGGACGACTCTCGTCCGATCGATCTCGGTCGCCCGACGTCGGGGAGCGGGGCGGTCGCGTCACCCATCGTCGGCCGGACCTCCTTCGAGGACGGGAGGGGGACGGTTCGGCCGGCCGTTCACCGGACGATGACGCCGAACACCCGCTCCTCGATCCGCCTGAGGTGGTCGCCGACGGTCGACGGGGAGAGCCCGACCGCCTCCGCGACGTCCTCGTGTGTCGCCTCGCGCGGCGCCCTGTAGTAGCCGACGTCGACGGCCGCCGCCAGCACCTCCTCCTGGCGGGTCGTCAGGGCGCGCGCGAACCGCTCGGCGTCCGGGTCGTACTCCCCGGTCGCCACCACCTCGACGGAGACCGACTCCGCCGCCGTCGCCGCCTCGAAGGTGTCGCCGAACGCCGCCTCGCGGCCGAGGAGTGTCACGCGCTGGGACCCGTCGGCCTCGAACGGGATCGGGGTCTCGACGACGACGTCGGCCCGTCGTCGCCACTCCAGTATCCGCCGGACGGGCTCGGTCGGGTCGAACCGACTCACGGCCATCCAGCGCTCCCCCCCGGAGACCATGTACTCGCGGACGGCGGACGACGAGGACATGATCTCCTCGTAGCGGCCGCGATCGCCGCTCCCCTCCGCGAGCGTCAGCACCGTCCCGTCCTCGAGGAGTTCGACGTGGTGGATCGCCTCCCGCCGGAGCGACGGAGCCTCGGTCAGTCGCTCACCGAGCGGGTGGAACCCCGTCCCGTCGGCGGCCGAGAGGCGGACGGTCAGGTACCGCATACCGGGACCGTCCATCGGGACCGACTTAAAACGGCGCGGATGACCGCCACAGGCGCGTTCGCCCACACGGCCCTCTATCGGGATATGACGACCGAACGATCCCCGAGGTCGACCGCGAGCCGAAGCGGAGCGGACCGGGCTGTCGGATCCGGAGCGGACCCGGACATCGCCGTCGTCGGTGGCGGTATCTGCGGCCTGACGGCAGCGGTCGCGCTCGAACGGCGCGGGATCCGCCCGACGGTGTACGAGGCCGCCACCGAGTACAGGCCCGTCGGCGCCGGGATCCTCCTCCAGACCAACGCCATGCTCGTCCTCGACCGACTCGGCGTCGCCGGTCGGATCCGCGACGCCGGCGTGCCGCTCGACGGCGGCGGTCTGCGCTCGGTCGACGGGGCGTACATGAGCCGGTTCGACGTCGACGGCGTCGAACGCGAGGAGTTCGGCTACGGGTTCGTCGCCGTCCACCGCGCGGAGCTCCAGCGGATCCTCCTCGACGAGCTGGGGACCGAGGTCCGGACCGGCAAGGACTGCGTGGACGTCGTCGGAACCGACCCCCCGACGGCACGCTTCGAGGACGGTACCGCGGTCACGCCGGACGTCCTGGTCGGCGCGGACGGCATCCGCTCGACAGTCCGCGATGCCGTCGCCCCGGGCGTCGACCCCCGTCCGCTCGACGGGGTCGCCTACCGTGCCCTCCTCACCCTCGACGTCCCCGAACCGTACGACACCCGGGGGTTCGAGGTCTGGGGTGACGGCACCTACACCGGCGGCTCCCCGATCGACGTTGACCGGTTCTACTGGTTCGCCACCGCCCCGGGACCCCTCACCGACGGGCCGGCATCCCCCGGAACGCTCGGGGCGGCGCTCCGCGAGCACCTCGCCGGCTACCCCGAACCGGTCCCCGCGCTCCTCGACGCGCTCGACCCCGCCGACGTCGTCCTGACCGACCTCGAGGACCTCCCGGCGCTCGGGAGCTGGTCGCGGGACCGCGTCGTCCTGGCGGGCGACGCCGCACACGCCATGCTCCCGTTCGCCGGCCAGGGCGCCGCACAGGCGATCGAGGACGGGCTGGCGCTCGCCGAGACCGTCGCGACCCACCCCGACCCGGAGGACGCGTTCGACGCCTACGAGCGCGAACGGCGGCCCCGTGCGGACCGCGTCCGTCGCGAGTCCCGCCGCCTCGGCCGCCTGGGGACGATGCGGTCCCGCCTCGGCTGCCGGCTCCGCAACGCCGCCATCGACGCGGTCCCCGACGCGGTGATCCGCCGCGCCCGTCGCCGCCGGGCCGCCCGCACCTCGCTCCCGGGATGAGTCACCGCGGGCCAGGACCCCACCCCGCGGAGTCACCGTCCGACGATAGCGAGTGAGGGAGACGGCGTCCGTCGTCGTGCCGCTACCGGGGTCGACGCCGGGGGCGGCTACGCTCGCCGCTCGGGCGCCCGCACGTCGTCGAGGAACGCCCTGATCTCGGCGACCACGCGCCCGGGGTCCTCGCTGGGACCCGTGTGGCCGAGGCCGTCGAACTCGACGAGTCGGCTCGCCGCGAGCGACTCGTGGACCGCGCGGACGCTCTCCCGCAGGTGGGGCGGGCCGTCGCTCCCGGTCAGCAGGAGCGCGGGTGCGCCGAGGTCCAGCGACCCGGGCAGTTCGTACGCCTCCAGCGCCCGGTTCATCCGGACCGCGTTCTCGACGAACCGGACGTATTCGGGCCAGACTGGCCACTCCTCGAGCCAGGCGTCGAGGTCGTCGGCGTCGCCGCCGTGGATGACCTCCTCGACGTGGAGCTTCATCGCCTCGCGGCGCTCGCCGGCGTCGAGCCGCTCCTGCATCCGGGCCGCGAGGTCGGCCCCCTCGCGGTACTCGCCGACGAGGACGGCGGGCTCGTAGGCGACGACCGCCCGGACCGGCACTTCGCGGGCGACCTCGATCGCCTGTAGCCCGCCGAAGGAGTGGCCGAACAGGACCGGCTCGCCCTCGGCCGCGTCGATCACCGCGCGGGCGTCGGCGATCTCGCGCTCGAGGCCGTACGCCTCCCGGTCGCCGCTGTCGCCGCGACCCCGACGGTCCGGGACGAGGACGGTGTGGTCGTCGGCGAACCGGGGTGCGATCCGTGCCCAGTACTGCCCGCCGGTCGAGTCCCCGTGGAGGAGGACGAGCGGCGGCCCCTCGCCGTGTCGTTCGTACGCGATGCGCGTTCCGTCAGCGGAGGTGACTGTCGGCATGCTGCGTCCGTCCGTTCGGGACACACCGGGCTAACGCCCACTCGAACCCGTGAGGCCGTTCAAGTGGGGGCCCGTCGCCGGCCGCGATCACTCGGGCAGCGGCGGCCAGGTCGACGCCACGGTCGTCTCGACGAGGTGGGTCTGCGCGCGACGGAGCCGCTCGGAGACCGAGGAGGCGCTGACACCGAGTTCCTCGGCGACGTCGTCCAGGGACGCACGCCTGGGCACCTCGAAGTAGCCAAGTTCGTACGCGATCCTGAGCGCCTCGCGCTGGGGGTCGGTCAGCCCGTCGCCCGGCGGCTCGGGCTCGCCGTCCCGGGTGAGCCGACGGAGCCCGAACCCCCCGTTCTCCCGCCAGAAGGTGCGGAACTCGTCGAACGCCGCGCGGTCGGCGAACCAGCCCGCCTGTATCCACCCGGTCGGCGTGACCTCGATGCGGTCGATGATCGCCTCGGTCGTCGCCAGCCCGCGGAGCCCCTCCAGGTCGTCGACGTGGTCGCCCAGCTGAGCCGCCATGCCGACGGCGGGGACCACCTGGTAGCGTCGCGTCTCGCCGGCCCGCCCGACCAGCGTGTACTCGCCGACGAACGTCGACTCCTCGAACGCCCGCTCGACGCCCCCGGTCGGACCCCCTGTCAGATACGCGAAGAACAGGGGGTCGCGGCCGTGGTTGAGCTGCATCTCGACCTCGAGGTCGGCCTCGGGGACGGCCGCGGCGACCGTCACGAACGGGAGCGCCTCGCACGTGATCTCGAACTCGGCGACGAGTCCCATGGGCCCGCTGCGGGCTCCCCGGTGTTGTGTGCGTCGGTGGCCGGCCGATCGGTGGCCCGGCCGGCGCGATCAGTCGTCCGACGTCGCACAGGCGACGTCGGTCCGGACGGCCTGGGCGCGTCGGGCGGAGACGACGAACCCGACCGTGGCGACGCCGATGAACCCCGCGGCGAGGAGAAAGCCCGCCCGCGTCGAGACGATATCCATCGCCCCCCCGACCAGCACCGGCCCGGTGACCTGTCCGACCTTCCAGGAGAGCGAGCGGAGCGACATCGCGCTCGCGACCGAGTCGTACGCCTCCCCCTCGTCGACGAACAGTGACATGCTCGCGGGCAGGCGGATGGAGTCGGCGACGCCGAGGATCGAGTAGGCGCCGAACAGCGCGAAGAACGCGCCCCCGAGGACCTGCGTGTCCCCGAGGAACGTGACCTCGATGGGGTCGATCCGTCCCTCCAGCACGGCGGCGAGCGGGATGGCCGCGGTGCCGACCCCGTAGAGCGACGCGCCGACGGCGACGAAGTAGTGTTCGTGCCCCCAGGAGTCGGTGAGGTTGCCGATCACCCCCTGCATGAGCGCCTTCGCCAGTTTGCCCCCGGCCAGGATCCAGCCGATGGCGAAGGCGGAGATGCCGAACGTCGTCCGGGCGTAGATGGGGAGGAAGATGATCACGGCCATCTTGCCGAAGCTGAACGCGAACCGGAAGCCGACCAGCGCCCGCAGCATCGGGAGCCCGAACAGCGACCGGAACGTCTCCAGCCCGCTCGCCTCCTCGGGGTCCTTCCGGCCGCCGGGGTTGTCCCTGAGCCCGACCCAGACGAGCACGAACGACCCGAGCGTGACCAGGGTGAGCACCAGGTACGGCGTGGTGAACCCGTAGGCGTAGAGGAGGTACCCGCCGACGAGGTCGCCCGCCATCGAGGAGAACGCCGCGACCTGGTTGTACGAGCCGAGCCAGCGGCCCTGTTCGGCGTCGGGGCTGATCTCGCCCACGACCGTCGCGCCGGTGATCCAGAGGACGCTGGCACCGAGCCCCTGGACCATCCGGATCAGGATCACGTGGACGGCGCTCTCGACGAAGACGAACCCGACGAACACCACCACGTTGATCAGGAAGCCGGCGAGCAGCCAGCGCTTGGCGTTGCCGGTGTCGACCTTGCGCCCGAGCGGCAGGATCACCACCAGCTGGACCAGGGCGAACGCGGTGCCGAACAGCCCCTCGACGAACCCGGTGGTTCGGAAGAGGTCGGCGTACAGCGCGAGCGCGATCAGTATCGTCGAGTAGGCCTGGCTCCGCGCGAAGGCGGTCCCGGCCAGTGCCGCGAACTCTCGATCCCTCAGGAGGGCGATGGAATTGAAACGGCTCACGGGGGTCGGTATCGGTTCGGATCTGCGGTGGTGAACTTCAAAAACCCCTCGGTCGATCCGAGAGCTGAACGGCGGGCGACGGGACGCGGGGAGCCCCACAGTCGAAGGGGCTTTTCCCGCGAGCCACGGAGACGCCCCATGGTCGTCCCGCTGGAGATGGGCTGGCGACACCTGCTGTTCGAGAACTGGCCGGTCGACCCCGAGGTGATGGACGCACACCTCCCCGACGGGCTGGACCCCGACGAGTACGACGGGTCGGCGTGGCTCTCGATCGTCCCGTTCGTGAACGTCGCCGTCCGGCCGAAGGGGCTCCCCGAGCGCCTCGGCGTCAGGCTCCCCGAACTCAACGTCAGGACGTACGTCACCCGCGACGGCGTCCCGAGCGTCTACTTCTTCAGCCTCGACGCCCAGGGCGTCTCGAGCGTCCTCGGGGCCCGCCTGTTCCACCACCTGCCCTACTACTACGCGCGGATCTCGCTGGACCGGACGGACGGCCGGGTCCGGTTCCGCAGCCGCCGTCGACATCCGGGGGCCCGGCCCGCACACTACGAGGGGACGTACTGGCCGACCGACGGACCGTTCCCGGCGCCGGAGGACCCGTTCGGGGAGTTCCTCGTCGAGCGGTACCGGTTCTACACGGAGGCCCAGGACGGCTCGATGCGGTACACGGACGTCGAGCACGACCCCTGGACGCTCTACCCGGCCGACGCCGAGATCGGGTCGAACACGCTGCTCTCGGCGCACGGCTTCGCGCGGCCGGAGGCCGACCCCACCTACTACTACAGCCCCGGCCTCGACGTGGTCGCCTCTCGGAGCAGGCGCGCGGGTCGAGGGTGACGAGCGAGGCCCCGGGAGCGCTCACCCGGACGGGCCCCGGATCAGGTGGACCGACGCCGGCGGGACGACGATCCGAACCTCCGTGCCGGGGTCGATCGCCAGCCGCTCGAACGTGGGGGGTCGAACGGTCGCGGTGAGGGTGAGCGGTGCCCCCTCGACGTCGACCGCCACGCGGTACTCGGTCCCCTCGTTCAGCCAGTGGCCGACGGTCCCCGGGAGCGTGTTGTCCCCGTGTGGGGCCGCGCGGTCGGCCGGGTCGCCGGCCCCGGGGTCGTCGGGGTCGCGGAGTCGCACGCGCGAGGGGTGGATACAGGCCGTGACGGCATCCCCGTCGGCGACGTCGTCGTCGGTCGTCCGGAGCGCGACCTCACCGATCCGGACCGCGGTGGCGCCGCCTGACCGCCGGGCTACGGTCGCCTCGAAGAGGTTCTCGTTGCCGGTGAACCGGGCGACGAACCGGCTCTCCGGCCGGTCGAGGACGGCCGAGGGCGACCCGACCTGCTCGACGACGCCGTCCCGGAAGACGGCGAGTCGATCCCCGACCGCCGTCGCGGTTCGCTGGTCGTGCGTGACGTAGACGACCGGGACATCGAGCGACGCGAAGAGGCTCCGGAGCTCCCCCCGCAGCCGGCGACGGATCGGCGCGTCGAGGCTCGACAGCGGCTCGTCGAGCAGCAGGGCGTCGGGGTCGGCCGCCAGCGTGCGGGCCAGCGCCACCCGCTGTCGCTCGCCGCCCGAGAGCGTCGGCGGCCGGCGGTCGAGGAGGTCGGCGATCTCGAGCAGCGCGGCGAGTTCCTCGACCCGTCCGGGGTCGGTCGCCCCGTAGGCGACGTTCTCGCGGGCGGTCATGTGTGGGAACAGCGCGCCGTCCTGGAAGACGAGCCCGGTCCGTCGCTCCTCGACGGACCGCCCGTCGAGGGGGCGACCGTCCAGCGAGATCGACCCCGCGTCCGGGCGGACGGTCCCCGCGATCAGCGACAGCAGCGTGGTCTTCCCGCTCCCGGACGGCCCGAGCACCGAGAGGACCTCGCTCCCGACGGCGAGATCGACGGGGCCGAACTCGAACCCGGCGTACGACTTCGAGAGGGCGGTCAGTTCGAGCACGGGATCACTCCAGGGGGTTCGTGCCGAGCGCGTCGAGGACGATCAGCGTCGCGACGGCGACCCCGACCAGGATCACCGCGACGGGGAACGCGTTCTCCAGTCCGAGCGTCGTGAACGAGACCCAGATCTGGACCGGCATCGTCCGCGGGTAGTACGCGAGCATGATCGTGGCGCCGAACTCACCGATCGCCCGGGCGAACGCGAGCGTGATCCCCGCGAGGATCCCGGGCCACGCCAGCGGGAGCGTGACCCGCCGGAACGTCGCCAGACGGCTCTTCCCGAGCGACCGCGAGGCGTACTCGAGGCTCCGGTCGACGCCCTCGAAGGCCGCCTTCGCCGTCACGACGACGAACGGCGAGGCGACGAACGTCTGTGCCAGCACGACGCCCGCGAACGACCGTGTGAGCGACACCCCGCCGGCGGCCGCCAGCCCGCCCAGGAGCGTCCCCGGGCCGACGACGGTGAGCAGCACCATCCCGCTGACGATCGGCGGGAGCACGAGCGGCAGCAGGACCACCGCGGTGACGAGCGTCTCCACCCGACCGTCGGTACGGGCCAGCCAGTAGGCGAGCGGCAGCCCGAACGCCGTCGCGACGGCCGCACTCGCGAGCGCGGCGGTCAGCGACGTGGTCGCGGCCGAGACGACCACCGGCGTCCGCAGTCGATCGAGGACGGCCCCCGGGGGTTGTGCCGCGACGAGCGAGAACAGCGGCACGAGGTAGTAACAGAGCAGGACCGCCCCGAGGAGGAACGCGACCGACAGCCAGTCGAACCGGTCGACGGCGGCGTCAGTCCGCGAGCGCGTCGGGAGCATCACCGGTGTATCGGGGGTATCCGTCCGGGACGACGAAGCCGAACTCGTTCAGGTACCGGCCGGTGACGTGTGCCTCGAACACGTCGAGGACGGTCCGGGACCGGTGGCGGGCCGTCGCGGCGTAGCTGATGACGTCGCCCTCGACGACCTTGCCGCTCGGCAGCTCGTAACTGGCCGCCGCGTAGGCCGGCGCGTGGGCCGGGTCGCCGAGGTCGATCTCGGGGGGCAGGTCGACGTAGTCGTAGCCCCGCTCGACCGCCATGTTCCGGTACGCGACCGCGGCGTCGATCGAGCCCGTCTCGAACCCCCCGATCAGCTGCGTCTCGGGGTATATCTGGTCCCGTTCGGGGATCGCCTCCCGGAGGTCCGTCCTCGTCCCGTAGTGCTCCGTCGCGAGCTCGAGCACGAACAGCGTCCGGTAGCCGAGCGGGTCCAGGTCGGGGTCCGTCCGCCCGAGCGCGACGTCGCCGTCGAGGAGCGGCCGGTACCAGCTCTCCGGCCCGGCATCGGCGAGCCGTCGGCCGCCCTCCGTCTCCGGGTCGTAGGCGACGACGACCGAGTTGGTCGCGAACTCGGCGAACCAGTCCGGCCGGAGGGGCGAGTCGAACAGGGCGACGTCGGCCACGGAGACGACGTCGGGGTCCTTCCCCCCGTCGGCGACGAGGCGGGCGACCTCGGCCGAGCCGTGCGCCTCGACCTGCAGGTCCGCGTCCACGGCCGGCCGGAGCCCGTTCTCGAGCGCGTTGTTCAGGCTCCCGGCGGCGAGCACCGAGACGGGTTCCGGTCGCCCGTTACCCCGGCCGAGGACGCCCGAGCACCCGGCGGTGGCGCCGAGCGCGGCAGCGGCACCCGAGAGGACCGATCGGCGGTCGATCGACGGGTCGGCGGTCACTGGTGTCAAGTTCTCGTATTTGAGGGATAAGCTTATCTCAAACAGTTCCGTTTGACACCGCGTGGTGGACCCCCGAACGACCGTCCTGACCGAGCGGCAGGTGGAGGTCCTTTCGCTCCGCGAGCGCGGTCACACACAGCGCGAGGTCGCCGACAGGCTCGGCACCACGGCCTCGAACGTGAGCGCCGTCGAGCGGGCCGCGGAGGCGAACGTCGAGAAGGCCCGTCGGACGCTCGAACTCGTCCGGACGCTGCGTGCCCCGGCGCGGTTCGCCGTCGCGTCCGGGACGTACTTCGACGACCTCGTCGACCGGGTGTACGCACGGGGCGACGACGCGGGGATCAAGGTGGCGTACTGTCGCCCGGAGCTCTACGCCCACCTCTACGGGATGCTGGAGGAGCACACCGACGAGAACCGGCTCGAGACGTCGATCGAGGTCGGGCTGACCGAGGCGGGCGACGTCAAGGTGTTCGCGGAGACGGGGTGAGAGAGGGGTTCGCGGAGACGGGATGAGAGCCGCCCGCCTCGGCCGCCCCGGCGACCGGCGCCGTCGCGATCACGGCCGAGCGGGGTGGATCGGACCATCGCGAACGCCGGTGACGTCGCGGCCGACTGTCGGGCGGATCCGCCCCGCCGCGAGCGGCCGGAGCGAGCGGCATTTAACACCCGTGTCTTTGCGGCGAACGGGTGGCGGGACGGGGCCCCGCCACCGAAGCCGTGGCGGCTACGCCGCCACGCGGTCCGCCGGAGGCGAACCCGGGACGGAAAGAGACGGTCAGGCGTCGTTCATCCGGATCGCCGACTCGGTCCCGCAGTCGACGCAGGTGGCGACCCGGTAGGGTTCGCGCGAGAACTCCGCGTTCTCGCGCTCGATCGACTCGGTCCGGATCTCGATGCGGACCTCGTGGGGGGTCTCGCGCCCGCAGCTCTCGCACGGTTCGAGTTCGTCGCCGTCGGCCACGAAGGGCGAGGACATCACCGATCATCCCCGGCGTCCCGGCGCGTTCGTCCGGCGCCCCGCCGGGGCCCGGGCACCGCCGGCACCGGGCCGCCGCTCCCGGCCCACCCCCGGGGAGTCGAACCCGCGTCACCCGCGACCGGCACCGCGTCGAGCACACCCGACGTGGCGCCCCCGTGACGACGGCCCGTCCCGCCGGTCGTTCGCGTCCTCCGCCCCGAACGTCCCGTTCCCGCGTCCATCGACAGGGCCTACACGCGCCGTCTACACTAACCCCCGCGAGCGGTTTCACGGCGTGAACAAACCCCGGCGGAGGACCCTCCAGTGGCCGTCGGCCGTCGGAGCCGCCACGACGGGTCCGTCCGGATGCCGGTTCACCACAGCTTCAGGTGTCCGGGGACCGATCCCCCGGTATGGCAGCGGATCGACTCCGGAGGCTCCACGACCACCTCGCCGCGACCGCCGAACTCCCGCTCGACCGCGAGGCGACGCGGTGGATCGCCGAGGCGGAGGCCGTCGCCGAGGACTGCCTCGACGTCGACGACCCGGAGGTCCGCCGGCGGCGGGTGGGTCACGTCCGGGACCTGCTGGCGAACGTCGACTCGACGGGGCACCCGGAGGCCGACGACCACGTCGAGGCGGCACGGGCGCTCGCGGCGGAACTGGCCGGCGACGCGGAGGGGACCGACGGGAGCGGGTGACCGATCGGCCGGCGACGGGAGCCCCGTTCGGAACCCCGGGTCCGGGTGGATCGGGGCGCGGTCGGGGCGCGTGCGCGGCCTACTCCAGGACGACGAGGACGTCGCCCTGGTTGACGCTCTGACCCTCCTGGACGGCCACCTGCTTTACCGTCCCGCCGCGCTCGGCGATGACGTCGTTCTCCATCTTCATCGCCTCGAGCACGCAGATGACGTCGCCGGACTCGACGGTGTCGCCCTCGGCGACCGCCACCGAGAGGATGGTCCCCTGCATCTCGGCGTCGATGGTCTCGCCCTCGACGGTCGTACCGCCCGCGGAACCGCCGCCACCGCCAGAGGAGCGCCGGCCGCCACCGCCGCCCGGGCGACCGCCGCCCGATCCCTGGCCGGACGAGCCCGACCCGGCGACCGCGAGCCCGCCGCGGTCCTCCAGGTTCACCTGGAACCGCTTGCCGTTCACCTCGACGGTGAACTCGCGCTCGACGACCTCCTCGTCGTCCTCCTCGTCGCTCACGTCCTCGGCGGGACCCCACCGCCGCTGTGCCTCGCGGATCCGCTCGCGGTCCAGTTCCTCGTCGAGGTACTTCGTGGTGTGCTCGCCGGCCACGAACGCCTCGTCGGTGAGCATCAGCCGGTGGAAGGGGACGATCGTCGGGATCCCCTCGATCTCGTACTCGGCGAGCGCCCGCTCGGCGCGGGCCATACACTCCTCGCGGTCCCCGCCGCGGACGATCAGCTTCGCGATCATCGAGTCGTAGTCCGTGACGAGCTTGTCGCCCTGTCGGAGCGCGTCGTCCATCCGCACCCCGACGCCGCCGGGTGGGTCGTAGGTCTTCAGTTTGCCGCCGGTCGCGGGGGCGAAGTCCTCGGCGGCGTTCTCGGCGTTGATCCGGAACTCCATCGCGTGCCCGTCGATCTCCACGTCCTCCTGGTCGAAGGAGAGCGCCTCCCCGGCGGCGACCCGGAGCTGCCACTTCACGATGTCGATCCCGGTGATCTCCTCGGTGACGCAGTGCTCGACCTGGATCCGGGTGTTCACCTCGAGGAAGTAGAAGTCCGCCTCCGGGCCGAGCGGGCCGTCCCGGTCGGGGTCCTCCTCGACGAGGAACTCGACGGTGCCGGCGTTCGTGTAGTCCGTGGCGGCGACCCCGCGGCGGGCGGCCTCGCCGATGCGCTCGCGGAGGTCGTCGTCCAGCGCCGGCGAGGGGCCCTCCTCGATCACCTTCTGGTGGCGGCGCTGCAGCGAGCAGTCCCGCTCGCCGAGATGTCGGACGTTGCCGTGGTGGTCGGCGACGATCTGCACCTCGATGTGGCGGGGCCGTTCGAGGTACCGCTCCAGGTAGACCGAGTCGTTGTCGAAGTAGGCCTCGCCCTCGCGGCGGGCGGTCTCGAGCTGGTCGGCCGCCTCGTCGGGCTCCCGGACGACCTTCATGCCGCGGCCGCCGCCGCCGCCCTCGGCCTTGATGGCGACGGGGTAGCCGTTCTCCTCGCCGAACTCGAGCACCTCCTCGGGCTCGGTGACCGGGTCCGTCGTCCCGGGGACGATCGGGACGTCGGCGTCCCGCATCGTGCGGCGGGCTTTCGTCTTCTCGCCGAGGCGCTCCATCGCGTCGCCGGAGGGCCCGACCCAGGTGATCCCGTCGGCGGCCTCGACCTTCCGGGCGAACTCGGCGTTCTCGGCGAGGAAGCCGTAGCCCGGGTGGATCGCGTCGGCGTCGGCCTTCCGGGCCGCGTCCAGCACCGCCTCGTGGTCGAGATACGAGTCCGCGGCGCGGGCGGGGCCGACGTTGTACGCCTCGTCGGCGTACCGGACGTGGCCGGAGTGCTTGTCGGCCTCGCTGTACACGGCGACGGTGCCCACGCCCAGGTCCTCGCAGGCACGCATCACCCGGACCGCGATCTCGCCGCGGTTCGCGACGAGTACCTTGTCGAACATGCGTTACCCCCGGAGTGTTCCGTCGCCCATGTGAGTCTATCGGTCACCGGCCCCCGGGGGCGTCGAACCACGCGAGGGGAGGCCCCCTCAGCGGATCCGGCGGGTCCGACCCGACGCCGTCCAGGGGTCCCGCGGCGCGGTGGCGGGGACGCGGACGGTCCGTCGACCGACCCCCCCGACCCGACCGGCGAACGACCACCGCCGCTCGTTCCAGTCCCGTCCCCCGTCGTCCTCCGCCGCGGCCCGGGCGGCCACCTGCATCGCGACGTAGGCGTTCACCGCGGCCGCGATGGCGGCCGTCTCGTCCTCGTCGGCGTCCTCCGGGAGGTCGATCTCCATCGCGCCGACCTCAGAGGGGGATGTTCCCGTGCTTGCGGGAGGGTCCCTCCTTGCGCTTCGACCGGAGCATGTGGAGGTCCTTCACCAGCCGGGCGCGGGTGTCCCTGGGCTCGATCACGTCGTCGACGAACCCCCGTTCGGCCGCCGTGTAGGGGTTCGCGAACGCGTCGCGGTACTCCTCGATGAGCTGCTCGCGCCGGGCCTCGACGTCCTCGGCGGCCTCGAGCTCGTCGTCGTAGAGGATGTTGACCGCGCCGCGGGGGCCCATCACGGCGATCTCCGCGGTCGGCCACGCGTAGTTGACGTCCGCCTCCAGGTGCTTCGAGGCCATCACGTCGTACGCCCCGCCGTACGCCTTGCGGGTGATGACCGTCATCAGCGGGACGGTCGCCTCCGAGTAGGCGTACAGCAGCTTCGCGCCGTGCTTGATGATACCCCCGTGTTCCTGGTCCGTCCCCGGCATGAACCCGGGGACGTCGACGAAGGTGAGGATGGGGATATTGAACGCGTCACAGAAGCGGACGAACCGCGAGCCCTTCAGCGAGGAGTCGATGTCGAGCGTCCCCGCGTTCACCCGGGGCTGGTTCGCGACGACGCCGATGGCGTGTCCGTCGAGCCGGGCGAAGCCGGTGACGAGGTTTCTGGCGTACCGCTCGGCCACCTCGAAGAACGACCCCTCGTCGACGATCGGGTCGATGACGTCGACGATGTCGTAGGGCTTCTGTGGCAGGTCCGGGACGACCTCCTCGACGGCCTCGGAGCGGCGCTCGGGGTCGTCCCAGGGGTCGACCCGCGGCGGGTCCTCGACGTTGTTCTGCGGGAGGAAGGAGAGCAGATAGCGGATGTCGTCGAGCGCCTCCTTCTCGGCCGCCGCCGAGAAGTGCGCCACGCCGGACTCGCCGGTGTGCGTCCCCGCACCTCCGAGTTCCTCGAAGCCCACCTCCTCGCCCGTGACCGTCTCGATCACGTCGGGCCCGGTGATGAACATGTGGCTCGTCTCCTCGACCATGAAGATGAAGTCCGTGATCGCGGGGGAGTAGACGGCGCCGCCGGCACAGGGGCCCATGATCGCGGAGATCTGCGGGACGACGCCGCTGGCCTTCTGGTTGCGGTGGAAGATGTCGGCGTACCCCGCGAGCGAGTCGATCCCCTCCTGGATGCGGGCGCCCGCCGAGTCGTTCAGACCGACGATGGGCGCGCCCGTCTCCAGGGCGCGGTCCATCACCTTGCAGACCTTCTCGGCGAACACCTCGCC
>Ga0207797_1000950_pt1 | contig 21517 bp, 21 predicted proteins | sample PRCRCaboRojoPR_6_FD_187275 | JGI IMG/M metagenome (GOLD analysis project Ga0207797, IMG submission 187275) | Marine sediment microbial community from Cabo Rojo, Puerto Rico - PR CR 10% Liquid 1 (SPAdes) | ecosystem: Environmental > Aquatic > Marine > Coastal > Sediment | place: Cabo Rojo, Puerto...
CCGCCGGGGACTTCCCGAACCCGATCCCGGGGTCGACGATGAGCTGCTCGCGGTCGACGCCGGCCTGCTCGGCGAGCAGGATCGACTCTTTGAGGTCCTCGATCACGTCCTCGACCACGTCGTCGTATGCCACGGGGTAGGCCGGGTCGACCGGCGTATTCACGCTGTGCATCAGCACCGCGGGCACGCCGCGCTCGGCCACGAGGTACCGCATGTCGGGGTCATCGAGACCCGAGACGTCGTTCACGATGTCGGCGCCGGCGTCGAGCGCGGCTGCAGCCACCTCGGGCTTGCGGGTATCGATCGAGACGGCGACGTCGAGTTCCTCGAGGCGTTCCACCACCGGGACGACCCGATCGATCTCGGTCGCCGTGGGCACCGGGTCGGCGCCCGGTCGGGTACTCTCGCCGCCGACGTCCACGATGTCTGCGCCGGCCGCGACCATCTCCTCCGCTCGCTCGACGGCCGCCGAAATCGTGCCGAACTCGCCCCCGTCGTGGAACGAGTCCGGCGTGACGTTCAGGATGCCCATGACCGCGGGGATCCGGTTTGGATTCACGCCGGGTAGCTGGGTGTCTCCCGCCTCGAGTTCTGGGAGTGCCGCCGGTCCCGGCTTCATCGCCGCCTGGAGGTCCGAGCCCAGGTTGGGACAGCCGGAGTGGCGCTCTTCGAGACGGTCGACCAGCTCCTCGAAGACCGGGCGGGTGCCGGAAAGGACCACGTCGACGAAGCGTGCTTCTTCGACCAGCGCCGAGACCGCACACTCGCCCCCCAGGCGCAGCATCTCCGTCTGCACGGTGCGGGCCCGGTCCCGCGGGAGCCTGGTCTTGAGCGTCACGTGCCGTCGCCGGTCCGTTTCTGCCGGGACCAGCGGCCCGTCGACCGTCGCGACCGACGCCGTCCCCTGGGCCTCCCTCGCCAGACGGCCGCCCTTCGGAATCACGGTGCGGGTCCAGCCCTGGCGGGCCTCGGAGACCGTATACAGGGAGCCGGTTACCACCACTGCGTCGCCGGGACTGGCACGGTCGAGGGCCTTGGAGACGCTCTCCGAGACGGACTTGATGGCCGTCACCGAGTCCACGCCGTGGTCCTCGAAGGCCCGGGCCAGGACCGTCTCGTCCTCTGCCCGCTCCTCGTCCGGGTGGCAGGTGATGACGTGATCGGGCGTCGGCAACGCCTCGATCATGGCGGTGTGGTCCTTGTCGTTCATCGCGCCGAAGACGAGGTGCAGCTCCTCGTAGTCGAGTTCGTCCATCGCCGTAGCGAGTTGCTCGCTCGCCCCCGGGTTGTGGGCCCCGTCGAGGAGCACCAGCGGCTCGTAGGAGACGATCTCGAAACGGCCCGGCCAGTCGGCCTTACGGAGCCCGCGAGCGATGGCTCCCTCGCTGACATCGATGACCTGACGGGCGAGCGTGGCGGCGATCCCGGCGTTCTCGGCCTGGTAGCGGCCCAGGTGGGGAATTCGGGCCTGGAGGCCCCAGTCGGGGCCGTCGATCTCGATCTCCTGTTCGACGTGATTGCGACGGCCGATCGGTTCCACGGCGACGTCGTCGTCGGCGCCGCCGACCGTGACGATGTCCGTCGATTCCCGCAAAACGTCGTAAACGTCGTGGGCGGCGGTCACGAGCGGCCGGCCCTCGGGGGCGACGTGGACCTTGTCCCGGGCGATCTCCTCTAGCGTCGAGCCGATGATGTCCGTGTGTTCCAGCGAGACGTTCGTCACCGCACTCGCCACCGGCGAGACCACGCTGGTGGCGTCATAGCGGCCGCCGATGCCGACCTCGAGGACCGCCACGTCGACGTCCTGGCGGTCGAAGTACCAGATAGCGAGCGCGGTGAGGACCTCGAAGTGCGTGAGTGGATCGTCCCGTGCCGCCCCACGGTCGATGTAGGAACGGTTCTCGCCGACGAACTCGGCGATGGCCGATTTCGGGATCTTCCGGCCGTCGACCCGAACGCGTTCCCGGAAATCCTCGAGGTGTGGAGAGGTGTAGAGACCGACCCGCAGCCCCTGCTCCTGGAGGATCGACGCGAGCATCCGCGCCGTACTCCCCTTGCCGTTCGACCCGGCGATCTGGACGAAATCCGTGCCCCGGTGTGGATCGTCCAGGTGTTCGAGAAACCGCCGGGTGGACTCGGTCCCCAGCTTGGTCCGGAACCGGCGGAGATGGAGGAGGTAGTTCGCCGCCTCGCTGTAGTCCATGTGACGGGATTGTCGAAGGCCAGGCATTAACGTACCGAACCTCTCGAACGCTGTCAGCCCGCCTACACGGCCGACGCGCCGGCCGTGACCCCCCAGTGCAGTCCGTCGGATAGTCGCCGGCGAATAGTATCACTATAGTGAAATACTGTCGCGGCCCCGGGGTCCGGGCACCCCCCGGTGCAGGATCCTCCAACACCCTTTTTCTCGCACGCGGACCCAGACCAGGCATGGAGGTTGCGATCGTGACCGTCGGCGACGAGCTGCTCGCCGGCGAGACCGAAAACACCAACGCGTCGTGGCTCGCCCGGGAACTCAGCGATCGCGGGGCGACCGTATCGGTCATCGTCACGGTCGGTGACGACCGCGGCCCCATCGCCGAGTTCGTTTCCCGCTTCCACCAGGAGTACGACCGCGTGCTCGTGACCGGTGGATTGGGCGGGACCCACGACGATGTGACGATGGCGGCGGTTGCAGACGCCCTGGACCGCGAGCTCGCGGTGGACGAGGACGTCCGGGCCGAGGTGGCAGCGGCCTCCCGGGACTTCGTCGCCGCCCATCCCGAACTCGAACAGCGGTACGACCTGGGCCTCGATGTCGAGGCGTGGTCGGAGACAGTGGCTGGCGGTCGACCGATCGAGAACCCGGCGGGCCTCTCTCCCGGCTGCGCCGTCGAGGACGTTTACGTGCTGCCCGGGGTCCCCAGCGAACTCCGTGCGACCTTCGACCTCGTGGCCGATGAGTTCGGCGGCGACCGCCGCTCGGTCACGCGGTATACAGACGCCCCGGAGGGAGCCCTGCAATCCCATCTCGAAGCGCTCGAGGCCAGCTTCGACGTCCGGGCCGGGAGCTATCCCGGCGAACACGCCGATCGCAACCGGGTGCGGCTCGTGGCGGCGGACGAGGACACCCTCGAGTCGGCACTCGCATGGCTCGCCGATCGGATCGATCTGGAAGAAACGTGAGCCAACGGTCGTCGGACGACGACCAGCCCCCGTCCGTGGTCGACTCGGACGGGACTCTTGGAGCCCGGTATTCCGGGCACCGCCTATATCTTCTCGCCCCAGGCCTGGTGGTTCTTGATTTCCTCCTGAACCGGCGGCAAGTCCTCCTCCTCGACGATATCGAGCAGATCGAGGACGTCCTGTCGAGTCTGCCGGTCGACGGTCTCTCCGGGCGTCTCGGCTTCTCCCGTCTCTTCGAGCTTGAACGCCGGTTTCTTTCGACCACCGAGCAAATCGGAGGTCTGGGCGTTCTCGTCGACGACCGGCACGGCCTGGTACTGGGCCAGGACCTTGATCGTCTCCGCCCGTCCCGCCGCCATCGCATCCCTGATTTCGCTCTGGACGACCATGATGCAGTCCGAAGATTCACGGCCCACGATATTAATTCTCCCTTCTTGTAGTCGCGACGACACAACAGCGACCCCTGTTTCGGGCCCGGCTACCACGACATCGCGGCCGGCGGTTCACCGTCGGCGGACGGAATACAGGCGGGGCGATCACGGTGCCGCTCGCACCTGTCCGGCGTAAAGCAAGTGGCATTGAATTAGGTAAATATAAGTTTCATAGTCGCAACTCCCTACACGATGAGATTGTCAGGACGTGAGGTGACGATCGCCGTGCTCGCGATCGCCTTGATCGCGGCCGGTCCCGGGGGCGTTTTGGGACCGGCGGGGGCATCGAGCCAGCAAACGGACTGTTCGTTCCCGGTAACCGTAACAGACGCCACGGGGACCGAGGTCACGATCCAGGAGGAACCGGAAACCGTGGTCACGCTCGCGCCGAGCGCGGCCCAGACCATGTGGGAGATCGGCGCCGAGGACAAGGTGATCGGCGTCTCGAAGCGTGCCGCGTACCTCGACGGCACTGAGACACGCACAAACATCTCCGGGCCGGGATACACCTTCGTGAGCGTCGAGAAGGTCGTCGCGGAGAACCCCGACCTGGTGCTCGCCCCGAACATCATCGAGAATCAGACCGTCCAGAAGCTTCGCGACGCGGGGCTCACGGTCTACCGGTTCGAGGCGGCGTCGTCCCTCGAGGACGTGACCGAGAAGACGCTGCGTATCGGCGAATTCACGGGTGAATGCGAGGGCGCCCAAGAACGGGTCGAGGAGATGGAGGCCTCCATCGAGGTGATCCGGCAGGCTGTCGAGGGCGAGGAGCGCCCGCGGGTGCTCTACCACCTCGGTGGTGGGTTCACGGCCGGCTCCGAGACGTTCATCGGCTCCATCATCGAGACGGCGGGCGGGACGAACGTCGCCGCGGAGGCCGGGATCACGTCCTACGCCCAGATCAGCTCCGAGACCGTAATCGAGCAGGACCCACAGTTCATCGTCCATCCCGACAACGCCCGGGGGTCGATGTTCCCGGCCGCGTATAATCGGACGACCGCGGTCGCCGAGGGCAACGTGGTCTCGGTCACCGACGACTACATGAACCAGCCAGCACCCCGCACCATCCAGGCACTGGAGACGATGGTGAAGGCCTTCCACCCGGAGGCCTACGAGGCGGCGCTGGCGGCCCAACAGACCACGACGACCGGGACAGAGACGACACCGAGTGAGACGGGCACGACCGAGACGACCCCGACACCCACGACCACCAGCGCGCCCGAAACCACCGAAACGGAGTCGCCCGGCCTCGGTATCGTGGCCGTCGGCGTCGCGGTGCTCCTCGGTACCTTCATCCGGCGGTACCGGTAAGCGGGGCACATGAACACCGACGGGGGCGGGCGCGCGTGGTTCGATCGGCTCGACGAGTCGGTGGGCGCGGTCTCCTTCGACCTCTTCGGCACGCTCGTGACGGTCGATCGGCCGCCGGAACCGGACGACGCGGTTGCCGCGGCCCTCCGTGAGCGAGACGTCCCGGTCCCCGCGGACTGGTCGGCGGCGTATCGGACCGCCCACGTCGAGACCGAGCCGCTGGCGGAGCTGCCGCTGCACGAACACGTGATGGCCGCGCTCCGCTCGCGGGCGGCTGACTCAACCGAAGACGGTGCAGCCACGGTGCCAGACAAAATCGACGAGGTCACGATCCGCGAGGCGGTCCAGGATGCGTTCCACACGCCCCTCGCGACCCGACCCGGAGCGGCCGCGGCCATCGAGGCCCTTGCCGAGCGGGTCCCCGTGGGCGTCTTATCGAATAGTAGCGTCGAGGGCCTGGTGGCGCGGACCATCGACCGCTCGGACGTGCCGGGGGAGGCCCTGGCGGTCGTCCGGGCGAGCGTGGAGATCGGATGGCGGAAACCACACGAGCGGGCCTTCCGGGCGGTCGCCGCGGACCTGGGCGTCGACCCCGACCGTCTGCTCCACGTCGGTGACGACCCGCGTACGGACGGTGCGGCGGACAGAGTCTGTGCCGGGGCAGTGCTCGTCGACGAGGAGGGCCCGCTCGATCTCGCCACTGCGCTGGAGGAACACGGATGGCTCCAGTAGCCACGCTCGCCGTGGCACTCGCCCTTCTGCTGGACCTGGTCGTGGCCGAGCCGCCCGTGTCGATCCATCCTGTGGCGTGGTTCGGCCGCTTCGTGGGCCGGTTCGACCGGCCGTTCGCTCACCCGGGCGTCGTCGGGTTCCTTGTCGCAGCAGCGCTCCCAGTGGCCGCCGCCGCGGCGGTGGCGATTCCTGTCGCGCTACTCGAGGGCGTCAACCCGCTTCTCGGTGGCCTGGCCGCTGGCGGCGTCCTCTTCACGACTGTCAGCCTCCGGATGCTCGTGACGGAGGGGGCGAAGATCGTCCGACTTTCGGACGGCGCGACCGACGAAGCCCGAGAGGCGGCGCTCAGCCTCGTCGGCCGCGACCGCGCCTCCCTGAGCCCCGCCCAGATACGGAGCGCGGCGGTCGAGAGCGTCGCCGAGAACCTCGCGGACGGACTCGTGGGGCCGTTGCTCGCGTTCGCCATCGCGGCCCAGGTCTCCCTACCGGCGGCGGTCGGGGCGGCCGTGTGGGTGAAGGCGGTGAACACGTTGGATTCGATGCTGGGTTACCCGGACAAGGCCGTCGGCACGGCGAGCGCCCGCCTCGACGACCTGGTGGCCTGGGCGCCTGCACGCCTGAGCGCCCTGCTGATCGCGCTCGCGGCGGTGAACCCGTCGGCACTTTCGAGCGCCAGGGCCTGGGCGCGGTCTCCGGGGTCGCCGAACTCCGGGTGGCCGATGGCGACGGCAGCGGCCGCGGCCGACGTGCAACTGGAGAAACCCGGCGAATACGTGCTGAATCCGGAGGCGACCCTCCCCACGGTCGAATCCGCCGGCGGGGCCATCAGGGTGGTGGGCATCGCCGGGCTCTTGGCATTCGCGCTCGCGGGGGTGGGTACATGGGTATGAGTTCGGGATCCGGCGGGCTCCTGCGGGGCGTGCAAGGGGCAATCGGCTTCCTCACCTGGCTCCCGGTGGGCCGCTCGGAAGCCCACTGGAAGTCGTTTGCCGCCCACCCCTGGGTGATCCCCATCGTGGGATACGTCGTCGGCGTCATCGCCGTGGTCCCGTTCCTGCTGCCGTTGCCGGGGCCGCTTGTCGGCGCCCTGTACCTCCTCGCGATCTATCTCGCGACCGGGATCAACCACGTCGACGGGCTGCTCGACCTCGCCGACGGACTGGCGACCCACGGCGACGCCGAGCGGGCCCTGGCGGCGATGCAGGACAGCGCGGTCGGTGTGGCGGGGGTCCTTTCCCTCGGTATCGTGCTCGTGGGGCTCTTCGCGATGGGGCAGACCCTGGCTGGTCTTCCGCGAGCGGCCGTCGGCCTGGTCCTGGCGGCGGAGGTCGGGGCAAAACTCGGGATGGTGGCGGTCATCGCGCTGGGCACCGCCACGCACGAGGGGCTGGGCGAGGCACTTTCCTCGGTTGCCGGGCGAGGCACACTCCTGGCAGCGTCCATTCTTGCCCTTCCGGCCGTGCTTGTCACCTGGCCACGGCCGGCCGCCATCGCGACACTAGTAATGGGCGCGAGCGTCGGCCTCGCAATCGTCTGGTGGACGCAGCGCCGCCTGGGTGGCATCAGTGGCGACGTGATGGGCGCGACGAACGAACTCGCGCGGCTCGCGGGTCTCGGTGCCGGGGTGATCCTGTGGACGCTCTAGTCCTTTGCGGCGGCACCGGCTCGCGCCTCGGCCTCGACGTCGAGAAACCGCTTCTTGAGATCGGGGGCGTCCCGATGGTCGACCGCGTGATCGACGCGCTGGCGGGCAGTCGCGTCGAGGACATCTACGCAGTCGGCTCGCCGGCGGTGCCGGATACCCGGGCGCACATCGAGCGGCGATACGGCGATGCGCCCCAGCAAGACGGCACAGGAAAATCCGGCGTCGGGATGGGCCAGGAACTGCCCCGTGTCGATTACCTCGAGGCGCCCGGCGAGGGCTACGTGGCGGACCTCTCGGCGGCCCTCGAGACGGTCGAGACGCCGGTCCTCACGGTCGTAGCGGACCTTCCCTTGCTCGAGGCCGACGCGCTCGACTGGGTCCTGTCGGCCTACGAACGCGGGTCGATGACAGTCTGCGTGCCGACCGCGAGGAAGGCGGCCCTGGGGGTCACCATCGACGGCACGACGACCCACGACGGAACCACGGTGACGGCAAGCGGCGTCAACGTGGTCGGCGATCCCGAACCTGAGACTATCACGATGACAGAGGACATTCGATTCGCAGTGAACGTGAACCGCAGTCGAGACGCATGGGTGGCAGCGACCTGCCTGGGAGCCGAGGAGGCGGTCCGGTGACGTTCCTCGTCACCGTCGGCACGACCGAGACCGCGCTGATCGACGGGATCAGCGCCGCCGGCGCGAACCCGGACGTGATGAGCCATACCCCCTCGGCGGACGTCGAGATACTCGAATACGGCAGACCACTCTTCGCGCCCTTCGTCCCGGTGAGTCCCTCCGGGTGCCCGACGCCGTCGCTCATCACCCGGGCCGTCATGGACCTTGTCGACCTCGACTTGCGGGTAGTCGACTCGGGGCTCACCGAGCCCACCGCCGCCCCCACGATTTCTTTGGCAGACGGCCCGGGGGGCGACATCCGGACGGCGGACCCCGTGCCGGACGCGGCGACGATCGCGGAACGGGGGCGGCACCTCGCCCCGGCCGTCGGGGCCGACCCTGGGTCGGACTCCGGGGACGACCTCGTACTGGCAGAGAGCATCCCCGGCGGGACAACGACTGCACTCGGGACGCTTACCGCCCTGGGCGAGTCGATCCCTGTGTCCTCCTCGCTACCCGAGAATCCCCTCGATCTCAAACGCTCGGTGGTCGACGAGGGCCTCTCGGCCAGCCGGGTCGAGGCAGGGGGCCTCGAGGGCCAACCCATCGAAGCCGTTCGGCGGATGGGCGACCCTGTCCTCGCGGCGATCTACGGGCTCATCGCCGGCGCGGCTGGCGCCGGTCGCGCGATCACGCTCGCCGGGGGAACCCAGATGATCGCGGCTGCTGCCCTCGCCCGTCACGGGGACGTGGAGGCGCCGATCACGGTCGCGACGACCTCGTTCGTCGACGGCGACGACTCGACCGACCTGCAGGCGGCCGCAGCGCGCCTGGACCTCGACCTGTCGGTGACTGATCCCGGCTTCGACGAGATCGAGCACGTCGCCTTCGAGCGATACCGCATGGGTGAAGCAAAGGAGGGTGTCGGGATGGGCGGGGCGTTGCACCTCGCGGCCGAGGCCGGGGTCCCGATGGCCGAGGTGCGCGAGCGGATCATGGAACGCTACGACGCGTTGGTGGGGGAGGATGGACCGGGATAGCATCGCGGCCGTCGGGCGAGAGCCCCATGGTGGGAGTACCGACCCCGACGTGCTGGACTTCAGTGCGAATACAAATCCCGAGAGCCCGCCGGGGGTGGCGGCGGTCTACCGGGAGAGCTTGACCGCAGCACGGGCCTATCCCGCCGAGCCTCCCGAGGAGTACCGGGCAGCGGCTGGGGCGTACGTGGGCGTCTCTCCGGACGAGATTGTCCCGACACCAGGGGGCCTGGCCGCGATCAGGCTCGCGCTCGAGGTCGCCGTGAACCCGGGGGATTCGGTGCTGGTTCCGACCCCCAGCTTCGGCGAATACGAACGCGAGGTCGAGCTGCAGGGGGCGACCCCGGTGTTCGTGCCCTACGAGGAACTACCGGCAGCCGACCCGGCCGATCACGCCGCCGCGCTGGTCTGCAATCCCAACAATCCGACAGGGGACGCCTACGCGCCGGACGAACTGGCGCGATTCGCTGACCGCTGTCGGAACGCTGGAACCGTTCTCATCGCCGACGAGGCGTTCCTCGGGTTCACCACCGAGCCCAGCCTGTCGGGGACCGAGGGCGTGATCGTGGCGCGCTCGCTGACGAAGCTGTTCGGTCTGCCGGGGCTACGGGCGGGTTTCGCCGTGGCGACCGGGACGTATCGCGACCGGCTCGCGGCAGCCCGGCGGACCTGGAACGTGGGCGTTCCCGCCTTGCGGGTCGGAGCCCACAGCATGCGTGGCTCTGACTTCGTCGCGGAAACGCGAGCGCGCGTGGCCGAGGAACGAGAGCGGATGGGTGCCGCCCTCCGGGACCGCTACGAGGTCCACCCCTCGGATTCGCCGTTCCTCCTGCTGGAGGTGACCGAGGCGCCCGTCGATGACCTCCTGGAGCGGGCGGCCGACGCCGGCATCGTCATCAGGGACGCCCGAACCTTCCGCGGCCTCGAGTCCCACGTCCGGGTCGCAGTTCGGATGCCCCACGAGAACGACCGGCTGCTGGAGGTCCTGACCTGATGGACCTGCAGGTCCGCGACGACGTTCTCCAGGTCGCGGCTCCAGGCGCGCGCTGGCTTTCCACCGGGTGGAACGGCGGCTACCGGGACGCGGACGCGGCGTACAACATCTCGGTCCCGACCGGCTGGGACCGGACTGATCTCACCGAGTACGTCCGCGAACGCCGCACCGACGCCGGGTTCACCGAGGACGGTCCCGCCTTGCTGACCGGCGTGGAGATGCGACACGCCGCCGGCGCGCGCCTCGGCCCGGTGTGGGCAATCGCGACGGTCGGGCTCTCGAACCCGGCGAGCTTGCCACTCGACCCGGCGAGCGAGGGACCTGGCGCCGGGGTGGACTCCGGCAGTCCCACTGACCCCACGAGTAATGATCCAGCGGACAGCGATCCGGGCCCGGAGGTCGGGACCGTCAACGTCGTCCTGGGAACCGACCGGGCGCTCGACGACGCCTCCCTCGCGACGCTGCTGGGGGTCGTCGTCGAATCCAAGACGGCGACCCTGCTGCAGCGCACCGGGTTTACGGGTACGACCTCCGACGCCGCGATCGTGGGCTCGAATCCCGCTGGCGAGCCGCGGGAGTTCGCCGGGAGCGCAACCGAGATTGGCGGTGCCGCGCGGGCAGCCGTCCGGGACGCGGTCCTGGCGGCCGCCGCATCCAGATACGACGGGTCCGATTCCATCCCGGCGTCGGTGGCCGACGCCGATTCCGGGATCGAGACCACCCGGCGAGCGACGGTGTTTCGACCATGACAGGGGAAGCCTCGCCGGATGCGGGTCGGGAGCAGCGGCAGGCGACGACGGTGCTGGTTGCCGGGACGGGGAGTCACGTGGGCAAATCCGTCGTGGTCGCGGGGCTCTGCCGACTCCTTGCGGATCGGGGCGTCTCGGTGGCGCCGTTCAAGGCACAGAACATGAGCAACAACGCACGGGTCGTGGTGTCCCCGGCCGCAACGAAAGCGACAGAGGGGCCAGTGACCGATGCGGGTGGGACCGTGGCTGCCGACTCGGCCGAGGGGGACGCCGACGAACCCGGGGTGGAACGATCCGCGGACCCAGACGCCCCTGGCGCCGAGGACGGGGGGACCGAATGGGGCGAGATCGGCAACTCGCAGTACGTCCAGGCCAGAGCCGCCAGGGTGACCCCGACGACGGACATGAACCCGGTGTTGCTCAAGCCGCGGGGCGACGGCGAGAGCCAGCTCGTCGTCCACGGCGAGGCCCTCGAGCACCTCGAACCCGGGACCTACTACGGCGGCCGCTGGGATCGGGCCCGCCGCGCCGCGGAAGCGTCCTACCGACGGCTCGCGGCGGAGTACGACGTCATCGTCGCGGAGGGTGCGGGGAGCATCGCCGAGATCAACCTCCGGGACCGCGACCTCGCGAACATCGAGACGGCCCGCTTCGCCGACGCCGCGGTCCTGCTCGTGGGCGACATCGAGCGTGGCGGCGTCTTCGCGAGCCTCTGGGGGACCCTCGAGTTGATGCCCGAGGACGTCCGGGACCAGGTGGTCGGCGTCGCCATCAACAAGTTCCGCGGGTCGATGGAGGTCCTCGAACCCGGCATCGAGGAGTTCGAGGCGATGGCCGACCTGCCGGTGCTCGGCGTCCTGCCCTTCGACGATCCCGGATTGCCCGCCGAGGACAGCGTCTCGCTCCCGGCCACCGGTGAGCGGACCGTCCTCGGTGTCGAGGATGGGGTCGCCGAGAACGAGGCGGTGACGGTGGGGGTCCCCAGACTCCCGTTCATCTCCAACTTCACGGATCTCGAACCCCTCGGGCAAGAGCCCGGCGTTCGGGTGGCCTATCTCCCGCTCGATGCCTCTCTCGAGGGAGTCGACGCGGTGGTCCTCCCCGGCTCGAAGAACACCGTCGACGATCTGCTCGCGATGCGCGAGGCCGGATTCGAGGACGCGCTCCGCTCGTTCGGCGGTCCGATCGTCGGTATCTGTGCGGGCTACCAGATGCTCGGCGAGCAGCTGCGGCGGACCGGCCTCGAGAGCACCCAGGTGTCCGGGGACCTCGAGGGGATCGGATTGCTCCCCGTCGAGACCACATTCGGCACGGAGAAGGTGGTCACCCGCACGACCTGCGCGGTCGAGGGTGCAGGCCCGATCGCGGGTGCGACGGGCACGGCGTCCGGCTACGAGATCCACATGGGAACCCCGACGCTTACGGGCGAAACCGCCCACCCCCTCGACGAGTGGAGCGCGGTCGACGGCGACGTGCTCGGCACGTACCTCCACGGCCTGTTCGAGAACGCCTCGGTGCGCGAGCCGTTCGTCGCGAACCTGTTCGAGCGTGCGGGCAGGGCCCGACCGGCGGCCGCCGAGGACCGGCCCTCGCCCTTCGATCGTGCTGCCCGGCTGATCGAGGCGCACGTGGATCTGGCTCCGATCGAGGGTCTCGAGACGGCTGACTGACGGGTGGGGGCTCGTCGGGCGGTGGGTGACCGGGTCGAAGCTCTCGATGCACCGGCGGTTTCTCGGCCGTCCCGGAAGACTGACCCTCGGGCAGGGGAGCCCGATCAGCCGCGACGCAGGCCGCTGTTGGTGGCCACCCTTCGCCCCGGAGGTCCCATTCTAGAATGGGCACACAGCGGGTGGACACGAGTCCAACTGGGGGCCGCTCCGGCCCGATTCTAGAATTGGCACACGGTGACTGGATATGCGTCCAACTGGGGGCCGCTCCGGCCCGATTCTAGAATGGGTCCTGGGTGCGCTGGCGGTTCCCGGTTAGAACAGGTGGTCGTCGCTCGCCCGGACCCCGCCCCCGACCCGCCAGGTTCGGGTCTCGATACCCGCCTCTTCGACCGCCGCCCTGACGGCATCGACGTCGGCGGCGGTCGTGTTCAGGTAGGCCGTGGCCCCGGTATCCGCGGAGAAGTAGACCTGGACGCCCGATTCCCGCAGCTCGCGGGCGATCTCGAGCAGCTCCAGGGTCCCCGGGTTCCAGTAGAGCCACGACCCGGGGCCGGTCATCGTGACGGCCAGGAGTTCGAGGGAGTCCCGCTCGGCGATGCCGAACGTCGTATCGAAGTCCCCGGCACGGATGGCGGCCCGCAGGTCCGCGGCGCGCTCGTGGATGCCCGCGAGCCTGGCGGGGAAGTACGGGGAAGCGGGCGTCTCGGCGTGGGCCCGTGAGGTGTACTTGTGCGAGGGAACCGACCCGATCACGATCCGGATGTCCTCCTCGAAGCCCGCTGGGACCGGTTCCCCGACGCACTCCGCGGAGTTGTTCCGGCTTCGGAGGTGCGCGAACCCGCCGACGACGCTTCTGGCCGCCGATGCGGCCCCGCGCCGCGCAAGCTCGGAGAGCTCTCGCTCGGTCGGGTCGAGTCCCGCGGCCGCCGAAGCCGCATGGGCGAGCGCCGCGAACGCCGACGCCGAGGCGCCGAGCCCCACGTTCGATTCGAAGGTGTTCTCGGAGACCACCCGGGCACCAGTGTCGATGCCGGCCCGCTCCCGAACGATGTCGAGCACTGTCTGGGCCCGCTCGAACCCCTCCTCGTCGATCGGGTCGCCGTCGACCGTCACCGAGTCCGCCCGCGCGTCGAAGGCCACGGTGGTCGTGGTCCGGGACGGCGCCGTACAGACGGAGATGGAATCGTGGGCCGGGATGTTGCGATCCCGGTCCCGCAGCCCGTGGTACTTGAGGAGGCCCTGGATCGGATGCGCGATGGCGGTCGCCGGCATCGAAGTACGTCGGTGAAGGCGGGCGAGCGCCATAACTTCCCCTCGTTTGGGACGCGGTCGGCTGACCTCGTCCGGGAAGCGGCCCGGGTAGGGGCGCGGACAGCTGACCTGCGTTGGGGACAGAACGCACCGGGGGCCGGAGACCGACCTGGGCACCCGTCGCGGACGCTGTCCTATCGATACACTATTGATATTTAGGCCTGGGTTCACAATCCAGGGACATCGCCATGGCGCAGGACCCACGTGCGGAAGCCGAGGTCGCCAGGACGGACGAGGGGGAAGGCCCACCGGCGCCAAACTTCCGCGTCTTCGTCCTCGAAGACGACGCGGCGCTCGTGGACGTCCTCGAGGCGTGGCTGCACAAGCAGTACGGGGACACCGTGACGGTCCACACCGCCCACTCCCTCGCGGAGGCCGAATCCGTCCTCGAGGAGCTACTCACCCTCGATTTCGCCATCATCGACCGCAAGCTGCCGGACGGGAACGGGGACGAACTCCTCGATTCGCTCATCGACCGCTTCGATCCGATCACGGTGATGATCACGGGAACCGTCCCGGGGCCGGACCTCATCAGCTTGCCCATCCACGATTACTTCGTCAAACCGATCGACGAGGACCAGTTGCTCAACGGGCTCTCGCTGCTGGAGAAACTCGAGGCCGCGAACGCCCTCCAGGCATACTCTGACGCTCGCAAGGCCAGTTTGCTCGAGTACCACCTCGACGATCCGGACGCGAACCCGCTGTTCCGGCGCTTCGCGGCGCGGTGGGAGTACGACCGACTCGAGGTCGCGACCTACGAGGACGCGGCCGTGGTCTACGAACTCTACATCGGCCAGCCGGGCTCGGACGCTGACCCCGCGGAGGCCTCCGTGCAGTTGTCAGTCGCGGGCGGCCTGAACACGCCCGTCGAGGACCTCCTCGCGGAGGGTGCCCTCGTGGCCGAGGGAGAACTCGTCCCGTCAGGTGGCACCGACTACGCCTGGGTCAAACACGAAAGCGACGAGCCGATCGACACCAGCGACGGAGCGATCGGTATCTATCGGTTTTCCTGCCCGGTCCCCGAGGAGTACGTGACCGACCTCGAGTCCCCGCCGGGTGACCTCGCGCTCACGGATCTGATGGCTGTGCTCGAACAGGAATACAACTGAGTCGGGCGGGAGGGGGAGAGAGAATTAGGCGGGCTCGTAGCCGTGGCCGACGAAGAGGAGGGCCGCGTGGGCCCCGATGAGCCCTCCCAGCACGTTCGGTGAGCCAGCCTCGGGGACGAGGAGGGCAGCGGGGTAGGCGGCGAGGAGCAGGATGGCGCTCCAGAACGCGATCGCCTGGACGAGTCGGCGGAGCGCGGGGAGGACTCCCGCGAGGGCGAGGCGGTCCGTCGGGGGGAGATGATGGTGGGCGGGCATACCTACCCGTAGGACAGCCAGGGGTCAATACCTTCCGTACTCTCAAATGCCGATTTGACCGACCCGACGCCGGCCAGCACGGCACTCTCCGGGAGACTGGAAGGGGCAAAACTCTCAGATAAGTATACATTGGGTCCGACCCAACACCCACCGATGCAGCCAGTCGAATTCGAGAACGAACTCACGCATCTCACCCACCGACAGCAAGACACCCTCGAGGACTTCCACAGTCGCTACGAGGCCGCAGTCGAGCGGGTCCGCCAGGACCTCGGTCAGTCACATCCCCTCCGTATCGACGGCGAGGCCGTCGAGACCGCCGAGTCGTTCACGGTCAGGAATCCGGGCGCACTCGAGGAAGTGATCGGGGAGTTCGCCGCTGGCAAGCCCGACCACGTCGAGTCCGCGGTCGAGACGGCCATCGATAGCTTCGACGAGTGGCGGCACATGGCCCCCGAAAAGCGTGCGGATATCTTCCGCGAGGCCGCCGAGATTATGCGAGACCGGAAGTTCGAGCTCGCGGCGGTGATGACCCTCGAGAACGGCAAGAACCGGACCGAAGCGGTCGCGGACGTCGACGAAGCCATCGACTTCCTCCGCTTTTACGCCGAGGAGTTCGATCGCCACGACGGCTACCGCTTCGACACCGGCGAGCCCACGCCGACGGAGTCGACCACCAACATGCTCCGGCCTTACGGCGTCTTCGGCGTGGTCGCGCCCTTCAATTTCCCGCTTGCGATCCTGACTGGAATGACCACCGGGGCACTGATCACCGGCAACACGGTGGTCGTGAAACCCGCCAGCGCGACGCCGCTTATCGCCCACCGGTTCTTCGACGTGCTAGACGACGCCGGCCTCCCTGCTGGGGTCGCAAACCTGGTTACCGGTGGGGGGAGCGACGTCGGGCAGCCGATCACGGAGCATCCGGACGTGGATGGCGTGGTCTTCACCGGTTCGCGGGAGGTCGGGTTGGACATCCAGCGGACCTTCCTCGAGGAGGGCAAGCGTGGCCCGGTCATCGCGGAGCTCGGGGGCAAGAATCCGGTGATCGTTAGCGAGTCGGCCGACTTGGACAAGGCCGTCAACGGCGTCTTGATGGGTGCCTTCTCCTTCAGCGGCCAGAAGTGCTCGGCGACGAGCCGTGTGTACGTCCACGAGGACCACTACGACACGTTCACAGAGCGTCTCGTCGAGGCCACGGCAGACCTCACCGTCGGCCCGCCGGAGGAACTGGAGACGGTGATCTCGCCGATCATCGACGACGCGTCGGTGGACCGCTACGACCGCATCGTCTCGCTGGCGGCCGAGGACGGCACGATTCCCACCGGCGGCGAGCACGTCGAGCGGGCGGACCTGCCCGACGGCCGGTACGTGGCGCCGACGGTCGTCACCGACATCCCTCACGAGCACGAACTCGCGACAGAGGAGCACTTCCTCCCGTTCGTGACCGTCCACGAGTACAGCGACTTCGACGAGGCACTCGCGCTGGCAAACGACAGCGACTACGGCCTCTGCGCGGGGCTGTTCTCCGAGGACGAGGCCGAGATCGAAACCTGGTTCGACCGCATCGAGTCGGGGATGTGCTACGTCAACCGGAAATCGAGCGCGACGACGGGCGCGCTGGTCCAGGCCCAGCCCTTCGGCGGCTGGAAGTTCTCCGGGACGACGGGCCGGTTCGCGGGCGGCTACTGGTACCTGCCCCAGTTCATGCGGGAACAGAGCCGGACCCTCGTCGAGGAGTAGGCCAGCTACTAGTTATTGGGGGCTCACCGCGGTCGGTGGGAGGAGGCTGCATGGAGGCCGAAGCCAGTGGCGTCGCCACTGGGGGGAGTAGTATGTCCAGAAGGATTCCCGGGGCCTGGGGTCCCCGGGGATCCGTCGGCGCCAGAGTCCTGCGTTGGCACACGGGGTTTGCCGCGCCGTCGTTGTGGGGCGGTCCCCGGGTAATCCATAGACCGGGTCCATAAAAGGCATTTTCCAAGATTTGACATGGATTGCCCACGAGTCACGCACAACTAAGGCACAAATTCGGCCCAAATCGGGCATGAATCCTGGAAACGCCTATTTTCCCGGGGTCCCAACGACTTCGATACGAAGCGGACAATGGTCAGGCAACTGGTATGGAATCGAGGACCGGCCCGGGACCGAACGTATTTCATGGCCCTCCGTGATACTCCCGGTAGATGCGGCAGCTGCTGTGGTGGCTCATCGGCGGCTCCCGTGGCGGGGAGAACCGCCTCCGGATCGTGCGGGCCCTCGAGGAGCGACCGATGAACGCAAACCAGCTGTCCAACGCCCTCGATCTCAACTACAAGACCGTCCAGCATCACCTCGAGGTGCTATTAGAAAACGACGTGCTCCGCACCCAGGGGGAGGACTACGGCCAGATGTACTTCCTCACCGACCAGATGCAGGACAACCTCGACATCCTCGAGGAGGTGGCCGAACAGGCCGACATCTCGACCCATGATTCGTGACCTGAATCCGCTCGAAACCACGGCCGCGCTGACCGCCGTCGGGACGATCCTCGCCTTCGGGACCGGATTGTTTATGCCGGGCCTGTCCCTCGACCCGTCGGTCCAGAACTACGTCGAGGCCATCATCCGGGTCGAGATCTTCTTCTCGACGTTCAACAGCGTCCTTCTGGTGGTGCTGGTGGCGGTCTACGCCCGGATCTACCGGAACCTCCCGAACAAGTACACGGTGAGTTTGCTGCTGCTGGGCCTATCCTTGCTCATGTTCGCGCTGACCGCCCATCCGTTACTCCACGTGCTCTTCGGCTTCGTCCCCACCGTCAGCGTGGGTCCGTTTACGTTCCTCCCTGACCTCTTCGTGAGCATGGCGGCGATCATCCTGTTCTACCAGAGCCAGACCTGAGCGCGACGCCGCTCTCGGTGCCCGACCTGGCCGTACCCGAGCTTTCCCCCAACCAGTGTGGGCGTACTGTTATCCCGTCGACACGCGTAGAACGGGTATGCAAATTCTCGTGACGGGCGCGACCGGGTTCGTCGGCCGGTCGCTGGTCCCGGCGCTGTTGGAGGCCGGGTACGACGTCCGGGCGTTGACCCGAGACCGCTCAACGGGCCGGGCCAGACTCGACGACCGGGTCGAGGTCGTCGAAGGGGACGTCCTCGAGCCGGAGAGTCTCGCGGGGGTCTTCGCGGACGTGGACCTGGCCTACTATCTCGTGCATTCGCTCGGGGCAGGTGCCGAGTTCGAGGCGAAGGACCGCGAGGCCGCGGCGAACTTCGCCGACGCGGCCAGCGAGGCCGGCGTCGAACGGGTGATCTATCTCGGCGGCCTGGGCGAGACCGGCACCGACCTCTCGCCCCATCTCAAATCGCGGCAGGAGGTAGAGACGTACCTGGCGGAGGGGGACTACGAGTTGACGACCTTCCGGGCAGCGATCATCGTCGGCGCCGGGAGCGAGAGCTTCGAGATGGTCAGGCAGCTCGTGACCCGGTTGCCCGTCATGATCACGCCGCGCTGGGTGCGCACGCCGTCACAGCCGATCGCGATCCGCGACGTCATCGAATACATGGTGCAAGCCATCGAGGTCCCCGAAACTGCCGGCCGCACCCTCGAGATCGGCGGCCCGGAGATCCTCTCCTACGAGGAGATGATGCGCCGGACCGCGGCGGCATTGGGCCGCAGACTCTACATCCTCCCGGTCCCCGTGCTGACTCCCAAACTCTCGGTCTACTGGATCGACCTCGTGACGAACCCCCCGCCGAGCATCTCCCATCCCCTGATCGAGGGGCTTCGCAACCCGGTCGTCGTGACCGACCACACGGCCGAGGAACTCCTGGACGTGGAGCTGACGCCCTTCGACGAGGCGGTGGAGCGGGCGGTCGCGAACGCCCGGGACGAATGAATTTGCCACGGACCCCGGCGGGGAGCTCGCCACGGTCGCCCGGGTCCGCCGAGTGGGTCTACGAGAGCATCGTCCGGAGCGTGCCGTGGATCAACACCTCCCGCTCGGTGGCACTTGCGGCCCAGTTGATCGGGTTCGAAGCGGCCATTCTCGTCCTGGCGGCGATCTATGACCTGCCCGCGGCCGCCATCGCCGGCACGGTCGCGGTCCTGGTCTCCGTTGCGGGAAGCGCGTTCATGCTCCGACTCTCCAGCGGCGTCCGCTCCGAGGAGGCACCGCCCGAGTACGCGCGGCTCCTCTTCGGCTCCAGCATCGAGATCGTACTCGGTCTCATGGCCTTCTTCGTCCTGATCGTCTACGTTTTCGTCTACGACCCGCGGCAGCCGGGCGAGGCACTCGTGACCGCGATCCTCGGCGAGCGGCCGCCCCTGCTCTTTGCGTTCCTCCTGCTGGTCGTCGGCTGGGACGTGGCCTATCGGATCGGCGTCGGCTGGTGGGCGAGCGTCGTTGGCCTCTGGCGTTCGATCCGGTTGGCCGACCGATTGTCCCCGGCGGCTCGACGCCGATTCCGCCGCCTGGATGCCCTCACTATCGGTTTCTCGGCCGTGCAACTCCTGTTGGTTCCAGTCCTCGCCGGCCATCCGGTGCTCCAGCTCGCGGTCCTCGGACACGTCCTCGCGGTCCTGTTGGTCTCGGGAACCTCGATCCTGTTCTTGCGCTGAGCTGGGCCCACTATAGGACCGTCCCTCCGGGCGACCGGTCGTTATCGTGTTCTGTTTCGATTCGTACAACGCCGCCCGGTCAGGAGACGAGGCTCCGGAGGAAGGACTTCAGTCGGTAGGTCAGGCTGTTCTCCTGGAAGCCCCGCCAGTTCCGGATCCCGCCCTCCAGGGTGACCGACTCGAATCCGCGGTCCGAGAGGGCGGTCGTGGCGTCCCGGGCGCAGGCACCGACCCGGCAAACCGTCACGATCTCGGAGTCCCTGGGGAGGTCATCGAGGTACGGGTCCAGGGCCTCGCCGTCGGCCCGGAGTTCGTGATAGACCGGCGCGTTGTAGCTGCCGTCGATGTGATAGGCCTCGAACTCGTCTGCCGGCCGCAGGTCCAGGACGAACACGTCCTCGGCCTCGAGCCGCTCGGCGAGGGTCTCCGGCCGTATTGCACCCATTATTCGAAACTCCGCATCCGTCCGGGATAACCGTGGCGTTCTCGACCGCCCGCCGGGTCGACCGTTCTGGCACCGCAGCCAGACCTATGAACCAGGGCGGCCCTACCCGGAGGCATGCGGCTGACGCGCCGGCAGGCGGGCTACGTCGGGCTCGGGCTACTCCTCGCGGTCGTCGCTCTCGCCTTCGGCGGCCCGCTTGCCGATGTCGGGTCCCCGGGTGAGCCGGTGGGGGATGGCCAGCCCACCGCCGCGACGACTAACGGGTCCGGCGAGCACCCGGCGACCGTCATGATCGCCAGTCCGAACGGGACCGAACTCGGACGGATCGACGCCATGGTAGCGGATTCGCCCGCGGAGCGGTACACCGGTCTCAGCGACACCGACTCGCTCGGGCCGAACGAGGGGATGGTCTTCATCTACCCCCGAACCGCAGAGCGGACCTTCGTGATGCGGGAGATGGCCTTCCCGCTCGACATGCTCTTCGTCGACGGCAACGGAACGATCACCCGGATCCATCACGCGCCGGTGGAATCTGACGGTGATCTGACCCCGTACACCGGCTCCGCCAAGTGGGTCGTCGAGGTGAATCGCGGCTGGGCGGACGAACACGGGGTCTCGGTGGGTGACCGGGTGACGGTCCACCTGTCCAGGTGAGGGGCTTTCACAGCGGACCCCCAGCACGGGGGAGGGGTCGGCACTGGTGAGCACGGTCCGGCAAGGCTTTTGAAGGGCCCACGCCCGAGGGGAGTGTATGGCCCTCCCCGCCGACGAGGACGACCCGTTCGAGGAGCAACGGGAACGGGCCTCGAACCCGATGCGCCGGCTCTTCCTGGGGTACGGTCGCAACTACGCCGGCTACTTCGGCGTCGGCCTGGCGACCAGCTTCGTCGCCCGCATCCTGGATCTGTTGCCGCCGGTCCTCCTCGGCATCGCGATTGACGCCGTCTTCCGGAACGACATCGCCTTCGACGCCCGCTTGCCCCTCTCCTGGCTGCCCGAGGCCTGGCTTCCCGCGACCCAGGCCGGGCAGTTCTGGTTCACGGTGGGCGTCATCGCGGTGAGCTTCTTCGGCGGCGCCGCCTTCCACTGGACGAGAAACTGGGGGTGGAACTCCTTCGCCCAGCACGTCCAGCACGACGTCAGGACGGACACCTACGACGAGATGCAACGGCTCAACATGCGCTTTTTCGCCGACAAGCAGACCGGCGAGATGATGTCCATCCTCTCGAACGACGTCAACCGGCTCGAACGGTTCCTCAACGAGGGCATGAACGGTGCGCTGCGACTCGCGGTGATGGTGCTGGGCATCGCGGGCATCCTCTTTACCCTCAACTGGCAGCTCGCGCTGGTGGCGCTGGTGCCGGTTCCCCTCATCGCCGCGTTCACCTACGTCTTCGTCCGCCGCATCCAGCCGAAGTACGCCGAGGTCCGGTCGTCGGTCGGTCGCGTGAACTCC
>Ga0207797_1000951_pt1 | contig 21511 bp, 23 predicted proteins | sample PRCRCaboRojoPR_6_FD_187275 | JGI IMG/M metagenome (GOLD analysis project Ga0207797, IMG submission 187275) | Marine sediment microbial community from Cabo Rojo, Puerto Rico - PR CR 10% Liquid 1 (SPAdes) | ecosystem: Environmental > Aquatic > Marine > Coastal > Sediment | place: Cabo Rojo, Puerto...
CCGGGTGAACCGGGCGGCCGACTCCGTCGCCGCCGCGGTCGAGGCGGGTCACGAGGTCGCCGTCGTCGCCAGCGCGATGGGCAGCACGACCGATTTCTTGCTGGACGCCATCACGTTCGAGGCGGACGAGCGCGAGGAGGCCGAGATCGTCTCGATGGGCGAGCGTACCTCGGTACGGATGCTGAAGGCCGCGCTCACCTCCCGCGGCGTGAACGCGGAGTTCCTCGAACCCGGCTCCGAGCACTGGCCGGTCATCACCGACCCGCAGGGGGAGGTGGACGTGGAGGCGACCGCCGAGCGCGGCAAGCGACTCGCGGCCCGGATGGCCGCCGAGGGTGTCGTTCCCGTGGTCACCGGGTTCCTCGCGCAGGACCACGACGGCAACATCACGACGCTGGGGCGGGGTGGCTCGGACACGACTGCTGTGATGCTCGGGAAGTACCTTGAGGCGGACGAGGTCGTCATCGTCACCGACGTCGAGGGCGTCATGACCGGTGACCCGCGCGTGGTCGAGGGAGCACGGAACGTCGGGAAGATAACCGTCGACGAACTGCGGAACCTCTCGTTCCGCGGGGCCGAGGTCGTCGCGCCGTCCGCGCTCTCGTACAAGACCGGCGACCTCGACGTTCGGGTCGTCCACTACCAGCACGGCGACCTCCTGACGGGCGGGACGAGCATCGAGGGGCAGTTCGAGAACCTCATCGACCTGCGGGAGGGGAAACTCGCCTGTCTCACCGTCGCGGGCCGTGCCATCCGGAACACGCCCGGCATCCTCGAACAGCTCTCGCACGCGATGGCCGACGCGGACATCAACGTCGACGCCGTCGCGTCCGGGCTGGACTCGGTCACCTACTACGTGGACCAGGACCGTGCCGAGGAGACGGAGGCCGCGCTCCACGAGACGGTCGTCGGGAGCGACGCGCTCTCCTCGGTCACCGTCGAGGACGACATCGCCGTCGTCCGGGTGACGGGCGGTGAACTCCCGAACCAGCCGGGCATCCTCCGACAGATCATCGACCCGCTCGCGGACGCGAACATCACGCTGCTGGACGTCATCACCTCGGCGACCAGCGTCGCCGTCTTCGTCCACTGGGAGGACCGCGAGGAGACGCTGCGCATCATCCAGGAGGAGTTCTCGTCGTAGGGAGGGGGCGTCCCACCCTCCGTCGCCGTGCATCGGGTCGCGCTCAGTCCCCGAACCCGAGACGGTCACGGACGAGACCGGCGTCCGGTCGTCACGCAGGTGTGGTCGGAGGGCGTCCCGGTCCGGCGCCACCGTGACGAGCGGTACCAGCAGTTCGTGGGCGGCGTCGAGCGTCACGGTCGACCATCCTGCGCCGCGGGGACAGAACCGTGGTCGCCGCCCACCCGTCGCCAGCGGCATCTCCCCCACACCTCGACGTGGCACGTCCCCACACCTCGACACGGACGTACCGACCCGTCGCCCGGTGTGCGTTCCTCCCCGTCAGCGCCCGCGAGCGTCGTGAGATACCCGCGAGCGTCCGGAAAACGGCTTCACGCTCCCTGCCGACTCGCGACCATGCTTCACTACCGGGTCCGGATGGTCGAACCCATCTCCCTCCCCAGTCGCGAGGACCGCTCCGCCGCGCTCGAACGCGCGGGCTACAACGTGTTCAACCTCGACAGCGAGGACGTCTTCGTCGACCTCCTCACGGATTCGGGCACCGGCACCATGAGCACCGCTCAGTGGGCCGCGATGTTCGAGGGTGACGAGGCGTACGCCGGCTCCCGGTCCTTCCACCGACTCCGCGAGGCCGTCGAGGACGTGACCGGCCTCCCCCACACCATCCCGGCCCACCAGGGCCGCGGGGCCGAGAACGCGCTCTACGGCACGCTCCTCGAGGAAGGCGACGTGGTGCTCAACAACACCCACTTCGACACCACCCGCGCTCACGTCGCAAACCAGGGGGCCGAGGCCGTCGACTGTCCCGTCGAGGGGGCGTGGGACCACGACAGCGAGGGCGACTTCCTCGGGAACTTCTCGCTCGAGCGGGCGTGGGAGGTGGTCGACGAGGTGGGTGCCGAGCGCATCCCCGTGGTCGTCTCGACCATCACGAACAACTCCGCCGCGGGCCAGCCGGTGAGTCTCGAGAACCTCCGCGAGACCGCCCAGTTCGCCCGTGAGATAGACGCGCTGTTCGTGCTCGACGCCTGCCGGTTCGCGGAGAACGCGCACTTCGTCCGGGAACGAGCGGATAGCCAGCGCGACCGACCGCTCGCGGAGGTCGCCCGCGCCCAGTTCGAGGACGCCGACGCCGTCGTCGTCTCGGGGAAGAAGGACGGCCTCGTGAACATCGGCGGGTTCGTCGCGTGCCGGGACGAGGCGCTCGCCGACCGGGTGAAGGCCCGGACCACGCTCTACGAGGGGTTCCCCACCTACGGCGGGATGGCGGGGCGCGACCTCGCGGCGATGGCCGTCGGCCTCCGGGAGGCGGTCGAACCCCCCTACGTCGCCGACCGGGTGGGACAGGTCGCCTACCTCGGTGGCCTGCTCGCCGACGCCGACCTCCCCGTCTTCCAGCCGACGGGGGGCCACGCCGTCTACCTCGACGCCGGCGCCGTCCTCGCCGACATCCCGGCCGAGCGATTCCCGGCTCAGCGGTTCGTCTGCGAACTCTACCGCGAGAGCGGGGTCCGCGCGGTGGAACTCGGCGAGTTCGCGTTCCCCGGCGCGGGCCGACCGCAACTCGTCCGCCTCGCGCTCCCACGGCGGACCTACACGCGGGAGCACCTCGACCACGTCGCCGACGGCGTCGCCGCCGTCGCGGACCGGGCGGGCGAGTACGAGGGCCTCGAGGTCGTCACGGACTCGCCGATGCCGGAGTTACGGCACTTCAGCGCCCGGCTGCGGTCGGTTCCTGCCTGAGAGGTGTGCGTCGGTTCCGTCAGCGGACGACGATGACCGTGGTCGGCGCCCGACGAACGACGTTCTCTGCGACGTTCCCCAGTAACACCCGGGAGACGCCCTTCCGACCGTGGCTCCCGACGACGATCTCGGAGACGTCGTGTTCCGCCGCGAACGCGACGATCTCCCTGGAGGGCTTGCCGGCCACCGTCTCGATACGGAACTCGATATCTTCGGCCTCGAGGAGCTCCCTGATGTCCTCGGACAGCTCGCTCTGCTTCTCCTCCTGTATCTCCCGGAGCCGGTCCTGGACGATGTCGACGCCGGCTTCGAGCATCCCGTCGGCGGCTTCGATGACACGCAGCAGGACGATTTCCTCCTCTCCACACTCGCGCACGGCTCTGACCGCGCGTTTCACCGCTTTCTGTGCCGGGTCGGACCCGTCGTAGGCCACGAGAACTGCCATACGGGTACTCGACATCGAACGAGGATAAATCTCTACTCCACGAGGTCGACCCCGAAGGCCGTCTCCGCGTTCTCGTGGAGGAACGCCCGGGTCGTCTCCCCGTCCAGTTCCAGTCCGTCGAGGCCGGCGAGACAGTCTCCCGGCTGTATCATCGGGTAGTTCGTCCCGAACAGCACGCGGTCGCGGCCGTGCCCCCGCAGGAATTCGACGAACTCGTCGGGGTAGCGTTTCGGCTTGTACGCGGAGGTGTCGACGTAGACGTTCTCGTACTTCGTGGCGAGCGTCAGCAGCTCCTCGGTCCACGGGTGGCCGATGTGTCCCGCGACCACCGTCAACTCGGGGAACTCGCGGAGGACGTTGTCGAGGTAGGGGATGGGCCGACCGGGTTCCGAGGGCTTGAGCGGGCCGGTGTGGCCGACCTGCAGGCAGAACGGCAGGTCGTGTTCCACGCAGGCCGCGTACACCGGGTAGTACCGCCGGTCGTCAGGCGGGAGTTCCCAGAGCCACGGGACGACCCGGATGCCGACGAACCCGAATTCCTCGGCACACCGCCTGACCTCGCGGACGGCCGCCATCGGGTCGTCCAGCGGGACCGAGCCGACCCCCACGAACAGTTCGGGGTGGGCCTCGGCGATGCTGGCGACGTGGTCGTTGGTCAGCAGTGGCCCCTCCGGTCCCCACCAGGCGGAGAGGAGTGCGGTGTCGACGCCGGCGCTCTCGAAGGCCTGGACGGTCCACTCGAGCGGTATCTCCTCCACGTCGAGCCCCGCCTGCCACCGGCGGAGCGACGCGAACATCTCGTGGCCGAGGAACTCGGGGGTGGGGTGTTGCATCAACGCGTCGACCACCGGGACGCCATCGTGGGCCATACTGGCGGGTACACGGACGGGGGGAAAGCAGTTGGGGCGTCGCGTACGGTCGCCCGCTCGCGGCTCCACGTGACCGACGGTGTCGGCCCTTCAGTAACCGTCTCACCGGCCCTTGCGCAACCGCGTCCCGGACCCCTCCGGCAGCCCCGCCGCCCGAACCGCGTCGACCATCGCGTCCACGTCGTACTCGACGCGGCGCTCCTCGACGGCGAGCGTCTCGAGGTCTAGGATGGCGTAGGCCGCCCGCGAATCCCCGTCGCGTGGCTGGCCGACGCTCCCCGGGTTCAGGACGACCCCCTCGTCGAACCGCTCGTGGCCCTGGACGTGGGTGTGGCCACAGACGAGCACTGCACACTCCTCCGCGCCCGGCACCTCTCGGCGGGCCGCCGCGACGTCGTCGCCGGAGAACAGCGCCGGGTAGACGTAGCGGTCCGGGTCCTCGGGGTGGCCGTGGACCACCGCGACCCGGCCGTCGAACGCCGCGCGGGCCGTCGGCAACCCGTCGAGCCACCTCCGCTGGTCGTCGGTCAGTTCCCGGCGGGCGTACACCACGCCGTCGTGGGCCCTGGAGTTGAACGAGAAGTCGGTGTCCGTCACCACCGCGCGGTCGTGGTTCCCGAGGACCGTCGGCACCTCGCGTTCGCGCATCGCCTCCACACAGAACCCGGGGTGGGGGCCGTAGCCCACCACGTCGCCGGCACAGCACCAGCCGTCGACCGGCGGGCAGTCCGCGAGGACGGCCTCGAGGGCCGGACGGTTGCCGTGGAGGTCCGAGACGACAGCGACGCGCATACCGACCGGAGGCGCGCTAGCCGTTTAGTTCCTCGCGGTGGGTGGCGTCGCCCGCCGGGTCCGGTCCACCAACCCCTTTCTTTCGTCTCCACGAGAGAGACACTCTCTACAGATTATCAATCGAACGTCGTCGGACTGTGGCGCGACGAACCGTCTAGCCGTTGTAGAACGCCGTCTCTACCCCCGACCCGGAGACGGTCGCCGCGGCCGCACAGACTGGGTGTTCGAGGTCGAGGTCGTACAGCGTCCGGGCGGCCTCGCTCGCGCTCGCGTCGGTCTCGAGGCCGTCGAACGGCTCGGGGTCGTCCGTCTCGTAGGTCGCGACGAGCGTGGGCTCCTCGACCGCCTCCACGACGAGGGCGTCCCGGCGGACGGTAGCGACGAACGCCTCGTCCTCGCCGACGACGCCGGCCACGCGCGGCGTGTCGTAGTCGTCCTTCTCGAAGTCGAGCGCCAGCAGCGAGAGCGCCAGCGCGTCGCGGGGCGGGTACCCAAGCTCCAGTTTCTCCGTGACGGGGTCGACGTGCGAGCCGTTGCCGACGACGACCCAGTCCTCGCCAGCCCGTTCGGCCGGGCGCAGGCAGTTGTAGGCGATATAGGGGTTGTCCGTCTCGGGAGCGTCCTCGGTGGGGCCGACGGTGAGGGTGCCGTCGCGGTCGACCACGCGGCGGTTCGGGAACGACCGCGAGGAGACGCGGTAGGCGGCGATGCCGGGCCCGACGACGACGAAGCGTCCGACGTACATGCCCGGGGGTTGCGGAGCGGGGTACGTGGCTCTACCGACTCCGTGGCCGAGGACCTCTCCGTTTCGGGGCGACCGGGTCGACGGACGCTCGGTCCACCGACACGGTCGGGTCCCCCGCCGACGCGGTCGGGTTCCGCGGACGACACGTTGATGCGTGTCACGCACCGACACACGGCCACGATGCGCAAGGGCAAGACGGAACAGAACGCGGCGTCGGTCGGCGCGTCCATCGGTGCCTCGCTCGGTTCGAGAGGCGGGCCCGTGAGCGCCGGTATCGGCCCCGGGTTCGGCGGTGCCCTCGGCTACCTCGCCGGGGCGCTCTCGCCCTGTGGTCGGAAGGGCGTCCTGCCGGACGGTGGCCGCGTCCCCGACGAGCGGACGGCCAGCACGGAGCAGAGTGTCGCCATCCCCGTCACCGAGGAGTCGTGACGGGCGCCGGTCGAGTGGAGCCGCCGTCCCTGCGAGCGTCGCCGGTCGGTTCTTGACCGTCGGGCACGTAGCCGACGGCGTGATAGCGGTCAGCGAGAGTACCGTCGTCGACGCCCCGCTCGCGGAGGTGTGGGCGTTCATGGACGACCCGCACAACCAGCCCGAGATATCGCCGTCAATCACCGACGTCCGGAACGTCGAGCAGGACGAGACGGGGAAGTCACTCGCGTACACCTACCGGATGGCGGGGGTCCCCGTCGACGGGTCGATGACGACAAGCGTGTACGAGCCCGAGGAGCGCGTCGTCTTCGACTTGGAGGGGCCGCTGTCGGGCACCATCACCTGGGAGCTCGAGGCGGTCGACGACGGCCGGACGCGGGTGACCTACGCGGCGTCGTACGAGTTGCCCTCGAAGGTACTCGAGTCGGTCGTCCGTCGGCTCGCAGAGCGGTACAACGAGCGGGAGTTACGGACGACGCTCGAGAACTTACAGACGCGGCTGGAGGCGTGAGTCGGCCCCGCTCAGTCGACCAGTCCGACCTCCCTGATGTGTCGCTCGAGCGCCCTCTCGGAGTCGAACGTCTCCCCGCAGGCCGCACACTCGTACTCGGCCTCGGTCTCCGACTCGGCCATGAGGGTCGATAGCACGGGCAGCGACAAGAACGTTGAGTCGCCGTGCGGTGAGGGTGTCCAGCCGTCCCCCGGTGCCGTCTCCGCTCCACTCACTCCGCCAGCGCGTCGCTCGCCTCGCGGAACAGGCCGTCCAGTATCTCCGGCGTCGTCGGGTGGTACGCCCGGTCCGGGATGTCGCGCACGTCCAGTTCCATCTCCACCGCGAGTTGCATCGTCTTGGCCATCGCGTCGGCGTGGTAGTGGAGGCCCTGATAGCCGAGCACCGTCCCGTCCGTCCCCACGACCAGTCGAGCTAGCCCGTCGGCCACGCTCTTCGTCTTGAACACGCCGTCGCTCGCGGCCTCCCGGGTGACGACGAGGTGGTCGAGCCCCGTCTCGTTCGCGCTCGCGGCCGAGTGTCCCACCCGCGCGAACGGGAGTACGCCGAGTCCCGAGAAGACGACGTGGTGGTGGACGTTCTCGTAGGGGGAGAGCGCCTCGCCGTCACGGTGGGCGAGGAGGTTGTCGGCGGTCAGGAACCCCTGTTCCTTCGCGACGTGGAGGATGGGTTCGATGCCGTTGGCGTCGCCGGCGACGAACACCCGCTCGTCGCCGGCCGCCTGCATCGTCGGCTCGACCCACCCCGGCTTCGGGTCGAGCGCGGTCGCCTCCAGCCCGAGCCGGTCCAGCGACGGGCGCCGACCCGTGAAGAGGTAGCAGTCGTCGGCCTCGACGGCCCGCTCGCCGTCCGGCCCCTCGACGTGCAGACGGACGCTGCCGTCGGTGGTCGACTCCACGCGCTGCTCGTCAGTGTGGGTCAGCACCTCCACGTCGAAGTTCTCGCGGTAGTACGAGAGCAGGGCGTCGCCGAACGGCGCGTCGGCCTCGTCCAGCGGTCGGGCGTCGTGTTCGACGACCGTCAGCGAGACGCCCGCCTCCGCGAGGTAGGGGACGAGCTCCATGCCGATGTAGCCGAAGCCCATCACGACGCCGCTGTCCCCGAACGCGGTGGCGTCCAGCACGTCCGCGCTCGTCAGGTAGTCGACCTCCTCGATGCCGGGGAGGTCGGGGACGTTCACCGACGAGCCGGTGGCGACGACGACGTAGTCGGGCTCGAGAGTGCGGTCGCCGACCTCGAGGACGCGGTCGTCGACGAAGCGGGCGGTCTCGTGGAGGAACTCGACGTGCTCGCGCTCGGCGAGGCGCTCGACGGCGGCGCGGCGGTGGGCCGCGAAGTTCGAGACGTGCTCGTCCTTGGTCTCCACGACCGTCTCGAGGTCGATGTCCGGGAGCGGGCCGTCGAGCCGGTGGTCGTGCCGGGCGGCGAAGCGGTGTTCTGCGGCCGAGAGGACCTCCTTCGACGGCATGCAGCCCCGGAGGATGCAGAGACCACCGCCGGGCTCCCCGTCGTCGACCATCGTGAGTTCGACGTCGGGCGCGGCCGCGAGTCGCTCCGCGGCCGCGACGCCCGCGCTCCCGTACGCACCGACCACGACGACGTGTGTCATGTCCCGGTGGTGACGCGGGCACGGACATAACCGTTCGGTGGAGTGACGGGCCGGGCGCTCAGTGACCGACGGACCGCTGGGTCCCCTCGCCGTACTTGATCTCGAACTCGCCGACGAGCTGGCCCATCGTGGCGTACCAGTCGTTGAGCATGCGCTGGAGGTCGTGGGCTACCTCGTCGGCCGGCGCCGGCTCGAACACGTGGTGGTAGCCGCCGCCGGCGTCGTTCACCTGTTCCTTGCGGCAGAAGCCGGCCTCGACGAGTCGCTGGACCGAGCGGTAGGCGGTCGAGCGCTCGCGGTCGACCCGCTCGGCCACCTCGTCGACCGTCAGCGGCCGGTCGGCCGCCGTGAGGACCCCGAACACCTCGCGATCGAGGTCGCCGAGGCCGTAGAAACACTCGAGCAGTCCCTCGCACTCCACGTCCGACTTGAGGTACTCGCGCATCGGCTTGGGCATGGTGGCACTACGGACCAGTGGTGCAAAAGTATTGCGTGTATTGTGAACAACTCTATCCGAACGGTGGCGTCTCCAGCCCTAGCTGTACTGGGCGATGAGCCCGGCCAGTTCCTCCTTGCCGCGGACGCCGACGATGCGCTCGACGGGGTCACCGCCAGCGAAGAACATCATCGTCGGGACCCCCTGCACCTGGTACTGGCCGGCGAGCTGCTGGTTCCGGTCGACGTCGACCTTCGCGACGGCGACGTCGGTCTCGGCGGCCAGCTCCTTCACGATGGGCTCCAGCATCTTACACGGCCCACACCAGTCGGCGTAGAAGTCCACGAGCACGACGTCGTACCCGCCGACGGTCTCCTCGAGGGCGGCTGCCCCGTCGACGTGGATGGGTTCGGACGGGCCGACACCGGTCCCGTCGGCCTCCTCGTCACCCGCTGCACCCGTGTCGTCCGCACCGCCGGTGAGTTCCTGCCGTCGCTGTTCTCGGAGCTGGTCCAGTTCGTCTGATTCGCTCATGACACCCACCGGTACGGGGTGGGCGTACAAGTATGTTGTGCAAGTAGTGCGCAATACTATCTTCTGAGCTGCGTCCGGTCGTCGCCGTCGGCATCGCCGCGTTCGCTACCCCCAAGAGCGCGGCCCGCGTATCGCCAGGTGATGCGGGAGTTCACGTTCGCCGTGGTCTACGACGCTGGCGCCGACCGGCTGATGGACGTGTTTCGCGACACCCCGGCGCTGACTGCCGTCTCCTTCGACGGGTGCGTCCTCGGCGACCAGTTCTGGCGCCTCGAGCGGTTCGTGGGCCCGGCCGAAGCGCTCGACCGGGTCGAGCGCGTCCGCCGCGACGAGGACTACGACGACGAGGGGGTCACGGAGGCGCCCGTCGAGGCCGTGCGACACCACGAGGTGATCGAGCGCGACGGCGACCGGCTGCTGCTCTACTCCTACCTCTCCGACATCCACGGTGGCGACTCGGTCCACTCCATCGCCGGGCGCATCCTCGACGAGGGGGCGCTGTTCGAGACGCGCCGACACGAGGGCCGCCACGAGTGGCGCGTCCTGCTGCGCACCGACCGGAACGTGGGGCAGCTCTACGACACCCTCACCGGCCGGCTCCACGACGGGCTCGCCTTCGAGACGGGCCACCTCCGTGAGGTTGAGACGTGGAACCCCGCACTGTTGAACGAGCCGTCACTCCCCGGCGAACAGCTGGTAGCGCTCCGGACGGCGTGGGAACTCGGCTACTACGAGACGCCTAGCGAGGCGTCGCTCGACGACATCGCCGACGAACTCGACGTGCCGCGGTCGACGCTCTCGTACCGCCTGCGGCGGGCCGAGGCACAGCTCGTCCGTGACCGCTTCGAGGGCCCCGGCTGAGCGACTGGCGGCTCGCTCGTCCGGAGCCGTCGGCCACCCTCACCGGGTCCGGGCGGCCACCAGCCGGTCCACGTTGTAGAGCAGCACCGCTACCGAGAGCAGCGTCGTCACGAGGTAGGCGACGAACTGCGGCGGACCGCTCGTGTTCCCGCCGACGAGCGCGCCGGTGAAGCCGACGGCGACCAGCCCGAACCACGTGACGAGGATGCGCGAGAGCAGCGCCGAGTCGAGGCCGGTCGCGGGTGTTCGCCCGCTCCCGGTCCTGGGAGCTTCTCCGCCCCCCATCAGTACCCCTCCTTGGGCTGGGCGGGCCCCCTGAACGCCGAGTAGAGGACCACGAAGTACGACGCGACGAGCGGCAACAGCAACGCCGCGCCGACCGACATCAGGTTGAGCGGGAGCGTCGAGACGATGGCACTCTCGACCGTCGCGCCCGTCACCGGGTTGACCGCCGGGTAGAGCGCGAGTGCGACGACCGCCACCAGCCCGTAGGTGAGCGCGGCGCTCGCGACCAGCGCGAGCAGGTCGTAGTCGCGCCGGAGCGCCAGCACGTAGCCCACGGCGAGCAGGACCGACAGGCCGACGAGCGCGAGGACGGGCACCGAGACGAGCGCGGCCCGGAGGCCGGGGACCGTGGCGCAGAGCGCTCCGAGTGCCGTGACCACCGCGAGCAGGTAGCCGACGACGGCGGGTGGGCCGTACCGTCCGAGCGCGTCGTGGAACTCGCCGGTCGTCTTCACGCGGAGGAACGCCGTCCCGGAGACGACTGTGAGCGCAGTCACCCCGAGGCCGACGACGATACCGACGAGGGTGAACGAGCGCTCGGTGCCCGCCAGCCAGTTGCCGACAAACGCGCCGAGCAGGAACGGTGCGAGGACGCTGCCGGCGACGAACGCGCGGCCCCACCAGCGCTGCCACGCCGCGTCGTGGCGCTGTTCGTACATCTCGGGCGCCAGCCCACGCAGGATGAGCGCCCCGAGGATGCCGAACATGAGCAGGTAGTGGCGGCTGAACAGCCCGGCGTACACCGACGGGAACGCGGCGAACAGCGCGCCGCCGAAGACGACGAGCCACACCTCGTTGCCGTCCCAGAACGGCCCGATGGCCGCGAGGACGGTCTCGCGCTCCGTCTCGTCCTCGCGGAGGGCGAACAGCGCGCCCGCGCCGAAGTCGAAGCCGTCGAAGAACAGGAACGTCCCGAGCATGGCGAACAGGAGCGCGAACCACAGCTCCGGGAGCGGCAGGCCGAACAGCGGCTCCGTCGCCAGCGTGCCGAGGTCAGTCATCGGCGGGCACCTCCGTGGGTGGCATCGACGGGTCCGGCCGGTCGTCCGGCAGGGTCCGGAGGTCGCTCCCACCCGGGGGGCCGGTCCGGATGATGCGGGCGACGACGTACGTGTAGAGCGCGAGCAGGGTGGTGTAGACGAGGACGAACCCGACGAGCGTGACCGTCGCCTCGGCCCCGGTGAGGCCGGGCGAGACCCCCTCGCTGGTCTTCATGACACCCTGGATGACCCACGGCTGGCGGCCGACCTCCGTGACGATCCAGCCGAGTTCGACGGCGACGATGCCGAGCAGCGAGGAGGCCATCAGCGCCTTGTGGAGCAGGTCGTCTTCGAGCAACTGTCCCCGCCACCAGCGGTAGCCGCCCCAGAACGCGAGCAGGATGAACCAGAAACCGAGACCGACCATCGCGCGGAACGACCAGAAGACGATGGCGACCGGCGGGGGCTCGGTGTCGAACTCGTTCAGCCCGCGTATCTCGGCGTCGGGGTCACCCCCGCTGGCGAGCCACGAGGCTCCGCCGGGGATGCCCAGCCCGAACAGCTCCTTCGCGCGCGGGTCCGTCAACTGGTCCGGGCTGGTCGGGAACGCCACAATGTACTCCGGGACGTAGCGCTCGGTGTCCCAGACGGCCTCCATCGCGGCGAACTTCTGTGGCTGGGTCTCGTAGACGTGCTGGGCGTACTGGTCGCCGTGGACGACCTGCAACGGGGCGGTGACGAGCAGCGCGACGAGCGCAATCTTCAGGATCGCCTCCCAGAACCCCACGTTCGAGACGGAGTAACCCCAGACGTGGTGACGGAAGACGTGGTAGGCGGCGACGCCGGCCATGAACAGCGAGACCGACAGCACCGCCGAGTTCTGCATGTGGACGTACATGTAGGTGAACCGCGGGGTAAAGTACGCCGCCACCGGGTCGACGAGGTGGACCACGGTCTGGCCGTTCTCGGTGGCGAGTTCGTAGCCCCGGGGCATCTGCATCCAGGAGTTCGCGATGAGGATCCACACCGCGGAGAGCCACGTCCCGAGGGCGACGGCGACGCTGGAGACGAAGTAGAGCGCGTCGGAGACCCGCTCGCGGCCGAAGACGAACACGCCAAGGAACGTCGCCTCCAGCATGAACGCCATCATCCCCTCGATGGCCAGCGGCCCGCCGAACAGCTCGCCGGCGGCCGTCGAGAACGCCGCGAAGTTCGTCCCGAACTCGAACTCCAGCACGATGCCGGTCACCGTCCCGACGACGAACGAGACGGCGAATATCTTCGTCCAGAACCGGCGCAACTGCTCGTAGCGCGGTTCGTCGGTCCGTATCTCCTTCCACGTGAAGTAGACGAGAAACGGCGCGAGCCCCATGCTCATCACGGGGAAGACGATGTGGACGATAGTCGTCACCGCGAACTGGAGTCGACTGGCGACGACCGGGTCAACCACGCTGGTCACCTTCGGTCGCGGGGCTGGTGGGCCGACGGTTCATGCTCGGAACTCACTGCTGTCCGTCGATAAGGGCCCGTTCGTACCAGTCCAACTGGTCGCCCGTCCGTCCACTCGCGGTCGAGTAACCCCCAGACAACCGCCTGCCCGCTCACCCCAGCGTCTCCCACTGCCCGTATATCCCCACACCGAACGCGAGAACGATGGCACCGACGGCCCCCTGTCGCATCGCGGTCCCGAACGCACCGTTCACGACCGCGACGGCGCCCCTGACCACCATCACGGCCGTCACGACGAGCACCAGCGCCAGCACCGCGTGTCGAGTCTCCATGGTCGAGTACTGGAACTCCGAACCCGTATCGACCCGGTTGGACGAGGACGAACCCGGCCGGCGTGCGACTGGTCGACGCGGTTGGCCCACGCCGCCCTACGACTGAAGTCCGTCCCTGCCCTACGCTCCACCGATGTCAGAGACCGACGCATCCGAGGCGGTCGTGGAGACGCTGAAGCGGGCGTACCTCGACGAGATGGAGACGGTGATGAACTACCAGACGAACGCCATCGTGCTCGACGGGGTGCGCGCCCAGGAGATCAAGGAGAGCCTGCAGGCCGACATCCAGGAGGAGCTGAACCACGCCGAACGGCTTGGCCAGCGGCTGAAACAGCTCGGGGCACGGCCCCCGGCGTCGGCGGAGTTCGTCGCCCAGCAGGACTCGCTCCAGCCACCCGAGGACTCGACGGACGTACTCTCGGTCATCCGCGGGGTCCTCGACGCCGAGGAGGACGCCATCGCCACCTACCGGAGCCTGATAGACCAGGCCGAGGCAGCCGACGATCCCGTCACCGAGGACCTCGCGGTAGAGATACTCGGCGACGAGGAGGCCCACCGGACGGAGTTCCGGGGCTTCGAGAAGGAGTACAGCGACGACTGAACTGAAGGCGTCCGGCGACCGAGCCGCTGGCGTTCGGCGACGACCGAGTCGAGCGTCGGCCGGTTCGACCGGAACCGAAAGGCGATTCGGACACGTCCGAACTGACCCTCAATACTGCGGTCTCCTTTTGCCCGACGATGGCAGGCGAACTCCTCGCGCTGACCGTCGTCACCGGCGTGGTGCTGGTCGGGGTGGCGGCTCTCGCGGCCCGGGCCGGGACGCTACGGGCCGCGGTGCCGGCCCCGCTCGACGGCGGCGCGACGGTGACACGGACGGAGAAGCCCGGCGGTCTGCTCCGCTGGGTGACGACGGTCGATCATAAGGATATCGGCATCCTCTACGGCGTCTACTCGGTGCTGATGTTCGTCTGGGCCGGTGGCGCCGCGATGCTGATGCGGCTCGAACTCGCCGGCCCCGGCTTCGACATCATGCAGGCGCAGTTCTACAACAGCCTGCTGACGAGCCACGGCATCACGATGCTCATCCTGTTCGGGACGCCCGTGCTGGCGGCGTTCTCGAACTACTTCGTCCCGCTCCTCATCGGTGCGGACGACATGGCGTTCCCGCGAATCAATGCCATCGCGTTCTGGCTGCTGCCGCCGGGCGCGCTGCTGGTGTGGGGTGGGTTCTTCCTCGCGCCGCTCACCCAGGGTGACATCGGGCCGGCCCAGACGAGCTGGACGATGTACGCGCCGCTCTCTATCGAGCAGACGAACCCCGGCGTGGACCTGATGTTGCTCGGCCTGCACCTGACCGGCGTCTCGGCGACGATGGGCGCCATCAACTTCATCGCGACCATCTTCACCGAGCGGAGCGAGAAGGTCAACTGGGCCAACCTCGACATCTTCTCGTGGACCGTGCTGGTCCAGTCCGCCCAGATCCTGTTCGCGTTCCCGCTGCTCGGGAGCGTGCTGGTGATGCTCATCTTCGACCGGAACTTCGGGACCACCTTCTTCACCGTCGAGGGCGGCGGTCCCATCCTCTACCAGCACCTGTTCTGGTTCTGGGGGCACCCGGAGGTCTACATCCTCATCCTCCCGGCGATGGGACTGGTCTCGTGGATCCTGCCGAAGTTCGCCGGCCGCAAGCTGTTCGGCTTCAAGTTCGTCGTCTACTCCACGCTCGCCATCGGCGTCCTGAGCTTCGGTGTCTGGGCACACCACATGTTCTCCTCGGGGGTGGACCCACGCATCCGCGCCTCGTTCATGGCGGTGACGCTCGCCATCGCCATCCCGACGGCGGTCAAGACGTTCAACTGGATTACGACGCTCTGGAACGGGAAGATTCGGCTGACCGCGCCGATGCTGTTCAGCGTCGGCTTCGTCGCCAACCTCGTCGTCGGTGGGGTGACCGGCGTGTTCCTCGCGGCCATCCCCATCGACCTCGTGCTCCACGACACCTACTACGTCGTCGGGCACTTCCACTACTTCCTGATGGGCGGGACGGTGTTCGCGGTGTTCTCGGGCATCTACTACTGGTACCCGCTCGTCACCGGGAAGATGTACCAGCGGACGCTGGCGAAGTGGCACTTCTGGCTGACGACCGTGGGCACGAACGTGACGTTCTTCGCGATGCTCCTGCTGGGCTACCTCGGGATGCCCCGCCGGTACGCCACCTACAACTTCGACGCCGCTATCGCGCCGCTGGCGGAGGTCACCAGCCTCCACCAGATCGCGACCGTCGGCGCGCTGATCCTGACGGTCGGACAGCTCGTCTGGCTCTGGAACATGGTCTCCTCGTACTACGACGGGCCGACGGTCGAGGACGGCGACCCGTGGAACCTCAAGGACGACGGCATGTTCGGCCGTGACTTCCAGTGGTTCGAGGCGAAGCTCGCCCGCGCCGACGGCGGCGAGGCGAGCGAAGCGGGCGGAGGCCCGTCGGAGCTCGTCTCCGACGGTGGCGAGGTCGAAGACGAGGTGGCGACCGGCGGCGGTGAACGGCGCACGGCGGCCGACCAGTCGTCCACGGACCGGGTGGACTGACGACTGCTGCACCACGACGGAGCAGTCCCCGTCACCACCACGTCCCAGTCCCCCCTCTCAGGCGTCCTTCCAGCGTCGTGAGACCGAGCGTCCCGATATATCTGTCACTCGGTTCATACTACTCGCATGACACCCTCCCGATGGACGCCGGCCCTCGTCGTCGTCATCCTCGCGGTGGTGGTGGCGCCGGTCGCGACGGGCGCGGCCGCCACCGCGTCGCAGACGCAGACACAGGACCTCTCTGACCCCGCGGAACTCGAGTCCTTCGTCGACGGGACGATGGCCAGCCACATGGAGAGTCACCACATCCCGGGCGCGACGGTGGCCGTCGCGAAGGACGGCGAGCTGTTCTTCGCGAAGGGCTACGGCTACGCCGACGTCGAGGAGCAGATTCCGGTCCGGGCCAACCGCACGCTCTTCCGGGTCGGCTCGGTCTCGAAGCTCGTCACCTTCACCACCGTGATGCAGGGGGTCGAATCGGACGATCTCGCTCTCGACGCCGACGTGAACGGCTACCTCGCGGACTCGCCCCTGACAATCCCGGACACCTACGAGGACCCGGTCACGCTCCGGCACCTCGGCACCCACACCGGTGGCTTCGAGGACCGCTACGAGGGGCTGTTCCTCTACGACGCGGCCGACCTCCGGCCGCTCGGCGTGGCGCTCGCCGAGAACCGGCCCGCGCGGGTGCGCCCGCCCGGCGAGTACGCCGCGTACTCGAACTGGGGGGCGGCGCTCGCCGGGCACGTCGTCGCCGAGCGGGCCGGCACCTCGTTCGACGAGTATGTCGAGGCGAACGTCTTCGACCCGCTCGGGATGGAGCGCTCGACGTTCCGCCAGCCGGTCCCCTCCCGTCTCGAGGGGGACCTCGCGACCGGCTACCGGTACCGGAACGGCGCGTTCGAGGCCGGTCGGTTCGAGTACGTCGGCATCCCGCCCGCAGGGTCGATGAGCGCGACGGCCACCGACATGAGCCGCTTCATGCTCGCCCACCTCGGGTCGGGCGCGTACGACGGGGCGCGCATCCTGAACACGACGACTGCCCGGACGATGCACGGTCAGCAGTTCGCGCACGACTCGCGGCTGAACGGGATGGCCTACGGGTTCGTCGAGCAGGACCAGAACGGGGAGCGCGTGATCGGCCACGGCGGGGCGACGGAGCTGTTCCACACGCAACTCGTCCTCTTGCCCGAACACGACGTGGGGCTGTTCGTCTCCTACAACGCACCCGGTGGTGGCATCGCCGGGACGCAGTTCGTCGAGGCGTTCCTCGACCGGTACTACCCCGGCGAGGACGTGACCCTGACCACGCCCGACGGTGCCGCTGAACGCGCCGCCAGCCTGACCGGCGAGTACCGCTCGACGCGCGTCCCGTACACCACGTGGTGGAAGTTCGCCGCGCTCCAGCAGGTCGTCCAGGTGCAGGCGACGCCGGAGGGCGACCTCGTCACGGCGCTCCCGGGTGGCGCGCAGTTCGGCATCGGGCCGACCCGCTGGGTCGAGGTCGAACCGATGGTCTACCGCGAGGCGGGCGGTGACGACACGCTCGTCTTCCGCGAAGACGGGGCGGGACAGCTACGGGCGTTCTTCGGGAGCAATCCGGCCGCGGCGTACGAACAGCTCGCGTGGTACGAGACCTCGAACGTGACCCTCCTCGCGGTCGTCGGGAGCCTCCTCCTGTTCCTCTCGGCTGGACTCCTCTGGCTCGTCCTCGCGGGCTACCGGTGGCGGACCGGCCAGCCGCCGTGGTCGCGCCGCACGTGGGCGGCACGGGGCCTCGTCGCGGGACTCGCCGTCCTCTTGCTGGTGTTCCTCGCCGGGCTCGCGAGCGTCGCGTCCGACCCGTACTCGGTGTTCGCCGGCCAGTCGGGACTCGTCCAGGTCACGCTGCTCGTCCCGTACGTCGTCCTGCTGCTCGCGCCCGGGGTCGTCGGGTTCGCAGTGCTGAGCTGGCGAACCCGCGAGTGGAGCGTCCTCAGCCGGCTCCACTACACGCTCCTCGCGCTCGTCGCCCTGCTCGTCGTCTGGGAGTTCGTCTACTGGCGGTTCATCGGGGTCTGACGCGACGACACGACGCGGTGTCGGACGCCGTGGCGACCGCGGCGACCACACTGATTCCAGTCGTGTGCGAACCACGCAATTCTTTATCAGCCCCGCGCCCAAACGGTCCGGTATGTCCGACCCCACAGTCATCGTCGGCGGCGACGCGGCGGGGATGAGCGCGGCGAGCAAGGCGAAGCGCGACGCCTCGGACCGCGAGGTGGTCGTCTTCGAGAAGGGCGAGTGGGTCTCGTACGGGGCCTGCGGGCTGCCGTACTACGTCAAGGGGGAGATAGAGAGTCTGGAGGACCTCGTCTCGGTGTCGGCCGAGTCGTTCGTCGAGGACCGGGGTATCGACCTCCGGACGAACCACGAGGTGACGGCCATCGACACGGACGCGAGGACGGTCACGGTCGTCGGGCCCGACGGCGAGTTCGAGCAGTCCTACGGCGACCTGCTGGTGGCGACGGGCGCCCGCGCGGTCGAACCCCCGTTCGAGGGGATGGACCTCGACGGCGTGTTCACGCTCCACGACATGGAGATGGCCGCCTCGGTCCGGCGTGCGCTCGGCCTCGACGCGCCGGGGTCCCGGCGGGAGACCGGCGGCCCCCGCGACGAGTCGAGCGCCGACCTCGCGCCCGAGTCGGTCGCCATCGTCGGCGGTGGCTACATCGGCATCGAGATGGCCGAGGCGTTCCGAGAACACGACCTCGACGTCCACATGTTCGAGATGTTGCCCCACACCCTACAGCCGTTCGGGGCCGAGGCCGCCGCGACGGTCGAGGAGCACCTCGTCGCGCAGGGCGTCGACCTCCACCTCGACACGGCCGTCGACGGGTTCGTCGGCGACGACCGGGTCGAGGCCGTCGCCGTCGGTGACGAGGAGATTCCGGTCGACCTCGTGCTGGTGGGCGTCGGCGTACGGCCGAACGTCGAACTCGCCGAGGCGGCCGGTATCGAGACCGGCCCGACCGGTGCCATCGCCACGGACCAGTACGGCCGGACGAACGTGGACCACGTCTACGCAGCGGGCGACGTGGCCGAGTCGACCAACGCGGTCACGGGGGAGCCGGACCACGTCCCGCTGGCGCTCACCGCCAACCGGGCCGGGCGGGCCATCGGTGCGACGCTGGCGGGCGACCCGACGCCGGTCGGCGAGATCGTCGGGACGGCCGTCGTCAAGGCGTTCGACCTCGAGGTCGCCCGCGCGGGTATCGTCGACGAGGAGGAGGCCCGCGAGGCCGGCTTCGCCCCCGTCTCCATCACCATCGAGGCCGAGTCGCGGGCGCACTACTACCCCGGTGGCTCGCCCATCCAGATCACGATGCTGGGCGACCGCGGGACCGGCCGCCTGCTCGGCGCCTCGATGGTGGGCCGCGAGGGCGTCGCCAAGCGCATCGACACCGTCGCCACCGCGCTCCACACGGAACTCGGGGTCGAGCGGGTGTCGATGCTTGACCTCTCGTACGCCCCACCGTTCTCGCCCGTGTGGGACCCTGTGCTGACCGCGGCGAAGGTGCTGGCCGGGAAGCTCGAGTAGCCCGGCCGACTGACCGACCCGGTCCGCACCGATTGATGCCGACCGTGGCCGCACCGCCTCACTCCTCCGCGTACCAGAGCACGCGCCGGCACCCGGCACAGACGTACGGCACCGGTTCGAGTATCTCGTCGGCCCGGACGCCGCCGAGGAAACCGTCGTCGTCACCCTCGCCGACGATGGTGAGACTCCCCATCGCGTCGGTCCCCTGGAGGGTCATCCGTTCGAGCGCGCCGCCACAGTCGGGACAGGTGTCGGTGCGGGACACGAGTGGACGCCGACGGTCGCCGAAGAAAAGTCCCTCGTCCCCCGGCCGGCACCCCGGTACCGCTCGCCACCCTACTGGACTGTCAACGCGCCGTCGATGGTGAACGGGTGGCCCATCACGAACGAGGCGTCGTCCGAACAGAGCCAGACGACGGCGCTCGCGATTTCCTCGGGCTCGCCCAGCCGACCGGCCGGCGTCGCGGCGGTCATCTGCTCCAGCAACTCGGCGCTGTCCTCTTGGGCGCGGTCTATCATCGGGGTCTGGATGATGCCCGGACAGACCGCGTTGACCCGGAGGTCCTCGCCGGAGTAGTCGACCGCGGCCTTCCGCGTCAGCCCGATTACGCCGTGCTTGCTCGCCACGTACGGCGCGCCACCGCTCCCGGTCTGCCCGGAGATGGACGCTGTGTTGACGATGCGTCCCCCGCTCCGCTCGAGCATCGCGGGGATCTCCGCCTGCATGCACCGCCAGACGCCCTTCAGGTTCACGTCGATGACCGCGTCCCAGTTCTCCTCGGTATCGTCCGCGAGCGGCGCGTTGTCCCCCTCGATGCCGGCGTTGTTGTGCGCGAAGTCGAGCCCGCCGTACTCGTCCAGCGCCGTCCCTACCATCCGGTCGACGTCGCCCCGGTCGGTGACGTCGGTGTGGACGAACATCGCCTCGCCCCCGTCGTCCGTTATCAGTTCGACCGTGTTGTGCCCGCCGTCCTCGTCGACGTCCGCGACGACGACGCTCGCTCCCTCCCGTGCGAACCGGCGCGCCGTCTCGCGCCCGATGCCCGACCCGGCTCCGGTCACGACGGCCACGCCGTCCTGTATTCCGTTCATGGTGTGACACCGCCACACTCGTGTCTCGGTGTAGCATGGTGTGACACGGTACGAGGGGGGATAAGCGTGCGCCGATACGTGCAGTGCCGCGCGTCGTGAGACGAGGGACGCTCCGTCCGTCGCGCGCCCAGCGGGGTGGTGGCGGGCGACCAGTTATCCCACCGCCCCCCGAGCGTGTCCTATGCGATTCGACAACCAGACCGTGTTCGTCACGGGTGGCGGCTCCGGTATCGGCCGCGAGACGGCCCTGCGCTGTGCGCGAGAGGGCGCGACGGTCGTGGTCGCCGACGTGGACCGCGAGGGCGGCGAAGCGACGGCGGCCGCCATCGAGGACCTCGCGGGCGACGCCGAGGTCGTCGAACTCGACGTGACCGACGCGGAGGCCGTCCGCGACGCGGTGGACGCCGCGGCCGACACCCACGGGCTCGACGTGATGGTGAACAACGCCGGCATCGCCCAGCACAACGACCCACTCGAGGAGGTGCCGCTGGAGGAACGCGACCGCGTCTTCGAGGTCAACGCCGAGGGCGTCTGGAACGGCTGTCGGGCGGCCATCCCCCATCTCAAGACACAGGGGTCGGGCGCCATCGTCAACGTCGCGTCGCTGGCGGGCGTCGTCGGCCAGCCGTGGTCGGCCGCTTACGCGCTGACGAAGGGTGGGGTCGCCAAGATGACGCGCTCCATTGCGTGGGAGCTGGGCCGCCACGGTGTTCGGGCCAACGCGGTCTGTCCGGGGTTCACGGACACGCCGATGGTCCAGGGTGGGCTCGAGGAACGTGACGACCCCGAGGCGGCCCGCGAGGCGCTCGAACGGCGCTACGCGCTGAAACGGCTCGGTGAGCCGGAGGAGATCGCCGCGGCCATCTGCTTCCTCGCGAGCGACGACGCCTCCTTCGTCACCGGACACGAACTCGTCGTCGACGGCGGGTTCACCTGCGGGTAGGGCGAGACGAGGCGGCCCTCCGGCGGCACCTCGGCCGACGGTCCGGGGCGGTCGTGTTAAGTTTGGCATCGATTCCACCAGACAGCGAAGGTTCGGAGCCACGATTCGGCTGAACTGAGCGAGGCGTTGCTAAACGTATTTGCAAA
>Ga0207797_1000952_pt1 | contig 21487 bp, 16 predicted proteins | sample PRCRCaboRojoPR_6_FD_187275 | JGI IMG/M metagenome (GOLD analysis project Ga0207797, IMG submission 187275) | Marine sediment microbial community from Cabo Rojo, Puerto Rico - PR CR 10% Liquid 1 (SPAdes) | ecosystem: Environmental > Aquatic > Marine > Coastal > Sediment | place: Cabo Rojo, Puerto...
AGAATCTCGGCGCGGGGCTGGTCGGCGAGGTAATCGGCGCCCTTGATGGTGTCGAAGGCATGACGCTCCCAGGTATCGTCATGGCCCTCGGGATGATTCCCCAGGGCGGCGTTGACCCCGCCCTGGGCCGCTCCAGAGTGAGAGCGGATCGGATAGACCTTCGAAAGCACGGCGACGTCGGCACCAGCCGCCTGCGCAGCAACGGCGGCGCGGAGACCAGCAAGCCCGCCACCGACAATCAGAACGTCATGGTTTAGAAAGTCAGACATCACGCAGCCCTCCTGGGATCACGGTCCGAATTTTGTCGCACGTTTTGTCGCACAGAGTAACAAAGAGAGTGACCGCTGCTTTTTTTCGAGCTCCGTGGGCCTAAGAGATGCACCATACTCTACAAAGGGCTTCACTGTGACTCCACCCGGGAGTCATCACCTTTTCCTCAGGTGAACTCCGTGCGCGGTGTCCTAGCCCCTCCCTGCTGCAACTCTCGCTTGATAGACTCGACCGCTTCGACCAGGGGGAATATTTCCTCCCTCACCAACAGATCGACGTCGCCGGGGAAGGTGAGGGGATGCCAGTAGATCCCTTCCGCGGTGACGGTCATCTCCGGCTCCAGGTTATCCCTACCCAACTCGAGACCTTCAGAGGAGAACCCCCGCTTCGCCAAGGGACGCACGAGATGATTCTCATCGGGTATTCCCAGGCTGCGCCGGAAGCGATGGAGCTCGTCTATATGAGCCGTGTTTGCCGGGGTTTCGGTGGTGCCGATGCAGACTTGCACCCCCCGTGTCAATAATGCCTCGATGCCGGTAACGGTTCTGGCCCACGTCCCTTCTCCACGGTACGGATCGTGTTCCTCGGGGCGACTGCCGTCAAGGCTGACCTGTACCCTCAGATTCCCGTTGGCTATGCTGCTCAGCCGGTCGAGGCGGCGCCCACGCAGAAGTACCGCGTTGGTCAGGACCGTCGTCCTCACCCGTGCCGATGCGTAGGCTAACATCTCATAGAGCTCATCGAGCATAAACGGCTCTCCGCCGGTGAAGAAGAGATCATGAAAACCGAGAGCCACCGCTTCGTCGACCACCCGGAGGACGTTGTTCAGACCCAGCGCCAGACGGGGCGCGGTCGGCGTGGATCGCGTCACACAGTACGGACAGCTGAGATTGCAGTCGAAGTTGGTGTAGAGCCAGAGGTTTGGCGACAGAGAGGACTGGGAAACGTCAACCATCGCTCTGCTCCCTACGCAGCCGATACGTTACTGTGTCACGCACATTTCTCACATCTACCTCTTGGCTGAGCTATCGCCCTCTCGAGCAGGTGTCGAATGGCAAGAGCCATCCTACGAATCCAGGCCGGGCTCGGCCGGAACCATAGCGACGGGTTGACCGCACTCGGGACAGCGGTTGAGATTCGCTCGCTTTTCCAGATACTCCTCTACCGCCAGAACCAGCGTAGCGTGGCTCCAGGTCAGCGGGCTGACGGAGAGCGGCTCATTGGTATAGGGGTGTACCTGCTCGGCCATTACACCGCTGCGCAAGTCGTGATCGGCCACCCAATCGAACAACTCCAACGCCGACTGGAGATCACCCGCGGTCTCTGCCTTAGCAAGGTGCCACTGAGCGAGCCACAGCGTGCAGATGAACCACGGGTTGCCGGGTACCTTATCGACATCTTCGCTGACCTGATGGTAGGAATCATTCTCGTAGCGGGCCACGCCGCCGACGTTGGTCTGTACCCACAGACGCTCGCGCAGCGTCTCCATCGTGGAAATGATCTCGGGGGCGTCCGGGGCGAACATCCCGAAATACCAGAGACCGATCAATGAAGCATCTATCGTCGTGTCATAGGACCAGGTGCCGTCCTCGTTGCGGTTGATGGTCCGGGCGAAGCATCCTAACTGGGAAGACATAAGATGCTCTCTCACGCCGGCCTTGATCTCTTCGGCGACACCGCGGTACCTGGTCGCAAGGTCGGTCTCCCCGAAGGCCTCCGCGAAATTGGCGGCAGCCTGGAGCCCACCCCAGGTAGCCCCGACGGTCCAGGCATGCACGCCGAGACGCTCCTCCCATAGATCCCAGGAAGGGAGCGGAAGACCGGTCTCGTCGTCCCGATAGCGGCACAACCAGTCGGCGGCACGAACGATGAGGCCGCGATAATGGGGCTTCACGAACTCGATATCGCCAAACTTGTGGAAGTGGCGCCACAGGGCCCACAGGACCAGGGCCGTCTCATCCTCCTGGATTGGCAATCGCTTATGGCCGTCCTGGTACCATCCGTGCCAGGAGGAACCGAGGGACCCGTCGGGGTTGTATTTGTGAAGCAGATAGCCCTCCTCGGTGATCACGCGGTGGCAGAAGTTGAAGAAGCGCCGCGTCACCTCGGCATATCCCGATTTAATCAGGGCTGCGGAGACGAGGGCCCCGTCGCGCGGCCACATGTAGGAGTAGGTGTCGTGGCCGTAGTGAGCAATGTCGAAATCATTGGCAGCGATGATGGCGCCCTGGTTGTCGATCTGGGTTCGAAGAATGGTCAAGCTACGGCGGTAGAGATGACAGATCCCGGGCGGGAGGTCGGCCAGGTTGTGTTTTTTCTTCGCAACCCACAGCGCCCAGTAGTCGCCCGTGCGCTTCAAGAACGTCTGCGGGCCTTTCTCGCGCACGGTGCGGTTGATACCGGTCACCACTTCGAACATGTCGCCGACAGCAATCCAATACCATCCGATGGCCCGGCCGGCTGCCGGGACGTCGAGATGGAGCGCCACCGTCGAATCGACACTGCCCTGGACCACCGAATTGCCTGAGAGGACCCCATCCTCGGCGTCGCGCCAGGTGCCTTCCTTGCTCCCAACCTCTTTGACGCCGACGGCCCACTGGTCCACACCCTCCGCCTCGCCTTCTTTCTTCGTATTGATCATGAACCAGCGTTTGCCCTTGTAGTGGAATACCGCGCGGCGCTCGGGTTCATAGTAGGCCGTGTCGCCCATCTCGCGACCGTGAATGTGGAAATCGTGGGAGAAGAAGAGCCGCACCTTCCGTTCGCGCCCAGCCTCGTCCTGGACCTCGATTCGGCGTATGTAGAGATCCTCGTGGAAATCGACCGCGTCCTGACAGATGAGGCGCAGCGCCAACTCAGGATGTCGGAGGGTCACCTTGGTGACCAAGTTATCGCCGGCATAGTCGAGAGTCTTCTCCCAGCTGTCATCGCTCACCCAGGTAAACTGACCATCCACCCAGACGCCGAACCGGGAGGGGTGTCCCTCAGTGTGATTTTCCTCGCCCACGTGGGGCCAGTACAGGTCGCGGAGCTGATAGCGGTGATCAAAATTGACCAGCAACGATCCGTTGCCGACCGGGATGTCTCGTGGCATAGGACTGATGCCCCTTCTCTTCTCGACTCATAATGCAGCCAGGTCCGCGCGTGGAGGGCTGCTTGTCAAATCGACTATAGGATTCGCCAGCGTCGTCTACCGGAGAGTAAGCTTGTCTCGTCGCTATGATACCATAAGTGGTCCTGACTAACCGTCGGGTTCGGTTGGAGCACCCGTTGAGTCGCGTTGGAAAAGGTTGGAGCTTGGTTGGCCCTCAGGACGAGGTGATCCAGGATACACAACTTGATCGAGCACGGGTGAGGAACGGAATCCCAGGGAAGCCGCATCGTGAGCCGTCGAACTGTCCTGGAACCGCGACTAGGACAGGACATCCACGCTCACCAGCCAGTAATAGATCAGGTAGATACCCGCCCCGATCAAGAACAGAGCGCTCACACGATGGACGTAAGGCATCAGTCGCCGCAGCCAGCGCTCCATCGCCTCGCGGAAGAGGGCGGTGCCGATAGTAATGGCGGCGAGGATCGTCCCCATCCCCAGAGCATATCCCATAAACTGAGCGAGGGAAATGAGAAGCGTCCCAGTCCCCAGAGCCGTGCCCACAACCACCAGGAAGATGGGCAACGTGCAGCTCAACGAGCTGATACCATAGGCGATGCCGAATAGAAACATGTTCCAGAGGGTGCGCTCCGGTGTGACCGAGACACGACCGGCGGCGAGAATGCCCAAGTTCCGATGGGAGATCAAGAGCCAGACCCCCAGACCGGCCATAGCCGCACCAATGAGGAGACCCGCATAGGGGAAGAAGTCGGTCAGCCAGCGACCGCCGGCGCTGACGATGAGGCCGACGGCGCCGAAGATGACGGCAAACCCGGCTGTCGTCGCCATAGCGATGCGAATGGCCTTGAGGACGCGGTCGACGGTCGACGAGGGCTCATCGACTAATGACGAGGGCTCGTCCTCATCATCTGCACCGAGCTGGAAGAAGATGTAGGAGGGAAGCATCAGGGCACCACAGGGGTTGACGGTGGCGACCATACCGGAAGCGAACGCGTAACCGACGGGGAGAAGGTTGGCCAGGTTCGATACGGCCCCTTCCAGCCGGGTTCGTGACCTGACGAGGAGCACCAGGAGACCCATGACAAGAGCGGCAGACAGAATCAATGCGATCGGTACTGGGGGCCGATCAGTTTGCTCGTCGTTGTCCCTGTTGAATTTTCTCATCATATGTGCTCCTTCCTTCACGCTGAGATTCCCCAATAGAAGGTGCCAGCCCTTCGACAGCCGGGCCGGCGTGCCTTTTTCTCCCTAGGAGCCCTCAGAGGCCTCAATCAACGCTTCGATGTTCTCTTCCAGTTGCTCCTCACTCATCGGTCCCGTTCGCCGCTGGATGCTCTCGCCGCTCGGGGTGACGAAGTGCGTCGTCGGCGTGCCCAGGACGTCGTAGTCGCGCAGGATCTGAGGGTCCGGTGTACTTCCAGCCGGGAAGGTTATCCCCAGCTCATCGAGCAGGGCTCGACCGTCCTCCCGGGAACCGAGCCCCACGAACGGTCCGACGTCGACGCCGATGAACAGCACCTGGTCCCCGTAGGCCTCATATGTCTGCTGCAGCTCGGGCAACTCGTTGCGGCAGATGGGGCAGAGGCCGGCCCACATGTTGAGCACGACGGGTTTGCCCTGGGCCAGGACATTGGAGAACGCGACGGACGATCCCCCAAGCACGTCCTCACCCTGGTAGAGGTTGATCTCGAAATCAGCCTCCAGATCCCCCTCCGCCTGGCCTGCCACGCCCTCGGAGTCGGACGAGGTGGACTCAGCGGGGTCGTAGACGCGGGTCTCGGGCTGGAAAGCGGCCCAGGAGAACCAGAAATGATCGACGCTGACGACCGATGCGAGCTCGCGGCCCTCCAGCGAACCCGCAACAGCCTCCCCGAAGATGTTCCACTCGCTGCCCGTCTCCTGATCGACGATGCGGCCGTCCGCGAAGGCGAAGGACAAGGTCCGATCATCCAACTCCCGCGAGAACGCCGCGGCAGCCCCCACATCCTCACCTTCGGCGATGCGCGCGGAATCGAGGGCGGAAGCTGTGCCCGGCTCCCACAGCACGACGATGGGAACGCCACCGACGGTATCGTTCGCCACGCGGACGTTCTCCAGTCGGTCGTACGGGTAGGCCACGGCCTCCCCATTCAGCTCGACGCCCAGCACACGCGCGTTCTGGCGCAATTCTTCCGGGGTCTCAGGGCCCCGATACAGGAAGGGCGTCCTACCCAGCTCGTCATAGCCGGTGTACGGGTTTGCGCCATAGTCCCGGGTGTGACCCGTCTCTCGGGAGAGAACCTGTCCCTCCGGGTGTTTGGCCTTGAAATCGCCCCAGGAGATCATCATGGACGGCAAAATGATCAGTTGTGTGTCCGTGAACTCGCCCGCGATTGCCTTGCCACTGGCCTGCTGCCACCAGCTCTCCGTTTGCCGATCATACATCACGAGATTACTGAAACGGAGCCTCCCAGTGGTGCCGAAATCCAGCACCTCTCCATCCACCGTGCGCTCGAAGACAATACCGGTGTTGCAGAGGGGGCAGTAGGTCGCTGCCACCGGCGTGCCGCCGACGACGTCGTTGACGATCTCGTGCCACATCAGAATCTGAATCGGATAGGCGCGCGCGTCTCCACCGATCTCAAGCATCAACACCGGCTCCTCGGAGGCAAGCCATTCGTCGGCCTCATCAAGGCCCACGACCTTCGGATCGTCGATTGCTGGTATGCGGTCCTTGGAAAGGACCGTCGAGATCTCACTATACGGTACACTGTGCTTACTGAAATCGGTCTCGAACTCGGATTTGGCACCGGACGGAAGGTCTTCCGCGGCCTGCGGGGCCGGAGTAGAGGTCGGTTCCTCGGTTTCCGTGGGCTCAGCTGTCGGTGGCGCACCGGTAGGTGACGCCGTCGGTGACTCCCCTTCCATCGCCGATTCGGACGGAGCCATGGCACAAGCACTCAACATCAGAGCAAAAAGAGCCAGCCAAAGAAAACGTCGCATGCATCCCTCCCATCTATATTACCAACACGGCCTGCATAGTATAGACGAGAGGTGAACGGACAATCTTACCCCTTGCTGGAGAAAAACGTGGACAGAGCAACGTGTCGCCCCAGCGACATGGGCTCATTCTGACTCGAGGCCGCGAAGGGCTTGCAACAGCGCCTCGTACTCCTCGTGACAGTCACGGCAGCGGGTCAAGTGGTCGTGAACCAGAGGCATGGCCTGGGCGGGGCTCTTTCCCTCCAACTCCATCTCGACGAAGCGGTCCATACGCTCAAGACACTCAGCACATCCAATCTCGTCGGGCCGCGCCGTAAGGATATTGCGCACCATACGCTGGATCTTCCTCGACTCGATCTTCATCATTTCTCTCTCATCCCTCAGACGTGCTGAGCGCTCGATCTCTTACCCGGCGGCGTATCAAAGGCAGCTAGTGCATCCTCAAGGGAGATATCCTCCGCCTCCATACGCCGCTTGAGGCGCTGACGCGCATCGTGCATCAGCTTGTAGAGGGCATTCCGGTTGGTTCCCATTCGACGCGCCACCTCCTCCGTCGGCATCCCGGCAAAGACGACGGCGATGATGGCCTCTCGCTGACGATCGGTCAGCTCCTCGACGATGAGACGCTTAACCGTCTCCAAGAGATGGCGCTGAGTGACGCGCTCCTCTGGAGAGGGCTCCGAATCGGTGAGGATAGAGGGGGTGAAATCGCCCTCATATCGAGCGATTATCTCATCGAGGGAGACGTTCTGCCAGCGTTTACGACGGAGCTCGGTGAAGACCTCGTGGACCGCGATCCTCTGGGCCCAGGTCGTGAAGCGACTTTCCCCACGGAATGAATCGAGGTTATCCAGGATCTTCAGCAAGGCATCCTGCACAAACCCCTCAATGTCCGCCTCGGTCACCCGGGGCCGATCCACCATCGCGTAGCCGAGACCCCGGACAAGAAAAGTGCGCAGATCGGCTAGAGCGGCCTCCCGCTCCGGCCCGGGTTCACTCAGCGCAGCAAGCCATTCCTGGTTCGTTCGCTCTGGCACAGCCCCTCCTCCGCGATGCGGGCATTATATCATCAGCACAGAGGGCATGCAATTTGGGCTGCGCGTGAAGAAAGAACCGGACAGAGCTGGATGTCGAGAATCTAGCGGATCGCGGACTGGATCTCGCTCACCAATCTGACGGTATCTATGTCTTTGAGGAGATACCGAGCAGCCCCGCTGGAGCGAGCGGCAGCTCTTTCGTCGGCATCGAGGTAAGAGGTCAGGACAATGACGTCGGCACACGAACACCGATCCGTGATACACTGGAGCGCCTCCAGCCCCTCCCCGTCGGTGCGCTTGATCTCCAACAGCACCACATCGGGCTCCAGCTCCAAAGCGCTCTGTAAGCCAGTCTCCCAGCTACCGGTGCAGCCGACGACCTCGATCTCGGGCAGGGCGCCGAGCCGAGAGCTAAGGGCTTCCCGTACATTGTCGTGGTCGTCGATGATGAGTAACCGTGTAGGAGTCATCGCATCCAGTGTGTATCACCCTCGAATTGGTCACAAGTATAAGGGAGGAGAAACGAATGATGAAGTGTCACGTGTACCCTATCTCGCTATGATGTCTGTACCCAGCGCTATGACGCCGAGCGGCGTCGATCCGGACTGCTGGTGATTGAGTCTGCTGGGAAAAAAATGGAAGCGCCCTCTTTCTCGGCGCCCCTCACGTAATTGGTTGAGAGGAGGAAAACGGTGACCGGCATCCGCGTCGCAAAGGAAAAAAGGTGACCGGCACTCTAACGACGCCTGCGGCAAGTGCCGGTCACCCTTAGTTGAGGCAAATGCCGGTCACCCTCAGTTGAGGCAAGTGCCGGTCACCCTCAGTTGACGCCCGGGGTGCCGCGTGGTATTCTTTCTGCCATGCACGAGAAGAGGAAGATCAAAGCTTTAGGCCTCCTGTCCGGTGGGCTCGACAGCATCCTGGCGACCCGGGTTATGATGGAGCAAGGGGTCGAGGTCACGCCGATCCACATCGAGACGGGATTGACGTACGAAAGGCGGAAGCGGCTGACAGGCCAGGGAGCCGTGGGGAGCTCAAGGGCTGAACGGGCAACAGAGACGCTGGGGCTGGACCTGGTCACGATCAGGGCCTTTGAGGATTACATCCCCGTGATTCTGAACCCGGAGCACGGATATGGATCGCAGATGAATCCCTGCGTAGACTGTCGGATATTCCTCCTGCGCCAGGCGAAAGCGTGGATGGAGGACCACGATCATCAGTTCGTCTTCACCGGGGAGGTGCTTGGTCAGCGCCCTAACAGCCAGATGCGGGAGTCACTCAAAATCGTGGAGCAGGAGAGCGGGCTCGAAGGACTGCTGTTGCGGCCGCTCTCGGCGAAGCTTCTGGAGCCGACCGTCCCGGAGAGACGGGGCTGGGTGGAGCGGGATAAGCTATACGGCTTCCATGGCAGAAGCCGGAAACCCCAGATGGCCCTGGCGAAGAAACTCGGCATCACCGAGTATCCGCAGCCAGCCGGAGGGTGCTGCTTTCTGGTGGACGCGGCATACTCCCGCCGCCTGGAGGATTTCCTGCGTCACGAGGGCCCGGAGGCGCTGTCCACCGAGCGGGCCTTTCTGCTCTCGGTGGGCCGCCATCTGCGCTTGCCGAAGAACCGGAAGGTGATCGTAGGCCGTCATAAGGAGGAGAATGCCTACATCGCCACGCAGAGGGATCAGGGAATCTTGATGACCACGCTCGACGTGGCGGGCCCGACGAGCCTGGTCTTCGGCGACCCGAAACAGCGGGAGATCGAGCAGGCCGCCCGGATTACGGCTCGCTACGCCGGTGTAGAAGGAGGGTCGGCGGTCCGTGTTCGGGTAGTGGATGACGGAAAAACAGAGGTTATCACGGTCTCGCCGATGGGGATGGAGGAAATCCACACCCTGATGGTGTAGGGAATTGGGCCATCGCCGCGGGTGGAAGGCCTGAGGGGGGCTCCGACCTCATTTATCTGTCAACCTCCACGACGACGCGGGTGCCCTCCCCGTGTTGAGATTCGATAACAAACTTGGCGCCGACCGACTCAGCCCGTTCGCGCATCGTCAGAAGGCCCCAGCTACTCCTCCCCCGTCCCAGCTCTTCGCGCTCGAAACCAACGCCATTGTCGCTGACGGCGAGCCGCACTACCCTTCCATCGGCGAAGAGGCTTACCGACGCCTCGTTAGCCTGGGCGTGCTTCGCTATGTTGTTTAGCGCCTCCTGTGTGATGCGAAAGAGAGCGTTCTGGACGTGGGCAGGCAGATCCTGCGCGGCGTCCTCCTCTCCCCGGACATTGACGGTTACCCCTGTCTGGGAGAAGAACCGATCAGCGTACCAGTTGAGTGCGGCAAAGACGCCGTAGTCGTCCAACACCGGCGGTCGCAGGTCCGCCATAAGGCGACGGATGCGCTCATTCGTCTCCTCCACGAGGGATAGGGCACTGTCAATTCGGGCGCACAGATCTGGCAGGTCGTGGATATCTAACTGAGCACGGATCGTCGACAGGTTCAGATCGAGGGCCGTAAGGTTCTGCCCGACGCGGTCGTGCAAGGCACGTACGACGGTCTGCCGCTCCGCCTCCTCGGCCTCAGCCAGGCGGGCCATCGCATCGCGCAGTCGCTCCCCCTGACGGCTGACGGAATCGACCAGGCGGGCCTGCTGGATGGCTATAGCCACCGAGTCGGCGACCTCCTCGACCATCGGTTTGTGCTCTGGGGTGAAACTCCCCTTGCGACGCGAACCGAGGCTGACGAGACCAATCAGCTCCTCACGCGTGGAAATCGGTGCCACGACAAACGATCGCAACCCCTCGGCGTGGAGCGTTCGAATCAGCGGAGAGGACTGGGGTAGATGTGCGATGTCCTCAACGATTACCGACTGACGATTTCCGATCATCTCAAACAGGAGCCGACGCTGGGTCAACGGAAAGGATACACCGCTCGCCGCCTTCCCTTCGCCAACCGTTTGCGTGGCGGCTAGCACGGTGACCTCCCCCTTCTCGAAATCGAAGAGGTCGATGCTCGCCCGCTGGCATGGGACGAGGCGACGGAGGTGACGCAGCGCTGCCTCAGCCACGTCCTCCCCGGATTTCGCTTTCAGGATAGCCTGATCGAGGTCACGGAGGGTCTCCAACCGGCGGACGTTCCGACGCAGCGTGGTCTCAACCGCCCTGCGCTGGTCCAGCTCCTGCTGGAGGGCTTCGTAGAGCCGGGCATTCTCAAGCGCAGCCGATATTTGGTCGGCCAGCGTCCCCATCACCACCTGGTCGCTCTCCTCGAAAGCGTCGAGATGGGGGCTCTGTAGATCGAGGACAGCTACCACCTCTCCTTCCAAGGAGACAGGCACGACCAACTCGGAACGTGTCGGCTCCGGCCTAGGCATCAACTTGAGGTAGCGCGGGTCGGCACTGACGTCTTCCACCGCAAGCGCGCGGCCATGCTCGGCCACCCAGCCGGTGATGCCGTCTCCAAGCGGGATGCGGCAGCAATCGGGGGTGGGCCACCCCATCGCACCGGCAATCGCAACGCCCACCAGGGCCTCGGCCTTCCGATCGACGGCCAGATAAGCGACCTGGTGATAACCGAAGGTCTCCTGGGTCAGCCGGACGACCTCCTGGAGCACGTCGTCGACCGCCCGCAATTCGTAGATCTGCTCGCTGATTCGGTTCAGGAAAGTCGCGTGGGTCGCGCGGCGCTCTAGCGCCTCCTGCGTTCGCTTGCGCTCGGTAATGTCGACGAAGAAGATCATCAGCTGGCTGGGATCACCCGCCTCATCAAGAATGAGGGTTACCGACGCTTGAACGTCGAACCGGGAACCGTCAGCCCGGTGGGCCACCAACTCACCGACCCACCCCCCGTGCTCCGAGAGTAGGTCCAGCGTCTGCTCGATATCCCCCTGCCATGCACCGAACTCGGAGACGTGCCGGCCCAGGACGGCGCGATCGTCCTCAAAGCCCCACATCTCCAGGAACGCCGGGTTGACGTAGGTGAGCCGAGCATCCAAGTCCAGCATACAGATCGCATTGATAGAAGCCGCAATGCCGGCATTCTTGACCCGGAGCTCGTCCTCGGCGGCCCGCAAGGCACACGCATAAGCCGCTCGGATCTCCTCCTGTTGCTCAAGCAACTTCTGAGTCCCGGTGCTGTAAAGCCCCGTCGTCATTCCGGCGATCAGGTTCGGGAGACGCGCCTCAACGACCTCCCGTACGGCATCCGGTTGCTCCTTCAACAGGGAGCCTACGAGCACCCCCGAGATGCGGCCAACGGCTTCAGGACGAATACGAAGGGAGATGAACGATGCGCCAATCGACTCGGCAGCGGAGGCAGAACCACCCTCAGACACCAGGAACGCCACGACCTCCTCGAAGAGGTCGGCAAGGATCGCGCGCATCTGCGCCGGAGAACGGACGACGACAGCAGCGCTCTTGACGGCCTGGTACCAACCCTCGACGACCGCCTCTGAGCGGCTAAGGAGGATACGGCGCATTTCTGTGTCGGAGGGCTTCCTCATCCTGCTCACTCCATGGCCCGTCCTACGGCCCGAATCAGGTGCTGTCTGTGAAACCAGCCCCGCTTCCCGCAGTCGGTGTCCTGCCCAGAGGCGAACCGTTCCCCGAGCGCCGAACGGTAATTCACCGTGATGGTCCGATCCCCTCTACGGTTTCCGCCCGACCCCGACGAGGGCTGTGTAGGCCTCGGGGTTCTCCAACAATAGATCGTCGGAAGCCTCCGGGCGCCATAGCGGTGCGCGGACCAGGCCAGGCTCCAGGAGCTCGAGCCCGTCGAAAAAACGCGCGATGTCCTCCCGCCAACGGACCTTCGTCGACGCCGCCGCTTCGTAGTCATCCTGCGCCGTTCTCATCTCCTCCCGGTTTCGCTCCTCGAGGAGGCCATGGCTAATCGCGACGTAGCTACCCGATGCGATGGCATCGACGAGGGTTGCGGCCGAATGGAAGGCGACCTCATCATCAATGACAAAGTGGAACAGGGAGGTCATGGTCAGGGCCAGAGGTCGATCGAAATCGAGGAGGTCCGCGACCTCCTCGTGCTCGAGAATTTCCTGCGGACGGCGTACATCGGCCTCAATAATCGTGACGCCGGGGACGTCGCTCAACATCCGGGAACTGTGGGCGATCACGACGGGATCGATATCAACGTAGACCACCCGGGCGTCGGGCATCGTCGCCCGCGCCAGATCGTGGACGTTCCCGGCGGTCGGGAGACCGGATCCAATGTCGAGGAACTGCTCAACCCCCTCGGCGGTGAAGAGGTCGATCGCCCGACGCAGAAAGGCACGCTGGGCGGCCGCCCCTTCGGCTGCGTGCGGGAAGACTTCCAGCATCTTCTCCGCCGCGGCTCGGTCTGCAGCGAAGTTGTGGTGCCCTCCCAGAAGATAGTCGTAGATACGGGCCGGGTTCGGTCTATGCAAGGATATGCTGTCGCCAACCCAACCACCACTTCGCTCGCTCACCGGTCAAAGGCTCCTTCCATCCAACAACAACTCGAACTCCGGAGGCCGCTCTGCGAGCCTCAGTTGCAGCAGATCTCCGACGTGGAACACGCCTGGCTCAGGAGGGGTCAAGAGCACTCGAGAGATCCTTCTTCAAATAGTACAGGGTGTGATCCGCCGGTTTCCCCTCCAGCTTTCCAAAGACCTCATATCCGTTCTGCAGGTAGAACTCGAGGGCCTGGAAGTCGGTCGTCTCCAAGTGGGCATGCTCGAAGCCCTTCGAGAGAGCGGCTTTCTCGATCTCTTCCAGGAGACGTGTGCCAACTCCCTGGTGGCGATGCTCCTGCGCCACCCACATCGTCTTGACGTAGAGCCAATCCCAGCCCAGCTCGCCGTAGACACCCCCTAAGACCTGGTCCCCCGCCCCTCGCCCGAGCACCACGACCTCGTCATAATCATAGATCACATCCTCGCCCAGATGCGCCAGGTTGAACGTATGGAGACCCCGCTCGACGGCTCGGACCGTCTCGACAGGGGGACTGAAAACAACGTCGAATTTCATGGGCTCTGTGGAGCTAGCGAGTTAAGATCTACGGCGCTGAAGCTATCGGGCAACAGCTCGCCGACGGTGGTTTCGCGATAGTTGCCCTGCGCATCGGCGATGAGGACCAGAGTCTCCTCGCCGAACTCGCGCAGCACCTGGCGGCAGGAACCGCAAGGGGCGCCGCCGTTCTCGGTGACCACGGCGATGGCCTCGAATTCCCGCTCGCCATCGCAGACGGCCTCGAAGACAGCCACCCTCTCCGCACACATAGACAGGGGATAGACGGCATTCTCAACGTTGCAGCCGACGTAGACGCGACCCGACGCCGTGAGAAGCGCCGCCCCGACGTCGTAGCCGGAGTAGGAGGCGTACGCCTGCCGACGAGCGACGGCAGCCCGCTGAACCAGTCCCTCACGGTCGATGTCAGTTTTCATCATCATCAGCTTCCATTGTCATCGTTCTTCATCATCGTCGTCTTGCCCGGACGTCTCATAGACCCGTGCGGGGACACCGTAGGCCAGCGCGCCGTCGGGGACGTCGTGGGTGACGACGGAGCCGGCCCCGGTCTTGGCGGCCTTGCCAATCCGCACCGGCGCCACCAACATAGTCGCGGAACCGATGAAGGCCTCGGGGCCGATCACGGTACCGTGTTTTCGCTCACCATCGTAATTGCAGGTAATGGTACCAGCGCCGATGTTGGCCCCGGCACCGACCTGGGCGTCGCCCAAGTAGCTGAAATGGCCCATCTTGGCCCCGGGCCCGAGGGTCGATTCCTTAAGCTCACCGAAATTACCCACGTGCGACCCTTCGCAGAGCCGTGCCCCTCTCCGGAGACGGCCGAAGGGGCCGATATCGGAGCCCCTCTCCATCACAGCCTGTTCCACCACCGACGCCAGGACCGTGCACTGGTCGGCGATGGTGCTATCCTTGATGATGGTGTTGGGCCCGATGGTACAGCGCTCACCGATGGTGGTCCCGCCGCGGAGGTGGGTGTTGGGCTGAATGACAGTATCCCGCCCGATGGTGACGTCGGGCTCGATATAGGTGGTGGACGGATCGACGATGGTGACGCCGGAGATCATCCAGCGCTCGTTTATCCGGCGGCGGAGTGCCCGCTCGGCGGCGGCCAAGTCTACGCGGGTGTTTATACCCAGGGTCTCTTCGGAGTCCTCGGCGACGACGGCTTCAACAGCGCGTCCCTCGGAAACGGCCATCCCGACCAGGTCAGTGAGGTAGTACTCCCCCTTGGGCAGGCTGAGGGGGATTTCATCGAGATGCTCCCATAGCCACCGGGCCTCGAAGCAGTAGACCCCGGCGTTCAGCTCCCGAATAGCGAGCTGCTCAGGCGTGGCCACAGCCTCCTCGACGATCTCGACCACGGCGCCATCCGCGTTGCGAACGACCCGGCCGAAACCGCGAGGGTTCTCCCGAACCAGCGTCAGCATAGTGATCGGGCCGCGGTTGTTTTGTTGGGCCTCGACGAGGCATCCCAGGGTCTCGGCGGTGAGAAGCGGCATGTCGGCGTACGAGACGAGGACCAGGTCGGAGCGCCCAACGAGTACATCGCGAGCCTGGAGCACGGCGTGGCCGGTGCCCAGCTGCTCGCTCTGGGTGACGGTGGTCACGTCGTCGCCGGCGGTTTTGGTGACAGCTTCAGCGCCGTGACCGACGATCAGCACGGGAGGGCGGTCGGTCAGCTCCCGGGCCGTGTCCAAGGAATAGGTGACCAGGGGCCTGCCCGCCAACGGATGGAGTACCTTGGGCAGGTCGGATTTCATGCGGGTGCCCTCACCGGCGGCAAGAATCACAACGGCAAGATCCACGTCTTCCTCCTCATCTGTGGTTCCATCGGCGGAAGATCCTCGGGGGTTCACGGCACGCTGTGCCGCACATGGAGCGGCACAGCGTTTGCGGGGCCCTTTCAAACTGATTGCGCCTTTCGTCTTGAGGACGACTGGGCGAGCCAGGCCTGGGGCTCTGGCACCCCACAGGCCAAAAAAAGGCCGTGGTTGTATGCCACGGCCTACACGTTTGCTTACGCTGCTACGCGCGCCTCCGAGAATCGCATCATCGAACTGGGGCGGTAGGATTCGAACCTACGATTCCGGGATTCAAAGTCCCGTGCCTTACCCACTTGGCCACGCCCCAACGTGTGACAGTGATTATAGCATAGATCGGTGTGCTCTGCAATTGCCGGGGTCTATGAGCACGGTCTTGTTACGCTCGGATGAACGAAGGTGACCGGCACTGTAACGACGCCTTCGGCAAGTGCCGGTCACCTTGGGTACGGGAATGATGAAGCCGTGTACATGAGGCAAGACTATGAAGGTTCCCAAAGTCAACGCACAGAAACTCTGTTCATGCGCGTGATTCAGACCGAGACGAGTCAAGGAGAGCGTTCTCTGAAAGACCTTCAGGGTCTAGTTTGGATCCTCAGGGAGCGATCGGAGGACCGGGGGAAGCCAGACGTCTATGGTCAGCGGTTCGGTCTCGATTCCGATAGCCCAGATTGAGAAGGGATCGACCGCTGTTGTCGTGATCCAGTTGGCTGGTGAATCGACGGTGGAGGAAACCGGCTGCCAGTGACCGGGTTCAACCCTGCGGTAGAGGCGAAGTTGTTCCTCGAAGCGCACGCGGGAGGCCGCCAGATCGCCATCGGTATAGCGGAGCGCGACAGAGTCCGACCGTCCAAGCCCTCCCGCGGCGGTGATGGTGTGGACCCGGGGGAGGAAGCGGACGTCCGACTGGGCCGGGGGGCGGGTGGTGACGACGGTGGCGGTGATACCGGTTGTCGCACCGGGGTCCACGAGAGCGATCCGGGCGCCGACGGCCCCGAAGGTGTAGAGGCCAGGTCCGACGACGGGGCGATAGGCGGTGTCGGCCGGCTGGGTGAGGGTGAATGGGTCGAAGGTACGAGCGTCGGGTCGAATGCTTACGGCCGACAGGACCTCACCCTCTACGGTGACCGAGACGGCGTGGTAGGTGCTGCTGAAGTAGACGGAGTGGGGATTGTCGTTCTGACGCGAGTAGAGAGGGGCGCCGCCGGCCCCGGCGACGACATAGGTCACGCCGTTCACCACGCTGCGCTCGTAGTCGTGATCATGGCCGTTGAAGACGATATTGACACCATGGCGAGCGAAGAGCGGCGGCAGAGTCTCCTGCAGGGCAGGGACGTAGCCATCGTCGCCGTGGGGACCCGAGCTGTAGGGAGGTAGATGAAAGAAAACGACCTTCCACCGGGCATCGCTGGTGGCGAGGTCGTGCTCGAGCCACTCATATTGGGACGAGTCCGGAGACCAATCGGCGAAGCCATCGACCTGGAGGCCGACGAAGTGGACGGGGCCGTAGTCGAAGGCGTACCAGCGCTCGTTATGCGGGAGGTGGAAAGCCTCGAAGTAGTGCGGATGGTTCCCCTCATGGTTACCCAGGACGGGGAAGAGGGGCACCTGCTGCAGCAATTCCTCCTCGATAGCGAAGAACCGATCCCACTGGGCGGCGTCACCGCCGGAGGCGACCAGGTCTCCGGTGTGGAGGGCGAAATCAGGCGCCATATCGACGATACGGCTGACGACCCGCTGATGGGCGACGTGGTTGGTGCGGGTGTCGCCAAAGACGGCGAAGGAGAAAGTTGGCTGCGTCGCCGGGGCAGCGGTGCGGAAGGTGCTTGCGGGGCCCAGAGGCACGCCACCGCTGGCGACCTGATAATGGTACCGGGTATAAGGAACGAGATCAGTCAGCGTGACAGCGTGGTGTGACACGGGCGTCGGGTCGGCGACGCTCATCTCTAGAGCGGGCGTGAGGCCGTAGTTGACGCGGCTGACGGCCGCGGGATCCGTCTCCCAGACGATGACGATCGAGTTAGTAGTGACGGATTGGAGATAGGGCCCGCGAGTGAGAGGCGTGGACGAGGAGAGGGCACGCCGGGCAGCAACTGGTGCAGATTCACCCCCAGCCAGAGCGATCACGAGCAGGCCCAGCAGGAGAGAGGAGACACCCAGGGCGAGGCCGAGGCGCACGTGCCTCGGCCATCGCGGCGAGTCATCCGTCAATGGATCGGGGCCTCGCACCTGGCACGGATCGAGATTCGGCATAGTCCGCAACCGCGCCCTAGTCCAGAAGGCCAACCTTGACGGCGGAGAAGAGGCGAATGTGGCCGCAGTTGGTGCAGGTCAACTGGACCATCGGGACCTGCGGGGGGCTCTCCGGGAGCGCGGACCGGGCCCGGACGGGCGGGGCGACGAGCTCGCCGGTGACCCAGCTGGTGTTTCCGCAGGCGGGGCAGGTCGTGTCGACGTCTTTCTCTTCCATCCAGGACTGAAGCTGATCCATCTGATCTGGCGTGAGTGGCATTATATTATCCCTTTGCTTGGTCTGGTGTCCGAAGAGGTCCGAGCCATCCCGAACCGCCGGACTGATCGAATGCAGGAGCGTTTCCTGCGATCAGGTCGTAGTGGGCATTATAGCGCCGTTGATGGACTGCACAATGAAAGGGTGCGTGGCCTCCTGACCACGCACAGCATGAGACGCGCTGCTTCGCATGACTGGTCTGGTACAAAGGCCCTATGCTCCTTCAAAGGGCTCGCCGGCCACGGCAAGCCGACCGACTCCTTCCTTCATAGCATCATTCTGTACACAGCTTCTCTCGCAGTGCGTCAGGATCCCACGCGGGAACGAAGTACATCAGGAAATCCTTTCCCGGCACACCGGACTGGTAGCGCCGGAGCTGGCCCATGGGGAAATGGAATTGAAGCGCGTTAAGCGCCCCGCGGTCGTCCACGTGGAGCAGGTAGAGCTTGGGGTCGCGATCCGCCACGTGATGCTGGAGAGCACCCAGATCCGGTACAGCGTTGTTCCACGTGACGTCGCCGGCATTGATGCCAATGTTCGGTGTGTGGGCCCACCAGGGATAGGGAATGTGGTAAACGTGATCGAGGTCACCGACGCTGTCGGCGAAGGCCCGGGCCACCTGGCCCAGCTCCGTTGTGTTCCAGGCCGCGCGCCGATACTGCCGAACGTACTTACCGAAGTACCAGCCGTACGTGAGCCAGGCGGTGGTCGCGAACAGCGCAACGAGCAGGACCAACGTCCGCCACCGACTCCGCGGGCCCACGGCGTCACCCAGCACCTCGATCAGAACGTGGACAGGGAGCGCCGCCAGCAGGGCCACGACCGGGATCGCGCCGCCGGCGCGCACGACGCTGGGGTTCTCCTCCGGGAACGCCAGGCTCAACGCTGAGGGGAGGAGCAGAATGAACAGGGAAAGGAGCAAGTAGGCGCCACGCCGGTCCCCGCGGAATAGAAGCCGCCAGAGGAGGAGAGCCGTGCCGAGGATGAACAGTCCGCCGGTCACCGGACCAAGCACCGGGTCTTCGGGCACCGTATTGACCCACACGGGCCCGCCCCGGTAGTTGAACATCAACAGGGCGTCCTTGAGGTTACCCCAGAGAAGCTGCCAGGGGCTGCCGGGCAGCGACCTCTCGGCGTCTGAGATGCGGGTCATAGCACGAAACCAGAACATGGCTGGCTCATCTTGCCAGTAGCGGAGGAGGGGCAGGAAGACCAGGAGCGACGCCCCGGCCCCGAGCAGGGCGTGGCCCCAAAAACGAGGGGAAAGGCCCGTTCCTTCAACCCAGCGGTCCAGAACTGGCCGGGCGTCCGTCCTGCGACGACGCAGCCGTTCGAGCCCGTCGAAGCCCCCTTTCGCCACCGTCAGCACGAACAAGAGGAGCGGGACGAAGCGCACCGCCGTGTAGCTGTGAAGCCCGGCGCCGAGGGCAAGGCCACAAGCGAGCCAATCGGTCCTCCGGTCGTGCCGGAAGGCGCGGAATAGGAAGACGAGGGTGAGGGCGACGAAGGTGGGGGTGAAGGGGAAACGAAGCCCCACGCGGCTGATGGCGATGTGCCAGCGGGAGAGGGCGACGAAAGCAGCTGCCAGCAACCCGACCTGGCGCCCGTAGATCGAGCGCCCCAGTAGATAGGTCAAGGGCACGGCCACGATACTGACCAGGGCAGTACCGACCTTGAGCGCCAGGTGACCGATAGTGAGGGGCGTGAAGCGGATCAGGGCGGCCGTCAGGTAGAACTGCATCGCCTCGCGGCCCGTATTCCGGGGGAAGAAGATGCGCCGGGCGCCGTTTAGGACATCGTAGACGTCCATCAGCTTCTCTGCGTGGTCCGCCGTCATCTCGGGCGGCACGGTGGCCAGCCGATAGACTCGGAAGAAGACGCCAACGAGGGTAATGGCAGCCAGGAGAAGGGCCGTCCGCGACAGCCGAAGCTTGAGACCGTCCCCCCGAACCGCCTCAAACAGTTTCCGACCACGACGGCACACCCGGCCGAATAGGCGAAAAACGGGGAGAAAGCCGACCACCGCAAGGGAATAGCTGACGATGGCGCCGATCCAGGCCAGGAGTCCGGGGGTCGAGAAACGGTTGTGCGCGAAGCCCCGGTAAGCGAGGAAGGCAAGGGGGAGAGACAATAGCCCCAAACCGGACCGAACAGCCACTGGGACCGGGTGTCCAGAGGAGGAGTCCCCGGGCACCGGCGCTCCAGGGACGGGAGGGGCCGGCTCTACCGCGATCCAGCGCCTGCTTCCCCAGAGGAAGAGGGCGATCGCCGCCGCATAGAGGATCACGCCCAACACCACCCGGTCGAAGGGACTCAAAAACTGCTGCGCCTGGAGGGCCAGGCCAAGGGCAACCAGCAGCGTCACCGGCCTCAAATCACGCTTCCAGCTTGAACCGTGATCAATGGCCTCTTCGCCCTCCGGACGCCGCATAGGATCCGCTACGGTTTCGATACGATAATGCTGGTGCCGTCGCTGTCGCCGTCGGGATCGTGATTCAGCGTTGCATCGTACGTCAGCGCGGCATGCGTGACGTGCTCTACCGTGAAGGTAGCACTGGATCCTTCATTCATCTCCCCAGTGCTGAACGTCACTTTGCCGTCGCCTCCCGTTACGCCCGAGACGGTACCGCCAGCAGCACCACCCCAGGTGCCCGAAACCGTCGCTTCCGCAACGGGGCTTTCATTCTCATCGTGCATCGTCACAGCGACGAAGGCTTCCCATTTGCCACTCTTACCCTTGACGTGGGTGCTTCCATCCAGGTCGCCCACGTGCACGCTGGAAGCGGTTTCCTTGACAAGAACCGTAGTCGACTCCGAGTCATTGCTGGCGACATCGTCTACGAGATCGTGACTAGCTGTCAGTATGTGGTCGCCGAGCGCGACGCTCGCGGTGTCCCACGAGAAGGAGAGGCTTGCAGAAGTGCCCGTGGTCAAGCCCCCGCTTACCGTCTGGGTGCCGATTGGGACGTCGTCACCGGCGTCGGATGGGGTTGCATTGTCGGAGACGAGGGTGACGTGTAAGTCGCTGGTGACGTCTTCGGTGCCCACGTTCTCCACTGTCACGCCGACGTCCACCGCATCGCCCTGGGCCACAAAGCCGGGAGCATCCACAGCGGTGATACCAATGTCCGTCACCGGTTCGGAAGATACGGCCGCCTCGTCGGCATCTACCAGCCCATAGCCATACTGGGGGTCCCAGCCGGTGGCGCCCAGATCGTCGGCGGTATTCCGGAGCTGGGCCCTGACCTGCTCATTGGTCCAGGTGGGGTTCGCAGCCAGGATCAGAGCCGCCGTCCCGGCCACGTGGGGGGAGGCCATGGAGGTTCCAGAGCCAACCTTGTAGCAGCCCCATTCCCCGAGGGCGTCAGCGCCGCACACGGGCTGCGGATCATAGTAGCCGGTGTCGTCGTTCCAGGTCGAATAGACAGCTGCTCCGGGACCGGCCAATTCCACCTCCTCACCCGTGCTGGAAAAGCTCGCCCGAGCGTCGCCCGAATCGGTGGCGGCCACAGCGATGACCGATTCGTACTTGGCGGGGTGGGTCACGCTGTTGCCCTTCCCCGGCGGATTACCGGAGTTCCCAGCGGCGGCCACAATGACCATGCCGGCGTCCCACGCGTTGTCAAAGGCGGTCTTGAAGGCGATGCCTGGATCCGGGTCCCATCCGAGACTGAGGTTGGCCACCTGTATGCCGTTGTCGACAGCCCATTCCATGGCCGCGATCGTATCGCTGGCGTCGCCGAAGCCGTTATCGTCCAGGACGCGGAG
>Ga0207797_1000953_pt1 | contig 21483 bp, 15 predicted proteins | sample PRCRCaboRojoPR_6_FD_187275 | JGI IMG/M metagenome (GOLD analysis project Ga0207797, IMG submission 187275) | Marine sediment microbial community from Cabo Rojo, Puerto Rico - PR CR 10% Liquid 1 (SPAdes) | ecosystem: Environmental > Aquatic > Marine > Coastal > Sediment | place: Cabo Rojo, Puerto...
GGCGAGAAGGGTCCGTGTATCCCGCCCACGAACGCCTTCGGTGGCGAGTTTTACAGGCCCTTCTCGCCCTCTACCCAATACTATAAAACTCCGCGGACGTCATCGGTCGCGGGATTCCCTTTGCGTCCGTCGAAGGCGAGCCGCTGCAAGCGTTGGCTCAAGGACGGCGCGGTCCCGCTTTCCGGTTGCATTCGCTTTTCGGTTGACGGGCATCGCTCTGATCGTCTTCTTGTAGGCGGTTTCCACCGTTCCCCAACGCCGATCGACCCATGGACACGGTTCTTTTTGTGTGTACCCACAACTCCTCCCGCTCTCAAATGGCCGAAGGCCTGCTCCGTGCCCAACACGGCGATCGGTACGAGGTGCAAAGTGCGGGGACCGAGCCGGGGGGCGTACATCCGTTTGCGGTGGAGGTCATGGGCGAGATCGGGATTGACATCACCGGACACACGTCCGACTCCGTGGACACCTACTCCGACCGCACGTTCGACATCGTCGTCACCGTCTGTGACGATGCCGCCGACAACTGCCCGTACATCCCGGCGCGCCAGGAGAACATCCACCGGGGATTTGAGGACCCGTCCGCCGCCCGAGGAACCGAGGCGGAGAAGCGCGCCGCGTTTCGCCGCGTTCGCGATGAGCTCTCCGATTGGATCGGCGCGACCTTCCGACCGGAGGGCTCCGGTGCTCAGACCGGCCGAAGCACGCCGGACACGGCGTGACAACTTCCGTCATCCATGGCACCCCCGTCCTCCATAACGGTGCCGCGACCGAATTGCACCGCCGTGACATGCGCCCATGACACTTCGTCCCGCGGAGCCGGAGGATCTGAGCGCGATTCAATCCCTTCTCCAGTCGCTTGGCCTTCCGCACCGCGACCTGACACCCTCGAAGCTGGAGCACTTCCTGGTCTACGCCGAGGACGAGACGCTCTGCGGGGTCGTGGGGCTGGAACTCTGTGGGAGCGACGCGCTGCTCCGCTCGCTGGCGGTTCCCCGAGAGCGTCGGTATGAAGGCATCGCTGCCCGTCTGGTGGAAGCCATTGAGCGACACGCCGAAGCGGTCGGTGTGGCATCGATCTACCTGCTCACAACGACGGCCACCGATTATTTCCGGCATTTCGGCTACACACCGATCGGGCGCGACGAGTTGCCCCCCGCGGTTCAGAACACCGATGAGGCCGCGTCGCTCTGCCCGTCGAGCGCGACCTGCATGCGGAAGGGCCTTCAAGACGAAGTGGAACGCTCGCAGCGGTAGCCGCCCCGCTGTCCCCACGATGCCCCGACGCGAGGGTCGCCACTCTTCAGCCTGCGCACCCGCCCCTGATCCCGTACGGCGACACTTCCGATGCGCACAGAGCGGGGCCTGTCGTTCTCGTTGAAGACACCGTTTTCCAAGCCCGAATCTCTTCAAGCCTAGCGCCGTGTCAGTCGTAAATTCGATGGTTCAAGTGTGCGTGCCCCCGCCTTCCTGTCCTTCCTCCCCGGCACCTGTTTAGCGACTCCGAGGTCTTAGCGACTCCGAGGTCGTGGAACGCACGTACGTTGAGAGCGCCGACGGGCGACACCCACGTGCTCTCTCCCTGATCGCCGGGAGAGGGGACGCATCGGCCATCGGCTGTCGCTAAACACGTCCCCTTCCCGAGGAGGAAGGGACGCGACGTTCGAACCCACGTCTCTCCCTCGCAGAAGGGAGATCAAGAGGGTGCGATTCCCTCACAGCACCACCCATTGAATCACGGTTGACGCAGCACTAGATCGTCCAGCGGCGTGTAAACAGGACGAGCACGTTGCGAGGCCGGTCGCATGCTTGGTCTTCCTGGAAAAGAGGGTGCATCCGACGCCGAACAGCACAAGCAGGCAACCGAAAACCGAACCGCGCTTGCAACGACGCACGCCCGACCTTCTCCCACGAAGGCCGGGCGTTTCGTCGGCAAAACGACCAGTCATGCGCGCTGGTAAACCGCGGAGCCGGAGCGGGGATGTGAAGGCTCGACGGGATTCGCGTTATGCCTGCGTTGTCATTGATCGGCCCTGGGCCGGTTCCGTAACCCGCATGGAATGGATGCGGGTCGTTCCTACAGGACGGAGAGTGCTGACGATTGCATCGTGAATGACGGGAGCTGGTAGTAGATCGTCGCTGCGCTCCTTCTTACCAGCGAATGCGTCGATGTGTCTTCAACGAAGGGGGGTACGATTCAGGAGAAATGTTCAGCCGAGAAGATGGTCCTCGTTCACTTCCTCCGCATTGAGGACCGCAGTGGCGTCGATGGGGCCGAGGTAGCGTCGTCCTTCACCGTCGTCGTGCGGATGAAGACTGTAGACGTGAACGGAGATCTCGCCGTAACTGACAGCAGAGCGCCGGTCGATCTCTCGGAGCGCATCCAGAACCTTCGCTTCGCTCTGAAACGGTCCCTCAGCGTCCGTGCCGTCCGGGTGGTAGTGGTCCTCGTGATAGTGTAAGCGGTACAGTCGGTGCTCGGGCATGATCTGTTGTGCATTCACGGGAATCATCTCCAGCTCCCACGAGGCGTAGGGACCCGCAGGGCTCCTTGACGCGACGTGCGGCGTCGGTTGGGGCCTGTAACGGTGTTCGTCCGGCGAAATGCAGGGCGTGCAGGACATCGCCGACCGTGACATGCAGGCGGGGAGGATTAACATCGTACATGTCAGGGTATGCGCTCCACGGGTCCGATGTTGCCGCTCTTCATCGCGATAACGCTCCATTATCACGAGTAAGAAAAGGGGGTTCCAAACGGGTGCAATCCGGCCTCACATTGCCCTCGACCTGAGGGTCCGGCAACGCCCCGGGACGCTCCTTATCCCGCCTCTCGAAAACTCGGCCGCTCGAGGGTTCCGCCGTCATAGAATCAAATACGCAGGCAGGCGACCGAGCATCGCAAGATCGAGGTCCTACTCGGCGAGAAACCGCTGAATGCGTCGGTAATTCGACGCGTCCTGAACGTTTTCCTTACGGCCACGGCCCGATTCTACAGGTCGGTCGTCGTTCGCTGGGGCAGCGCGACGGTAAACCGGGCCATCAACGTCAGCTGCGCGCGATGCCAGCCAAGATGATCGAGGAGAACGTTCGTGATCGAATGCATGTACCCCATACTGAGCGGGTCTGATGTCCGAACAGATCCCGAAAGGACAGTTGATTTGTACAACCGGGCGTCAGGCCCGTTCTTTGTGTGAAGACCCGTCCGGGTTTTGGCACGTACCGTGGCATTGGCCTACCGTACGTAACTTTGCTTCGACATCGCTTCCCTCAAGAATTCCCTGCCCTTTCATGGCACATTTTACTTCGAAAATCCTGGCGGTCTGCGCGCTGATCTTGACCGTAGGCCCCGGTCCGATTCTCGCTCAGCAAACAATTGAGGGAACGGTAACGGACGCCGAGACCGGAGAGCCCCTGCCCAGCGTCAACATCCGAGTGGAGGGAACGACGACGGGAACCGCCACAAATGCCGAGGGTCGGTACCGCGTCGCGGTGCCCGGCCCAGACGCGGTACTTGCCTTTTCGTTTGTCGGCTACGAACGCCGGGAGATCCGGGTGGGCGACCGCCCGACAATCAACGTCCAGTTGGTCCCGGAGCCTGGAGCCCTCGAGGACGTGATCGTCACGGCCCAGCGGCGCGAAGAACGTCTGCAGGACGTTCCGGTGTCGGTGGCGACGGCCTCTGGGGAGGAGATTGCAGCGGTCCAGAGTCCAGGATCCGACATCCGAGACCTGAAGGCACGGGTTCCCAGCCTTAATGCGGAGGGATCCAACGGCAACGTCATGCCGAGATTCTATATTCGAGGAATGGGCAATACCGATTTCGATATCAATGCCTCTCAGCCCGTCGTGCTGATGGTGGACGGGGTCGTGCAGGAGAATGTGCTCCTGAAAAGCCAGATGCTCTTCGACATCCAGCAGGTTGAAGTGCAGCGTGGACCGCAGGGGTCGTTGTTTGGTCGCAATACGCCGGCGGGCATCGTACAGGTAAAGACGCGGAAGCCCACGTGGGAAACGGAAGGCTATGTGTCCGCGACGTACGGTCGGTTTAACGGGACGCAATTCGAGGGAGCCCTCTCCGGACCCATCATTCCCGATCTCCTCGCAGCCCGAGTGTCCGCCCGGTTCCAGCATCAAGACGACTGGATCGACAACCGAGCACCGAGCCCCGATGCTCGGAACCAAACGCTGGGCCGACTCAACGACTTGGGAGGACGTGTCCAGCTTCAATTCACGCCGACCGCGCGCTTCGACGCGCTGCTGCGGTTTCACACACGCAGTTTTGACGGTCCTTCAGAGATCTTCCGGGCGAATATTATTGAACCGGGCGGGGGGTTCGTCGACGACTTTGAGCGGGACGTGGTGTTTCACGATGGACAGAACGAACAGGGGCTCAACCTGCGAGGCGTCAGCCTGAACTGGAACTACAATCTTGGACCCGTGACACTGACCTCCATTACCGGCTACGAACACGCTGAAAAAAAGCTTGGCGTGGGCGACATCGACGGCGGATTCGGGGCCGCCTTTCTCGGGGAGGGCAACTTCGGCCCGGGCCTCGTCCCGTTCCCCTCGGAGACAGGCAGTACCGCGCCGGGCCTGGACCAGTGGACGCAGGAGGTGCGCGTGTCGAGCAACGAACTCGGGCGAGTGGACTTCCAAGGAGGCTTCTTCTACTTCAACGACGACCTCGAAGTCCGGAATTTCAGCTTCGATACGCTCAATGAGAGCGCCCTGAACGGCCGGGCCCGGCAAGAGCAGAAGACCGAGTCGTGGGCCTTCTTTGGCCACGTCGAGACCGACCTCACCGAAAACCTGCACCTCTCCGGCGGGCTGCGCTTTACGAGCGAAGAGAAAGACTTTGTAGCCGCGCGGAGCGTGACGCCATTCGATGGGGATAATCTTCCTCCGACGTCCCGAAATCTGGAAGATGAAGTCGTGAGCTGGGACGCCAACCTTCGGTACGAGGTGAACGCAAACGTTTCCGTTTACGCCCGCCTTGCGCGCGGCTTTCGGGGCCCCTCCGTGCAGGGACGGGTGACGTTTGCCAATGACGTGACTACGGCGGATTCGGAAACCATGCTCTCGTACGAAGGAGGAATTAAGTCGTCCTTCTTAAACCGTCGCCTGCAACTCAATCTCACGGGGTTCGTCTACGACATGGACGACCAGCAGCTCACGGCCGTGGGCGGAGACGTCAACACGGCACGGCTTCTCAACGCCGAGGATACCGATGGCGCCGGCTTCGAAATGGAGGGCAAATGGTCCGTTACCCCGAACCTGCGCCTGACGGCAGGCACGAGCTACAACTTTACAGAGATCAATGACGAGAACCTCCGGGTGCCGCTGCCTGTCTCCATTGCGAACTGTGAGGCGTGTTCGGTCGAGGACCCTGTGGTTGAAGTGGAGGGGAGTCGGTTCGTCCAAATCGATGGAAACCGGCTGCCCCAAGCTCCCCGCTGGATTGCCAACTGGACGGCACGGTACGAGCAGCCGGTGGGCAAAAGCACCACGGTCTTCGCCTTTACGGATTGGTCCCTCAACACCGAGGAAAACTTCTTTCTCTACAACGCGCCGGAATTTCAGAGCGAGACGGTCGTGATTGGCGGTCTGCGAGTGGGCGCCGTGCTCAACGACGGAATGTACGAATTTGCCGTGTTCGGGCGCAACATCACGAACGAACTCGCGCTGGAGGGGGCGATCGACTTCAACAACCTCACCGGGTTCGTCAATGACCCTGCGCTCTGGGGCGTCGAGCTGTCCGTCAACCTTTGAACGGAACGCTCCCCGCCTGGCTGCAGCCTGCTGTCTCCCGGTCGGTCCGGGTGGTCGCATTGCGAATGGTTTGCTCAGTCGGTTCGAACGCCCCGACCCACGGGGCCGGCGTTGACAGGGTTTGCAGCATCGCCATGCCGACTCGAATACGCCTCGGTGAACGGACGCCCTCTCGTCGTGGAGGACAATCCCGGGTTGGCGCTGGTGGTGGCGGCGCCAGGGACACCTTCCGTTGATTCAATGCGTTTCTCGGGATCGGGTCGCCAGAACCGCCTCGGCCAGCCGCGCCTCAAGATCTTGCACGACCGCAGTGGTATCGTCGGACAGGCCCTGATCTGTGTTGATTTGAAAGGCAATCGCCACCCCGGGGTCGGCATAGTAGCGCAAACTCGAGGTGTATCCCGGGATCCATCCACCGTGCCCAAAGACGGGCCCGAACGGCGTGTCACGACGGATGGCCACGCCCATTCCGTAGCGCACGGCGGGCGACGATGGACCAATGGGCGATCCGCTCAGCATCCTCTCCAGGGCGGCGTCCGGCAGGGCGGTCCCGCCGAAGAGTGCGGCTCCCCAGCGCGCGAGATCGGCCGATGTGCTCACCAATCCACCTCCGGTCCACTCAAGGCCCGGATGCCAGGCCAGAGTGTCGTCGGCCGTCGTTGTTCTTCGCGGCCATCCGAACGGGTTTTCTGCGGCGTAGCCGGTGGCAAGACCTGGAAGGTGGCGCCGGTTCGACGGACCGGTCTCATTCAGATGAAGGGGCGTGAGAAAACGCCTGTCGACGATCTCGTAGTAATCGCGCCCCGTCGCCGCTTCGAGGATCATCCCGACGAGGATGTAGCCGGTGTCGCTGTAGGCCCACCCTTCGTTGACGTCGAAGAGCGCCGGCCGGCCCGCCACAAACCGGACCAGCGAGTCGGGCGGAAACGGGTTGCCGGCGACGTGCCAGCGCTGCGCCACAGCCTCCGCAAAGGCATCGGTGTGCACGTGATCGGGAAGGCCGGACCGATGGGTGAGCAGGTGACGCAGGGTGATGTGCGCGTGGTTCGGGAGGTCCGAAAACCAGGGCCGGTCTTCCAGCCAGCGTGCGATGGGCGCGTCGAGGTCCAGAACGCCCTCGTGCGCCAGTGCCACCGCCGTCGCCGCGACGAACGTCTTCCCGATGCTGGCAGCCAGCATGCGCGACTCCGGCCGCATCGGAGTGCCGGCCTCGAGATCTTCCAGCCCGGTCGCGGCCACCCCCGAGGCGCCGTCCGCCCACACATATGCGGCGGTCGCACCGGGGAAGCCGTGCTCGGCACGCATCGAATCGAGGGTTTGTTGAACGGTCTCCGACGGGAATCCGAGAACTGGCGGATCTGGATCGCCGCCGGAACTGAACGCCCCGAGGCCTGACAGAGACATGGCCGCCCCTCCGAGACCCATCGCAAGGATGAGCAGGAGACCTCGGGGGTGCCACAAAGAACGAAGGCGGGATAGAGCGCGGACTGGATTCATGGGTGTAGAGTGTTGCGGTAGGACGTGCCTGAGAGCGGCACACATTGTCGGGACCGGAGGGACGGGGCGGCCGTCTTGAAGCGTCCCAAGAAGACCGCCGCCCTCCGAAGTGCGCTCGCTACCTGCGCTCTCGTACCCTCGTGACGGATGAGGCGCTCTTCGCACGTCCGACGTCCGTTTCCACGGTTGCCTCCTCGTCATCCGGAATGACGTGCGTCACCGCGTGAGTCCCCTGGAGCATCGACTCGCGGTGGAGCCAAACGATTACGAGGGCCGCCGCGACGAACGGAATCGTGTCGTAGGGCTGGGCGTCGGGCCAGAGCGGATTGATGAGTTGCAAATGGAAGAGGGCCTGAAGCAGAATGCTTCCCCGGGACGCGTTGAAGAGGGCCGTCGCAATCAAGCTCAGCGCGACGGTTCCGACGAAAAAGTCGGTAAAGGACCAGGCGCTTTGCTGCGTGCCGCTCAGAAAGAAGGCCGGGAGATGCCAGACCCCCCAGATGACGCCAAGCACAAGACCCGCCCAGAGGGGCGACATCTTGCGTTGCAGCAGTGGAAGAGCCAGACCGCGCCATCCGATCTCTTCAACGGGCCCCTTAATCGCAAACAGCCCCAGTGCAACAAGATAAGCGCCCAGCGACGACACCGGCACCAGCTCGGCGGGGCTGAGCCCCTTCCACAGGGCACCGGCGTAGAAGAGCAGCGGAATGCCGATCAGCAGAAACGTGTACCACGCCATCGAGGCCCGCCACAGCAGAAGGCGGCTGAGAAAGCGCCGCGTGCCGTCCCATCGGCCTTTGACGGAAACGATGACGAGGGCGGCGATGGCCGGGGCATACGTTGCCAGGTAAAACAGGGGGTGCTGCCCGGTCAACTCTCCGAACGCGCCGGCCATGGGCTCGGGCAGAAAAATGTAGAGGGCGAGGATTCCCCACGCGAGGCCAAACGTGATGATGAGAAAGGGAATGAGAGTGGCAAGGGAAACCAGACGTGCGTCTGCAGATTTGGAGGCAGCCATGATGGTTCGGAGCTCGGATGGTAAACTGTCAGGGGTAAAGGATCGCTTCTGCATCAAACGGACCGCCCCCTACTGCTGCCCCAAAGGCGATTGCCCCCCGAGCGTAACCTGCCAGCGAAGAAAGGCTGCCTGATTGGGCTCGAAGCTGACGACTTCATCGCGCCCGTCGGTGATCTGCATCTGCCGGTAGATCGAGACGCCGGACTCGACATCGACCTTCAGCCAGGGCGTGAGGTGCACGATCACGGTCGGCCCGACGACGGTGTCGAAGTAGTCCGAGTAGGGCTGACGGAGGGCCGACCCGTCATCGGTCAGATGGTGCCGGTCGCCCAGCGTTCGAAGCTGCACGCCAAGCTCCAGACGCGGAGCCGGGATGACCCACGTCTCCAGGGTTGAAGGCAGCAGGGCGCTCCCCCGCCAGGCGGGTCCCCCGCTCCAGAGGGTCCCTTCGTGCTCCAGTTGCAGCAGTGGAAGGGGAATTGGGGTGCCGAAGTTGGTCGTGTACGCAACCCCGAAGCCAAGGACCCAGTGCTCTCCGGATTGCCGGCTGGCCAGAACCGCCGCCTCAATGGCGACGTCCTCGCTCTTGAGTTCCTCCTCCAGCCCTGACTTCAGCGCCGGCGTGGCCTGTCCCACCAGCGACCATCGGGCGGAAACCTGACGCTGGGCGAGGACGGTGAGATCGATGATGTAAGCATCGCTGGGGCGCGGCGCCTCCGCCGTCCAGTCGTCGTGCCGGAACTGGATCCGCTGGAAACCAGGCTGAAGCTCCAGAAACGTGCGTCCGCCCTGAAGCATCATCGGATAGGAGGCCCGCACGAAGCGGGTGTCGGTCCAGATGGAAAGGTCGTTGAGAGATGGATCGCTGGTTCCGTCGAATTCCACGTTCGAGACCGACACCGACGGCCAGGTTTCGTGGCCGAAGGTCAGGCTCGGTCGAGGCTGGGCAAGGACCGGACGCGCAGCGAAAAGGAGAGCCGCAACCATCAGGGCAAGGAGGCCCTGATGCACGAGCGGAGAGAGGAGACGGGAGTTGGAAACCATGACGGTCTAGGGATATTCGGGGAGAAATGCTGCACCGAAGCGGTGCAGGCGGTCGAGATCCCCGTGACACTTTTGGGTAAATGAAGTGCTCGTCGCGCCTGACACCCCCCTCGATGCAGAAATCAATGCGTTCAGACGCTATGCATTAGCACTGGGCTCGTGTGACCGGCACCGACGCATCTGTCTGTAAGAGCGAGGCGACGGTCCACGTGGTCGGGACGAAGCGGTTGAGTACAGGGATTTTCCTACAGCCACCCCGCTTCCGGAAGGACCGGGGCTTTTCGGCCCCGCCTGGCCGCCGGAGCACCGGAGGCAAGTAGGGCCATTTATCGAGCGAGGACGCGAGTCGTCGATTGAGGGCGAACGGGGATCCCGCGGCGGAATTGAGACGCTCGAACGGTGATTCTCTTCTGCCAACCCGCGGACCTCGCCATGCCCGACTTTCTGCAGTGGATTTCGGACTCTGCCAGTGCCATCGGCCGCACGGTCGCGCTGGTCGCACTCTCGGCTGCCATTCTGCCTCGTCCTGCCACGGCCCAACCATGTGTCGTGCGCGGCCAGGTGGTGGATGCCCAGGGACAGGGCCTGCCCGACGCCAACGTGCAGATTGCCGGCACCCTGTCGGGAGCGGCGGCCGACTCGACCGGACACTTCCGGTTCACGACCCGGGAGCGGGGCCCGCACTCTCTCCAGGCGACAATGGTCGGATACGCGACGGCGACGCGGCCCGTGGACCTGGTCCCGGGAGATACCATCGAGGTCCAACTCGTCCTGGGTGCAGCGCGCATCGAACTCAGCGAAGCGGTGATCACCGGAGCCTCCTTCGACATGGGACGCGAACCGCAGGCCGCCCTCTCACCATTAGAAGCCGTTACCACCCCGGGTGCATCCGGCGACCTGCTCCGGGCTCTGCAGGCATTTCCGGGGGTGTCGGCGCCCGGAGAGGGTGCGGGCCTCTTTGTGCGGGGCGGAGAGGCTGACGAGACGCGCGTCCTGATTGACGGTGCCCCCGTGTTCTACCCGTACGCCTACCAGTCGCCCAACGGCGGGTCGTTCGGTGCGGTCCGGCCCTTCCTGGTGAAAGGCACTGCGCTGTCGACGGGCGGCTTTTCGGCCCAATATGGCAACGCCCTCTCCGGCGTCCTCGCCATCGAAAGCAAAGACCGCCCGACGGAAGCACGCCGTTACGTGAACGCCGGCCTGGCCGGCCTGTCGATGAGCATCGACCAGCCGATCGGCGACGCATTCGGCCTCCGCGTCTCCGGAAACCGCTCGCACACCGGTCTTCTGTTCCGCGCCAACGGGACCCACGACGAGTTTACCACCGTTCCGCAGGGGCTCGATGGAACGCTGAGTCTGACGTGGGACTACGGCGAGGCCGGGCAGATGAAAACGCTTCACTTCGGCCGGCACAATCGCATCGGTGCCTATACCCAGGACGGTGCGTTCGACGGTGTCTACCGGAGCACCTCGACGAATCGATTGCACGTGCTGCAATGGACGACTCGGTCGGGGGCGTGGTCTGTGGAGAGCGTCGCCTCCTGGAGCCGCTACGCTTCGACGGAGTCGATCGGTGCCCTTGACCTTCAGCCGACCGACGACGCGGCCCACCTCCGCACCGACGTGCGCCGCAACTGGGGGGACTGGACTCTCCGTACCGGCCTCGTGGCGCAACATCGCCGTCATCATTTTCTGGGGCAGGTACCGATCCAGCCCGGCGTTTTGAACGAAACCCGCGCCAGCAGACGCATCAGTGAGGTTGTCCGTGTGTGGCGGGCGGGCGGGTACGCCGAACTTGCCGCCCGCCTCCTCCCTCGTGTGCACGCCACGGCCGGGATCCGGGTCGATGACGAATTGCGGCCTGCCGCCGGGAACGGCCCCCCGGTGGTGGATCCGCGAACGTCGGTGACGCTCCTTCTGTCCCCGCACACCGAACTGCGGGCAGCCTGGGGCTTCTACCACCAGTTTCCCGAGCCGGAGACGCGGGGACAGCATGCCGGACCGAATGCCCTCGGTGCCCAGCAAGCTCAACACCTCGTCGCCGGACTTCGTCACGAACGAGGACCGTTGCTTCTGCGGGCGGAGGCCTACTGGAAGCCCTACCGAGACCTCGTGGTGCGCACAGGCCCGTCACGCTACGCGAATGCCGGTGCCGGACGAGCGCGCGGCGTCGACCTCTTTGCCAAGTACGGCGCCTTCCTCGAGACACCGATCAGTGGATGGGTGTCCTACAGCCTGCTCGACGCTGAACGGACGCAGCCTCGCGACCGGGGCGAGTCGGTGACCCTGGAGCGCGGTCCGGCCTCGACCGAGGTGACGCATCACCTCAGCTTCGTCGGCAAGGCCCAGGTCGTCGGCACCCTCTACACAGGCGTCTCCTATCGCGTTGCGACGGGCCGTCCCTTCACGCCGGTGATGGACGCCGTCGAGCAACCGTCCGGGGCCGTCTTGCCCGTCGATGGTCCCGTCGGGAGTGTGCGGCTTCCGGCCTACCACCGTCTCGACCTCCAGTTGAGCTACTACTGGCCGTTCGGCGAGGACCGGCACGCCGTGTTCTACGCTGCTGTCAACAATGTTTTCGACCGGGCCAATGTCGTCGGGGTGCACTACACGCCCGACTACTCGAAGCGCAGTTGGCGCCGCACCGACTTCGTGCGCTCGTTCTACGTCGGCGTGTCCCTTCAATTCTGAGACGGCCGCCGCTCGTCCGACGCCCCCTGCCCCCAGCAGGACGACTCGGCGACTCTACACGCGACCCGTCGAAAAACGATGAACGGAGGGCGCGTCCTGACATACCTGAGGGCGAAGTATCGAGCCATCCCGCATTGCCTGATCGCGCCATGCCCGGTCGCTGGTTCATTGTCCTTCTGGTGCCTGTCGTCATGGGCCTACCCGCACTCCGCGGAGCGACCCCGTCCGCTGGAGATTCGCTCGCGTCGGACTCCGCGCTTGTCCTTACCGATGCGCGCGTGGTGGATCCGGACGCGCGAACGATCCGGCGAGGGACCCTTGTCATTCGGGGCGATACGATCGCACGCGTGGGGGGCGGGGTGCCCGATGACGGTACGGGCCGCGTCGTGGATCTCGCCGGGCAGTGGGTGATCCCAGGCCTCCACGATCTGCACGTGCACGCCTACGGCAACATGGGCACCAACCCGCGCGCGACGCGCTATTTCGGTCCGGTGGGAACGGCCCGTCGTGCCTTAAGGGCAGGCGTAACCGGCCTCCTCGACCTCGGTAACGCGGAGGCTCCCATCCTCCGTGCGCGCAGTACGACCCGTGCGGATTCGACCGCTGCGTCGCTGTTTGCCGCCGGTCCGGTCTTTACGTGTCCCAACGGTCATGGCACGGAATACGGCGTGCCGGGCATGGCACGCACGGTAACGTCCCCCTCCGAGGCCCGAGACCAGGTCGACGCACTTGCGGTGAAGTCGCCGGATGTGGTGAAAATCATCTACACGCCCGAGTCGCAACGCCTCCCATCGATCGGTCGCGCGACGATGCACGCGATTGTGGATGCGGCCGCGTCCCACGGGCTGAAGACGGTTGTGCACATTGGCTCCTGGACCGGGGCCGAACACGCCGTCGCAGCCGGAGCCACGGCCCTTACGCACACGCCGGCAGGCCCGGTGCCGGACACGCTGATCGAGGCCCTGCACACCCACGGAACGATATGGATCCCGACGCTGGCCGTCCATACAAGTCTGCGTCACTGGGCCGACCGTCCCGCAGGTCTTGACGATCCGCTTCATCAAAACCTTGTGTCGGATCGGGTTCTGGCCAGCTATCGCGACACAACCCGGTACAGCGATCGCATGCGCCGCTTTTCCCGGCGCCTTCAGTCCGAGCGTCCGCGGGTCATGAAAGCGGCACAGACTCTCCTTGACGCCGGAATTTCCGTCCTGGCTGGCACCGACGCCGGAAATCCCGGGGTCTTTCAGGGCGTTTCGCTGCACCGCGAGCTCAAGCTGCTTGTCGCGGCCGGGCTGTCGCCGTGGGACGCTCTCGCAGCCGCCACGACACGAGCTGGCGCTTTCTTGGACGCCAACACGGGCGTTCGGGTCGGCGACCGGGCGGATCTCGTCGTTCTCGGGGCCTCCCCGGTCGAAGACATCCGGAATACCCGAGCAATCCGTCATGTTGTGCACGACGGCCGACTCGTGGACCGCTCCCCAATCCCCTGACCGTCGTTCAGCCTCACCCAACCGGCTTCCTTCCTCCATCCATTCTCGTCCGACCATGATTGCTATCCTACGCGTTACGACGTTCGCCGCTCTCTTTCTTCTGTTCGCCCCCGCCTCCGCAGCTCAAACGGTGGATTCTCTGCTGGCGCAGGGCACCGATCAACTGGAGCAGGGCGTGACCACGGGCAGCGCAGCGATGGTCCGCGACGCCCGCGCGATGTTTGAGCGGGCGACGTCGGGCGACGCCCATACGGCCCTGGCCCACTACTACGTCGCGCTGGCCGACTATCGACTGATCGACCTGGTCGACGACGAGGACGCGTCCGAGGCGTTCGGAGACGACGCCCAGACCCGTTTGGAGCGGGCCGTGGAGCTGCGTCCTGACTGGGCCGAAGCCCACGCCCTGCTGGCCTCGGTCTACGGACGGAAGGCGAGTCGCGGCATGTTCAGCGGCATGCGGTACGGGCCCCGGGCGCAGCGCACGATGGAACAGGCAACCTCGCTGGCTCCCGAAAACCCGCGCGTTCTGCTGCTTGACGCCATCAGCCTGTACAACACGCCCGAGCGCTGGGGCGGCAACAAGGAGAAAGCCGTCACAACCCTGAGAGCCGCTATTGAGCGATTCGAGGCCGTACCCTCGGCGGATCCCCTCGCTCCCAATTGGGGTCATGCCGACGCCTACGTATGGCTCGGCAAGGCGCACATGGAAGCGGGTCGAATCGATCAGGCGCGTGCGGCCTTCGAGAAGGCGTTGGCCCTCCGCCCCGGCTACGCGTGGGTTGAGCAGGGCCTGCTGCCCAAGGTCGTCGCCGCCGAGTGATCCGGAGGCCACAGACCCGCCTTTCGTGGCCAGTCGTCTGCTACACAGCGTCGCATTGCTTCGCCGGTCCCCTCCTCACCCGATCGACCCCGCGCATGCCTTCCGCTCTTGAAGTGCAGCATCTTCGGAAGAATTACGGCGGCACGACGGTCGTCGATGACCTCTCATTCACCGTCGAAGCCGGGGAGATTTTTGGGCTCATCGGGCCGAACGGCGCCGGCAAGACGACGGCCATCGAATGCGCGACGGGCGTGCGGACGCCCGATGCCGGGCACGTCCGCGTCTTGGGGACGGACCCGCACGCGTTGCCGCAGGCCGTGCGCCGCCGCGTGGGCCTGCAGTTGCAGGAATCGGGCCTGCCGAAGCGGCTGACGGTGGCCGAGGCCATTGAGCTGTTTGCCTCGTTCTATCCGTCGGCGGCGCCGCAGGAGGAGTGGCTGGAACGCTGGGGCTTGGCCAAGCACCATGCAACGGCGTATGCCGACCTGTCCGGCGGCCAGAAGCAGCGCCTGGGTCTGGCTCTCGCCCTCGTCCATGACCCTGACCTCGTAGTGCTCGACGAGATGTTTGCCGGCCTCGATCCGCGCGCCCGCATGGAGTCGCAGCAACGCGTGCGCTCCATTTGCGAACAGGGAACGACCGTCGTGCTGGTTACGCACTTCATGGACGAGGCCGAAGCGCTGTGCGACCGGGTCGCCCTTCTCGACGAAGGGCGCTGCGTTGCTCTCGGCCCGCCCAATGCCCTCACCAACCGCCTGGGGGCGAGCGTACGCGTGCGGTTTACGGCCCCCGACGGATTCGATCCTGAGACGCTGATGGGTCTCGACCGCGTGGCGTCGGTGCGGCAGAACCATGCTCAGGTCGCCGTTTACGGACACGATCCGCTTCTTTCTGCCGTGACCAAGGTTCTCGACGAGCGCGGGCGCCGGCCCTCCGACCTCCGCGCCGAGCCGACCTCCCTCGAGGATGTCTTCCTGCGTGAAACGGGCACCGCTCTGGCACCGGCCTTGACGGGCGAAACAACCGGCTTCTAGCACCACGTCCGCGCGATGTCGCGGCCCCTCCCTCTGGTTCCGAACAATCTCCAGCAACAGTGATGAGGCGTGCCTTTGTTCAGCTGCTTCGCACCGAGCTGCGACTGTTTCTCCGAGAGCCCATGGCCGTGTTTTTCAACGTGCTGTTCCCGGTGCTCCTGCTCCTCGTCATGGGACCGATCTTCGGAAACGAGGCGTCTTCGGTCTTCAACGGTTACGGCAGCGTGGACATCTTTATGCCCGGCTTCGTTGCCATCATGATCGGCTCCTACAGCCTGGTCGGGCTGCCCCTCACGCTGGCGTCGTACCGGGAGCAGGGAGTCCTCAAGCGGTTCCGGGCGGCCCCAATATCGCCCGGCATGGTATTCGGTGCACAGGCCGTCGTGTGCGTGCTCGTGGTTTTTCTCGGCACTGCCGTGCTGATTGGGACTGCTGCTCTTCTCTTTCCGCTTCGTTCTCCGGACGCTCCTCTACAGCTCGTGCCGGCCCTGTTCATTGCCACCCTCAGCTTTAGCACGCTCGGCTTCCTGCTCGGAAGTGTGCTGCGCACCGCCCGGGCCGCACAAGCCGTTGGGAACGCCGTCTTCTTCCCCATGCTCTTCCTGTCGGGCGCCGCCATGCCCCGGATGCTCTTTCCGGAGTGGATGCAAAACATCGGTGCGGCGATGCCACTAACGTATGTCGTGACGCTCCTGCAGGATCTGTGGATTGGGCAGGGCTGGAACGGAACGGCCCTCTTGATTCTGGGCATTCTGGTCGGGGGCAACCTGCTCCTCGCAACGGTTCTTTTTCGGCAGTCGTAATATCGGTTCGGACGCACAGGTAGATGCAGCAGCCAGCCCGATCTGATCTGCCCGAAAGCGTGTGCCTCCAGACGCGACCCTGGGAGTCGGCCTGGCCCGCAAAAGGCCTGGCCCGCAAAAGGGAAACGGACGCGGCTCCCGTGCAACCGCAAACAATCTGTGATCAAAAACGCCATCCTTCGCCGTCCCTCGTCTTCGACTTCCTGTCCCCGTGTCAGACTCCTCTGCATCGACCGAGGCCCCGGACATCCCCCCTTCGTTCCGCGACGCGCCCCCTCCCCGCCCTACGATTACGTGGACGGGCGTCGGCCTGGCTGCGGTGTGCTGGATCCTGTACGGGCTCTTCTACACCTTCTTCATTGCCCGTCAGGAGCCGAATGCGCCGTTTCTGGGACTCCTCCTCGGCCAGTTGTTCTACAGTCTGGTGCTCGGCCTCTGGAGTCTGCCGGTGTGGTGGGTGACGGTTCGCACAATGGATCGCGTGCACTGGGGCTGGACGCTCACCGCTCACCTCGTCCTCGGTCCCGCGTACGCCTGGACGGGGCTCGAGTCGTATCTGCTCCTGTTTCGCACCTGGATCGGCCCGACGGCTGTCGCCGAGATGGAGGCCAATTACCAATGGATTCTCTTCGGCAACCTGACGATCTACGCCGTTCAGTTCGCCGTGTACCATCTCGTGCGCTCCGTCCAGCGCCTGCGGTGGCACGAACAGCAGGCGGCCGAGTACGCGGCCGTGGCCCGCGAGCGGGAGTTGGCCGCCTTGAAAGCACAGATCAATCCCCACTTCTTGTTCAACACCCTGAACTTGATCAGCGCTACCGTGCATACTGCTCCGGAGGAGGCCCGCAACATGATCAGCGCCCTCTCCGAGCTGCTTCGCTATGCCCTGCAGAGCACCCATGCCGACAGCGTGTCGCTCCGTGAGGAGGTCGATTTCGTGAAGTCGTACCTCGACCTCGAATCTCAGCGGTTTTCCGATCGGCTGGAGGTGAACTACGACCTGGCCGCGAGTGCGGAGGCGATGGACGTGTCTGTGCCGCCGATGATCCTGCAGCCACTCGCCGAGAACGCCATCAAACACGGCATCAGTCCGAGTGCGGAGGGCGGCACCATCGCCCTCTCCATCGATCGGACGAACGAACATCTGCGGGTCTGCGTCGAAGACACCGGCGTGGGGCCGGACGGTCCGGTCCTGCCGGAAAACGGCGCCGCCCCGGACGACGATGCAGCATCCTCCGGATCGGGGGTTGGGCTCTCGAACACGAGCCGGCGTCTTCAGCACGCATTCGGTCCCCGTGCAGCCCTCCGCACCGATTCCATCGACCCCCACGGCTTTCGCGTCTGGTTTCACATTCCCCTGTGATTGCTCCCGCGCGGCGCTCCCTCCATCCCGCAACGTGAACATCGACCCGCATCCATGCCCTCTCCGTTCACCTGCATCATTGTCGATGATGAGCCCCATGCCCGGTCGCTGGTTCAAGAGTATCTCGACGAGTACAACCACATCGCGATCGTCGGAACGGCCGGCAACGGGCAGGAGGCGATCGAGCAGATTCATGAGGCCCGGCCCGATCTGGTCTTCCTGGACGTTCAGATGCCGGAGCTCGATGGGTTCGACGTGCTGGAACGTCTGGATCTCGTTCCCCACATCGTGTTTTCGACGGCGTATGACGAGTATGCCATCCAGGCCTTCGAAGCCGGCGCGGTGGACTATCTGCTGAAGCCGTACAACCGCGACCGCTTCCGAACCGCCGTCGAGCGCGCCACCGAGCGCATCCAATCCACCGCGCCCTCCCCCACCGACCCCGGCGATCCACCGAGCGACGCGACGGAGGCACGGCCCGGGCCCGAAGCGACCGACGGCCCCGCAGACGCCGCGTACGTCGACCGGATTGCAACGCTGCTGCAAGAGGCCCGCGATGCTGAGTCATCCGGCGATGCTCCCGAGCGTCTGTACGTGCGCCACGGCGAGAAAATCATTCCTGTCGAGGTGGCCTCCATCCGCTGGGCAGAGGCAGCCGGCGACTACACGAAACTCCACACGGACGAGAACACCCACCTCACTTCCCTCGGACTCGGCGACCTCGATGCGCGCCTTCCCTCCGCCGACTTTCAGCGCGTGCACCGCTCGCACCTCGTCGCTCTTTCGTCCATCGACCATCTCCGCAGCGACGGATCCGGGGGCTACGTGCTCCGTCTCGACGATGGAACCAAATTGCGGGTCAGCCGCTCGTACGCGTCCAAAATCCGCGAGCACATTGTGTGAGCTCGGAGGCCTGTCTCCCGTGGAGGCCTGTCTCCCGTGGCTGTTCGCAGCCGCATTTCGGGGACACCGTCCCCTGCCGCGCCCTCCCGGGCGGAGAGAGGGACGATGCAGGGAATCAGCCTGCAGCGGTACACAGCCGCGACCGCCTCGGGGCGTGGCGCGCCAGTCAGGATGCGTCGATCCCGGCGCCAACCTAGAGGTCGATCCGAGCTCCATCCTTGCGATCCGATTCCATGATGGCGTTGACGATGCGGATGTCGGCCAGGCCCTCCTCGCCCGGCACGATGGGGGCCTCGCCGTTTTTGATGGCACGCGCATCGTCGTCCATCTGGCGGGCCTGCTGGTCGTGCGGGTCGGGGGAAAGCCGGGTGCCGTCACTGGTCCGTCCCTGAACGCCAGAGTAGGACTGAAACGGGCGCAGCCGGTACCATCCGTCGGCGCAGGTCACGTCGAGGTAGTTGGTTGATTTCCCGAAGCTGGTTTCGCCCGTTGCCTCGACCCCGTCCGGAAACTCCAGCGTGAAGGTCGCAAACTCCGGCACCTCGCTGTACATCTCTTCCCGCTCCGACCAGGTGCGGCCGCGCACGGCAATCGGTTCCATGCCCGTAGCATAGCGAGCCGCATTGATGGGATACACGCCCATGTCATAGAGGGCACCGCCGCCCAACTCCGCGTCCCGGCGCCAATCGTTGGGATCGGGGTGGGCGCCGTTGTAGCCCGCACCGGTTTCGACGGAGGTGACGGCCCCGTACGTTTCCTGCTCGCCATACCGAATGATGGTCTGCGTGTTGGGTTCGTGCTGCATCCGATAGCCGATGGTAAGCTGCACGCCGTTCCGGTCGGCGGCGTCGATGACCGCCTGGCACTCTTCCACATCCATCGCCATCGGCTTCTCGCACCAGACGTGCTTTCCAGCCTCAGCGGCCTGGATTGCGTCTCGAGCGTGCACGCCCGGCGGCGTCACGATGTAGACCACATCGATGTCGTCGTTGTTGGCGATGTCTGGCAGGGTCTCGTAGCTGTACACGTTGGCGTCCGGGATTCCGTGGCGCTGCTGCCACACGGGAATCTTGTCGGGGGATCCCGTCACGATGCCCCGGAGTTCGCAATGCTCCGTCTTCTGCAGCCCCGGTGCCAGCTGGGTGCTGGCGTAATTGCCGAGGCCACAAAGCGCCACCCCGAGCTTTTGCTTCTTGTTTGCGAGGAGGACCGATGGGAACCCGACCGACGATAGCGCCAGGGCCGATCCGGCCTGCCGCACGAATTCGCGGCGGGACGTGCATTCAGACATAACGAGTGGGAACCGGGCAAAGGGAGCAAACGAATTGAAAGGACATCAATCACGACGGCCTTTCTAAACTGCCCGAACGCCGGATGTATCCCCACAGATGGGTTCCCCTTCTTTCCGAGGCCTCGACCCTCTTCCTTCCCAGAGGGTGGGGGGACGGGCTTGGAGCGATCGGGACAGCTGTGCGCTGCGGCACGAGCGGTGTGCGGTAGCGCCCACTGCTGGACGGATCAGTCGGGGACAAACCCCGCGGTGCAGCGTTCGGCGGGCGGTGCGGCATGCGGCACGTGATCTCGGCATCGCGGCCGAGCAGCTCGTCGCCCTCAACTTCAACCAGGACGACGCCGTCAACCGGCAACTCGACGCGGTTAAGCGTGCGATGACGGACCGCCGCGGCCGTGGGCAAGAAGGTGCAGCAGGATGACAGCCAACCTGCGCCATACACCATCGTCGGCGTCGTGGAGGACTTCCACTACGGGTCGCTGCACGAGACGGTGGAACCGCTCATCATGGTGCCGATCACGTCCCGCTACACCGGTCCCGCACGATTTCTCACGCTCCGTGTGCAGACGGAGCCCCTAAGCGAACCCCTGCGTGCGGTGCAGGATCGCTGGGCGACGCTCGTGCCGGATCGCCCGTACGACGCGACCTTCGTGGACCAGTACTTTGCCCGGTTGTACGAGCACGACCGCCGGTTCGGGCGTCTCTTTGCCGTCGTCGCAGCGCTGGCGATTTTCGTCGCCTGCCTCGGCCTCTTCGGACTGGCGACGCACACCGTGCAGCAGCGCACGAAGGAAATCGGCATCCGGAAGGCGCTCGGTGCCACCGCGACGAGCCTCGTTGGACTGCTGTCGAACGACTTCGCGAAGCTCGTTGGGGTCGCGTTCGCCGTGGCCGTGCCCGTTGCCTACCTCGGCATGAGCCGCTGGCTCGACGGCTTTGCCTACCGCATCGACCTCGGCGTGGTGAACTTCAATTACTGGTTCCTGATGCACCGCACCACGGTCTCGCCGGACGGCAGCGCCGTTCACTACGTGCCGCTTTCCAGCGGCGCGGACGCACGCATCGACTGGCCGGCGCGGTTCGTCGCGCTGGAGGTGCGCGGTTGCTCCAACGAGCAGCCGGCGAAGCTCTTCTTCGACTCTCTCACGTTCTACGAGAAGAAATACGAACCGGTCGATCTTGAGCCCGTACCCGAAGACCTTCCGTGGCCGACCACCCAGGATACCATCCTTCCACAGCTCAAAAGTGAAGTGTCGACCCGCGTTCAGAAGAACAGCAATGGCTGCAGATTTGTGTGCGAAGGCGATGAGCGTATCGTGTATGAGGTCACGCCCAGGACGGGAGGCCCGGGGGACGTGAAAGTGAGGGTGGCGGACACGCAGTTTCGTCCGTGCGCCGGGGGCGGGATCAGGTTTGAACTGGGTGGACAGACGGTCGAACCGGGCGATGCCGGTGCAGATGTGTCGCTCGTGGATTCTACTCTGGATGACGGAGTTTTCAGCACGAAGTGGCGGCTGCGGTCGGGCGGCCGGCAGGTGACGTACAGTCTGGATTATTCGGCGAAAGGCAAGTCGCTGATAATCGATGCGCAATGCTCCGGCGGGCATGCCGACCGTTTCCAGATCGGCCGGACCGACGGGCTGAAGGGCGCGAAGTTGGTGCAGATCCCGTACCTGACCGTCAGCACGTCGGGCCCGCGCGTGGCGTGCAGGGACGGCGTCTTCCTGTTTCCGCTCATGGATTGGTACAACAGCGAC
>Ga0207797_1000954_pt1 | contig 21443 bp, 13 predicted proteins | sample PRCRCaboRojoPR_6_FD_187275 | JGI IMG/M metagenome (GOLD analysis project Ga0207797, IMG submission 187275) | Marine sediment microbial community from Cabo Rojo, Puerto Rico - PR CR 10% Liquid 1 (SPAdes) | ecosystem: Environmental > Aquatic > Marine > Coastal > Sediment | place: Cabo Rojo, Puerto...
CGCCTCGACCACCTGCTCGCGCACCGTGTCCGTCGGGGTGCCCAGATTGAAGGCCTCGCCGTCCTGCCGCACGAACTCCTGCCCGTACTGATTGCCCGCCGGTAAATCGACGATCGTGCCAACCCAGCCCTGAACGGGCTCGCCCTCGCGATGCTCCGGGCTGGGCGTGGGTGCGAGGGGCTCGCCGATGAGAAGGAGTCGAGCCGCCTCAAGTTGGCAGCCGTTGACGTCGACAACCCCGCAGGTCAGCGCTCCCCAGAGTCTGACGGGGGTTAGCGTGTCGCGGACGCTGTCCATCTGTTCGACGACAGCCAGATCGGCGCCCTCGATACCGTACCTCACCGGAAACGCGCCGTCGAGCTGGAAGTAATCATCGAATTGAGCACCCTCGGGGTTGCTGGCGATGATGCCCTCCCAGCCCTCCACGTCAGTCGCCAGCAAGGCATCGGATCCCTCCCGCCGCACCTCTTCAACCCAAAGCGTGGGTTCACTCGACAAGGATGCGTCATCCACCAGCGTGCCGGACAGATGGACGGGCGTTTCCCCGCCCCGCAGCGGGTCTATCTCGGTCTGAGTCGCTTCGTCGACGCCTCGCACGAGGACCTCGCCGGTCCCCGCGGGGAGAAGCGTCAAGCGGAGCAGTCCTTGATCCGTGCTCTCGCTATCTCCGAGCACACCGTACCATCCTGCGACCGCTACACCGCTCTCCAGCGGCGGCGTCGGGGTAGGCGGCGTGGTGGGCGTCGAGGGCGGCCGTGCCGTGGGCGAGCTGGTGGGTGCGGCGTGGTCGTCGGCCGCGACGGGGCCGCAGCCGCTGATCAGTGCTCCACTCGCAACGATTGTCATAGTCAGTAGCACGTGCTTGAATCTCACGATAACTCCTCTGGGCATCCTCAATGTCATCCGTCGGTCCTGTCAATGCGTATCCACGGATTAGACGACGGGTTCAGCGGCAGGGTTCCATCGCTGGGTGCGTCTTGATAGTTGATTCTCACTCGCGCACATCGACCAGGGTGCCAACATCGGCCCAGCCATACAGCCACTCGGCCTCTTCGGTCGGCAGGTTGACACATCCGTGGCTCATGGGGTGACCGAAATTCCCGTGCCAGGTCACGCCGTGGAGTCCGTACCCCTCGTGGAAGTACATGACGAAGGGGACATCCTCGATGTAGTAGTCCTCCCCCGCCATGTCGTCATACCGGAGCTTGATCCAGATCCGAAACTGCCCGACAGGGGTCGGCGTCTGCGGCAGGCCGGTCGAGACCAGCATGGTGCGCACTGGCGTGCTGGCCTCGTAGGCGGTCAGGCGCTGCTCGGAGAGATCGACGTCGATCCAACGTCCTTGAAGCAGCTCATCGGCCGAATTGAGATCCGGGTGCGGTACTGTGTCGACAGGTGGACCCGTCGGGCTGGGTTCCGGGGTGGCGGGCTCCGCAACACGGGCTGCCGGCGGCAGCTCGACTCGCTGTCCCACGTAGAGGAGATCCGGGTTTTCCATCCCGTTGAGCTCCACTAATTCCTCTACGGAGATGCCGTACCGTTCGGCGATGATCGTCAACGTCTCACCGGGCTGAACGACGTGAGGCGGGATGTCCAGGTCCGGCACGGGCGTGGCGACAGAGGGCTTGCCGCCGGGAGCGGGACTCGGGCTTGCGGTCGGCGTCGGCGTGGCGCTTGGCGAAACCGTAGGCGAGGGATCCAGCGGCGTCGGCGTGATGACGTCGGGGGGTCTCACGGGGGTCTCTGCCTCGGCCAGCACCGCCTGGCCCGGCCGATCCGAGAACCACAGGGCCGATAGGGCCGCGACGCAGACTACAGCAGTGGCGATGACTCCGCTCCGCAGGTAGGCGATAACGGACAACTCGTTGAACCCCTTGATACTCAGCTCGGACATCGGTGTTTCCTCATACTGCTGGTTAGTGCGGCGACGTGTTGTGCGTTGCCACGAACCCTCTCAGCCGTTCAATCGGGCTCAGTATAGCCGATGGCCGCCTGGACAGCATCGGTCACCGGGTGGGTTCCCATCCTGTGCCGACGACCAGGCCTGACCCTGGTCGGTTGACCAGGATGGGAAGCCCAAGGCGGGCAGACACCGGTCCTTCGGCAAGCAATGCTCATTCGCGAAGCTCATCCTCCAACGTGGAGTAAGGCGTCTCGGACGGCCCGCAAGGGGACCAGGCACGCTCGCTAGGCGATGGGGTCCAAAACGCGGCCCACGAAGAGGACGGCGCCGGTCTCAATGTCACGGATGAGGAAGATGAAGGGACGATCCAGTGCCACCTGGACGGGTTGCGGCTGCATCGCGGACATCTTCATCACCACCGCCGTGGCCGCTGCAGCCTCGGTACCGGCTTCATCCACCGAGACGAAGGCCTTGTGGACCACCTCTGAGATGAAGAGGTCGCGGTTCCCCGTCATGCCAGAGAAATCGGCATCACCGGAGAAAGCGGTCTCCATGCCCAGCGCCGTCAGGGCCTCGCTAAGCCCGAATTCCGATTCGAACTCGAAGAGCGGCATCGTGAGATCGACGTCGCGATACTCGATGTCCTCGATGATCTGTCGGACGCGCTCGCCGTCCAGCTCAGCCTCAAAGGACGAGAATGCCTCTCGGTCCGGCACCAGGATGATCATAGACATCTCGCCGCCATCGTAGGGTAGCTCGACAACCTGACACCCATCGGCAGCAGCGTATCCCATGGACTCGGTCTGATGCATGAAGGGCACGGTGGTTTGGCTGCCGTCGAGCCGGGTGAAGGGACCGTCCTGGGTGGCTTCCTCCTGGAAGGGGACAGCCCAGGCAGCGTTGAAGTAGATGGCGTTGGTGAGAACCAGACGGGTCAAGGGATCGATCCCGCCCTGAGGGATGAGATCCTCGATCTTCCCCTGGGTCTCCTGGCTCACCCAGTCGTTGATGGTGACACGGGAGGCCTCCGGCGCGGTGGCGAAGTCGAGCACGCGCAGCCCAGCCCCGTAATCGGCAGCGAGCACGTCCAGGTATGCACTCTGAAACTCGTAGCCCTGCTGCCCCCAGATGGCATTGGCGATATTGAGGCGGAACCCCTCACCGTCCTGACTCGCGGCGCCCTCCCCCCGTCCTTCCAGCATCCGATCCAAACCGTTGAAAGCGTCATGGAGCGCATCCTGAGGAAGGACGAAGCGGAGAGCCTCAGCCATCTCCTCCTCCGTCACGCCCCGAGCGCCGGCGTACGTCATCGCCAGAGCCAGGGAGAGGCTGTACGGCGAGTAGAATAGATTGTCATCGCCCTGCTCGTCGGCGAGGAAGCGGTAGAGATCGAAGCCGAAGGCCGTATTGCCCTCGACCAATGCCTCGATGTCCGCCGGTGGTACCTCGGGTGACTTGCGCTCCCTGTCTGAAGCAAGGATGCCGCCGGAGGCCGGCGGTCCGCTGCCGCGCCCCTGCAGGGAGCTGCAGGCCGTCGCGGTCACTATGGCCATCACCAACAAACTGAACAGTATCTTGCTCACGTGGAACCTCCTTGGATCCGATAGCTCGTCCCAGCATCCTATCTGGGCCGTCATAGTTAGGACGAGCCGCGAGGGTCAAATGTTCCAGGTGGGACGCGATCGAGCTCAGGTTGATCGCGCTGGAAACGAGCAGAGCGAAGATGATGGTGCTACGAGCAGGGCGCAAGGGCGCCCCGCATCACAGCAGAGGAGCTGGGCAGAGACCTGCAAGAGAGGGCTTTGGGGGATCAACGTGCTCGACTGTGCGCCTCGAGGCCACGGTCTCCGATTTGGAGCGCCGACTGAGGACGAGGAGACGGTGGAGGGTGCTCAGCGGCAGCCGCCGCTGCAACGGCAAGCGGCCGAACGATCGGCACAGGGAGGCGCTGACCGCGCCCAGCTCAGCGCGGTGTCCAGCGGCGGGATACGGGATCAGGTGCGTCAGGCGCCTTAGGACTCCTCATCCCGTAGCGCGTCGTGGGGCGGCGTTGATCAGTTGGCATATCTAGGGAAGCGGGTCGGCATTGGCAGGCGCTGGTGCTCCCACCCGCAGTGCAGGGTCTGCGGATTACTACCGAGTGAGGCTGGCGGTCAACCGCCGGACCGCACCACTGGAAGGGTGACGACCTCAAGGGTCACCGACCGGTTCAACCGCTCCCGGAGGGAGGAAGCGATCTCGTCGGCGGCCGACCCCGGGAGGGGCTCGACAGAGCGGACGGTGGCCACGACGAGCAGCTGATCCTGCTGGACCTGGTGCTCAAACTCGACCAGCTGACCGTCGCGGGCGACCATACTCTCCGTCAACACCTCTCGAATCTCCTGTCGGGTGTCGGCGTGGCGCACGATACCGGCCATGATGATGCCGAGGGGTATGGCAATGATGAGAACGAGCAGAGCGAACCCGATGAGGCCGCGTCTTATGCGGCGGGTCGTCTCCGGCTGCCACGTCTGCGACCGAACACCGAGGAGAATGAAGACGATGACGCCGGCCAGGCTGATGGCGGCAATGTTGGCCAGGAAGAGGAGAAAAGCACCACCCGCCACCTGGGGCTGACCGAGGGCCAATCCGAGCCCCGCCACGCTGAGGGGCGGCATCAAGGCAGCCGAAATGGCGACACCCGGGAGGGCGGCACTGACCTCCTCACGGGACGCGGCATAGGCGCCGGCCATCCCCGACGCCAGGGCCACGGCCAGATCGATCAGAGTGGGCTGCGTGCGCATCAAGATCTGTTCGGTCAACTCCTTGAAGGGCGAAAGCATACCGATGATCACGGCCAGGACCAGGGCGAGGGCAACGCCCTTGAACATGGACTCGATGGATAGACGGACGAGCCGCACGTCGGCCAGGACCATGCCGAGAGAGAATCCAAGGATAGGCGACATAAGGGGCGCTACAAGCATGGCGCCAATGACCACCGCGGCACTGTTCAGCAGCAGTCCAAGGGTGGCGATGATGGAGGAAAGGACGATGAGGACAAAGAAATTCACCCCCGGGCGCGCACTGTCCCGCATCGTCTCCCGCAGCTCGAGCTGCTCCTCCACGTTGAGCCGCGGGAGGATGCGGAGGAGACCACGGCCCAGCTTCCGGGCCCAGAACTCAGTCGTCCCCCTATAGCGCCGCACGATCACGGCCGTCTTCGGCACGCGAGCAGCGATCTGCTGAGGAATGCTCCCAAAGACGAATTGGTCGAAGAGACCCTGCTCGGAAGCGCCGAGGAGGACCAGATCGTAGTGTTCGGCCTCACGGACGATGCCCTCGACCACGCTGTCCGCAACGATCACCTTTTGCTGCGGCGGGCGGCCGAACGCCAGTCCATTGAGCGTTTCCGCGATACGTTTCTTGTTCTCCTCCATCTGATGGTGTGTGGCTCGGCCCAGCTGCACGTACATCGCCGTGACCTCGGAGTCGTAGGCCTCTGAGAGGACCATGGCCAGACGGGCCGCGATGGGCGCGTGGGGACCCCCGGCGGTAGGGACGAGGATTCTCCCTGCGTCCTTCCACTGCTCGCCCTTGACGACCGTTACCTCGCATGGGGCGTCACGGATGACGGCGTCGATAATGGGCCCCATTGAGGCGCCGGCAGAGCGCGTGTAGCCGCGCCACCCGAGGAGGATCATGTCGACACCTTCCTCGCGAGCCGTGTCCAGGATACCCTGGGCCACGCTGTGAGCGACGCGCGTCATAGTCTTGATGGCGAAGCCCTCCTCCTTGGCCTGGGCCATCGCGCGCTCCAGCAGGACGCGTCCGACCGCAGCCCGGTGTCTGCCCTCCTCCAAGGGCACCTGATCGGGTACGGTGACGACCTGGAGGGCGACCACCTCCCCACCCCGCTGCCGGGCCAGCACGCCGGCGAGTCGGAGAAGGGTCCCCGCTGTGGTCGGGTTGGCAACAGGCACGAGGACCTCGTATGCCGGCTCTCCCTTCTCCTTGGCAGGGGGCTTGAAGACCGTGACGCCCTCTTGAGCCTGAACATGGTGACGTCGGGCATAGACGAGGTAGACGACGAGGCCGAGGGCCAAACAGACAACGCCCCAGGCCACCGCCCCCGGCCCCCAGAAGGAGATAACGAGCACATCGATGACGCAGGCGAGGCCCGGGATCCACGGGTGGAAGGGGAGTCTGAAGACAGCCTCCTCCGACTGCGGTTGAAGGACCAGGACGAGGTTGACGCCCGCGAGGACCATCAGGTAGAACAGCCCAGTCAGCTGGATTAGACGCTCCGACGGCACCATAGTGCACGCGAGGAGTCCCAGGGCGACCAGCGAGATGATCCACGTAGGCGTGCCGAAGCGCCGGTGCGTGTCGACGAGCTGTGAGGGCCAGTAGCCGTCCTTGGCCATGGCGTAGATCTGCCGCACGACCAGGACGAACGCAGAATTGAGGGCCAGGGCGAGGGCAAATGCCCCAACGCCAAGCATGAGCGGGCGTCCGGCTCCGCCAGCCACGCTCGAGCCGAGGAGGGCCAGCGGCGACCTGGACCCGCTCAGCGCGCCCCAACCCACGACACCGATGCCCACAAAAGCGACCACCGCGGCTATGAGGGTGGAGAGAACGGGCGTGAGCAATAGCGCCCGCGGGGTGCTCCGGGGCCGATCCTTCATCTCATTCTGCAAGGTCGCCGTGATCTCCAGGCCCACGAAAGCGGCCATAACCACGGGGATCGCCTGGCCCCAAGCCCGCGGGCCACCGCGGTAGTTTGTCAAATCGATCTGGGGAAGAGCCGCCAGGGTGACGCCACCGAGGAGGGCGATCAGCACCAAGGACGCGGTGGTGAGTCCGCGCCGTCCCTCGCGGGTCCCTACGGCGTTATTGGTGGCGAGGAGGAGGATCAACCCTGCGGCCAGGGGCCATACGGGAAGATCCAAATTAAGTTGGGTGCGGAGCAGCACCGCCACCTGAACGCCGAAGCCCTGGGCGAGCAGGGCGCAGAGCCCGAACCCAGAGAGAACGAGGGCCCAGCCGGTGAAGAAGGCGAGCCAGCTGCCCTCGGCTTCGTGCACCTGGCCATAGGCGCTGCCGCGCCGCCGGCCGCTGGTGGCCAGCTCCGCGTAGCCCAGGAGATTGATAAGTAGAAGCGTCAAGGCCCCGAGGAAGGCCAGCGGCGTCAACGGGCCGGCCCAAGCGACAGTCTCACCGGTAAGGACGAAGGCGGTGACGATGACCATGACGCCTAAGCCCCGAGCCATAACCTGGCGCGGGCTCAACCCTCGACTGTACCGAATCTCGCTCAAAGTGCTCTCCTCTTCCTCTGTTCCGTGCGAACGCAGCATCAAACGGCCGCAGACCCGTCCTCCACAGCGGCGTCACTACCGGATCAGTGATCCCCACTCACGGCGATGCCGCGCTCTTTGACCCCGGACCCCGTGTCCCCGCGATGTGCGTCTGCTGCTGGCTCCTCGTCGGCCACTCCTCTGCTCACCATTCTACCATGATCGATCCAGTAGCGGTGTGCGACTGTCTTCTCCGCATCGAGGAGTCCGCACGCAAAAAGCCACCCAGCGGCAGTGCGTGGGCGAAAGGGTTCGATGGGAAGTGTGACGCCTCGACAGGCGCGGATCCGGGCACGCAAGGACGGGCCGCACCCCACAGGGCGTTAGGTCCTCGGCCCCGTCGGGTGCGGCGCGGCTAACGGTAGATGACGACTGGCGTCGCCCGCTAAGGCGAAGGAGTGGGCACCGGAGAGAGCTCCTGAGTGCCGGTGACCGTGCTCTGTGCCGACAGAGGCGTTACGAAGCCCATCAGATCGGCCCAGAGGGCCTCAAGGCTGGGCCTGGCGCGGAAGGATCGATTGGCGATCAGATCGTCGACCGCGAGCAACCGTTCTCGGAGATCCTCCACGCGCTCCTCTTGCTCGGGCACTAAGCCACCCGCCCGATCCAGATGCTCTACGGCGAGGGTCAAGGTCTCTCTCGCCGTGCCAGGATTATCCTCGACCAAAAGGAGACGGACCTTGAGCAGGTCTTGAGCGGTCTGTAAGAAGAGGAGGCGGAGCGCGGCCTCGTTCACTTGCCCTTCCAGGGCCTCGACGTCCTCCTGAGAGGCCTCGAGCTGTTGACTGAGGTCCTGATGCGCTTCCTCGAGCTGCCCCTCGATCACGTCGATCTCCTGCGACAGATTGGAAACAGTCTCCGAGAACCCTGTTTCTGTCTCCTGGAGTGCCTCCTGCTGAGCGCCGAGATCCTCCTCTAGAGCGGATACGCGCCCTGCCAACTGCTGGATCTCCTGCCCAAGCGCCTCTTGATCCTGAGCGCGGGCGGCGCCCTCGCCTCGGAGTTCAGCGACCTCTTCCTCCAGGTCTGATACCCGGTCCTCCAGAGCCAACCGGTTGTTGAAGATGCTCTCCGAGTTCTTGGCGACCTGCTCCTCCAGGATCGCAAGGCGGGCACTGTTTTCCTGGACCGGCCACCTGAGGCGTCGATAGGCGTACGGTACACCGTAGAAGAGGGCCAAGCCGATCAGGACTCCCACGATTAGAACGAAGACGAGTCGAATCAGGAATCCAAGAACCTTCCCGACGGCCCCAAGGAAGGATCCGTCCGACGAACGCTGGTGCTCACTCATTGCCTGGGACCTCACTTTCCCTCTGGGGTCGGCGTCGGGGCGGCCATTGGAGCCCCCTCAATCTCGCCGAAGATATCCTGCAGCAGCGTCTGCAGGCCGACGAAGAAGCTGCGTGTCCTTTCAGCTTGATCCTGCAGGTCGGACACATCCTCCGAGACAGCGCGCAGCTGGTCCGATAGGCCGGCGACGTCTGCCTCGAGGACGTCGGCCCGGTCCTCCAGGTCGTCCGTCTGCCCCATCAGGTCATCGACGGCGGACTCGACGTTGTCCATCCGCTCGCCAAGGTCCTCCAGCGCATCGAGACGGGTACGAAGGTCTTCCACGTCAGTATGCAGAGATTGCAGATCCCGCGTCACTCCCCGCAGATCGCTCTCGATGTCCAGTACGGCCTGACTATGACCCACGTCGAGGGAGCCGTTGATGCCCGCGAAGACGATAAGCGCAAAGGCCATGCCCAGCAACCCACCCAGAATCGCAGTCCAGACCCACGAGAGCTGACGCCACCAGGGCGGTGTGGGTTTCATCTCGGCAGGCGACCCCACCGTGGGAGAGGGCAGGTCCGCCCCCTCCCCCTCTCCGGCGCGATATTCATCCTCGGGAGTGCTCTGCGCCGCACCCACCGGTGCGACCTGAGCGCTCTCGACTGCTCCTGGCTTCTCCTCCGGTAGGCCGCCCTCCGAGAAAGAGGTCCCAGTTGGAATTCCCTGGGGTTCGGGCTCTACCTCCGGTGAATATCCCTCTTCCGAGGCCTCTTCCTCGACCACCTCAGCGCTCTCTTGCGGACTCACGCCCAACCCACCCTCCGACAAGGACTCCCCCGGCGGTACCGCCTCAATCTCGGGAGGTTCCTGGGCTTGCGGCTGGTCCTCGGTGTCGGGCGGCTCCGGGGCACCTGTCGCCGAGTCCTCCTCAGGCACGGCGTCCGGTCCCGGGGCATCCATCGCCAGCTCTGACGGGTCCTCCTCGTTCCCGGACGCTGCCTCATCCGACCCATGCGCGACCAGGTAGTCGGCCAAGCGGCGAACCGAGTTCTCGCCGAGGCCTGCCACGGACGTCAGATCCTCCGAGCCCTCATAGGGACCGAAGGTCTGGCGATGTTCGACAATCCGCTGCGCCAGCACCGGACCGATGCCCGGCAACTGGTCCAACGCCTCCGCACTTGCCGCGTTCAGATCGATCTTTTCCTCAGCCATCGGAACCTCCCGATGTCTCGCTCACCGCGCCGCACGCCGGTGAGAGACCGGGTGTACCAGCCGGGTTCCGAACATCACTCACCGGGGCCATACTCGCCCTGCTCAGCCACGTCGGGTCGGCGCGGCACCTCGCCCTCCACATCGGCCTCGGGCTCGTCCGGAGCCTGTGGTTCTGCCGGCTCTTCAAGCATTTCTGGTGGCAGAACCTCCTCGATCTCCTCGGCCGCCTCGGGCTCCACAGGGCCGGCGAAAAGCTGGCTGGGGTCGACATCCAAGAGCGCCTTTTCGGCCTCGGCGAGATCCATGGTCATCGCACCCTGCTCGTCCTCGACATTGACCAGGGCGCTGCGGCCCACCGCGTCGGCCTCGGCCACGGGGCCCCTTACGGAGAGATTGACCAGACTGAACCCGGTGATCCGACCTTCCTCATCTAGCACGACGTCTCCGACCTTTCCGATCTTGGTGCCACCAGGGGTACGAACCTCACGACCCTGGAGTTGATCGAGCCGCAGCCATCCCGGCGGCTCGGGCGCTTCATCCTTCTCGTAGACCGTAAACGGGCTCTCGGCCAGCAGCGCATCGATCCCGAAGAGCGCTATGTCACGCCTCTCGACGAATCGGGGCGTGGGCCGGAGGAGCCCTTCGCGGCCGAGGAAGATGCCGACTACCTCCATCAGTTCGTCGTCGAGATAGAGATCCTTCACCTCCCCGAGCCTTCGGCCGTCCCGACGGCCGAAGACCTGGTTGCCTATGAGACTCTTGCCCAATCGCATGGTTTTCCTCCTGTCCTCTCAATGGTACTTGAGCCGCGACGCGTCGAGGGTTCAGGGCCAGTGGGCGAACCGAGCTGACCCTGCTCGAGTGTCACGGTTGCCAAAGATTTACGGCCGACGTGAGCGAGCGGTGATCGATCCCTAGCCTCCAGCCAGACGGAGCAAGGCCTGGGGCACCCACAGGTTGCCCACGCCAAGAAACGAAAGAACGGTCGAGCCCGTGAAGACGAGCACGCTGATCGCGATGAGCAGCTTGTCACGGGCGTGATACGTCAGGCGATGGACCCACGTACGCGGCCCGACGCCGAACGCACGGAGGTCCATGGCGTCGATGATATCCTCTGCTCCAACGATAGCATTGATGGTGACGGGCACGAGGAGAGGTGCCAACTTGCGGATCTGGGCGATGAGCCCTCCGGAAAGCTTCTCCACCTCGTATCCCCTGGCCCGTTGAGCGTCCAACGTGATGCTGAAATCTCGCCCCAGTGTGGGGACGAAGCGAAAGGCCAAGTCCATTGCATAGGCAAACTTGTCCGGCAAGCCCAATCCTCGAAAGGTCACGCCGTACAGACTGGGATCGACGGTGTAGGGAATGGTGATCGCCATCGTCGTGATGGCGTACATGCGGACCAGCTGGCTGATGGCGAAGATCGTCTTCTCCGCCGTCACCGTGAGCGCAACCTGCCACCCAACGACGGGGAGGGAGAGGGGGCCCAGCTGGGTGATGACGTGCTCCTCGTGGTATGCGTACTGGACGCCCCCTCGGCCGGTGATGAAAGTCAGGGTGGTCATGACCAGGATCAGGATGCTCACAAGGATCCAGACGCGGCGGGTCTCCTGCCAGGTGAGCCTCGCCAATCCATACTGTAGAAAGGCGATGCCCAAGAAGACGAGCATGATGCGCAGGTCCCAGAACTGGACAATGGAGAAGAGCATCGCCAGCATGAAGATGATCCGAGCCCGGGGGTCCAGGCGCTGGATGATCGTGTCTCGGTCGCGGTAACGCCAAGCGATCAGCATCTCACACTCGTGCCCTTCTCAGGTCCCGTTGGGCCTCGCCGCGCCCATCGAGAGCCATTCGGATTCCACACTCCGGTCCAACCGGGCGCGAAGCGCCAATTAGCGTCCCGTCCGCGCCTGGACGGCCTCGTATGCGGCCAGGAGGATCGGGGTGAGGATCATGGAGTTGACGATATTGGGGCCAGCAGCGGGAGCGAACTCGCCGATGATGGCCGTGGCCAGGCTGTAGCCGTTGATCCAGATGTCCGCTATGGATGCAAAACCGATGCCGACGATGATGCCCAGGGTGCCCCATAGGTTGACCGCCGCCAGGTCGACGCTGAAACGCTCCAGGACGAAGCGGCTGGCGATGACCACGGCCCCGCCAACCATGAAGATCCAGGCCCAGAGTTGGAAGCTCTCGATCTCGCCCGTCCAGGGGCCGACGACCTCCGGGTTGATGAAGATCAGACCGGCGGTCAGCAGGATTAGCACGGCGACGACGATGGTGAGGAAGTTAAGGCTGCGACGCTTGTTGATGAAGAGCAGGACGAGGCCAGGTACCATGCCCATCAGACCATTCCCGATATCCCAGGCCGGGAAGACGCCCCACCCAGTGAGAAAGTCACCCAGGATATTCCCCACGGCGCCGGTGAAGAATCCGACGACGGGCCCGAAGACGTAGCCAAAGAATATCGGAATGCATACGGAGGGCCGGAGCGCCACCTGACTGACGGACGGCATAGGGATCGTATTGAAGATCCAGTTGAAGACGCCGTAGAGGGCGGCTCCAATGGCCATGTAAACGACCTCCCGCGTGCCGACGGCCCAGGCGTCGTTCTCGGCCGTCAGGAGATAGACGCCAAAGACGAGAATTAGACCGATGGCGGTCACACCGATGGGCGCCACGCCACTAATTCTCTGACCGCCGGTGAAGATGCTGGCAAGGGCCAGCAAGACCACGAAGGCCACGAGTACGATAAACCAGACGAGGGTTCGGTTGGTGCCGGGCTGCACAGCCATGTCTGCCTCCTATTGTCTATTCTATTGGGGGTATGGCGGTCACGGTCGACTCGGTTTCGAGCAGCCGTGAGCGTGAACCTGTTTACGATGCATCAAACGCCGCCCAGCTGTCGTCCCCCCCCAGGCCCGACAGCCGCGCGAGATACACTCATCGGCGAAAAGCCGCACCACTGGCTTCGCCCAATTTCACCTTGATGCCCCTCCAGCCGTGCCGTGGACAGCGCGCGCCAGTTCCTCAACAGGAAGGAAGCCGCCCGTCTGAGGAAGGTACTCCAGATTGGCCCTGAGCAGTGAGGTCGGCACGAGACGACACGTCTCCAGAACATTGGGATCGGAAAGCACTTCATCGGGTGGACCGTCGGCTGCGATCTCCCCCGCGTCCATGAGAATGACCCGGTTAGCGTATGAGATGGCGAGGTCGAGGTCGTGGGTGATGAAGAGGATCGCGCAGAATCCGGGCGTCTGGAGAATGGCGTCCATGAAAGCCATGTAATTCCAGTAGTCCTGACCAGCGGTGGGCTCATCCATCACCAGAATCCGAGAGCGCATAGCCAGGATAGCAGCAATGGAGACCCGCTTCTGCTGGCCGAAGGAGAGCGAGAGAGGCGCGTACGCGTCCAGTCCTGTCAGGTTGAGGGCGTCCAAGGCCTCCTCAACGCCCTCCTCAATCACCGGGTCGTCGTAGCCGAGGTTCTTAGGGCCGAAGGCGAGCTCCTCCCGCACGGTAGGAGCGTGGAGCATATGGCTGGGGCTCTGGAAGACGTAGCCCAGGGTGTGGGCGATCTCGGCCACACTCAACTGACGGGTATCCCGACCCTCCACATGTACAGTGCCTTCTTTGGGCTTGAGGAGCCCGATGGCATGTTTGATGAGGGTCGTCTTTCCGGCACCGTTCGGACCGAGGAGCGCTGCGATGTCACCCTGGCGTATGGTCAGGTCGACGTTGTGGATGACGCGCGGGCCATGACCGTAGGCGAAGGAGACGCCATCGAAGATGACCAAAGACTCGCCTGCGTCTGCCTTGACGGCCGGTTCAAGGACGGGGGGCGAGATCTCGGCCCCCTTCTCGATCACAGCCGGAGCGGGCAACTTGACCTGGCGGTAGCCGACAACGTCCGCCAAGCCAGCCGGCGGACCGGCATATGAGATCTGTCCCTCCACCATGAAGAGCACACGATCCGGACGAACCCCAAGCACATCCTCTACCCGATGCTCGACCATGAGGATGCTCATGCCCTCATCGGCGAGACGCCGGAAGAGGCGGAGAGCCTCCTGGGCGCTGGCAGGATCGAGGCTGGCCAGCGGCTCATCCAAGAGGAGCACGTCGGGACGCATCGCCAGCACGCCAGCAAGGCTGACCTTCTGCTTCTCGCCTCCGGAGAGGTAGAATGTCTCACGGTCACGGAGGTGGGAAATGCGGAGGTAGTCGAGGGTCTCGTTTACTCGCCGCCGGATCTCGCGCCGCGGGAGCGCCAAGTTCTCCAGACCGAAGGCCACCTCGGTGAAGACGTGTGCTCCAAGGATCTGCCGCTCCGGATCCTGGAGTACGGTACCCACGCGTTGGGAGAGGTGCGAAAGAGGCATCTCGGACGTCGGCCTGCCGTCCATGAGAACGCGGCCGCTCAGCTCACCCTTGTAGCTGCGCGGGATGAGCCCATTGATGCAACGAATGAGGGTGGTCTTGCCGCAGCCGCTGGTGCCGGCGAGGAGGAGAAGCTCGCCCCGATCAAGCGTGAGTGAGACATCACGTAGCGCCGGCTCCGGGCGTGCCCGGTACCGGAAGGTGATGCCTTCGACCCGCAGAGGGGCGGAAGCCCCGGCTTCTGCAACCACGTTTCTCCCCCGATAGCAGACCCAACACCCACGGCCTCAACGAGGGCGGCCCCTGAAGCGGGGCGGCCCTCAAAGGGGTCCGGAGGCGCCAAACGCTGACGACGAAAGATTGAACCACCGGGCGACGGGGGCAGCCCGGCTTGGAGATTGTTACCGGACGGGGGGTTCAGGACTCAGCCCGAGGGGCGCTCCTGTGAGGCCTCAACGGCTTCCTCCTGTCCCTCCTCCACTGACCAGACCTTCTCTGGGTCCTCAATCCGATCGATGAAGACTACGCCATCACAGTGATCGACCTCGTGCTGAAACACTCGAGCTAGGAGACCCTCGGCGTGGATCCGCACAGGACGGCCCTCTCGGTCGAGGGCCTCCACGATAACCTCCGCGTGGCGGTCGACCTCCCCGGCCCATCCGGGTATGGAAAGGCAGCCCTCAACGCCCTCAACGAGCTCCTCCGACGCCTCGACGATCTCTGGATTGACCAGGACGTAGAGCTCCGTCTCTATCTCCTCGTCGGACACCTCTTCTTCCTCGTCAGGGATGACAGGCACTTCAACTACGACCACCTGCTCCGGCACACCGACCTGAATAGCGGCGAGGCCAATGCCGTTGGCTGCGTGCATCGTCTCAATCATGTCCTGGATAAGCTCTTCCAGGTCGGCATCTACGCGGCGGACGCGACGGGAAGGCTCGTGAAGCATCGGCTCGTTAGAATAGACGATCCGACGAACGGCCATACTCAGTCTCTCCTAACTCTGTGACGACATATCGGAACGGCTCTCACGCCGGGAGGGAGGGGCGGGAATCGGACCGCCTCCTCGCTCCGCGTCAGGGTGACGCATCTGATCGTAGACGGTGAACCAATCAAGAAGCTCATCGCGACGGCGGCGTGCTCGCTCGCGCCGCTCGGTCTCCTCGAACCTCTCGATACGGCGGAAGATCTCCGTCTGAACGCCCTCGGGGTTCTTCACGTGGTCAAAGGTAAAGGCACCCGCGCCGGCCGTCTCGATGGTGACTGACCCGTATCCGAGCACACGACCGATCAGCCCTGACACGGTGAGACTCACATTCTGGATCATGCCCAGGCTTGCCTCCCGGCGCTCCTCCCGTAGGCCAAAGGGACGCTGCTCGATGTCAATGATGCGCGAAGAGGTCACCTGGTACACGTCGTTCTGCCAGTCTTCAAAGACCCATAACCACCACGGGACCAGAAACATCAGCACGATGCCATAGCTGAGCAGCAGCGAAGCCGTGTGTCCGTCCCGGCTCAACAGCCAGGCCACGAGAAGCGTCACGATGGCGATAGCCGCGGTCGGTCGGGCAATCGGGCCGAGAAGGGCAACCCAATGCTTCCTCCAGGTGATGGTGTCGCCCTCTTCGTGGCGGAGGGCGGGAAAGAAATACCGAAGAACATTGACCGGCGCCAAGACCTCCCACCAGCCATCCGAGGGGCCGTCCTCAGGGCCAGGCGCAGGACCCTCTTGAAGCTCGGGCTCGGTCGTCTCCGAACCCTGAGGCCCAAGGCGTCGGTGGAGGGCGTCTTGTATGGCGGCGCGCTCCTCAGCCCGCACCTGCGCCTCGAGGCGGTCTCGCTGCCGAAAGATGCGTTCTTGGACGTCGACAGGGTGGGGAATCTGCCGGAACTCAACCAGGCCACCCGGCTCTCCAGCAGTCTCGATGAGGAGGTTTCCAAAGTCAAAAGTCTTGGCCAGAACACCCTCCTGGACCTGCTGGATGCTCTGGATGTTCGTCAGGGGAGCACCAACGCGGGAGCGGCGGATCAGATAGACGTGTTCGTCGTGGATCACACGCTTGTTGGTCAGGATGTACTTGTCATTGAGGTGATCCACAACGTAGTAGGCGATGACCAAGAGGGGTATGGCGGATAGGACACCGCCAAGGATCAGAGCGGGCAGGGCGGTGCTGCCCACGTAGAAGTGCGCTGCGAGAATGAGGAACAGCAGGGCCCATGGAAAGATCAGCCGCCGAGCGAAGACGACGCCGTGCTTGCGAAGGACGAAGATCACGGCCTCGTCGGGCTCCTGCCAGTCGAAGCGGGGCGCCCGTCGCCTCCGCTCTACGTCGCGTGCCATCCGCAGGTCCTTGCGAATCCACGGACGATCCTCCAAGAGCGGGTCGAAATTACCCTTCTCAATGATCAGGAGCTCGGCATCCCGGGTGACCTCGACGGTGGCGTCGTGACGCTCACCGAGCAGCAGGGAGCTCTCACCGAAAAACGCACCCGGCTCGAGGCGGTCGACCTCGCGCTTGATGCCTCTGGGATCGACGCGCACGACACGGAGCTCACCGCTCAGCAGCAGGTAGCACCCCGTTCCGGGATCGCCTTGCCTGAACACCAGGGCGCCTCGCGGGTAAGGCTCCTGGTGCGCCAGCTCAGCGATCGCTTCAAGATCGCCATACTGAAGCGCAGAAAAGAGCCTGGTCTGCCTGAGCTGATGGACAACCCTGTCGGTCATACGGCGCCTCCCAGTTTGACACATTGTAGCACATTCTTAACGCACAGGAAAGGGAATCTTGTACACTTGGTAGGAGCGGATGGGGGAGGCAGCAACCTGGACGTGACCAAGTGACGCCGTGGCGCCTGATGGTCCGTCCTGGCCCGCGAGGTATAGCCGCCCCGCCGGTGCCCAGCATCGCGCAAAGCGGGGCGATTAGGCATAAGGCCGACTCAGGAGAGTGCGGCGCGCCAGAGCAGCCTTCTGGGAGTAGTAGCCGAGGTGAAGCGCCGGGACGAGGGTCAGCGCGCGGTCCGCCACGTGCCGAGGGGGACGGCGCGATCCAAGTGCGCGTCGAGATTCGGAATCGATCTCTGAGTGAAATGATCGTAGAGGAGGAGCGATCCCATAACGGGGACCGAGGTGGCGTCCGCAGGAATCTCCAACCGATGGGGGTCGAGTACGGTCGAACCACGGATCCATTTGAGAGTGGGAACGGCCCCCAGGGCAGGGACGGTGTCGTGTGACGCCCGCCAAGCCCACGTACCATCGGATTGGAGGCCGGTGAGCGACGTGGACACAATAACGTCCCGCAGCAAGGGGCGCTGGCTGTGAAACCGCAAGCGGACGTCAACTTCTGAGCCAGGCAACAGCTCACCCGTGGGGCCCTGAGCCCGGGTGAGCACCGCCGCATCCCCGAGGGGTACGTAGCGCTCACCAGGGCTGATCCTCGGCAGGCGGACGGCCCCGCGCAGAAGCAAGTTCCAGCGCCGTCCCCCTTCCCGCCCCAGGGCGAAGAGCCGGGAAGCGGCTCCGGGACGGTCGGCGGCGACGGTGGCGTACTGGCCCGCGTCGAGTTTGGGAACTAGCACGTGGGTCGTGAGTGCATCTTCTTTGCCGGTCAACGAGACCCGGGTCGCCTCCCCAGGCCCCATCCAGTGCAGGTAAGTGCGCACGCTCCCGTCCTCACGGGGCTCGAAATCGACCCCAAGTAAGGTGGGTCCACCGGCGAAGTGCACAAAGCGAGGATGCTTCGTCACCGGCCGCGTCTCAGCCGGTTGCAGGCGAACGGTTCTGAGTCGGACGTTGTCCGCCCCCTCGGATGTCGACAGGCGGCCTTCTGTGGTATAAGCGCCCGCCACCAGCGCATAGTCGCCGGGGAGCGTGTGGAGATACGGGTGAACCAAGACTCGGTCGATGATGACTTCGCCCGGTTCCAAGCTCCCGGGGGCGTGGGTAGGATCCTCAGCAGCACTCCAGAGCCGACCGTCAGGACCGAGGAGCTGAACAAAGAGCCCCACGCTTGCCTGATTCGGTGTGACGGGGGACCAGGCCACCTCCACCACAAACGGTCGGGCCGGGCGCCCCTGCTCTGTCGATACGCGGTACCCGAGCAGATTAATCCAAGAGCCCAGGGTGACGTCGATCTCTATCATGTCTGAGGGGAGGGCGGAACGCGGTTCTGCACGAACGAGAAAGGCCTCCCCGAGGGGTTCAAAACGGTACGGTAGCTCACCGTAGGCGCGCTCGAAGACGCGGGCCACGATCACGGGGCGATCGGCGATACGCTCCTCAATGGCGCGGACCCATGTCTCCTCCAAGGGTTCGCCTCGCGGCGCCACGTATTCGACGCTGAGATCAGGGCGCGCACGCTCTATCGCTTGAGCGTAGCGGAGTGGGGTGAACCAGTGCCAGTTGGCGAGGATGACAGCGTCCCGGGGTGCGTCGTCCAGCAGCCTGTCGACGTACTCGCGTGTGTCACGGCTCTGACTGAGCTGCCAGTAGCTCGGGATGCGGGCGATGGGACCAGCAACCACGCCGATCAGGACCAGGGCCAGCGCGAAGAGGAGAACGAGACCGGTGACGACCCGGAGGCGCGGCCACCGGGCGCCGATCTCCTTAAGCCAAGGGGACTGGTCACCGGAGCCACCAAAGGGGACGGCCACAAGAAGGGCTGCGGAGACGTAGGCAGGCACGGCGTACTCGACCGTCTGAGGCGCGTCGTAGGTGAGCGTCACCGCCATGTGCACAGCAAAGCTTCCCACGAGGAGGAATGCGAGCCGCCAGTCCCGAAGGAGTAGGAGCCCAGCGCCCAGCACCATGCCCAAGAGGACGAGAGGGTTGAACTGGAAGCGAAGGAGCGTGGGCAAGAGAACGAGGCGGTCCAACAGGCTCAAGGCGAACATATCGCCGCGAAACCCCCGCGCGAGAACGTGGTCCAGAAAGCCAGACGGGGTGGAAAGTCCCGGTCCACCGCGCAGGGGGAGATAGCCCAGGACCAGCAGCCCCGGCAGAAAGGCCAACAAGGGCTTCACCCAGCGACCCGGCTGGCGGAGGATGGAGGGGTCCAAGAGGAGCGCGTAGACGACGAACACGATTCCGGGGAAGGCGAGGGAGGGATGATGCGTGAGGCCCAGAGAGAGGGAGAGGGATAGAAGCACCAGCGGCCACGTAGAGACATCGGCGGCTCCCCCATCCCGGCTATTTGGGTCCCGGTCCGCGGCTGGACGACTGTCTCCTGCGCTCCCGAGGATACCAGTGGGCGACGAGTCGTGGGACGCGGACGCAACCTCCGCTCGATACGCGGCCAGCGCGTAGAGCGCGAGGGCGGCGAAAAAGGCGGTGAGGGGGCGGATGCTTGCCTTCGTTGCCGTGGCCCAGAAGGTGGTGGCTGAGCCAAGGGCGACAGCGGCCGCGACGCCCCCAAACGCCGATGTGGAGAGACGGCGAGCGGCGGCGTAGACAAGAGCCAGCGTGCCGGCTGCCGTGATCGCGGAGAAGGCGTTGACTCTCCAGGCAGGCGACGGTCCAAGGGGCAGGCGCGAGAAGAGCCAACCCAGGATGGTGTAGAGTGGATAGCCGGGCGGATGCGCCACGCCGGCGGTCGGGACGACCCGTTGGAACTCACCCGAGTCCGCGGGAAGCACGCCGGGCCGCAGGGTGATGCCATAGAGCACGAGGGCGGCGACGAAGACGATCAAGGCGAGAGGCCAGCGGGTGAACCAACTGCCGTCAGCGGCGCGCGCGTCGGAACCCCGAAGCGCATCTAGAGCCCCAGAGAGCTTCATGGACCGGTGACCCTATTCCCAACCCCAGACCAGCCCAGCGTACGGCCGGTCCGGCGGATCCCTCTGGCCCCGAGCGCCTCCCGACGCTGGAGCGGTACGCCGCGGGTCAGCATAGGGCACGGTCCATTCGGCCTCTGTCGTCGCCAGTCGCATCTCGGCTTAAGACGTCCCGGTAGGCCGTCAGCGTGGAGCGTGCCGTAGCCTGCCACGAGAATCTAGCTGCCTGGGCGACCGCGCGCTGGCTCAACTCCGCTCTGAACCGTTGATCTCTGACCAGCCGGACGAGCGCGCGGGCCATGCCACGGGCGTCGCCGGGTGAAAGGAGGACGCCGGCATCCCCAACGATCTCCGGAAGGGAGGCGGCATCGCTCCCCACGACGGGCGTGCCGCAGGCTAGAGCCTCCAGAGGCGGTAGACCGAAGCCCTCGTACCTGCTGGGGAAGATAAAGGCCACGGCGCCCCGATAGAGGGCGGGTTTGTGATCCTCATCTACGAAGCCGCAGAACGAGACGACATCCTCGTCCACATCGTGGTCTCGAACGAGACGGTGCGGATCGGGCGTGAAAGCCGTGTCCTCTTCGGGCAGCTGACCAGCGATAACCAGGGGGCAGGCCTCACCGATGGCCGGCCCGGCCCAGCGGTACGTCTCGACAACCGTCGTCAGGTTCTTCCGCCGATCAAATCCACCGAGGTAGAGAATGTAGGATGGCGGCAGGTTGTAGCGCGCCCGAACGTGATGGTCATTGGGCGCCGGTTCGGACGTGTACTGCTGGTCGACCCCCAGCGGGACGGCCCATACCTTCTTGTCCGGCATGCCGAGCGATCGGACGATGTCGCGGCGCGAGGCATCGGAGTCTGTGAGGACCAGGTCCGCCCCACGCGCAGTGGCGCTGACCAGGGCAGTGTAGAGCCGCTGGAGTGTCCGGCCGCGGTAGGGCGGGAGGACGAGCGGGATCACGTCGTGGATCGTCACCACCAGAGGGACCGACGACCGGGCTGGAGGAGCCCAATAGGGAACGTGAGCGACATCCGCCCCCACCTCGGCGCAGGCCCGAGGAAAGGCCCACTGCTCAAAGCGCACCTTGCCGAGATTGGAGCGCCCGCTCATGACGGGGTGGGCTACGACGGAGGGCGCCAGCTCCGAAACCCCGAGAGCTGCTTTGGTCCGGCCGTCAGAGGGCAGAACAAGAACGATTTGAAGGCCAGATCCGCCGACGGTGTCCAGAGCCGCAAGTGCCTCGACCAACCGGCGCGCGTACTGACCGCTTCCCGTGCTGGAGCTACGCCAAAACCAGGCGTTGAAGGCGACACGCATCAGCAGATTCTCTGGGTGCCCGTGGATCGGGAGACCGCTCCATGCCGCGGAGCAGACCCAGCCCCCTGGCAGCCGTCACCCCTCGTACCCGTGCGGATGGCTGCTGTGCCACTCCCAGGCGTGAGCAACGATGGTTGCCAGATCGGGGTACTGGGGCTCCCAACCGAGCTCCTGACGAATTCGCTCGCTGCTGGCGATAAGGACGGGTGGATCACCAGGACGACGGTCTCCCGGCTCGGCTGGGATGGGATGCCCCGCC
>Ga0207797_1000955_pt1 | contig 21443 bp, 17 predicted proteins | sample PRCRCaboRojoPR_6_FD_187275 | JGI IMG/M metagenome (GOLD analysis project Ga0207797, IMG submission 187275) | Marine sediment microbial community from Cabo Rojo, Puerto Rico - PR CR 10% Liquid 1 (SPAdes) | ecosystem: Environmental > Aquatic > Marine > Coastal > Sediment | place: Cabo Rojo, Puerto...
TTGGCGGGCGGCCCAACGCCGGCAAGTCGACCCTGCTGAACGCACTCGTGGGACGCGACCGGGCCATCGTGAGCGAGACGCCCGGCACCACGCGCGACGAGATCGAGGCCGAGGCCGAACTCGACGGCTTCCTGTTTCGCTTCGTCGATACCGCGGGTTTGCGGGAGACCTCCAACCAGATTGAGGCCGAAGGCGTGCGCCGTGCCGAGCGCTCCATCGAGCAAGCCGACGTGCTGTTGTACGTGTACGACCTGTCCGTCGGTCTCGACACCGAGGAAGTCGAGTTTTTACAACAGGTTGATGGGAGTGAATCTCCGGTCGAGCCGATCCTGGTCGGCAACAAGGACGACCTCGTCGACGACCATCCCGTAGCCGACATTGCCGACATCCCGGCGTTCCGCCTCTCGGCCACCGAGGCGCGCAACGACCCCGACGCGCTGGCGCCCCTCATCGACCGTCTCACGACCATCGTCACCGAATCGCTCCGCCGTCCGGACGCCTCCGTCGTCGTCATGAACCAGCGGCACCGGCAGCACCTCAGCGACGCGCGCGACGCCGTGCAGTCCGCCCGCGAGGCGCTCGATCTGGGCATCTCCAGCGACATGCTCACGCTCGACCTGCGCGAGGCGCTGCACGAGCTGGGCGCCATCACCGGCGAGATCACGAACGAAGACGTTCTCGACCAGATCTTCTCCCGCTTCTGCATCGGCAAGTAGACGGCGAACCGCAAACAGCGGACGGCCGTTTCACGTGTCACGCATTCCGCCTTCGTGCCCCACGCTCTCGAGCCGCACGTAGCCATGAGCACGCACACCAAGGAGCGAGCCGGTCTTTCGTGGGAGGAGATTTGCCACGATCCCCGATTCCGGGACCTCCCCTACAAGATCGAGACGAACGCCCGTGGGCAGATTGTCATGAGCCCTACGCATCAGTACCACGGGGCCTTACAGAACAAGATTGGGACCCAGTTGGACCTCGCGCTGTCAAACGGAACGGTCGTTACGGACTCGGCGATTGCCACGTCCGATGGCAAGAAGATCGCGGATGTGGCGTGGTACTCGTCACAGCGATGGGAGCGGGTGAATGACGAATTGGACGCTTCCATTGCCCCAGAGATCGCCGTCGAGGTGTACTCGCCGGGCAACACCGAGGAGGAGGAGGAGTTGGCCCACAAGCGCGGCCTGTATTTTGAAGCCGGCGCCGAGGAGGTCTGGATCTGCGACGAGAATGGACGTATCACGTTCTACGACGCGGACGGAGAGATCGAAAGATCGCATCGCGTGCCGTCGTTCCCCTCGCAGGTCGAGATTTGAGAAGCGCAGTCCGCCTCAACGCACCTTGTAGTATGGATACATGTCGATGATGTGAGCTCGCATGTATTGCCCTTCCAAATGCCTCGGCGAGGTCTTTCATCCGGCTGCTGACGGACACGAAGGTGTGAATCTTCTCGCCGCGCCCTGTCGTTCCGACGACGGAGATTCCGGACGGACTTGATCCCACGCATCACGCCCTCACGCATCACGCCCTCACGCATCACGCCTCACGCGCATCATGAACCAGGACTATTTTCAGTACGACGTCATCGTTGTCGGCGGCGGGCACTCGGGCAGTGAGGCCGCGGCTGCGGCGGCCAACATGGGCGCGAAGACGCTGCTCGTGACGCTCAAGCTGGACGCCATCGGGCAGATGTCGTGCAATCCCGCCATCGGCGGCATCGGGAAGGGGCACATCGCCCGCGAGATCGACGCGCTCGGCGGCATCATGGGGCGCGTCATCGACCGGGCGGGCATTCAGTTTCGGATGCTCAACACGAGCAAGGGCCCGGCGGTGTGGGGACCCCGCGCCCAGGCCGACCGTGAGGCGTACGCCACGTGCGTCCGTGAGGAGCTGGAGGCCATCCCGAACCTCTACATGCGTGCCGACATGGTGACGTCGGTAATCACGACGGACGATGGCGGTCGCGTGACCGGTGTGCGCACGAACCTGGGCCGGGAGTTTCACGCGCCGTGCGTGGTGCTCACGACCGGCACGTTCTCGAACGGCGTCATCCACGTCGGCGAGAACAACTTCGGCGGTGGGCGGATGGGCGAGAGCGCGTCGACCGGAATCACGGGATGCCTGCACGACCTCGGGTTCGAGAGCGGCCGTCTGAAGACGGGCACCCCGCCGCGCGTGGACGGGCGCACGATCGATTACAGCGTCATGCAGGAGCAGCCCGGCGACCCGGACGCGACGGCGTTCTCGTTCCTGACGAATGAACTGCCGTCGGTGGAGGAGCAGCTCTCCTGCTGGCTGACGGACACGACGCCCGAGGTGCACGACACGCTGCGCACCGGCTTCGACCGGAGCCCGATGTTCACGGGCCGCATCGAGGCCAAGGGTCCGCGCTACTGCCCGTCCATCGAGGACAAGATCGACCGGTTCGCCGAAAAGGACGCGCACCAGCTGTTCATCGAGCCGGAGGGGCGCCGCGTGGAAGAGGTGTACGTGAACGGCTTCTCGACGAGCCTGCCCGAGGAGGTGCAGTTCGAGGCGCTCCGCAAGGTGCCCGGCATGGAGAACGCGCACATGCTGCGTCCGGGCTACGCGATCGAGTACGACTTCTTCCCGCCGTACCAGATCCAGTACAGTCTGGAGACGAAATCCGTCGACGGCCTCTTCTTTGCCGGACAGATCAACGGCACGACCGGGTACGAGGAGGCCGCCGCGCAGGGCATCATGGCGGGCATCAACGCCGTGCAGAAGCTTCGCGACACGGATCCGATCGTGCTGAAGCGCTCGGAGGCCTACATCGGTGTGCTCATCGACGACCTCGTGGCGAAGGGCACCGACGAGCCGTACCGCATGTTCACGAGCCGCGCCGAGCACCGCATCCTGCTCCGCCAGGACAACGCCGACCAGCGGCTCACCGAGCTCGGCTACAAGCTCGGCCTCGCGTCGAAGGACCGCTACGACCGGATGCTGCAGAAGAAAGAGGCGGTCGAGCGCACGCGCGCCGCGATGGAGGACACGAGCGTGCGTCCGGAGCATATCAACGACTACCTGGACAGCGTTGGCACCTCCGGACTCGACCAGCCGCGTCCCGTCATCGAGGTGGCGAAGCGTCCGCAGGTTGACACCGCGGACCTGCTTCGGCACGCGGGCCTCTACGACGCAGTCGTGACCGAAGCGCCGGGCATGCTCACCGCGCCGCGCCTCGTGGAGATCGACCTGAAGTACGAGGGCTACCTCGACCGCCAGCGGGAGATGGTCGAGGAGATGGAGGAGAAGGAGCGCTGGCCGATTCCCGACGACTTCGACTACCACGCGCTCGACAACATCTCGAAAGAGGCCCGCGAGAAGCTCAGCAAGATCGAGCCCGACAACCTCGGACAGGCCTCGCGCGTGAGCGGCGTCCGTGCCTCCGACGTGTCGGTGCTCATGGTGCTGCTGAAGAACCGCGGCGTTGAGCCCCTGCCGAAGGAGCGCGCGCTGGAGAAGTTTGCGCCCGAGTCCGGCGATGGCGCGCCCGCCACCCACCGCTCCGCCGCCGACGTTTCACGTGAAACGGCCGCGTGAGGCTTCGGATGCTCTGGACGCTTCGGAAGCTCGGGATGCTACGGAGGCGCGGGCGCGTCGAGCACAGAACGGCGACAGTGAGACGTCAGTCGGGAAACCGGTTTCATCACCCGCGTTCTTTCTTCCTCTCATCCGCTCCTCCATTCCTCCACGCCTCCAGAGCGTCCGCAGCTTCCGGAGCATCCAACGCATGTCGTTCGACCCGTTCGACTCACTCACCGAGGCCCAGCGCGAGAAGCTCCGCGACTACGCGCGGATGCTGGTGCGCTTCAACCGGCGTGTCAATCTCATCTCGCCGGAGACCGAGGGGGACGTGCGGACGCGGCATCTCCTGCACAGCCTATCGCTGACCGCTCGCACATTTCCGTCGGGGAGCACGATTGTGGACTGGGGCACCGGCGGCGGACTCCCGGCGATTCCGCTGGCGATCGCGGGTCCGGAGGTGACGGTGGTTGCGGTCGACTCCGTGGGGAAGAAGGTGCGCGCCGTGCGCACAATGGCGCGACGGCTCGGCCTCGACAACTGCTTCCCGTGGGAGGGGCGCGCCGAGGCGTGGAGCGGATCCGCGCACTATTCCGTTTCTCGTGCGACTGCACCCCTCGCGGATCTGTGGCGCTGGCACGCGCGCGTCGCGGTGTCCGAGGTGCCCGGGATCGAGGACGAGCACTGGCGGCCCGGGCTCCTGTGCCTGAAGGGCGGCGACCTGTCGGACGAAATCGCCGACCTTCGCAGCGAGGCTCCGGACGTGGACGTCGAGCAGCACGCCCTGCGTCCGATGCTCGACGACCCGTACTTTGCGGAGAAGGCGCTCGTCGAGGTGAAGGCGGCGGACGTTGACCGTTTCACGTGAAACGGTCCAGCGGTCAACGCCGCGATCAATGCCGAACCCTCGTCCGCGCGTGGCGTTTGCCCGGTGAGACTGTGCATCTTTCACCGGGACGCTCTGCGCCCATGTCGTCGCCCAAAGAGAAAACGCTCAACCGGACGGAGCGCCTCTTCGCGGAGGTGCTCCTGCTGCAGAACCGGCCGAACATGACCTCGCGCGACCTGGCCGAGCACTTCGGCGTGAGCCGGCGGACCATCTTCCGCGATCTGCGGGCCCTCGGCGAGGCCGGCGTGCCGCTGACCTACGCCGAGGAGGGCGGCTACGAGATCCTGGAAGGCTACCAGCTTCCGCCGCTGATGCTGACGGCCCAGGAGGCCGCGACGCTGCTTATCGGCACCGAGTTCACGAAGCTGCAGCCCGATCCGTCGCTCCGCCAAGATGCCGACGAGGTGGCGCTCAAGATCCGTTCGGTGCTCCCCGACGAGGTGCGTGAATACATCGACCGAATGCAGGAGCGGACCGTCCTCGATCCGTACTGGGTGCATTCGATGCCGGGACCGCCGGATGAGGATCAGGAGGGACGGTGGTATCGGCTCAGCAAGGCGGCGGCGCAGCAGTTTTCCGTCGCCATGACCTACTACGTGCCGAGCCGCGACGAGGAAACGAAGCGCACGGTCGATCCGCTCGGTCTCGTCTACTACACCGATCGCTGGAACCTCATCGCGTACGACCACCTGCGCGACGACATCCGCAACTTTCGGCTCGACCGCATCCGCACCATGCACGTGACGATGCAGTCGTTCGAGCCGCCGGAGGACTTCGATCTGGAAGAGCACCTGGAGGCCCGCGCCCGCAACCGCGAGCATCACCGCATCACGATCCGCTTCGACGCGGACGCGTACGGTCGCGCCCGTCGGTACATTCCGGCGAAGGTGGAAGAGGAGCGAAAAACGGACGACGGCGTCGAGGCCACGTTTTTCTTCGAGAACCTGGACTACATCGCGCAGTGGCTCCTTCGCTACGGCACGCGCGCCACCGTGATTGAGCCGCCGGCGTTACGAACCAAGGTGCGCGCCCGCGCCGAGCAACTGGCGGCGCAGTACAATTGAGAGGCTCGGGTTTCGCGTTTCGAGAATTGATACCGTCTGCATGACCCCATTCGATCCGGTTACGCTTCTCGGTCTCGTCGCCGCCACGCTCACGACACTGGCGTTTTTGCCTCAGGTCATCAAAACGTGGCGCAAGAAATCGGCCGAGGATTTGTCGCTGGGCACGTTCAGCATGTTCTGTGCGGGCGTGTCGTGCTGGCTTGCCTACGGTCTGCTGATTGGCGATCTGCCGGTCATCCTCGCAAACGCGGTGACGCTCGTGCTGGCCGGCACCGTCCTCGTCCTGGCTCTCATCTACAAAGGCCGGGAGGGGGAGGCCTCCGACGCTTCGTGATTCTTGATCCCTGATGCTCCGTTGTGAGGCGCTTCGTGATACAAACCGTTCTCGTCGTCGGCATCGGCTATCTGGCCATCATGGGCCTTGCGTTTGCGTTTCAGGATCAGCTCCTTTTCCAGCCGAGTAGCCGGTTGCTCGCTACGCCGGACCGGGCGGGCATGCCCTACGAGACGGTCCGCCTCGACACGGAGGACGGCGAGACGCTGCACGGATGGTGGATTCCCGCCGCCGATGTTTCACGTGAAACGCGACCGGGCGCGGCCGCAACGCCGACGCTCCTCTTCTTTCACGGCAACGCGGGCAACATCTCCGGGCGCCTGGAGAGCGTCCGGCAGTTCCACGACCTCGGGCTCAACGTCATGATCGTCGACTACCGCGGGTACGGACAGAGCACGGGCTCGCCGTCGGAGCAGGGGCTGTACCGCGACGCTGAGGCCATGTGGCAACACCTCACCGGCGCACGTGGCATCGACCCGTCGCGCATCGTGCTCTTCGGCCGGTCGATGGGCGGCGGCCCGGCCACGTGGCTCGCGGTGCGTGAATCACCGGGCGCGGTGATTCTGGAATCCGTCTTCACGAACGTGCCGGACATTGGGGCGCACCACTATCCGTTCCTGCCGGTCCGCACGCTCGCCTCGAACCAGTTCGACAACGCCAGCCGCGTGGCCGACATCGAGGCCCCAACGCTCTTCATCCACAGCCGCGGCGATCGCGTCGTGCCGTTCGAACTCGGGCGCGCGGTCTACAAAGCGGCGACAGAGCCCAAGCAATTCCTCGAGATCGAGGGCGGCCACAACGACGGCTTCCTCGTCTCCGCCGAGCGGTATACGCGGGCGATTGACCGCTTTCTGGAGAAGCACCTGAACGATTCAAATCCAGATCAGGAGTAAAATCGACCGCGGTGCCATCGCTCCGGATTCGTTCGGATGTAGCGGCGGACGGCAAAAAGTGCCCTTTCGGTCCGGATAATCCGGTCGTAAAAACTCGGCTGCCAGACCGCATCTCCCTGAGAATTGCGCAGGCGGTTGATCCGTCGCGTCACCGCAGCTTTGAACGCTCCGACGATTGTTGAGAGCGTCCCCGGCCTTCGCTTTTCGAGGCCTGGAGGCATCTCTGAATTCGTTTCGGCTCTTGTAGTCGCGAGGCGCGCCTTGCGACTACCCTCCGATTTCGCCTCATCAGCTGAATCGGAGCGCGTGATGCACAGAATGCCGTGGACGTGATCCGGCATCACGATGAATGCGTCCAGCGTCACGTTGGATCGCAGTTCTCCCGTGCGACACCACTCGTCGACGACCACCTGCCCGAACTCATTGACGTGCATCCGCCCGCGCTCGACACCACCGAAGAGATGCTCTCCTCGGAAGGTGCGCGTGGTGATGAAGTACGTGCCCCGGGTATGATCGTGACCGTTGAGTCGTCGGCTGCGTGAGCCGGGAGGGAGATTGACGAAGCGTTTCATGGGTTCGAGGGCGTCTTCCGTTTGTAGAGAAGACACATCTGAACCCGATTACATGACGTCCGGGGCAAAAAAGTCCCGTGCATCCCAGGCGTCCAGCGCGTCCACAGCCTCCGAAGCCGATTCTCACGCCGCGGCGGCAACGGTCTCCGTCTCCTCCAGTTGCAGCGCCTCCATCACGGAGAGCGCGTCGTCGAGCGTCGGCACGTCCTGGACGATGGCACGCAGGATGCCCTTGTCCACGTTGTCCTTGAGGACGTACTCGCGATCGAGGGTGTTGAGCGCGGCGAGGAAAGGCTGGAAGACCTCGTCGTAGAAATACGGGTCGGCGCTCTCGCTCGGGAGGTAGAGGAAAAGACGCTCGTTCTTATACAGCACCTTCGGAAGGCGGAGACGCTGGCCGAGAAGCCGGAGCTCGGCGGCCGTGAGCAGGTTCTGGACCGGCGCCGGATACTCGCCGAAGCGGTCCGCAATCTCGTCGCTGAGGTCGGTGACCGTTTCCCAGTCCGGCGCGTTGCTGATGCGGCGGTAGAGGTTGAGGCGCTCAACGTTGTTCGCCAGGTAGTCGTCCGGGATGTAGGCGTCCTCCTCGACGTCGACCGACGTGTCGGGTCCTGGCGGCACGGCGTCTTCGTCGAAGACCTCCTCGAACTCGTCCTGGCGCAGCTCTTTGATCGCCTCGTCGAGGATCTTGTGGTACGTTTCGTAGCCGACGTCCTGGATGAAGCCGCTTTGCTCGGCGCCGAGGAGGGATCCGGCCCCGCGGATGTCGAGGTCGCGCATCGCAATGGAGAAGCCGCTGCCGAGATCCGAAAACTCTTCGACGGCCTGAAGCCGCTGGCGGGCGTCGTCGGTGAGCGAGTGGATGGACGGGACGAGCAGGTAGCAAAACGCCTTCCGCTGCGACCGCCCGACGCGTCCGCGAAGCTGGTGGAGCTCCGAGAGGCCGAAGCGGTCCGCGCGGTTGATGATCATGGTGTTGGCGTTCGAGATGTCGAGCCCGTTCTCGATGATCGACGTGGAGACGAGCACGTCCGTCTTCTTGTTGATGAAGTTGAGCATCACGGTCTCCAGCTTCTTACTGGACATCTGCCCGTGGCCCACCCCGATGCGCACGCCGGGCACCATGGCGCGCACCATCTCCGCGACCTCGCTGATCGTTTTCACGCGGTTGTGGATGAAGAAGACCTGCCCGCCGCGGCTCGTCTCGTAGACGATGGCATCGCGGATGAGCTCCTGGTCGAACGTGTGGATCTCCGTCAGGATGGGCTGGCGGTTCGGCGGTGGCGTGTTGATGATCGACAGGTCGCGCGCGCCGAGGAGCGAGAACTGCAGCGTCCGCGGGATGGGCGTGGCCGTCAGCGTGAGCGTGTCGATGTCCTCGCGCATCTTGCGCAGCGATTCCTTCGTCTTCACGCCGAAGCGCTGCTCCTCGTCGATGACGAGCAGCCCGAGGTCGTTGAACTCCACGTCGTCGGACGTCAAGCGGTGCGTGCCGATGAGGATGTCGATCTCGCCGTTCTTCGTCCGCTTCAGGATGTCCGTCTGCTCGGAGCGCGTGCGGAAGCGGGAAATCGACTCGACGCGGACGGGGAACCGCTCCAGGCGATCCGTAAACGTCTCGCGGTGCTGCTGTGCGAGAATGGTCGTGGGCACGAGCATGGCGACCTGCTTGCCGTCCTGCACGGCCTTGAAGGCAGCGCGCACGGCCACCTCCGTCTTGCCGAAGCCGACATCGCCGCACACGAGGCGGTCCATCGGCACGGGCTCCTCCATGTCGCGCTTGACCGCCTCGGCGGCCTCGGCCTGGTCGGGCGTGTCCTCGAACTCGAACGACGCTTCCATCTCCTGCTGCCACACGGTGTCCGACGAGAACGCGTAGCCGTCCGACGCCTTGCGCTTGGCGTACAGCTTGATGAGGTCGCGCGCAATGTCCTTGACCTTGCTCTTCGTGCGCGCCTTGGTCTTCTCCCACTGCCCGCTGCCGAGCTTCGTGAGCGACGGCTGATGGCCCTCTTTGCCCGTGTATTTGTTGAGCTTGTAAAGGGCGTTGACGTTGACGTACAGCACGTCACCGTCCGCAAAATTGAGGCGCACGGCCTCCTGCTTCTTGCCGCGCACGGTGATCTTCTTCATCCCGGCGAACGTGCCGATGCCGTGATCCACGTGCACGACGAAGTCGCCCGGATTCAGGTTTTTGACGTCGCGCACCGTGAGCCCGCTCTGGTACTTCGTCCGCTTCTTGGTGGAGGGGCGGTGGTAGCGGTTAAAGATCTGGTGGTCGGTGTACACCGCAAGACCGTCCGCCTGCATCGCATCGGCGGACCACTCGAAGCCCTCGTGCAGCGACTCCACCATGAGCCGCGCCATGCCCTGGTCGATCTCCGACTCCAGAAGGTCGCGCAGGCGGGAGCTCTGCCCGTGGCTGTCGCAGAGAATAAATGTGCTCAGGTCGCGCTCTTGGTTGGTCTGCAGCTGCTCGCGGACCAGATCCAGGTTGCTGTTGAACGACGGCTGTGGCGCGGCGCCCAAGTTGAGCGACTCGATGGCTTGGCCGTTGGAGGAGGCGTCCGCAAACGTGCCGAACAGAAGGCGGGCGTTCTCGTCCAGCACCGTTTCGAGGCGGTCGCGGTCGAGGTAGCGGTGGCGCGGCTGCGGGAGGTCGAGGTCCGCATCCTCGTCGTCCATGCTTTCGGCGGCGACCGTCTCCATGGCCTGCCGGTGGGCCTTCGCGGCCGTCTCGAACTGCGCCTCCGCCTCCTCGCGGATCCGCGCCTCGTCGAACGTGGCGAAAAGCGTGTCGCCGGGTAGGTAGGCGAAGAACGGAATGGGGCGCCGCTGCTGGTCGTCGCGCTCCAGGTTCGGAACGAGGCGCGCCGTCTTCAGGCGGCTCACGGAGCGCTGCGTCTGCGGGTCGAACTCGCGAATCGCGTCGACCTCATCGCCGAAGAACTCGATGCGGATTGGGTACTCGCCCGCGTAGGGGAAGATGTCGAGGATGCCGCCACGCTGCGCGAGCTGGCCGGGATGCTCCACGAACTCCACGTGCCGGAACCCCTGATCGAGGAGCAGCTCGACGAGCGTGTCGGGCGGCACCTCGTCGCCCACGTCAACGGCCATGGTTTCCTTCTGCACCGTGTCCGGCGGCGGAACGAGCTCGCTGACGGCCTTCACGCTCGTGACGACGACCCCGTCGAATCCCGACGGCTGTCCGGACACCTGCTGAAGCACGTCGGCCCGTTCGGTCAGCGGCGTCGAGTCGGCGATCTGCTCTGAATCGTACGGATTGCGGTGCGTGGCCGGAAAGCGGAGCACTGTGGCGTCTTCGCCGAGAAGCTGCTCCAGGTCGCTCTGCAGGTACGCCGCGGCGTCCTCGTCGGCCGTCAGGCAAAGCAGGGACGGCGAAGGGGCATCCCGAAGGTGGGCCAGAAGAAACGCCGGGAGCGACCCCGCTGCGCCCTTGATCTGAAGACACTGCGGCGAGGAGGCATCGAGCGCTTTACGGGTCCACGTGCGAAGACGACGCACGACGGGCGACGCACCGACGCGCTCGTGGATGGCAGAAAGAGACACAGGCGGGGACGATTGAATACCGAACAGACACGACGGGCAACGCCGAAAGGCCGTAGCCGTCGCGGACGGACTACGGCGCACACGAACGTTGAACGGGCGAGCCGAATCATCGACTCAGCCTCAGAAACAGGGCAACGCGGACAGAAGATTCTGGAGGTTCGGCGAAAAGCGACCGCCGCCCGGGGTCGTGGCGAATGTTTCACGTGGAACGAGTTTCCGCGTGGGAAGAGAGAGGGAATAAGAGAAGACGCGCATCCTGGTGTTTCACGTGGAACGGTCGAGGATGGATGCGAAGGGCCGATCGACGCGCGGGTCGGTGTTTCACGTGGAACGCCGAAAGGATCGAGTGGGACACAATGACGTCGTGCCGTGTACAAGTTTTGGTTCATCCAAACACGAGCCACGTGAGTCATGCCAGCGACCGTTACTCCCGCCGACGTACTGGCGACGCTCTCTCACCGGTACAGAGAGCACTACGGGGACCGTTTCGTCGGACTCCATGCCGTCCCTGAATTTCCGTTTTCAGACGAGGAGCCCGAGCCCGGTCCAGATGATGACGTTCGTGCCGTCGAAGTGATCGTGGTTCTGAAGGGGCCGTACGACCCCTTTGAGGAGACAGACCCGGTCGTGGACCTTGCGATGGAAGTCACCGAGGAATACGACTGGTGGATGAGCATCCATCCGCTTCACACAGCGCATGATAGCAGTCTCGCAGACTGGGCTCGAGAACGCGGGGTGGAGCTATGAGCGAAGCGAAAGAACGGTTGCAAAGTGCGCACCGTCGGCTTGAAGCCTCTCGTGTACTTCTCACCCGAGGTTTTGAACCGGACGCGATGAGCCGGCTGTATTTTGCCGTTCTGGAGAGCGCGCGAGCACTTCTGCTTCTACAGGATCTCCGTCCGAAGACACACAAGGGGATCGGTATGAAGCTGGGCCAGCACTTCCGAGAGCATGTCAATGTTGGATTGCTAACCAAGCTTCGTCAGAATAGGAGGGAGGTCGACTACGACCTGCGAGCGCCGACCACGGAGCAGGTTGAACGGTACGTCGCGCGGGTGGAAGAATTTATCGAGGCAGCCGAGACACGTGTTGCCGGCGCGCGATGAGTCTGGTGACGTCCACGGTCCACGTCTAATCGTCAGTCATTGATTGTTTTCAATCGCCGGTCGCACGAATCCGTCCGCGGCGTCCAGGCGCCGCCGCGCCTTCTCGGCGTCCACGTCTGCCAGTTCCATGACGACGGCGGTCTTGACGTGGCCATCGGCGCGGTCGAGGAGGGAGCGGGCGGTGTCGTACTCCACGCCGGTGACCATCATCACGGTGCGGTGGGCGCGCTCGACGAGCTTTTCGCTGGTGCGCTGCAGATCCACCATCATGTTTTCGTAGACCTTGCCGAGCCGCACCATCGACGCCGTCGTCAGCATGTTGAGGACGAGCTTCTGCGCGGTGCCGCTCTTCATGCGGGTGGAGCCCATGATGACCTCCGGGCCGACCACCGGGCAGATCGCCACGTCCGGGTTTACGTCAAGCTCGTCGCGCGGCACGGTCGTCACGAACAGCGTGGGGCAGCCGATGGCGTCGCGGGCGTGCTCCACGGCGCCGACGACGTACGGCGTGCGCCCGCTCGAGGCGATGCCGCACACGACGTCATTCGCCGTCACACCGTACTCTTCAAGCGCTGCGGCCCCGGCTTCTGGCACGTCCTCCGCGCCTTCCTGCGAGCGGAAGACGGCCTCGTTGCCGCCCGCGATGATGCCCTGCACCCTCTCCGGATTGGTCCCAAACGTCGGCGGGCATTCCGAGGCGTCAACGACGCCGAGACGACCGCTCGTTCCCGCGCCCACGTAAAAGAGGCGTCCGTCGTTCTTGAACGCCCGAACCACAATCTCGACCGCGCTCTCGATGTGTGGAATCTCGCGTCGGACCGCGATCGGCACCCGGTGATCCTCGGTGTTGATGACCCGGAGAATCTCGCGCGTCGGGGCGGTGTCGATGTGGGTAGAATGCGGGTTGCGTTGCTCGGTGGCGAGGGCCTGAAGCTCTGCAAAGAGCGAGGAGGAGTCGGACATGGAGGGGAGGAGTCACCAAAAGCATCGTGGAGAGGACCCGTCACGCGGCCGGGACGGGGAGACGCGACCGAAAGCGGTAACCGGCCAGCGCGCCGCCCGCAAGCACGATAACGACAACGCCGTACCACCCCCATGAGGACGCGTCCGCGGCGGCAGGAAGTGGCCTCGGGGATCCGTACAGGACCGTCGACGCCCAGAAAAAAGGACTCCGCCGGTCCGGGTGGTTCTGCAAGTACGCCTTCTGAGCGCGCTGCAGAGCCACGTCCTTGGGCACGCCCTTGCGCAGGTGCTGGTAGAACGACCGAGACAGGGCGACCGAGGCGTCGTCCGCCGCCGGCCACAGGTTTGACATCGTAGAGCGGGCGCCCATGGCTCGAAAGGCGTACTGGAGCCCCTGCATGCCTTCGCCCGACCACAGCGTCCCTCGCGCCGTGCTGCACCCACTGAGAACCACGAGCGGAATGCGCGCCGCTTCGGTCTTGAGCTCATGGAGAAACAGCACCCCATCGTCGCTCGGATCGTCGCGGTCGTCGTTCAGCAGGAACGCGTTGCGGAGGGGCGATGAGGGATGTGCAACCGCGTGCGAGGCCAGGTGGAGAATGCGGGCGTCCGAAAGGGAACGACGGAGGGCGGCCTCGGTGGCCCGGTCGTTCAGGGCAGTTTGTGTACGGTCAAACAGCGTGCGCACCGATTCGATCTCGCGGGTCACGCCTGGAAGATCGGGCAGGCGCAGCCGGGCCGAGTCGGCGTAAGCAGGCAGCAGGGAGCGAAGCGATGACGGGAGCGTGCCCAGCGAGTCGAACCGGGAGACCCCGTAGGCGGCAACGTCCGTCCGAGCCGACAGAGAGTCCACGGGGGGCGAGGCGTCCGCAACGAGCGCGCTGGAGAGTTCGACAGAAGTCGGGCGCTGCTGCAGAAAATATTCGGCACGCCCGTAGGCAAAGCGATTCGGCGGCGGCGCCGTTACCAGCATCGAGAAGGGAAGCTGGAACAGCGGGCCGTCGGGCACGAGGGTGAGCGGACGAGCGGACGCGGCCAGGTGCGGTTCGACGGGAGCCAGAACGGCATTGTAGAGCTGGTGAAGCACCTCCAGGTCGAAGCGGGTGGCGTTCAGCGAGAGGGCCGACTCTTCGCTGGCAAAGAGGGGCGAGACGCGTCGGACCAGCGCACGCACTGAATCGCGGGTCAGTCCGGGGAGGGGAACGGCGCGCAGCGTGTCGGGGGTAACGACGAACGCATGCGACCGCGACGCCGCCCGCATGCGCGGGTTCGGGTCGTCGATGAAGTAGGAGACGAGGGCTCGATTCTGGCGCCGCAGAGCGCTCTGCAGGGCGGGCAGCGAAGGAGGGCGGGGGGGAGAGTCCACGTCCAGCAGGCTGCGCCGCGCCGCGATGAGGCTCGCCTCCTGCATCCGCATCTGGGTTTGTTCTGCGTCGGACAGCGAGGCCTTGGCCATGCGCGAGCGCACCGCTTCCAGCTTGTTGGCCAGGCTGTCGAAGCGGACGCGCTTCGAGGCAGGAAGATCGCTCGAGAGCGTGGCCTGCACGCGAAGATCGGTCAGGTAGCGCGCTCGGGTCTGCTCCAGTGCGGCAAAGGCGTCGCGAGGACGATTCATGGCCAGCAGGGCCCGGACGCGTCCGCGGTGCATGTCCTGCCACGTCCCGAACGCTGTGAGCGCCCACTGTGTGGAGCTGATGGCGGCACGTTGCCGCTCGACGACCTCCATGCCCTGCCGGTAGTAGCGCTCGGCCTCGGTCCAGTTCTGTTGCATTTCGGCGGCCTGGCCCAAGTAGCGGAGCGTTCGACGCTCCAGTTCGCTGTCGCGGATCTTTCGCGCCTTCGGCAGGACCGCTCGGAAGTGCTGCACGGCCTTGCCCCAGCGGGCGTCGAGCAGATGGATGTATCCCTGGTCGAGCCGTGTAAGAATGCAGAGCCGGGCGTCGTCGATTTGGCAGGCTGTGCGGCGCGCATCGTCGAGCCGGGCCAAGGCCTTGCTCGGTGCACCGAGGTAGCCGAGGACGATCCCTGTCGTTCGGGTCTGCCGCACCGACTGAGCGGTATTGCGATCATCGTAAAGGGCCTTCGATTTCCGGAGCATGGCGAGCGCCTCGCGAAAGAGCTGTTTCTCGTACGAGCCACTCTCTGCACGCTCAATGAGAAGGTCGGCTCGCACGAAGTAGATGCGGGCAAGAAATTCGCGGATGTCTGCCTGCGACGTGTCGGCCTGCAAAAACACCTGCTCGGCACGATCAAGATACAGTTGGGCATTGGGGTAGTCTTCGACTTTCAAATAGGTTACGCCCAGGCTATACATCAGAGAGCCCTTGCGGTAGGACAGCGAGTCGGGCACGATATCGATGGCCTGGATGTAGTCGGCCATCGAGTCGGACACGTTGCCGAGCCAGTAGTGCAGGTACGCCCGAGCGTGATGCATGCGCACCGCGGCAGGGACCATCGACGGCGGAAAGGAGGACGGCGAAGCCGTGGGGGCCGTCTGAAAGCGCTCAAAAAAGGCATCGAACGTGGAAAACGCGTCGGGAAACTGGCGCAGCGAGGCCTGCAGAAAGGCCTCGTGGTAGTAGGTGGTCCCAACCGACTGCGGACGGCGGGTCCCGTAGCAGCGCCGGGCCGATTGATACAAGGAGATGGTGGACTGCATCGTGGCTTCCGTCTCCGCATCCATCGAGTACCAGCGTCCTTCCAGGTCCGTCCACTCGCTAAAGCGTGCGTCGGCTTCAGCCAGAAGCGAGTCGCAGCGGCTCACGTTCCAGGACGAATCGGCTGGGGGAGCAAGAACGAGAAGCAGCCCTAGTGCGAAAGCAACCATGAACAGCAAAGATTCAACCTCGGTAGGGATTGACGGACCGAGTTTGGGCCGTTACCTTGCCCATTGTCCATCACGATTTTATGCATAGATCCGCATCCCATCATGCGCTTGCTTTCCGCACATCGTTGGACACGCCGCGCACGCTATCATGACGGAGGTGGTGCTGAGCCGAGCGATCCCGAAAAGGAGGACGACGACACGGACAGCAACGGAGACAACGGCCCAGAGTGAAGCACGGTCTCCGGTGGGGAACCGGTACTCCGGGCGGACCGCCGTAGAAGGTAAGAAAGGCGCGGAGAAAAACCCGAATCTGATTGCCCTGGCGCTGCCACGCTGAACGGACGTCGAGCGCGGAGCGGGCTCGCGCTACGGGCTCATGCGGAGGCAAAACCCCGCGCGTAGAGCGACGCGGTACACGTGCAAAAACCGCCGCAGTCCGGACAGTGCGGGCGCGAGTGGGCCCGCGCGTAGAAGCATTCGAACGTGCCTAGCCGCTGGAATCCGGCCGCTTCGAACAGACCCCGACTATCGCGACGGTGGCGGCGGTGCCAGGCGATGCCCACGGCGCGCCCCACGTTCTCGGTTCTGCAGATGTCGAGGTGCCGATCGAAGAGCGCTGTGCCTACGCCCTGGCCTTCGTGGCGGGTACGCACGCAGTACATGTGGAAGATGCCGTTGCGGTCGGCCAGCGACGCGTCCACAGCGAGCGACGGAAGGCCGAGGTAGTCGCGGGTGTAGCTCGGCCCGGCCACGTCGAGCAGGCCGAACCCCAGGATCGCCGACGGGCCGGGTGAAGGACCAACGGCAACGTGCCCACGAGCCGTGTGCGCCGGGTGCAGCACCGCGTCGAGCCAGGCGCGCGCCGTGTCGGCCTCCGTCCCGAACCGGTCCGCCCACAGATCAAGCACAGCCGCTGTGTCGGACGAGCGGAGCGGGCGGAGCGAAACAGCCATGGGAGCGGGCAGAGCGCACGGTGCGAGAAGCGGCGAGCGAATCCGGCGGGCGGGATGAACGAACGTTGCGCGCCTTTCGTACACCCGTTCCACGTGAAACATCGCTGCGTCCTTCCGACGGTTCCCGCGCTGCTCCATGATCCTTCGCTCGTTGCGCCTCCGGTCCTTCCGCGCTCACGCGTCGACGGAGGTGGAGCTTGCGCCCTCGATCAATCTGCTGCACGGGCCGAACGGTGTCGGCAAGACCAACGTGCTGGAGGCCGTGCACTATCTGTGTCTCACCAAAAGCTTTACGGCGGCGCGCGACCGCTACGCCGTGCGGAAGGGCGCGCCGTACTTCGAGCTCGAAGGGCAGTTTGAGGGCGTGCGCCGAACGCCGATGACGGTTCGGCTGGTGTACGTGCCCAGCGACGGCAAGAAGATCTTCGTCAACGGCGCGCCGCTCGACCGTCTGGCCGACATCGTAGGGCGGCTGCCGGTCGTCGTGTTCTCGCCCGACGACCATGAACTCACCGCGGGCGGGCCGAGCGAACGGCGGCGATTTCTGAACAACATTCTCAGTCAGGCGCGGCCGGTGTACATGGACGACCTGATGAAGTACCGCCGGGCGCGAAAACAGCGCAACGAGGTGCTGCGCACGTACAAGAAGCGGCCGCAGTCGCCCCCGGCCGGCGTGCTGGAGCCCTGGACCGAGAAGCTCATCACCCTCGGGAGTCGCGTTATCCTGCGCCGCCACGCGTTTCTGCAGTCCTTTCGCGACGACCTGACCGACGCGTACACGCGCATCGAGAGCGTTGCAGAGGAGCCGTCCATCGAATACGAGACGATCGACGACCTGGGCGAGGATCCGTCGCTGGAGTCCATCGAGCAGCGCTTTCGCGAGACGCTGGAGCGGAAGGCCGATCACGAGGAGAATCGTGGAACCACCCTCGTCGGCCCGCAGCGCGACGAGTTGGTGTTCCGTCTCGACGATCTGGAGGTGCGCCGCTACGGCTCGCAGGGCCAGCACCGCACCTTTGGCATGGCGCTCAAGCTGGCGCAGTACTTCTACCTCCGAGACCGGGGCGACGAGCAGCCGCTCCTTTTGCTCGACGACGCCTTCGGAAAGCTCGATGCACGCCGCACAGAAGTCTTCCTGGAACTGCTGCAGTCGGACGTGATCGGGCAGAGCCTGATCACCGCGACGCGCCGATCGCCGTTCGAGGACACGGTCGACTTCACGGCCGATGCACATCGCGCCTTTCACGTGATCCGCGATGAAGGGGCCGCTTCGGTGCAGCGGGACGACGAGGGGGCGCCGGCCGCTGCGTCGTCCTCGCCGGAGGCCACCACCGACCCGTCGCCCATGCCTGACGAGCCGTGAGGATCCTTTGACGCACGCCGCTCGGCGGAACGGACGGGCGGCTTCGAAGTCTGCATTCCCGCATGCGATCGTTCCGAAGCAGGGCCCTGTGTTTCGGAGCGGCACTCGGCTCCTTGTTTCTTCCGAAGACACGACGTCTGCGATGAACGCTTCTGCCGCCTCGCCTCGTTCCTGGCTTCGCTCGTCGCTCCGGCTGCTGATGCCGATGGTCGTGCTGGCCGTCTCGGTGTCCACCACCGGATGCGTATCGACAGGCCTCAACCCGGTATCGGGCAACACGCGGGCCTACGGGTACTCGTGGGAGGAGGAGGTTCGCCTCGGTGAGCAGGCCGATCAGCAGATTCGCCAGCAGTTCGGCGTGTACGAAGACGAGGCGTTGCAGCAGTACGTGGACCGGGTGGCGCAGGAGGTGCTGGCCGTCAGCCACATGCGGCGCGATGGCACGCCGCCGAAGTTCCGCGACACCGAGTTCACGTTCCGAATTCTCGACAGCCCGGTCATCAACGCGTTTGCGTTGCCGGGCGGCTACGTGTACGTGACGCGGGGCCTGATGGCGCATCTAAACAACGAGGCGCAGTTGGCGGTGGTGCTCGGGCACGAGATCGGGCACGTCGCGGCGCGGCACGCCTCGCAGCAGGCTGCCCGGCAGCAGTTCACGCAGGGCCTGCTTCTGGCCGGAGCCGTGGCCGGACAGGCGGCGCTCGGTGGCAGTGCGGCGGAGAACATCCTGGGCATCGGCGGGCAGGCCGCCCAACTGCTGTCTCTCAGCTACAGCCGCGACAACGAGCGCGAGTCGGATCAGCTCGGAGTGGAGTATGCCGTCAAAGCCGGATACGATGCGGCCGAAGGGTCGGAGTTTTTCACGAGCCTGAAGCGGATTCGGGACCAGAGCGGACAGTCGATCCCGACGTGGCAGTCCACCCACCCCGATCCCGGCCGGCGCGAGGACACGATCGTGGAACTGGCCCAAAACTGGAGGCAGAAGGTGCCGGGCACCGCGCAGGCCGTGGAGCAGGACGCCTACTACGCGCAGTTGGAGGGCATGGTCATGGGCAAAAATCCGCGCCAGGGCTTCGTCGAAGACGAGGTGTTTTACCATCCTGAGCTCCGCTTTCGGTTTCCGGTGCCCTCTGGATGGCGCGTGGTGAACCAGCCGAGTCAGGTGGCGCTCGTCGCACCGAACCAGGAGGCGTATCTCATCTTCGGCTTTGCGCAAGAGGAGTCGCCGGAGGCCGCAGCCCAGGCTTTTGCCTCGCAGCAGGGCGTCACGGTTGTCGACCGGAGCACGACCGACGTGAACGGCATCCGAGCCCGGCGCGTGCTCGTGTCCGGGCAGACGCAGCGTGGACAGGAGGTCCGGCTCCTGGGCTACTTCCTGGAATACGACGGCAATGTGTATCGATACCAGGGCGTGAGCGCCGGTGCGACGTACAACACGTACCGCCCTCGCTTCGAGCGTACCGTGCAGGGCTTCCGGGAGCTCACCGATCCCGATAAACTCAACGTGCAGCCCGCCCGGCTCGCGATCCGAGCGGCCGACCGCACCGCCTCGTTCCGGGCGTTTGTGCCGGAGAGCGCCCTGCCCGAAGACATGACGGCCGGGGATCTTGCCATCATCAACCAACTCGCTCTCGACGATCCGGTGGAGGCCGGGCGTCCGCTGAAACTGCCGAGCGACGGATAACGCGCCGCGGGCTGTCGCGCTACGACTTGTTCTTGCCGGGCATGACCGGCGCTTCTTCCTCCTCGGTCGGCGGGATGACGCGCCCCTCACCGCCGAGCACCATCTTGCCCTCCCGGTAGATGTAGACCTTCACCTTAACGTGCTTGTTGGCCTCCAGCTTCTCGGCCACCTTGATCTCGACCTTCACCTCCGAGCCCACGGGCACGGGACGCAGAAACCGGCAGGAGATGCCCACAGCAATGCTTCCGTGTCCCGGAAAGTCGCGCCCGAGGACCTTGGAAATGAGCCCGAGGAGCAGCACGCCGTGCACGATGGGCCGACCGAAGCGCGAGTGCTCCTGCGCGTATTCCTCGTCGACGTGAATCGGGTTGTCGTCGCCGGTGATGCGGGCGAACGATCGGACGTCCTCGGCCGTGACGACCTTGGTCCATTCGTGGGAGTCGCCGACTTCAATCGTCTCGTAGGTGTGGGCAGCCATAAGAAAAGAAAGGATACAAGTACGCACGTCACGATCACGGGCTCTAGCCGCAGCGCAAAACTAGGAAGAAAGAAGGGAAAAACCCACCCCGGTCCTTTCGTCCGTTGCGCGGCAGAAGCATTCGGACGCGTCGCTCCTCTGGCCGTTACGAGCGGTCAGGCGCTGGCCCGGCTTCAGGGGGGCGGGGCGGTCGGATCACGACGGTTCCCTCGCACGCCGACCCGCTCGTCGTATACCTCGTCTGTGGCGGGTACCTCGTCTGTGGCGGGCGCAACGGGCGCTTCGTGGGAGGGCCCATCGGCGTCGGACAGCGTGCCCCGGTGTGCCTGTTTCACGTGAAACAAGGGCATCACGCTACGGCGCGGGCTTGGAGGCGGTCGTAGACACGCTCGGCCTCCTGGCGCACCGGCTCGGACAGTGCCGCTGCGTCGACCGGGTGCGTGCGCGGGGACGAGAGACGATCGGACTGGCCGACCAGGCGGTCTGTGGGGAGATCCAGCGCCTCCGCCACGGCGGCCAGAACCGACGGAGGGTCCTGGGTCAGCCGGTCGTAGGGCACGAGAACCGACGACGAGCCCGCGTGCTCCAGCACGAACGCATACGCGGCGGTCCAGTAGCGGAGCCAGAAGGAAAGACGATCGGGCGAAGGCGCGTCGGCCAGCCAGTTTCCGAAGTCGACCGGCCGCAGTCCCTTCCCGAATTCGTGGTGGCCGATCGCTTCCATGTACTCGCGGACGAAGTCGTCCTCGGCGTGCAACTGGAGGAACCGTTCGTGCTGGCGCCGCATCGACGCGGCCTGCTGCACCGGATCGCGAAACGGAATCAGAAAGGTGCCTTCCTGCAGCGGCGCCGGGGGGGCAGCAAGTCGGGCGATGTTGAGGTTGTTCTTTGACAGGTAGCGGAGCGGGCCCGACGCTTCGGTTTGCCGAAGGGCAATCACCTTCTGCATGTGCGTGCGGAAGAATGCGGCAAACTCCGGGTTCTGGTCCTCGGCGCGCCAGGGCCGAATCCGGTCGTTCTCGTAGGGCTCGCTCCAGAAGTGTTTCCAGACCATCTCCTCGAAGGCCTCCGGACTGCTGGTCGAGACCTTCAGGCCGTCGTCGTGGGCGCGCTCTTTGGCGTCGTCGTCAACGGCAAAGGAGTTGCTGAACCGGTCCCACAGCATCGGGCACAGCACGAACGGCATGTCCTGGTACGTGTGGCTCCC